>ENA-OUVC01000027-OUVC01000027.1-marine-metagenome-genome-assembly--contig:-NODE-27-length-115741-cov-5.214025_pt1 | contig 115741 bp, 80 predicted proteins | sample MGYA00248622_ERZ508571 | MGnify/ENA primary metagenome ERZ508571 (study PRJEB26236, sample SAMN06267175) | marine metagenome | isolation source: Columbia River Estuary | place: USA:Columbia River... | reverse complement strand
ACATTGGCCGATTCTTCGGGATTTTTCTCGCCTGCGGACCTATTGCGGTGGTCCGAGTTCAAACCCGGACCCCGCCGTACCGCATTTTTGGCGGCCCGACTCGCCCTGGCCGAGGTCCTGCGAGGCACTTCGCTCGGAATTCGCGATTTGAGCTACGACGGGGAGCGCCCCGTGCTGCCCCGGGGCTACCTAAGCCTTTCGCACGGCGGGGATTGGGCGGTCGCAGCGTTCCACCCGCTGCTGCCGGTAGGTATTGATGTGGAGGCACCGCGGGCCCAGCTCGAGCGGGTGATCGCCCGGGTAGCCTCAGAGCGCGAAGTGGCGGAACTTGACCATGCGACGGTGTGGGGCGCTAAAGAAGCCGTGTACAAGGCGGCCGGAATCAAGGGACTCGACTGGAAGAAGGAAATTGACGTCCGCTCGCCCCGCGAAGCCATCTGCACACGTAGCGGCGAACGCTACGCGCTTGAAGCGTTTGAAATGGGCCAAGATCAAGTTCTGGTGGCCGTGCGGAAACCGCTGCGCATCGTACTTACAGGTCCCGAAAGCGCGGGTAAAACTCAATTGGCTGCGCAGCTTGCCCGCGCATTTCGCACCCTGTGGACGCCCGAAATTGCCCGCGAATACCTTGGGGAACACGGTCCCGACTACGGGCCCGAGGATGTAGTGCGGATGGCACAACTTCAAGCCGAACGCGCCGAAGAGATGGCGGCAAGCTGCCCCGAAGTCGTGATTGAGGACACGGACGTGCTGACGCACCGCATTTGGTTCCGAGAGAAGTACGGTCAGCCGCACCCAGAACTGGAGTCGATGTCCCTCAAAGGGGACGTCTACTTGCTGTGCGCCCCCGACCTGGCCTGGACGAATGATCCGCTTCGCGAACACCCCAAAGAATCCGACCGACAGCGACACTTCACAATGTACATGTCTGAATTGGAGATAAATAAAAAAATATATTCGGTGGTTTCGGGACAAGGTTCCGCGCGAAAATTGAACGCACTTAGAACACTTGAATCGTTTGAAGTGTTACCTTTGGCAAAGCACAGGGGTGCCGGCGATGAAATCCGGCTGAGATAATACCCTAGAACCTGGGCGGGTTATGCCGCCAAGGAAGTCGCGAAGCCGCACCCTCAGCATGCGGGCATTTCTGTGCACGAGAACCGTTTAACACGTGCACGATGAACACACACCGCTTTTTGCTTATCGCCCTTGGCTTTAGCACCGCCGCCTCGGCCCAGTGGATTACGAAATCGACTCCGTCGGAGGTCTACGACACGGTCCGCACCGCGACCCTCAATGAGATTACGCTGACGGCGAGCCGGCCGGGAGCGCAGGTTCCGATGCCGCAGCTGCGGTTGCAGCCCGCCGACCTGGCGAAGCAGAATGTGGGTCGAGATATACCGTTTTTGCTTCAGGGCATGCCGTCGTTTACGGCGGCGAGTGACGCCGGCAACGGGTTCGGATACACCTACTTGCGCTTTCGCGGAATGGATCAAACGCGCATCAACGTGACGGTCAACAACGTGGCGTTGAACGACCCTGAATCCCACGGCGTATTCTGGGTGAACACGCCCGACCTCGGCCTCAACGCCAACTCACTGGTGGTGCAGCGCGGCGTGGGCACGTCGACCTTGGGCAGCGGAGCCTTTGGCGCGTCCTTGTCGTTTGAGGTGGGCGTCCCCGACGACACCGCCAGCCACCAGGTCACGGCCAACTTTGGGTCGTTCAACTCGGCGCGCATCAGCTACGGATTTCACAGCGGACTCGTCGGCGCCAAAAAACGTTGGTCCACCACCGGCCGCCTCACCGCCATGCGCAGTGACGGGTTCGTAGACCGTTCGGGCAGTGACCTTCAGAGCTACTTATTCGGGGCTCAGTACCGCCGCGACAATGTAACGTGGCGCCTACTGACCTTCTCGGGCAGCGAGCGCACCCAGCAGGCTTGGTGGGGCATTCCGGAATCAAGGTTCCGCGGAGATGCCACCGGCGTAGCCGACTACATCGTGCGCAACGGCGTGGCGGGCGCAGACTCGCTCAACCTATTGCAGAGCGGCAACGCCACCTACAACTACTACCGCTACGCGAACGAAATCGACCAGTACACGCAGCGCCACTACCAAAGCATGCTCACGGCGATGCTGAGCAAGCGCTGGTTTTTGACGCAAACCGTGTACGCGGTAACAGGCCGCGGGTACTTTGAGCAGTACAAGGACTACATGACCTTCGCCTCGCTCGCGCTGCCCAACGTGGTCGTCGAGGACGTGCAAATATTTGGTTCTGAAGGCGTTCGCCGGCGTTGGCTAGACAACTTTGGGTTTGGCCACGCGACCCTTTTGCGCTACCGCGGTGATGCCCTCAACGTCAGTTTGGGCGGAACCCAGCTCGTCTATTCGGGCGACCACTTCGGAACCCTGCCCTGGTTGCGCTTCAATCCGTTGGGCGGGCTCGACGGCAGCGTACAGACTTGGGACGGTCCGCAGGCTACGAATTCGGCCAGCGACCACCAGTTCTACCACGGAAGCAGCTTGAAAAACGAGTTTTCGAGTTTCGGGCGTGCCGAGTACACGCTGGGTCGTTTGGACCTCATGGCCGACCTGCAGCTGCGTGGGATTTCGTACATGGGTTCCGGAACCGACGTCGACCAAAAGTTCTATAATTTCGACACGAACTACGTGTTTTTCAACCCAAAGGCTGGCGTCGCCTACCGCGGCCCTCAGGGCTGGACCGGCCGTGCCTCGGTCGCTGTGGCCAACCGCGAGCCGATTCGTTCGGACTTCATCGATAACGTGACGGCTCCGCGCCCCGAACGCGTTACGGATTTTGAGTTCGGAATCGAGAAGCGTGCCGACCGCTTTTGGGCCGAAGCCAACGTATACCTGATGGAGTACCAAGACCAGTTGGTGCCGACTGGCGCCCTCAACGACGTCGGGGCCCTGATTCGCACGAATGTGGACCGCAGCCACCGTCGCGGTCTCGAGTTGGCGGCTGTGTGGTCTCCGTCGGCCGCGTGGAAGCTCGGCGGCAACGCCACCTTGAGCAGCAACCGAATCGCTTCGTTCGAAGAGGTTTTGTTTGACTACCTCGACGAGGTCGAAGTGCGCGCGGTGTACACCAATACTCCCATTGCCCTCTCACCTGACGCAATGGGAAACGCCTGGGTTGAGTGGCAGCGCAAAGGGTTATCAGCCCGCGCCATGCTGCACAGCGTGGGCCGCCAGTACTTGGACAACACGGGGGCGTTGGAGCGCTCGCTTGACCCCTACCGCACCGTGGACGCGACCCTTCGCTGGAACCGCGGACCTGTGGAGTGGCGACTCGATGCGATCAACCTCTTGGGCCGTCCGTACGCACCCAATGGGTACACGTGGGGCTACCTCTATGACGGAGTTCGGACCGACGAGAACTTTGTGTACCCGATGGCCGGAACCCAGCTGATGCTGGGGTTGAAGCTGGTCTTTTAGGGGGCTTTGCGCCTGCAAGCGCGAAGTGCTGTTTCTGGATTCGCATGACGCGAAAAACCTAAGTCATTGGTATCATGGATGTTGTCCATTTTACAATGAATGAAAAAAAGTAAAATCCGGTTATAACCGAACGGAATGTGCTGCTTCGCGCCTGCGGCGCTCTTCGGGGTTTCTTGCTACTGGTTTCTAGTTCGCGCCTTTCTCGTGCAACGGACACAAGAAACCAGTAACAAGTAACTGTAAGACCAACGAGCTAACCTTGCCAACGAGCTAACGAGCCAATCTCAGCCAGCAGCTAGTTACTAGCTGCCTGCGGCCACACGTTGTCCTCTCTGATGACGTCAGCGGTCCAGTGGCCGGGGTCGACTTCGATGGAGCGGACGCCCTTGAGGGGGGCATCGATGACGAGGTCGAAGGTCTTTTGGGTATAGTTCCAGGGGCCGGCGAGGACGAGCTGGGGATCGCGCTTGTGGCCGTGCATGGCGGCGAGCGGAACGGTGTAGGTCAGGGAGGCGCCGCTCTCGAAGGTGACTTTGACGTCGACGGGCATGGCCATGGAACCGCGGCGCTCGAGGCGCACAGTGGTCAGGGCGCGGTTGTCGGACCAGACGCTGTCGATTCCGACGTCGGGGTACTTGGTGGTGTTGATCCACTGGTCGTGGTACCAGTCGAGGACGAGGCCGGATTCGCGCTCGGCGATGCGCACGAAGTCTTCGGGGCGCGGATGCTTGAAGCTCCACTCGTCGAAGTAGCGGCGCATCGTGCGCCAGAAGGCATCGTCGCCGACGATTCCGCGCAACTGAACAAGGTAGAGCGAGCCCATCATGTAGGCCGCCATTTGGTACGGAAACTTGCCGTCAAAGTAGTTGGCCGGAGTGCTGGCGGGCTCGCGCCAGGCGGCTTTGGCGGCGCGCTTGGCAAAGGTGCTGAGGTAGCCCTCGTGCGGATTCGGCTTGTTGGCGCCCGAGATGACGTTCATGACCTCGTCTTCGGCGAAGCTGGTGAAGCCCTCGTCCATCCAGTGGTAGCGCTGCTCGTCGGTGGCCAGCATTCCGTAGAACCACATGTGGGAGCCCTCGTGGGCTACGACGCCAAAGGTTCCGAGGTAGTCGTCGCCGTGGGACTCCATCAGCGTACACATGGGGTACTCCATGGCGCCCTCTCCGCCCTGAATGACGCTGAACTGGGGCCAGCGGTAGGGTCCGAAGTGCTCGTTCATAAAGGCGAAGTAGGTAGCGATGTCGGCGCGGAAGCGGTCGTTCTCGTACATCATGCGCGACTTTTCGTCGGGCTGGTAGAAGTAATGGATTTCGGTTCCGGTGGGCAGCGTGAAGCGCTGGTGGCGGTATTCGCGGTCGGCGGTCCAGGCGAAGTCGTGCACGTTGTCGGCCGCAAAGCGCCAGGTGATGCGCGATTTTTTCTTGTGCTTGACCGGCGTGTCGGAGTATCCGTGGCCGATTTCGGAGGGGTTTTGAAGGACGCCGGTTCCGCCCAGTACGAAGCTAGCATCGGCGGTCACGTTGACCTCGAAACGGCCAAAGTCCCCATAGAATTCGCGGGCCACGTAGAGGTCGGGGTGCCAGCCGTCGCGGTCGTAGACGCACATTTTGGGGTACCACTGCGTGAAGCTGTAGTCGATTCCCTCTTTATTGCTGCGGCCTGCGCGCTCGATGACGATGGGAATACGGGTGGTGTACTCGAGCTCGAACACGTGGGTGGCTCCGGGGGCGATGGGCTGGTCGAGTCGGGCGTGCAGGATGGTTTGGTTGACATCAAAGGCCAGGTCACGCCCGTTGTGGGTGATGCGACGCACGATTTGCTCGCCCTCTTCGTGGGGTTTGAGGTCCTGGATTCTAGTTCCGATGGCCTTGTCCTTGAACTGGGTCGGAATGTTGGCCATGTTGCTCATCATGCTTCCGGGCTGAAAGGCGTTCCAGTAGAGGTGCATGAAGATTTCGTCGAGGGCGTCGGGGCTGTGGTTGGTGTATTCCAGTCGCATTTTGCCCTCGAGGCGGTGCTGGTTGTGGTCGAGATCGACGTCGATTTTATAGCGGACGGCCTGCTGCCAGTAGGGTGCTGCGGCGGGTTGTGCCGAGGGCTGCGCGGCGGTTTGCGCGGTGGCGGAACCGGTTCCGAGCATCGCCATGGCCAGCGCGTTTAGGATGAGCTTCTTCATGTCGTCAAGTTAGAGTTTTTGGACTTCGGCGAGGCGAGGGCCCTTTTCGGTTTGCGTGAGGATGGCGACTTCGTTGAGCGGATCGTGCTCGAGAAAGAGCAGGTACTCGCGTTCGGCGGCTTCGTTGAGGATGCGGGCCTTTTCTTCGAGGGTCAGCAGCGGCCGGGTGTCGTAGCCCATGACGTAGGGCAGCGGAATATGGCCCGTGGACGGCAAAAGGTCAGCCATGTACACCAGGGTTTGGCCGCCGTGGTCGAGGATGGGGCACATCTGGGCATCGGTGTGGCCGTTGACTACGAAGGCGTCGAATCCAAGGGGGGTCGTGATTCGGGCGGAGTCGCCCTCGATGAGGTTGAGCTGGCCGGATTCCTGCAGGGGCATGATGTTTTCGCGCAGGAAGCTGGCTTTTTCGCGCGGATTGGGGTTGGTGGCCCAGTCCCAATGGCGGGCGTGGGACCAGTAGCGGGCGTTGGCAAAGGCCGGCCGGAGTTGGTCGCCGTGGCGCGCCACGGCTCCGCCCACGTGGTCAAAGTGCAAATGCGTCAAAAACACGTCGGTGATGTCGTCGCGGTGAAACCCGTGTGCGGCCAAACTGCGGTCGAGGGTCGCATCGCCGTGCAGGTGGTAGTGGCTGAAGAATTTTTCGTCTTGCTTGGCGCCGATTCCGGTATCGATCAAGGTAAGGCGGTCGCCGTCCTCGACCAGAAGGCAGCGCATGGCCCAGGTGCAGAGGTTGCGGTCGTCGGCGGGGTTGGTGCGCTCCCAGAGGGACTTGGGGACGACGCCGAACATGGCGCCTCCGTCGAGCTTAAAAAAGCCCGTTTCAATGGTGTACAGCTTCATTTTTTGCGTTTGGCTCGAAAGAATTCGGTGAGCAGGTCGCCGCAGAGCTCGGCTTCGATTCCGGTGGTGACCTGGGTTTTGGGGTGCAGCTGGCCGCCCATGGTGCGAAACCCGCGCTTCTCGTCGCTCGCCCCATAGACGACGCGGCCGATTTGGCTCCAGAACAGGGCTCCGGAGCACATGGTACAGGGTTCGAGGGTGACGTAGAGCGTGCAGTCGGGCAGGTACTTGGCCGCGAGTTCGTGGCTGGCTGCCGTGATGGCTTGCATTTCGGCGTGGGCCGTGACGTCGTGCAGGCGTTCGGTTAGGTTGTGGCCGCGGGCAATCACGCGATTTTGCCAGACCACGACGGCTCCGACCGGAACCTCATCCTGATCCATCGCCTTGACGGCTTCTTGAATGGCAAGGCGCATAAAGCGCACGTCGTCTTCGGGGGTCACGGGGGCGAGCGGCATGGCGTAAAAATACGGCCCGGCTCCGGGCGGCGCGTTACCTTTGCGGCCATGTTCCGAAGCCATACTTGCGGCGAGCTCCGCCTGGACCACGTTGGTCAAACCGTAACCCTCTCTGGATGGGTGCAGCGCCGCCGCGATTTTGGCGGAATGTCGTTCGTCGATTTGCGCGACCGATACGGCATCACCCAGCTCAGCTTCAATGAGTTGGTTGACCCCGAGCGCCTCGCTGAGGCGCGCAAGCTGCAGCGCGAATTTGTCGTGCAGGCGGTCGGAACCGTAGTCGAGCGCGAAAACAAGAACCCCAACCTCGCTACCGGCGACATCGAAATCAAGGTGCAGCAGCTCACGGTGCTGAACGCTGCGGCGACTCCGCCCTTTACCATCGAAGACGAGACCGACGGCGGCGAAGAGCTTCGCATGAAGTACCGCTACTTGGACATTCGCCGGGCTCCGGTGCGCAACAACCTACTCTTGCGCCACCGCATCAACCGCTCGGTGCGCAGCTACCTCGACACCCTCGGATTTGTCGACGTCGAGACTCCGTTTTTGATCAAGTCGACGCCCGAAGGCGCCCGCGACTTCGTAGTGCCTTCACGCCTCAACCAAAACCAGTTTTACGCGCTTCCGCAGTCCCCGCAAACGTTCAAGCAGCTGCTGATGGTGGCCGGAATGGACCGCTACTACCAGGTGGTGCGCTGCTTCCGCGACGAAGACCTGCGCGCCGACCGCCAGCCGGAATTCACGCAGATCGACTGCGAAATGGCTTTTGTCGAGCAAGAAGACATCCTCAACACCTTTGAGGGCCTGGTGCGCCACGTGCTCCGCGAGGTGCACGGAGTGGAGCTGAACGAGGTTCCGCGAATGACCTACGCCGAGGCGATGCGCCGCTACGGCAACGACAAGCCCGACATTCGGTTCGGCATGGAGTTCGTCGAGCTCACCGACCGCGTCAAGGGCCAGGGATTCCCCGTCTTTGACCAGGCCGAGCTCGTGGTGGGAATCAACGCCAAGGGCTGCGGATCCTACACCCGCAAGCAGCTCGACGCCCTGACCGACTATGTGAAGCGCCCGCAGCTCGGCATGAGCGGCCTGATTTGGATGCGGGTCGACGAGACTGGGGTTCCCACCTCATCGGTCAACAAGTTTTTTGACGAGACGGCCCTGCGCGGCTGGGCAGACGCCTTGGGCGCCGAGCCCGGAGACCTCGTACTCGTACTCGCCGGCGGAGCGAACAAAACCCGCAAGGCCCTCAGCGAGCTGCGCCTGCACCTGGGCCAGGAGCTCGGGCTGCGCAAGCCTTTTGAGTTTGCTCCGCTGTGGGTCGTCGACTTCCCGCTGCTCGAGTGGGACGAAGAGTCGGGCCGCTGGTTCGCCATGCACCACCCGTTCACGAGTCCGAAGCCCGAAGACATTCCGCTGCTCGACACTGACCCCGGAGCCGTGCGCGCCAACGCCTACGACATCGTGCTGAACGGCAACGAAATCGGCGGCGGATCGATCCGCATCCACGACCGCGCCCTGCAGGCCCGCATGTTTGAGCTGCTTGGATTCAGCCCCGAAGAGGCGCAGGCCCAGTTCGGATTTTTGATGAACGCATTCGAGTACGGCGCGCCTCCCCACGGCGGAATCGCCTTTGGTTTTGACCGCCTCGTAGCCCTGATGGGCGGCGACGAAGTCATTCGCGACTACATCGCCTTCCCGAAGAACAACGCGGGCCGCGACGTCATGATTGACGCCCCCTCGCCCATCGCCGAGGCGCAGATGGAGGAGCTCAACCTGCTTCTAAGGCCTACCCTACGCACTTAATTCACGCGTCATAACTGTTGCGCAAAGCCGGGTATAGCTCGGCTTCGTCGAAGTGTGCGTGCATTTGTAGAAACTTGGCGCTATTTGAGCTACTCGGCGAACAGTTGTTCTTAGCTCTGAACGCACCCTGCACTCCAGGTGTAAAGAATCAAGTCTTCAACAATTCCCCAGTGCAGGTTCCGTATTTTTACCGAATGCGTTTAAAAATTTCTGCTTTATTGATGGCGGTTTCGACCGCGGTGCTGGCCCAGCAACCCACGTGGTTGCAGATGTGGAACGACCAGAATACCAATGTGTACGATGTGGTCAAAGAATTTGATTCCGCATTTGAGGGTAAGGCCAGCGAGAAAGGAAAGGGCTGGAAGCAGTTCAAGCGCTGGGAAGCATTTATGGATCCGCGGGTGTACCCCACGGGGCAGCGTCCGAGTCCTACAGCACTATTTGAAGGTATGCAGCAGATGCAGCAGACCTGGGGAAGCACGAGCACTGGCGCGAGTGGCCTTGGCCAATGGACGCCTGAGGGTCCGTTCAATGGCAATCCCATTGAAGGAATCGGTCGAATCAACGTACTTGCCTTTCACCCGACGGCACCGAACACCATTTTTGCAGGTGCCCCGGCCGGTGGATTGTGGAAGTCCACCGACAACGGTACCACGTGGAGCACCAACACCGACCTCTTACCAAATTTGGGCGTGAGTGGAATCGCCATCGATCCCATGCACCCCGACACGATGTACATCGCGACCGGCGATCGCGACGCAGGGGACACCTACAGTATTGGAGTCCTGAAATCCACAGATGGCGGCGAGACCTGGAACCCTACAGGACTGACGCTTCAACTCACCAATTATGCGCGCTTGACGGGCATCGTGATTCACCCGACCCAAACACAGCACTTGGTGGTGAGTTCGCGGTCCGGAATCTACCGAACTACTGACGGTGGTGCAACCTGGACGATCACTCAGGGCGGCAGCTTCCAATCGCTCGCGTCGACTCCGGGGGCACCGCACTTGCTGTACGCCGGGACAGAAAGCAACGGTAAAGTCTGGTTTTCGCGAAACTTTGGTCAGACCTGGACCATGGTAACGGGCGCTGCGGGACTTCCTGCGAACGGCCCAGCGCGTTGCGAGGTCGCGACCACAGCGGCTGATACCAACTACGTGTATGCGCTCTTTGGAGCCAACAACAATGGACTGTACGGCGTGTACCGCTCCACAAACAAGGGTGTGACATGGTCGCAAATGCACGGTTCGTCTCCGAACCTTTTGGATTGGTCAACTACGGGAAGCGGCGCGGGCGGCCAAGCCTGGTACGATTTGGCGATCGCTGTTTCGCCGCTCAACAAAGACGAATTGCTGATCGGTGGCGTCAATGTATGGCGTTCAAACAACGGTGGGGCCAACTTTGCCCTGAGTGGCCACTGGTACGGCGGTGGCGGAGCCAGTTTTGTGCACGCGGACCAGCACTGGTTCGCGTTCCGCCCTGGAACCAATGAGATTTGGGCAGGCAACGATGGCGGAATGTACACGTCACCCAACGGTGGCTTGGCCAACAGTTGGCAGTCCAAGAACAACGGACTGGCAGTAACCCAGTACTACAAGATTGCTACTACCCCAGCAAATCCCACCTGGACGATGGCCGGCGCCCAGGACAACGGAACCCACCTCAAAAAGACCACCTGGTCGCGCGTACGCGGCGGAGACGGGATGGACTGCGGAATGGACCCGGCGAACGAGTTAGTGATGTACGCTTCGATCTACTACGGGGACTTCGAAAAATCAAACAACGGCGGCAGCAGCTTCAATGCTCCGTTCAATTTGCCTCCGGCGGGCGGCGGAAACTGGGTAACCCCGTTTTTGGTGAGCCGTCACAATGGAAATGTACTCTACGCGGGATTCACTAAAGTTTGGAAGTCGACCAACGCCGGGGTAAGTTTCGCGGCCACAAGTTCGTCGAACTTGCTCGGAACCGACAACATTGACGTGCTTGCCGAGTCGCCCAGCAATCCAAGCGTAGTGTATGCGGGCATTAACCAGTACCTATTCAGGTCGATGGACGGCGGTGCTACGTGGTCGCAGCACAGCGGCGGCGCGGGCAGCCACGTAATTACGGGCATCGCGGTGGATCCGGTCGACCCCCTTCACATCATCGTGAGCCGCAGCGGCTACGTGGCGGGCCAAAAGGTCTTCGAATCCTACAACGGTGGGGTTTCATACAGCAACATCAGCGGATCGCTACCCAACATTCCGGCCAACGCCGTGGCCTTTGAGCCGGGCAGCAACAACCTGCGCTACGTGGGCACCGACCTCGGAATGTTTGTGCGCGACAACCTCTTGGGCGACTGGGTTCCGTTCAATGCGGGCCTACCGAACGTAATTGTAAACGACATCGAGATTTTGTCTCAGCCACGCATTGTTCGTATCGGAACTTACGGTCGCGGCGTGTGGCAATCTCCGTTTGCGAGCGACCTCTTGCAGCGTCCGACGGCGGGCATTGCGGTTTCGCCTGCTTCACTTTGCGCGGTCGGCGACACCATTCAATTGGGCGACGCCTCATCAGGCCTCGTGACGTCATGGTCGTGGTCCGTGATTCCCTCGACCGGAGCCACGTTGATCGGCGCCAGCACCGCCAACCCGAGTCTCGTGGTTACGGGGGCCGGTCTCTACACCGTGCAGCTCATAGCCCAAAATGCCTACGGACGCGACACCGCCGTGGCCGTTCAAGCCGTGGCTGTGGGCGGATTCCCGATCCCCGCCGGAGACGGTTTTAACCAGTCCATCGCAGGTCGCTGGTCGATCGAAAACCCCCACCGCGACGCGACGTGGGAAGCCTTCGCGACCGCAGGGAGCGATGGCGACGGTGCCTCTATGCGCATGCCGCACTTTAGTTTGGGAGCCACGGCCGCAGGCCGCGGCGACGCCCTGGTGTCGCCAGTCTATCAAGTGACCAGTGGTGCTACACTGAAGTTTGATGCTGCCTACCGCCGCACGAGCACCACGGGCGCGAGTGACACGCTGCGCGTGTACGTGCAGCTCTGCGGAACGTCTACATGGCAGCTTTTGGCCACGCGGTTTGAGTCCGGAACCCAGAATTGGGCGACCGGGCCGGCGCAAGCCAGCGCGTTTGTTCCTTCGGTCGCCGCCGACTGGCGGCGCGACAGTGTGTCCCTCGGGACGCTGGCTGGCGCCGCGCGCTTCAAGTTTGAAGCGCGCCACGCGGGCGGCAACCACCTGTACCTCGACCGCTTCAGGGTGATCCCGGCGGCCGCCCCCGCGCCCGTCGCCGACTTCGTCGCCACCGACAGCGCATGCGTCGCCAAACCAGTTAAGTTCTATGCGGCGGGCTTGCCTGCCCCGGGCAGCTTCGCTGGCCCGGGTGCCCTCGGCGCAACCTACGCCTGGACGTTCCCCGGAGGAGTTCCTTCGGTGAGCTCTTTGGCCAACCCCACGGTGACCTACGCAACCCCGGGATCCAAAACCGCAACCTTGGTGGTCACCACCGCGGCCGGAAGCTCCAGCATCAGTAAAACTTTAAGTATCGCGGCCGCAGTAGTTCCGACCGTAACCATCGCCAACCAAAGCGGCAACGTCTGCGCCAACAGCCCCGCCACTTTTGTGGCTACGGTGGTCAACGGAGGCGCCACCCCGCGCTACCAGTGGACGGTCAATGGGGTTCCGCGCGGATTTAACAGCCCAAGCTTTACCGTGAGCACCTTGCAGAACGGCGACGTCGTGCGCTGCGAACTCTACAGTGCTGAAGAGTGCCCCAGCGTGGCCAAAGTGACTTCGACGGGCATTACGGTGACGGTTCTGCCGCTTCCGGTTGCGAACGCGGGCAGCTACGCGGCTGAATGTGTGGGAGCGGCTCCGATCGCCCTCGTAGGAACTCCTGCGGGCGGCGTGTGGAGCGGGCCCGGCGTGGTCGGCAGCACCTTTGACCCCACGGGCCTCGGCCCCGGAACCTATGAAGTGACCTATGCCTTCACCAACTCGGCGGGCTGCACGGGCACGTCTACGGCGAGTATCCAGCTCGCTCCGTCTCCGAACGTGTTCTTGAACTTCAACACCGACGTGCTCTGCGTGAGCGACCCCGCGGTGAACCCTGGCGGAGGCTATCCTTCGGGCGGCACCTACCTGATCAACGGCAGCACCACCACCAGCATCAACCCCGCCAATTTGGGCGTGGGTAGCTACGGCCTGACCTACCGCTACAGCAACGGACTCTGCCTTGTGGAACGCGTCGACAGCTTCCATGTGGTGGCGGCTCCGCCCGTACCCACGATCCACGACTGGAACGGAGATTCACTGTACTGCCCCCAAACGGCGCTCAACCCGCGCTGGACGGTACAGTGGCTTGACGCTAACCAAAACCCCATCGCCGGGGCCACGGGCTCGAGCTTCATTGCGCCGACCATCGGAACCTACTACGTCCGCCTGCGCGTGGGCAACAGCTGTACGGCCACCAGCGGACCGTCGATCGTGATGAGCACCAACGAGTTCCGTTTGCGCGGAATCCAAGTTCAGCCCAACCCGAGCGCGGGCCGCTTCGAGGTGACGTGGACTTCGGCCGGCGGATCCCCTTGGACCGCCGAACTTCGCAGCCTGGACGGTTCCCTTCTGGGTACCTACGAGGGCAGCGACGCGTCGTTCGCTCTGGACCTCAGCCACCTGCCCCAAGGTGTGTACGCCCTGCGGGTGGAGCAAAACGGACGCAGCGCCACCCAGCAGCTCGTGCGCTTGTAGAATTTTGAAATCCGGTTATAACCGAATAAAGGCCCGGAATCCCTTGGGGGTTCCGGGCTTTTTGATGCGGTGAGAAAAGTAAAATCCGGTTATAACCGAACTGCCGCGGCACAAAAAAACCCGACGAGGCGGGTTTCAATTAGGGTATAACCGGATTATCCTTTTTACAGCGACACCGTGTACTGAAGGAGGCTCTCGAACAGGGCCACTCCGTCGGTGTTCAAAAGGTTGGCGTCGGCGGCGCGCTCGGGGTGGGGCATCATGCCCATGACGTTGCGCGTGCTGTTGCAGACTCCGGCGATGTTTTGCACTGAACCGTTGGGGTTCGCTTCGGGGGTGATGGCTCCATCGGCCTCTGCGTAGCGGAACATGACTTGCCCGTTGTCGTTCAGGGCCTTGAGGGTATCCTCGTCGGCGTGGTAGCGGCCTTCGCCGTGGGCGATGGGGATTTGGTAGACTCCGGTCTCAGAGAGGCCTGCGGTCATGGGGCTGAGACCTGATCCGCGTACGAGGTTCACGTTTTTGCAGATGAACTTGCCGGTGTGGTTGCGCAAAAGGGCGCCCGGGACGAGTCCGGCCTCGGTCAAAATTTGGAAGCCGTTGCACACGCCAAAGACGTATCCGCCGCGGTGGGCGTGCTTGATGACCTCTTCCATAATGGGCGAGAAGCGGGCGATGGCGCCCGAACGCAGGTAGTCACCGTACGAGAATCCGCCGGGGAGCACCACCATGTCGACGCCCTGAAGGTCGCGGTCCTTGTGCCAAAGGCTAACGGTTTCGCATCCCAGACCCTCGCGGAGGGTGTGGATCATGTCTTGGTCGCAGTTCGACCCAGGAAAAGTTACAACTCCGAATTTCACGAGGCAAAGGTACAGCGCCCGTTGGCCTTGCCGAGCACGTTGGCGAGTCGGTAGAGCAGGCGCGCAGCCACATTGGCGTCCCAGTCGCCCTCGGGGCCCGGAGCCACCTCGTTGAGGTCGAATCCTACGAGCTGGCGACCTGAAGCCAGCACCTGCTCGACCAAGTAGAGCACCTGCTCGACCTCGAGGCCACCGGCCACCGGGGTTCCGGTATGCGGACAAAGTTTGGGGTCGAGGCCGTCAATGTCGAAGCTGAGGTAGACCTGCTGCGGAAGTTCCGCCACAATCAAATCCACCTGCTGGGCCCACGTGCGGCCGTGAAAAGCCGCCTGCTTGAGGTCGCGGTCGTAGAATACTGCGCAGCGGTTGCCCAGCTCGGCGGCCACTGCCACTTCTTCGGCGCAGTAGTCGCGGATTCCGACCTGAACAATTTTTGCAACGCCCTCGTGCTTCATGGCGTTGTACATGATTGATGCGTGGCTGTAGGTGAAGCCCTCGTAGGCCACCCGAAAGTCCATGTGGGCGTCGATCTGCAGGATTCCCATTCCGGGATGGCGGTCGGCAAGGGCCTGAATGTAGCCCAGGGGCGTGCTGTGGTCTCCGCCCAAAAGGGCCACCAGTTGTCCGCGATCGAGGTAGTGCTCGACGTCGTGGCGGACCTTTTCGACCATCCAGGCGCAGGCCTCATTGATCCGGGCAAGTAGTTTTTGACTCGATGCCATTCCGGCAGTTCCGTCGGCGAGTGCCGCCAAGTAGACCTCGGCGCGTTCGCGGTTGCGCTCTGACTTCTCAGTTAACTTGTTCGAAGCCGGAGCCATCGCCAAGCCCATCTTCCACGCATCGGCCACATAGGGATCCCACAGGTCCACTTGGGCGGTCGCCTCCTTGATCGCGGCAGGACCTTGGGCCGTACCCGAAGCGTAGCTCACGGTCACCTCCCAGGGCACCGGAACCACCACTACCTCAGCGTCCTCAACTGCGTACGGAAGTCCATAAATCTGTTCTCCCGTGGCCAGTCCATTGGGGTCAAAATCAGCTTGCGCGAGTGCGCGGCGCTTGAGGCGTGCTTCGTCCATGAAGCAAATGTAGCGAGTTGGCGAGGTTGGCTCGTTGGCAAGGCTGGCTCGTTGGCAAGGCTGGCGAGATTGGCTCGTTGGCGAGGTTGGCAAGCTTGGCGAGGTTGGCAAGCTTGGCGAGGTTGGCTCGATGGCGAGGGTCGATTCGTGCGCTCTGAGTTGCCAAAAGCTAGAAGCTAATAGCTAAAAGCCAGTGACGAGATAGCTGCGCCGAATCGGGCGGCCTTCAGACGGGGTGAAGCGCAATTCCCAAAGCCAGTTTTGGCGGTGGGGCGGCGGGTCGGAGGCTTCAAGCTGGTGCTGGGGCGCAATGGGTTGCGGCACCGTCCACGGGGTAGCCCAGCGGCCGTCGGGGTCGGTCCAGCGGGTTTCGAGCAGCCAGGCGCGGTCGGGGTCGAGGTTCCAGGCAAGTTGGGGCGGCCACTGGCGCTGGACGAGGTCGAATTGGCCCTCGGAGGGTTGCGGAGCGGGTTGGGGCCAGCGGCCCGGGGTGGCTGAATCTGTTCGGGTGTGGGCCCAGTCGTCGGGGTCCGGGCCGCGGCGCTCTAGGGACATTCCTTCGCCTTTGCCTGGGGTTTCGCGGATTTTTTGGGGGAATTGGTGGGGCGAAACCCGTGCCCAGTCAATTTGGAGGCCGTCGCTTCGGCGGAGTTCGAGGGTGCCTCCGTCGTCGGTCAGCGGAAGGGCGTGGGATGAGGCGCCCGGCCCGCCCGGCACCGCCGGCCGGGCCCAGGTCCCGGGGCGCGGGGCGCCCCGAGGCCCCGCCGCAGAGTCGCCGGCCGGATAGCGGCGCGCCACCGCAAGGGGGTCCGCCGCCCCGAACATCACTTGGCCGGGCAGCAGAAACCGGCCGGCGACCGCGGCGCGGCGCCACGCCAATGAATCACCCGAAGCCCAAAAGAGCTGCGACAGGTCGAGGACGCGACCACTCAGATTCCGAAGCTCTGCGAAGCGCCCTTCACCGGGGAGGGGATTGAACAAGATTTCGGTAATCTGAAGCTCGCCCGAATCGGGAACGGCGGGCCAACCCGCGGCAATGAGGGTGCAGTCCCCGGGGGTTCCGTCGGCGTGCACCCAGTCGGGAATTAGGGGAAGCTCAAAGCCGTCGCCCGGAACTCCGGGCCAGCGACCCGAACCCGAATGACCGACCCAACGCAGATCCGTCCGTTCGGAATGAGGCCGTGACGCAACCCAGTGGCCGCCGGGCCAGTCCGCCAAGGCCAACGAATCAAAGGGGTAGTGAGCGGGAGTGCTCAAGGGCAAGGGGTGGCGCCAGTCGACGTGCAGGACGCTGTCGGCAAGCAGTCCGAGGATTCCGCCCTTTCGCTGCCCCACTGGGGCAAACTCGATGCGGCCTGGGCTCGACCCGAGGGCATTGCGAGATGATTGCCAGACTCTGGTCATCGCGGCGAGTTGGGGATCCGCCTCGAGCGACCATCCGCCCAAGGACTTGTCGGTGGGCTGGTGCATGTCGGGCTGGGTGCGGCCCCAGGCCACGAGCTGGCTGTCGGCCGTTTCGAGCGACCAAAAGGCGGCCGAGGCGGTCAGCTCCAGCGGCGCGTTCCAAATCTGCACGGAATCGGGCCAGTCCTCGCGGGCGTCGGCGAGCAGCAGTACTTCCCCGGGCTGCAGCACCCGGTCGGGCAGCTGCCAGCGGCCCGTGCCGTGGGTGAATGTCCAGCCGACGGCACGGCAGGCGGAATCGGCGGTGACAAGGAGCTCGACAAATTCTCCGGGAGCGGATTGCCAGCTGACGCGAGGGTCGGGGTCGACCAGGAATTCGGTGACCGCGACGTCACCGGGGCGGGCGGCGGCGAGGGGCTGCCTCACGTGCAACGCCGCCGCCGCAAACGATAAGGGGCCCCAGCGGACGCTGCGCGTCCGCGTGGCCGTCACGGTAGCTCCGAAGCGCACTTCGCCCAAGGCATCCGCACTCGAGTCAGCATTGCCCCAGGCGGAACCGCTGTCGAGCACCACACCGAGGGTGTCGCGAAGGACCCACGCGAGCCGATGGCCGGCCGCAGAATCCCACGTCCACGACCAGTCAACCACCGAGGCGGCACGGTCAAGCAAACCCGAGGAACTAGCGGCCAGTAGCAGTCCGTCCGAACGCCGCGTGAGCCGCAACTGGTCGCTGCTGCGACCGAATTCGAGGCGGTAGCCGCCTGACGTGGCCGTGTCGCGTACCTCCCAAAAGGCGAAGTTGGACGACGAGGGGTTGAAGTCGAGGCGCACACGGCCCGAGGCCTGGGCCGGCCTAGTCCCCATGCCGGTGCGCCACAGCGCATAGGTTCCGGCTGAGGGAGCTGCCAAACGCAGTTCCGCCCCGCCGTCAAAGGCGAAGGTATCTCCCTGCCAAGCCGACAAGCCGGCCGACCAACCCTCGGTCCACGGGCCCCACTGGGCCCAAAGGCCCTGGGCAAGCAGCCCAAGGCTCAACGCAATTAACCTGTTCATCATCCGTACTTTTGCGTCAAACCTAAATCCCCCTGCCGCGCTATGCGTTTAGCTCTAGTTGGTGCCACCGGAATGGTCGGCGAAGTCATGCGAAAAGTCCTTGTGGAACGAGGGTTTCCGGTCACGGAATTTATTCCGGTGGCCTCCGAGAAATCCGCGGGAAGCATTTTACACTGGAATGGGGCTGACTACGTCGTGCGCACCCTTGCTGAGGCCGTGGCGCTGAAGCCCGACCTCGCCATCTTTTCGGCGGGCGGAGGCACCTCGCTCGAGTGGGCGCCCAAGTTCGCTGCGGTGGGCTGCTTTGTGGTCGACAACAGTTCTGCGTGGCGCATGGAGCCAGGAATTCCGCTCGTAGTGCCCGAAATCAATGCCGATGCTCTGACGGCCGACGCCAAGATCATTGCCAACCCCAACTGCTCGACGATTCAGCTCGTGATGGCCCTCAAGCCGCTGCACGACGTGCATCCGATTCGTACCGTGCGCGTCAGCACCTACCAAAGCGTGACTGGGACCGGTAAAGCCGCCGTGGACCAACTCGCGAACGAACGCGCAGGCAACTTCGACGGTCCGATGGCCTACGCCTACCCGATTGACAAGAACTGCATTCCGCACTGCGACGTGTTCCTCGAAAACGGGTACACGAAAGAAGAGATGAAGCTGCACCATGAGACCAAAAAAATCCTCGGCGACGATTCGGTCGGGGTGAGTGCGACGGCGGTTCGGGTTCCGGTTCAGGGAGGACATTCTGAGTCGGTGCTCGTAACCTTTCGCGACGCACGCCCTTCGCTCGACACGGTGCGCCAGCTCTTGGCTGCGATGCCCGGTGTGGTGGTTCAGGACGACCCCGCCGCGAAAGAATACCCCATGCCCCGCTTTGCCGAGGGCCGCGACGAAGTTTTTGTGGGCCGAATCCGCGAAGACGTGGTCTGCGACCGCTCGATTCACCTGTGGATTGTGGCCGACAACCTTCGAAAGGGGGCCGCAACGAACGCCGTACAAATTGCCGAATACTTGATTTCGGCCGGAATTTTGCGGTAAACGGCGCCATAGCTGCTGCGGGTGACCGCAGGTTCCGCGACCCACACCACACCCCACTAAACCTTTGACCCAAGCCACCGTCTGATGAATATGTTCCTTCGAATCCTCGCCCTTTGGGTTGCCCTCGCGGCGATGCCCCTGCTCGCACAAACCCTTATTTTGGGCCAGGTGGTCGATGGTGAAGAACCGATTCCGAACGCCGCAGTGCGTGTGATGGGTGCCAACGGACCCGTCAGCCAAACAGTGACCGACGCTCAGGGCAACTTCCAGCTCAACGTGCCCAACGGAAGCTACCGACTTGTGGCGCGTCCGCTTGGATACCAGCCCGTGATGCGCCCGATTGAGGCCAAGGGAACCCCAATCAAACTGGGTATTTTAAAGGTAATTGCGAGCACTACCGAACTCGAAGAAGCCAAGGTCGAAGGCCAAGCTGCGCGTGCCCTTTTGGGCATGGACCGCAAGGTCTATGACGTAGCTCAGGACCTCAACGTCCAGGGCGGTACGGGCACCGACATCTTGCGTCAAGTGCCCAACGTGTCGCTCGACATGGACGGCAACGTGCAGCTACGCGGCGACGAAAACGTCACCATTTTGATCGACGGCCGACCCGCGTCGCTGCTCGGGTTTAGTGGAACCAACGCCTTTGACCGCCTTCCTGCCGGAAGCGTGCAGCGCGTCGAAGTCATCACCAACCCGGGCGCGCAGTTTGACGCCCAAGGTTCGGGTGGCGTCATCAACATTGTCACCAAAAAGAACCGCGAACTTCCCCTCAATGGCAATGTAGTGGCGGGTATTGGAACGAACGACAAGTACAATGCCTCGGCAAGTATTTCGGTTCCAGTGGGCAAGCTTCGGGTATTCTCCAACCTTGCATGGGACAACCGTGAGAGTTTTTCGGGCGGAACCGTAGAACGTTTTTTTGGATTCCCAGATACAACCTACACTCAGCGTCACTGGTCGTACGGCACCAATCTTGGCGGTGGATTAAATGGCCGACTCGGAATAGACCTGCCGTTGTCCAAAGTTTGGACCGCAAACCTCTCTGTGGGCCTCAACCAAGATCAACGGAACGAATCGGACAGTACCTCGTATGAAAATGCCTCGGTGAACACCAAATTAACTGCAGTTCAGCGAGCCACTAGTGACCGCGGTTCCGCCAATGGTGATCTCGCCTTGCGCCTTGAGCGCAAGTTCAAAACCGAGGGAGAAAAGTGGACTGTGGATGTAAACTATTCGGACCGAAGTCGCGAAGAATGGAACAACAATCAGTTCACGGCCGATACCGGATATCCGACGTTGCTGACCTACGACGGCGTGTACCTGCAGCGGTTCGAAACCAATGAGACGACGCAAAATTTCAACATTCAGACCGATGCAGAACAAGTGCTGAACAGCAAGAGCAAGCTCAGTTTGGGAGGCCGAAGCACCTATTTTGCCCGAGATAGCCGCCGAGATGCGATGTACCTCGTTTCGCCGTTCAGCAGCTCATTTATCGAGGACACGTTGCGCACGCAGTCTGTCGACCAGTGGCAATGGGTTCATGCGGCGTACGCGACCTATGGTTACGTCTTCAACCCCAAATGGAAGGCGCAACTTGGAATGCGCTATGAGGTTGCCAACCTCAGTTTTATTCTCAAAACGGGAAGTCAATTGGACTTCACCTACCCAGGCTACTTTCCTAGTGCATTTGTGACCTACTCTCCCAAAAAAGGCACTGATTTTCAAGCGAGTTATGCCATGCGGGTCAATCGTCCTGGCGAGGAGCAGCTCAACCCCATCGTAGACTACTCGAATCCGCAGTCGTTTCGGAAAGGAAATCCACTGCTCATGCCTGAGTACACGCACGCATTTGAGTTAAGTGCTGCGAAGTACGCCAAATGGGGTTCTGCGACGCTTAACGGGTACGTGCAGCATACGACGAACATGTTTTCTAGGTTCCTACAGGTCGACGGGAGCGGGCTTGTCACGGTTACCTGGGCGAACTACGACACCCGTGATCGCTATGGATTGAGTGCCAACACAATGGCGCGATGGGGCAAAAAATGGAGTCTTCAGGCCTCTGGGGACGCCTTTTGGTCCGTCATCAATGCCCAAAATCTTCAAGCTGGATTGACCCAATCCGGATTTGGTTGGTCGGGGCGAGCCAATGCGATGTACAACCCTACCGCAGCTCACCAAATCCAAGTAACCTTCAATCAAATGGGCGCTGGACCCACCGGTCAAGGATACTTTCGGGGAATGCAGGCATGGGACCTGGGGTATAAGTACGACGTGATAAAAAACAAACTTTCGATGACTGTTCGACTCAGCGATGTCTTTAACCAGCGCCGATTCCGCATTGAACAGCACCCCCCGTACACCGACATCTACTTTACGCGCTACCGCGAAAGCCGGATTGCCTTCCTCACCCTTCAGTACAATTTTGGAACGCAAGACCGCAGTATGCCGCGCAGTGGACGCGGAATGGGTCCCGGCGGAATGGGGAGCGGCGGCGACGATATGGGAATGTAAACCCTTTGGCCCTGCATGCGTTACCTAGGTATGCGCCGACTACTTCAACTTTGTGCCCTAGGTGTGCTGAGCACCCTTTCGGCCTGTGCCCAACCTACTAAAAATTCCGCACCTGTGTCCTTAATGCCCGCTGCCCCTGCCCAACCCGGAAACGAAACCCTCATTCTCGCCTCAGGCTGCTTTTGGGGAACCGAGTACTTTCTCAAGCGCATCGACGGAGTAGTCGCGACCACCGTGGGCTATACCGGGGGGCACGTCGAAAACCCTACCTACCAAGAAGTCTGTACCAAAAAGACCGGCCACTACGAGGCCTGTCTCGTCGAGTACGATCCCGCGCGTACCACCGCCGAAACCGTGCTCCGAATGTTTTTTGAAACGCATGATCCGACGCAGCGCAACGGCCAAGGACCCGACATTGGTCCGCAGTACCGAAGTGCCGTCTTCTATCAATCGGAAGCCCAGCGCGAACTCACCGCCTCGCTTATCGAGCAGCTTCGCGCCAAGGGCTACGACGTGGCCACTGAACTACTTCCGGCAGCCCCATTCTACTCCGCCGAGGGCTACCACCAGGACTACTACGATGTCAAGGGCGGAACTCCCTACTGCCACGGATACCGGAAACTTTTCTAGCCACTGGTTTCTGGTTACTGGCTTCTAGCTACTGGTTTCTGGTTTCTAGCTGCTGGCTGGGGATAACCTGTTCATAACTCCCGTTGATAAGTCGTGACCCGCTTGGGCTTGCGTACTAAATTCGTGAATTATGGCCTCGCTCAGCTACAACCTCAACCTACACCTCGCCTTTCTTCTGTTTCAGGAAGATAGCCTTTCGGTGCATGGCCTGGGCACGTTCAGTGTGCGCCGCTACGGAGCCGAAATTCAGCTTCCCGCCGGTCTAATTCTGCCGCCCGCCCGCCGAGTGAGCTTTAGCCCCCAAGCGGAATTCACCTCTCCATGCCTCGCCAAGCACCTTCAGCAGATTGAAGGACTCGATGAGGCCGGCGTAGCCGAGGCTATCGCTACCGCAACAGCAGAATACCGTCGCGTCCTAGACCGGGGCGACCGCCTTGTGCTTCAAGGAATCGGCAGCCTCCGCCGCATCGAATCGCAGTGGACCTTCAAAGCCAGCCTCGAAGCCAACTTCCTGTCGAGCTCGTTCGGCCTTCCCATGTTCCGCATGGACCTCGCTTCGTCAGAATCCATTGCTCCATCACGAACCGCGAAGGGTGAAGCCCCTCGGGTGCGCTCGTGGCAAGCCGCAGCTATTGTAGCCGGCGCGCTTGGCCTCGCAGCCATTGGCGGAAGCAAAGACAACGTGCGCACCACCGTCCAGCAAGCCACCATCGATTGGAACGTTTCAGACTGGTTTCAATCCCAGAAATCAACCCTGATTCGCACCTGGGATTCGTGGAGCGCGTCCGTCGAAGAGTTCGTGACGCCCGCCAACGAGCCCGTTCGCGAAGATGCGACCCTACCCGCTAGCCAACCAGCTGAAGTGCCAGCAAGTGAAGCCGAAAGCAAGCCAGCAGCTAAAGAGCCAGCAGCTAAAGAGCCAGCAGCCAGCAAGCCAGCAGCCAAGGGAGCTAACGAGCCAATCTCAGCTAACCTCGCTAACCTTGCCAAAAAGGCCAACGAGCCAGTCTCAGCTAAAAAGTCAACGAGCGCGCCAGCCAATGAGTCAGTCTCAGCTCAAAAGCCAACGAGCCAGCGAGCGGATCAGCCCTACGCGCTGATTGTAGGGGCCTTTGCCGATGATGCCAATGCCATACGCCTTGTGAGTGACTTGAAAAAGTCGGGATTCCCGGCAGAAGTACTGGATGCCAAAGTCGGCCTGAAGAAGGTCGCCCTGCGTACCTTTGCCAGCGAGGACGCCGCCCGCAAGGCTAAAGACCAGCTTAAAGGGGACTTTCCGGCGATCTGGATCTACCACGAATGAAACCAAAGCATCCCTCGGAATCCCTCACGGTGATGACCGAGATTGTTCTTCCGAACGACACGAACAACCTCAACAATTTGTTTGGGGGCCAGCTCTTGAGCTGGATGGACCGGTGCGCCGCCATTTCGGCACACCGCCATTGCCGCCGCACGGTGGTTACGGCTTCAGTAAACAATGTATCGTTCAATGAGGCGATTCCGCAAGGAGCCATTGTGACACTCGAATCCAAGGTTTCGCGCGCGTTCAGCAGCTCGATGGAGGTGTGGGTGGATGTGCACATGGAAGACCAGCGAGGCACTGGAAAGCGAACGAAGTGCAACGAAGCGATCTATACGTTTGTAGCGGTGGACGATTTGGGGCGACCAATTCCGATTCCGGCCATAGAGCCCGAAACCGACGAGGAGCAACGCCGCTACGACGGAGCGCTGCGCCGCCGCCAGTTAGCCTTGATTTTGTCTGGAAAGATGAAGCCCGAAGATGCCCATGAGCTCAGGGCGCTGTTCTTACCAAAAGACGCTGACCAAGCCTGAGGCGAGCAGCGAGGGCCAGAGTAGGATGCGCATCCAGTACTTTGGCATGTAATCTTGAAGATTGACGAGTTGAGGCGCAGCAAAGACTGCGAGTAAGCCGCTTGTCGCCGCATCAGGATGCGCGATGCGCCACAAGATGGCCACGAGGATTCCAGACCACGATAAGTACAGTCCTTGTCGCTTTGAGCGCTTCGCCGAAACTGCAGCCCGAACCGTTTGAGGGATAGCGACGATCAACCAAAATAGCACGGTCCATTCTCCAGGACTGGGTAGGGTTTGCGTCCAACTCGGCTTGAGCGCAGCCAGCCACTGATAAAAGTGTTCGGGTCCCCCTATGGTCCAGTAGTAGGTGGCAATGGCTGTGGCGGGCACGAGCCATCCCAAAATCAACTGAAGGAATCCTCGTCCGGAACGGGTGGTACCCCAGCCAATCGCCCACAACGAGACGAGAATAAAGTAGCTAAACCGAACGTTCCACAGCAGCAGAATACCCGTGACAAAACCGAGGTTGATACGGCGCGCCAGGGCGCTCCGCTGGTCAAAGGCCATTTCATAGGCCAATGCCATCCAGGCCGCTGCCGCCAGCGAACCGCCCAAGGTGTACCATTGGATTCCTTGACGGCTTCCACTCAAAGCCACCGCGGCTGAAAACCACAACCAGCCGAAGAGGTAGTTCTGCTTGAGGTAGCGGCTCCGGTAGACGAGAATGAAGTTGACAAACCAGGCTCCAACGCCCGTTGCAAGAGCTAAAAGCACCGAATTCGGAGCGCCGACAAGCGTGTTGATGCCGAAACTGATCCCGGCAACGGCAAGGACGAGCACGAAGGCGACTCCAGGGTGGGCATTGCGAAAGAGGAGTGTGGGCATTTGGTCAGGCTGGGTTACCTTTGGGCATCTCAAAAGTACATTGCTATGCCCCTGCGCACCTTTTTTGAAGCTACCGGCGACCTATTTGAATTGACGTTCATGGCTATGCCTTGGGTTGGACCTGCCGCAAACGTGGTATTTTGGTCAATCATTGCAGGCGGTATTGGGTACTGGCTTCGCGAAATGAGCAAGCACGAGAAGCAGCAAGGCTAAGCCTTACTTCGCGTCCAAGGGCCAGCCGTAAATCGTCCCGATGTCCCGGCGGACTTGCTTTCCTTCAAACTGAATTTGATCCACGCGGGCATAGGCTCGCGTTTTTGCTTCCTCGGCATCCGCACCTAGACCGGTGATGGCGAGGACGCGTCCGCCGTTGGTGACCAACTGCCCGTCGCGCAGCGCGGTTCCGGAATGAAACAAAAGACTGCCCTCAGAAGGCAGCTCGGTGCCCGTAATCGCCAGCCCCTTGGGGTAGTCACCGGGGTATCCGGGAGCCGTCATGACCACGGTGATCGCCGTATCGGACTTGACCGCCGCCGGACGCGTGGCAATGTGGCCGCGGGCTGCATCAATCATGAGGGCGAGTAGGTCCTCATCAAGGCGCGCAAGGACGGCCTCGGTTTCGGGATCGCCCATGCGGACGTTGTACTCGATCACCTTGGGACCGTCCGCAGTGAGCATCAGTCCAAAAAAGATGAACCCACAGTAGGGAATACTCTCAGCTTGAAGCCCTTCGAGCGTCGGCTGAATGACTTCACGATGTACCTGGCCGAGCACATCGGGCGTCACGAAGGGCACTGGGCTTATAGCGCCCATTCCGCCCGTGTTCGGGCCGGTTTGGCCTTCGCCCACGCGCTTGTAGTCAGTGGCCTGCGGAAGCAGGATGTAGTTTTCTCCGTCGGTCAGCACAAACACTGAGAATTCGGGGCCAGTGAGGTGCTCCTCGATCACCACGCGGCTCGAGGCGGACCCAAATTTGGCCTCCCCCAGCATGGAATCAAGTTCCTTGAGCGCGTCGACCACATTGTCGAGGATGACGACACCCTTGCCGCCGGCAAGTCCATCGGCCTTGAGCACATAGGGACCGTCTTGACTGAGGACGTACATCTTGGCGGCCTCAAGTTCGTTCTTGGTGAACGTGCGGTAGGCTGCAGTCGGAATTCCGTGGCGCTTCATGAACGCTTTCGCAAAGTCTTTGGAGCCCTCGAGCTGGGCCGCTTCTTCGCGCGGACCGATAAAGTGGATGCGCTCGAGCTGAGGGTGAAAGGCAAAGTAGTCGGCGAGGCCGTGTACCAATGGCTCTTCGGGGCCTACAATTACGACATGAATGTCGTGGCGAATACAGAAGTCGGCAACCATGTCGCGGTCGCGCCAGTCTAGGTCGACGCACGTACCCACTTCATTGAGACCGGGGTTGCCCGGAGCGATGTAGAGGGTGGACAGTAAACCACTTTGTGCAATGCTCCACGCGAAGGCCGATTCGCGGCCACCCGAACCAAAAATGAGTACGTTCATGCGGCAAAGGTCGCGCTAATCTCAAGGATTGCCAAGGCGGATTTTGGGCTTCTTTCAGTACGGCGGGACTGTATTTCCTTCGGTTGAACCACTTAGATAGTGTAAATTATACACACAAATATTGTTAATTATTTTACTCATTTACAACATTTTAAATGTTTCATAACGTGAAGTTGACATGTAGTAATTCGTACTATATTGCCAAGGTTAATGGTAGGATTTACCATAAGATCACATCACATGACGCAACGCATACTTCCATTTTTAGTCAGCCTCTTGGCCTTCGGAACTCCGACGGTCTGGGCGCAAACTGCTCCCCTCAAAGGAACGGTAGTCGAAGAGGGCTCTTTTAGCCCCATCCCCAACGCGGTAATTAGTCTCGCCGATGGCGCGGTGCTGACATCCTCAGATGCGCAGGGCAGCTTCACAATCAACGTCAAAGCGGGCGTCAGTCTCAAGGTTCGCGCGCTTGGCTACACCGACAAGACGGTTGCAGCAGCCAACGGTATGCGCGTAGTCCTCGTGTCAGAAACCTCAGAGCTCGACGAAGTCGTAGTTGTCGGTTTTGGTACCCAAAAGAAGTCCAACGTCACGGGCGCCATCGCGCAGGTCAAGGCCAAGGACATTGAAAACATGAGCCTCTTGCGCGTCGAGCAAGCCCTTCAGGGCCGCACCGCTGGGGTTCAAATCACCCAGAATTCGGGCCAGCCAGGCGCAGGTAGCGTGGTGCGCATTCGCGGAACAGCGTCGATTAACGGTTCCGACCCACTCTACGTCGTTGACGGAGTTGTGATCGGAGGCGGAATTGACTACCTCAACCCGAACGACATCGAAACAATTGAAGTACTTAAGGACGCGGCCTCTGCCGCGATTTACGGTGCGCGCGGCGCGAATGGCGTCATCATTGTCACCACGAAGAGCGGTAAGGGAGCAAGCGGCCAAATGAATGTGAGCGTTTCGGCCTACCAAGGCATTCAGAATCCGTGGCGCAAGGTTTCGGTTCTGGACGCAACCGAGTACGCAACTCTTCAGAACGAAATGGCCGCTGCTGCGGGTCAGTCGATTCCGTACGCCGACCCGCGCAGCTTCGGAGCCGGTACCGACTGGCAGGACGCTGTGTTCAACCGCAATGCCCCCGTGCAGTCGATCGACGTGAGCATGTCGCAGAGCAGTAAGGACGGAAGCTACTTCGCCTCAGTGGGCCGCTTCCGCCAAGAAGGTATCATTGCTCCGGGCCGCTCGAATTTTGAGCGTATCACCGCGCGCCTCAACACCACCAACAAGGTGCACCAGGCAATCACTGTGGGTATGAGCACCGCGTTCACGCACAATACGAGCCAGTCGGTCGCTGAGAACACTGAGTTTGGTTCTCCGCTTGGACGTGCGTTGAATATGGACCCGATCACTCCGGTCTACGAAACCAATCCGCTCGCGCTGAGTGGTGCCCCGTACACGGTGAACGGCGTGCTTCGCCCCAACCTCGTGCGCGACCAGGGAGGCATTTACGCGATCTCGAACCGCGTCACCTCTGAAGTCGTCAACCCGCTTGCGGCTCTGATGACCAGCACCAACGTGGGTTGGTCCGACAAGATTGTGCACCAATCCTATGCCAACGTCGACCTCGGCGGCGGATTCTCAGCCCGCACCAGCATGGGTATCGACCTCGCATTTTACGGGGGCAACGGATTCATTCCGTCGTACTACCTCAACGCGACCAACTTCTTGGACACCAATTTGGTCACCCAAAGCTTCAACCGCGCCTTCTCGTGGATGTGGGACAATACGGTGGCCTACACCAAAGACTTTGGTGCCCACCACATCGATGCGGTGGCGGGCCACTCGGCCCAGGCCGTCAACGGAAGCTTTATCGGTGGTAGCAAGCGCGACGTTCCGACCGACGAATTTGGCTTTGCGACCATCAGCTACGCCCGCAACGCGGAATCTGAGCGCGTGTACGGCGGAAAGTGGGAGCGCTACGCCATCGAGTCCTACTTCGGACGCGTCAACTACGACTACGACGACCGCTACCTCGCCACGGTGATTTTGCGCGCCGACGCATCGAGCCGATTCGGACCCAACTTCCGTTGGGGCTACTTCCCCTCGATCTCGACGGGTTGGAACCTTCACAAGGAATCGTGGTGGTCTTCGAAGCTCATTTCGAGCATGAAGCTCCGCGCCGGATACGGTATGAGCGGTAACGACGCCGCTGGTTCGCTGGAGTACGCCGCGACCATTTCTGGCGGACGCAACTACAGCTTTGGTTACAACGAATTCATGCAAAACGGAACCTCTCCGAGCCAAATCGCCAACCCCGACCTGCGTTGGGAGCGCGTGGGCCAAGCCAACCTCGGAGCCGACCTGCGTTGGGGTAAGTACCTCTACACCAACCTCGACCTCTACCACCGCGCGACGTACGACATGAAGACGCGTCCAGTGCTTCCCGACTACGTCGGCAACAACGCGCCCACTGCCAACGTGGGTAAGATGCGCAACTTGGGCGTGGACTTTGAAGCCGGTTACGAGCGCAGCTTTAGCCCGACCAAGAGCATCCGCGTGGGAGGCAACATCAGCTACATCCAAAACGAAGTCGTGTACCTCGGCAACGAAGAGGGCTACCTCCCAGGGCAGCGCTGGGGACCTCAGGGCCTTGAGATCACGCGCATCCAAGAAGGCTTGCCGATTGGCTATTTCTTCGGATACATGACCAATGGCGTCTTCCAAAATTCCGCTGAAGTAGCTGGATATGTGAACACTGAAGGCGGAATGCTGCAGCCCGATGCCGTAGCTGGAGACTTCAAGTTCGTAGACGTGAATGGCGACGGAGCGATCGACGCCGACGACCGCACCTTCATCGGCAATCCAACGCCAGACTGGACATTTGGTGCCACCGTCAACGCCCGTTGGGGCGGATGGGACGCCGTCCTCTTTCTGCAGGGCGTCGTAGGCAACCAGATTTACAACGCCACGCGTCGCTACGACCTTCCGACCGCCAACCTCAATGGCTCAGCGATCGATCGCTGGACCGGCGAGGGCAGTACCAACGACTACGCCCGCTTAACTGCATTGGACAAGAACTTCAATTTCGCGCGCAGTTCCAACTTTTATGTCGAGGACGGAAGCTTTGCCCGCATCAAGACAGCACAGCTGGGCTATACCCTGCCTGAGGCACTGGCTGCCAAAGTGGGGTTGAAGCGCACTCGCATCTACTACTCAGGCACCAATTTGCTGACCCTGACCAACTACAAGGGCTTTGATCCCGAAATCGGAAACGGTTTTGGCGTCGACCGCGGAATCTACCCGCAGGCTCGCATGCACTCTATTGGATTCTCAACTTCTCTGAACTAATGAAGACGATTCACCTCTCCCTCCTCGCGGCCGGCGCCCTCGCTTTAGCCAGCTGCGGAAAAGACTTCTTGGACGTCGACCCCATTGGCCGCGAACTCGAACTCAACTACTACCAAAATCCTGGTCAGGCCTACGAAGCGCTCGTAAGCGTGTACGACGTACTGCAGTGGAACGACCAAAACGGGTTCTCGGTCATGTACTTGCTTCAAACCGTGGCCTCTGACGATACCCATGCTGGCGGCAGCGACGCGAGCGACCAGCCCGCGTTTGTGGCCTACGACAACTTCTCGCTGACGCCCAACTTGGGTCCGCAGGCGGGATTCTGGCGCAAGAACTACCGGGGCATTTACCGCGCGAACCTCTTTTTAGAGAAGATCGACGGGGTTCCGGGTACCACGAACGAGTTTGTGCAGCGCACGACCGCCGAGGCCAAGTTCCTTCGCGCGTACTACTACCTGGACTTGCTACGTTTGTTTGGTTCGGTTCCGCTGATTACCAAAACGCTGAGTCCACAGGAGTACTACGAGGTCACGATGGCGACACCCGAGGAGATTTTTGCCCAAGTGGAGGCTGACCTACTCGCCGCGATCCCCAATCTGCCGCTTGAAGTGGGTGCTTCTGAAAAGGGACGTGCCACCCAAGGCGCCGCGAAAGCGCTTTTGGCCCGCGGATATCTATACATGAACACCAACATGGTTGATGCCGCACAGCTCTGCGAAGAGGTGATTCAATCCGGCGTATACTCGTTGACACCCGATTTCGCCGAGATTTTCACGCGTGCCAATGAGCACGGCGCAGAGAGTGTGTTCGAAATCGCATACTCTGAAAACTCTACCGTGGGTTGGGAAGTATTTGGTTCGGGTTACGGCGAAGGAAACGTCGGCGTTCAGATGTGCGGCATGCGTGACTACAGCGGTCCCGACTTTTCGACGGGCTGGGGATTTGCCCCCGTGAGCCAAGAGCTGTACGACGCAATGGCCGGCGACCCACGCCGCCAGCACACGATCATTGTGGGCGACTCGATTGCAGGTGGAACCTACACTCCCGGCTACCAGAATACGGGTTATTTCGTCTACAAGTATGCTCCGCGCCAATCCGGACTGTCGGCCGACGGTGAGCCTGCGCTCAACTGGGGAAACAACGTGCGGGTAATTCGCTATGCCGACGTGCTCCTCATGGCTGCTGAAGCCTTGGCACGCAGTGGCGGCAGCGAGGCTACGGCCCGCGGTTATGTCAACCAAGTTCGCCAGCGTGTGAGCTTACAGCCGATTCAGTCAAGCGGAACCGCCCTATTAGACGCGATTGCTCGCGAACGCCGTCTCGAATTGGCAACAGAAGGACACCGTTTCTTTGACCTAGTCCGCACCGGCAAAGCAGCTGAAGTGCTGGGCGCAAAAGGTTTTGTAGCCAACAAGCACGAATGGCTCCCTATCCCGCAAACAGAACTCGACGCCGCCCAAGGCGCCCTCACTCAAAATCCGAACTACTAATGAAGTTTTTAGCTCCAATTTTCGCCGCGGTGAGCCTGATGGCCGCCGTAGCCTGCGAACCCTACGAGGCCAAAAAGTCTGAATTGGGCGACCTCCCGACCGCGTCGTTCACGGTGACCATGGTGGATTCCAACACCGTGCAACTTACGAGTACGGCCACAGGCAATCCCTTCATGTACCGTTGGGAAGTGTCCAATGGCACCCTCGCCGAGGGCCCAGAAGCCACAATCACAATATCGCGCGCCGGAACCTACACCGTGAAGCACTACGTCTTTAACCAAGGTGGAATGGCCGTGGATTCAGCTGAAGTTGTGATTTCGCGCGATGCTGCGCCTCCGTGTACAGGTCTGATGGAATTTATGACAGGTTGCACCGAACGGACTTGGAAACTTGCTCCAATTGCGGGATCGCTTTGGGTAGGTCCCCCTGGGGGAGCCCAAACATGGTGGGCCATTGGTGCTACGGCCGCGACCGACCGTCCTTGCGCATACAACGACGAGTGGGTATTTAAGGCCGATGGAAGCGTGGATTACGACACCAAAGGCGACATCTGGGCTGAAACGTACATGGGTGTTGCCGCAGATGGCTGCTTCCCTGAAAGCGTGCTGACCGGCGCCCAAGCTGCCTGGGGTAGCGGAACTCATGCGTTCACCCTCATGCCCGCAACGGCTACGGCTCCGGATCAACTCAAGATGGAAGGTCTCGGCGCATTCATCGGACTGCCCAAAGCCGCCAACGGAGGCGAAGTGTTTAGCCCAATTAACTCCATTACCTACGATATTCTGTGGACGAACGAAGATGCCAATGGCGTCCGCACCATGGAAATTGAAGTCAACTGGGGTACAGGACTTTGGCGCTACACGCTTAAGTCGGTGAACTAATGCGGAACCTGATGCTGATTCCTACCGCCCTCGTGCTCTTCGCATGCCGGACAGCGGATGTTCCGGTGCTCGTGGGCGAAGACCTCCGTATGACTGAAGGTGATTCCAACCGCGAGCTGGTGTTCCCCGTGCACTTGAATGCGCCTGCCCCTCGAGCTGCTTCTGTGAAGGTTGAGCTGATAGGTCAAACCGCGACGGCAGGTGAGGACTTCACTCCACTATCCAGCACCTTGAGTTGGGACAAAGGCGCTGAAGATGCTGAGGTACGATTTACTGTTTTGGGCGATACGGACTATGAGGAGGACGAAACGATGTGGGTTGCCTTCTCACAGCCTTCAGAGGTTCTCATTCCGAATCCGTTTTTTACGGTTACGATCGAAAACGATGACCCATACAGCGGTAACGATAGCGGGTACGTCACCCCCACGAGCTACCCCGGCTACGCGCTGGTGTGGAACGAGGAATTTGAAGGAGCATCCCTGAATTCCGACCATTGGAATTACGAAACGGGTGCCGGCGGATGGGGTAATAATGAACTTCAGCACTACCGCAACGATCCGAGCAACATTCGCGTTGAGAATGGTCGCATGATCGTTACCGCCCGCAAAGAGCAATTTGGCGGTTCCGAGTACACCTCGGCACGCTTGACGACCAAAGGCAAAAAGGAGTTTCAGTTCGGCCGCATTGACATTCGTGCCAAACTCCCGAAGGGACAAGGCATTTGGCCGGCACTATGGATGCTTGGAGCAAACATCAGCCAAGTCGGTTGGCCCGCATGCGGCGAAACCGACATTATGGAACTCGTGGGTCACGAGCCCCATAAAGTGCACGGAACCACGCACTGGGGCGTTCAAGGCAGCGGAGTCAGCACCTACCGCACCGGAACCTACACGCTGCAGCAGGGCGACTTTTCAGACGCATACCACGTGTTCAGCATTATCTGGGTTCAGGACAACATTCGTTTTTATGTCGACGACCAACTCTTTCACACCGTGAGTGTGAGCCACGTAAGTCCCTCGACCTACCGTCACAATGCTCCGTTTTTCTTTATCGCCAACGTCGCAGTGGGCGGAAACTGGCCCGGGTCTCCCGACGCTACGACCGTTTTTCCACAATCTATGTACGTAGACTACATCCGCGTATTCCAATAAAACTACCATCTCTCTTTTTAATTACTTAACTCAACAATGAAAAAACTCCTTACTCTGAGTGCGCTGGTGATGGCCTTTGCCGGATTCGCGCAAAAGCAGGTCACGTTCATCGTGGACATGCGCGGCTATACGGGCGCGTCGTACGCCGGCGTGTTCGTCAATGGCAACTACAACAACTGGTGCGGTTCATGCAACCCCATGTCGGATCCCGAAAACGACTCGGTGTGGACAGTAACGCTTCCGCTCACCCAAGACTCTATTGAGTACAAGTTCACACTGGATGGTTGGAGTGGTCAAGAAAACTTGACTGCTGGTTCATCATGTACCAAGACCACCGGCATTTACACGAACCGTTTTGCCGAACTCTTGGGTGACACCATCCTAACTGGCGTATGCTGGCAGTCGTGTGCGAGCTGCACAGGCTTCAAGTACGCGACATGGCAGGTGAACATGGCGAACGTTACGGTCGACACCACCGGTGTATTCGTAGCTGGCGGAACAGGTATGGGTGTCCCAGGAGACCACCCAATGGCCTTGATCCCAGGCACAACGCGGTACACTAAAACACTTCGCAAACCAAGTGCATGGACCTCAGACTTCACATTCTTGAATGGCAACTGCCCAAGCTGGGGTTGTAAAGAAAATATTGCAGGTAAACCTTGTGCAGTTGGTCCATACAACGACCGCGGTATGAGCGCTTCAACCAGCGACTTCCGCCTTCGCACTTGCTTTGGTGAGTGCACCACGGACGGTAGCTGCCCTGCACCTGCGACCACGCAAAACATCACCTTCCAAGTTGATATGACCGGTCTTACGGGCTCGTTCACGAACCTATACGTCAGCGGCCAGTTCAACAACTGGAGCGGTAACGCGAACCAACTCACGGACGCCGACGGTGACATGGTCTACACGGCTACGATTCCATTGCTTTCAGGTCAGTGGGAGTACAAATTCTCGATGGACAACTGGGCAAGCAGCGAACAGCTCGACCCAACCACGAGCGACTCTACCTGCACCCTGACAACTGGTGGGTTCACCAACCGCATTCTTCAGAGCGTTTCAGGTCAGAACGATAGCCTAGACGTCGTGTGCTACGCTTCATGCCTCGCGTGTGGCGCTGACGCTTCGATTGCTGAGGGTTTGATTTCTGCCCGCGTATTCCCGAACCCTGCTCAAGGCTACTTCGTCGTAGAAAACACGACGGCTGAAGCCATTCGTGTTGAGGTGTCAACCTTGACCGGCCAAGTGGTTCGCGTTGCCGAGTCATCCAACGGCGTAGCTCGCATTGCTACCGAGGGCTGGATCCCAGGTGTATACATGGTGCGCACGATAAGTGAGCGCGGCCAGCACGTAGCTCGTATTGCGGTACAGTAAGCTGTTGAATTGGTGTTGATGTACCCCTAGGGGGAGGGGTTTTGGCCCCTCCCCCTTTTTTTATTTTACTCGTTTATGCGCTTCGGAACCTTTCTCTTTCTTGCCCTTCCCCTGGCCGCTGCGGCCCAAACCAAGCCGGTTGCGGCCCGCGTTGATAGCGTGCTGGCCCTGATGACTCTCGAGGAACTCGTCGGTCAAACCAACCAGTACAACGGGTTCTGGAACGCTACCGGCCCGATGCCTGCTGGCAATGAATGGGTTGCCGGGCGAGTTGCAGCGCTAAAGCGTGGCGGAGTGGGTTCCGTGCTCAATGTCGCAGGCGTGGACGAGGTTCGCGCCCTACAAAAAGTGGCAGTCGAAGAGACCCGCTTGGGGATTCCCCTCATTTTTGGCCTAGATGTGATCCACGGCTACCAAACTCTTACGCCGATTCCGCTCGCCGAAGCCGCGAGTTGGGACCTCGAAGCGATAAAAAATTCTGCCCGAGCCGCCGCCCGCGAGGCCACGGCCGACGGCATTAACTGGACCTTTGCCCCGATGGTCGACATCAGCCGCGACCCGCGCTGGGGCCGCGTCATGGAAGGTGCTGGAGAAGATCCCTTCCTCGGTTCGCGCATCGCCGAAGCGCGCGTGCGAGGTTTTCAGGGCGCTAACTTGAGCGACCCCACCACCCTAGCCGCTTGCTTGAAGCACTTCGCGGGCTACGGCTTTGCAGTCGCCGGACGCGACTACCACACCACGGACTACAGCGCCCATACGCTGTACAACTGGATTTTGCCTCCGTTTGAAGCCGGCGTAAAGGCCGGGGCCGCCACCGTCATGAACGCGTTTAGCGCCGCCAACGGAATCCCCGCCACCGGCGATTCAGCCCTCGTGTGGGGCGAGCTGCGCGGCCGTATGGGCTTTGACGGCGTACTCGTTTCAGACTGGGGTTCCATCGGCGAAATGACTGCCCATGGATATGCCGCCGACCTGCGCGACGCCGCCGACCGAGCGCTGGCCGCCGGCTGCGACATCGACATGGAGTCGGACGCCTACCTGCGCTACGGGGTGGAGCTCGCTCGCCGCAACCCCACCGACAGCGTGCGGATTCGCGAGGCCGCACGCCGAATCCTGACACTGAAGTTTGAACTCGGCGTGATGGACGATCCGTACCGATACTGCGGGGCTACCAAGCCCGACGTGCGCCCAGATGCCTACGAAATGGCGGTGAAGTCGTCGGTGCTTCTCAAAAATTCTGGGGTATTGCCGTTGGCGGCCGGGGTGCATGTCGGCCTGACGGGTCCGCTCGCTGCAGAGAAAAACGGCGTGCTGGGCAACTGGCGCGTATCAGCCAAAGATCAGTCGGCGCAGTCACTGGCCGAGGCCGTGGCCGGTCAGTGGACGTACGTGGCTTCGTCGCCGCACTCGGTGGGTCAGGAAGCGTTTCACGCGGAACTCACGCTCAATCAAACCGACACCCGGGCCAACGACGTTGCCCTTAAGGCGCTTCGAAAGCACGACGTGTTGGTACTCGCTGTGGGCGAGCACGGAAACGAATCCGGCGAAGGTCGTAGCCGTACTTCACTGCGGATCAGTGCGGTGCAGCAGGACTTGATTCGCAAAGCCTACGCCACGGGCAAGCAGGTAGTGCTGGTAGTGTACGCGGGGCGTCCGCTGGTGCTCGAGCCGTGGATTCGGGACGGAGCTGCCGCAATTCTCTGGGCCTGGCAGCCCGGAACGATGGGCGGAAGCGCCCTCGCCGACGTGCTCACGGGTCGCCGCGAGGCCTACGGTCGCTTGCCCATGACGTTTCCGCGCAGCGAGGGTCAGATTCCCCTGAGCTACGACGGCTACTCTACGGGCCGACCCGGCCCCAAGCCCGAAGTGTTTTGGTCGCACTACACCGATGAATCGAATACGCCGGCATATCCGTTTGGATTTGGATTGAGCTACACGTCGTTTGAATACCGCGACCTCGTCGTAACACCGAGCGCTCAGGGTTGGACCGCCTCCGTAACCGTGCGCAACACCGGAACCCGCGCCGGAAGCGACGTCGTGCAGCTCTATGTCGGACGCCAGGGCAACGGCCAGCTGTACCCTGTTAAAGCGCTTAAAGGATTTAAACGGTTAACCTTAGAACCCGGTTCCGAAGCTCGCGTCAGCATCGAACTCCCTCTCGAAGCCCTCACGCAGCGAGACGGCCAGGGTCGAAATGTGTTGTTCACCCACGGAACCTTAACGGTAACCGTCGGCCCCCACAGCCAAGACGGTCTAACTTGGACTACCCAAATGCCATGAGCCTCGAAGCAGAACGCCAGCGCCTTGGCGCATTTTTTCAGTTTGGTCAGTCCGTGGACTGCGTGGTCTTTGGCTACGACGGTTGCGAACTTCAAATCCTTGTTATTGAGCGCGGAGCGGAGCCCTTTTTTGGCTACGAAGCCCTTCCGGGTGACCTAGTGCGCATGGATGAAGACATCGACGAGGCCGCCACGCGGATTCTGCATGACCTAACGGGGCTTGACAACGTCTTTTTGGACCAGCTTAAAACGTTTGGCGGCGTACAGCGCCACCCACTGGGCCGAGTCGTCACCACCGCGTTTTATTCGCTGATCAACCAGACGAAATACAATCCGCGCCCCGCCTCATGGGCCGTCAAAGCCCGCTGGAAGTCGCTCGGCGAGCTCGACGAGATGGCATTTGACCACCGCGAAATCCTTCAAACCGCGCTTGACGCACTGCAGCGCCAGGTCCGCCAGCACCCCATTGGGTTTGAGTTGCTGCCCGAGGAATTTACCTTGGCGCAGCTTCAGGGCCTCTACGAGGCCGTGCTCAATACTCAGTTTGACAAGGCCAACTTCCGCAAAAAGATTTTGAGCATGGAAGTGCTCAAGGCACTGGACAAAACACAAAAGGCGGTGCGCCATCGCCCTGCACGCCTCTACAAATTCGATCCGCAACGCTACCATTCCCTGGCCAAGCAGGGCTTTCTATTTGAGGTCTAACTAAGGCTTCAGGCCTTTGGCACAGGGCTTGAGTACCTTCGCGGCGTGATTCGTCGAAACCTTTTGATCCTCCTTCTTTTGGCCATTGGCCCGTTGGCGCAGGGCCAAGTAGTCGGCGATTCGACCCGACATGTGCGGTTAGACGACATTTTGGTCGTGGCCGAGCCCGTGGACATGGCGTACGACGTCCTTCGCGAGGCAGGTCGGCGGGCTGCGGGGCTTCCGAGCTTTCAGTGCAGTACGGCAGTTAAATCGAGCGTTGGTTCCGGTCGTGGAATCCAGCTTCGCGAAGCCCTTAGCATCAGCTTTTTTGCAGCCCCAGCGCGCTACAGCGAGCGGATTTACCTGGCTGACGAACATTCCTCGAACGGACTGAGTGATGGCCGAAGCGTACAGTTGCAGTTTAGCGTGGGCCGCGACGAGGGTGCGGCGCCGCAGCAAACGTTTCAAGCGTTGGGCAAGCATTTTTTTGAGTCCTACCCCGACGGGCACCTCGACCTCTATACGCCGAGCATTGAGCTGCCGCGGCTCATGTCTGCGCGGATTCCATCGCCCCTGGCGGCTGATGCCGCCCTGCAGTACCGCGCCCAAGTGGTTCAAGCGCAAGCGGTGGACGGTTCGGTGCTCTGGACCATCGCCATTGAGCCCCGTGGTGCGGCTGGTGCCGGTTTGCGCGGAACCCTCGTGATCGACGACAGCACCTACACGTTGGTCTCCGCGGATGTGGAACTTCCGGCTGAGTCCTTAGTTCGGTTTCGCTCTGCTCGTGTACGCCAAACCTATGCCGAGGTCGAAGGACACTCGATCGTCACTTCACGGAGCTTCAGCCTTTTGGACGTCGAAGGCGACACCGCGCGCACTGAAATTCGCCACAGCGCCTATCTTTTTAACGTCGACTTTCGCCCCCGCGACCTGGGCATGGCGACTGTGGAGTACACACCTGAAGCGTTTGAAGCGGATCCAAAGGTTTGGGCCACCGCTCGGACCATTGCCTTAGCACCCGGCGAGGCCCGGCACATCAACTACCAAGACAGCTTGACGCTGTACTACGATTCCGACCGCTATAAAGACAGTGTAGATGCCGTCTACAACAAATTTCACTGGTGGGAACCGCTCGTGGCCGGAGTCGGCTACCGTTCGACGCGCAAGGGCTACAGCTGGTTTGTGCTCCCTATCGTAGCCCAAATGCGCTTTTTTGGCGTGGGCGGATACCGGCATAACCTCGGCGGCAACTTCAGCCGAACCTTTTCGACCCAGAAGCGACTTGAGGTAGACGGCAACCTCGACTACGGAATCGTCAACCAAGACGTCCGAGGCGACCTCACCGCGACCTACCTGTACAACCCGCGACGCTTCGCATCGCTCCGCCTCTCGCTCGGCGACAACTACGACTTTGTCAACACCTACGAACCCATTTTGGGAACGTTTGCACGCGGCAACTACGTGCGTAAAACGTTTTTTGAGGGCTCCCACCGCATCGAGCTCGCCAATGGCCTCTACTTGCGGAGCTCCTTTGACTTCTCGCGCCGCCAAGCCATCACCGACCTCAAACTCGAGGATTGGTCCAACGAACTCTTTGGCGAACTCAACGAACCCACCCCCTTTCGCACCTACACCATCGCCCTTGTGGGCGTCGACCTGAGCTACACTCCGGGCCAGCGCTACGTCCTCAAGGGGCCGCGCAAAATTGCCCTTGGAAGCGACTGGCCCACCTTCACCTTTCAGGCCCGCCAAGGAATTCCGGGACTTTTGGGCGGAATGGTGAACTTCACCTCACTCCGCCTCAACGCGCGCGACGTTCGCCAATCCCGCTTCTGGGGTACCACCAACTGGAACGCCGGTGCCGGAACCTTTCTCGCCAAAGAACTCGACTCGATCCGATTCATCGAGCACCGCTTCTTTCGCGGTTCCGACCAGTTGCTCTTGAGCAATCCGACCACGAGCCTTCAAGCGCTCGACTCCACCTACCACACCGCCCGCCCCTGGGTCGAGGCCTACTTCATCCACCATTTTGACCGCTCGCTACTCGACCGGGTCCCGCTGGTGCGCGCCCTGCACCTGGTGCCCGCGGTCGGAGGCGGAATGCTCTACGTAGCCGAAGCAAACGTCTTTCACGCCGAAGTCTACGGTGGACTGGAACTCCCCTTTCGCCTCTGGGACCAGCGCGTCCGCGTCGGCGCCTATCGCGTTTGGACGGACCAGGGCAACCCACAAATTCCCGGATTTCGCCTCAAATTCGGCATGGACTTTTACGACAGCTATCGGGGACGGTGGAACTATTAGCGAGGTTGGCTCGTTGGCGAGGTGGGCTCGTTGGCGAGGTTAGCAAGGTTGGCTCGTTGGTTGATCGTTACTTACTGCTGGTTTCTAGTTCCCGCGAAGCGGCTTTAGCTGCGAAGCAGCCCTAGCGCGCAGCGCAGCGCGCAACTAGAAACAAGTAACCGCGCGAAGCGCCGAAGGCGCGAAGCGCGAAGCGCAACGTAATTTTTCAGACCTTTGCACGACTAACCACCAGGCGTGCAACCTATTGTACTCCACCGACATCTCTATATTTATGAAACAACCTATTCTCTTTGTGCTTCTTGGCCTTTTAGCTAGTGCCTCGGCAACCGCCCAATCGGTGTACCTCGTTGATATTAAAGCTGATGGCGCGACGGTGGAGCATCACGGATTTGCGGCTCCGGACGCAAATTTGGCCGACGGATTCGCGGCAACCTACCACTTGCCCAAGACGGTTCCAGGAACCTACGCGACCCTCGACTACGGGCGCTTCGTGACCGACTTTACGGCAATCGATGCTGAGGGCAAGGCCCTCAAGGTAAAAAAGAAGGGCAACAACAGTTGGGAAGTCCGCGGTTCCGCCGCGCCCGTGACCGTGCGCTACACCGTGGCCAGCATTATGGAACTGAAGGTCAAAAAAGACAAGATTTTTGAACCCGCGAGCACGTACCACGACGACCAAAAAGGTTCGGTGCTGAACGGTGGCGGAGTGTACGGATTCTGGACCGGGCAAGAGCGTGGAGCAGTGACCGTCGACCTCGGAACCCCCGAGGGGTGGTTTGCAGCCACATCGCTTGAGGGCAAGGCCGGAAATGGCCGTACCAAGTTGGTAGCCAGCAGCTACCACGCATTGCTCGACAATCCGGTGCTACTCACCAAGCCCGATACCGCGGGATTTTGGGTGGCCAACACGCGGGTGACCATTGCAGTCCTTGACCTGAATGGAACGCCTCGAGCGGCTGACTTTAAGCGCGAACTCGAGGCCGACATGTCGGCGGTGGCGCGCTTTCTTCCGCAGCTTCCGGTGGACCGCTACACGTTTTTGACCATGGTGGGCGACTTTCGCTGGGCCGGCGATGTTCTGTTCAGCGGCAAGCCGAGTGTGGGCGGAATCATCAAAGTGGTTCGCTCCCTGAGCAACCAGGGGTTTGGCGCCCTCGAGCACAACACCTCGTCGGTGTACTACCTCGGCGACTTCGGTTCGGGCGAGCGCATGCCTGAAGACCTGCGCGTCGAAAAGCAGCTTCTCGATGCTGCGGTGCACGAATTCATGCACATCATTACGCCACTGGGCCTGCACGCTCCGGCGATTCACGACTTCGACTACGCCAATCCGACGATGAGCCAGCACCTTTGGCTGTACGAGGGCGTGACCGAGTACTTTGCGCAACTCATTCGCTACCAGGGCGGACGCCTCACCCAGCAGGAGTACCTCGACGCGATGCGCGGCAAAATTTCGCAGGGCGAAAAGTTTCCCAATAGCAAGTTCAGCTTCACCGAAATGTCGCGCAATGTGCTCGACAAGCCCTACGCTGACGCGTACATGCATGTGTACGACCGCGGAGCCGTCATGGCCTGGCTGATCGACGCCCAAATCCGCAGCGCCCACCAGGGGCAGCGTTCGCTCATCGATGTGATCATGGCACTTCACACTCAGTACGGACCCGAGCGTCCGTTTGACGAGGCCGGATTCTTTGACGCCTTTTGTGAGGTGGCCGAAACGCCTGGACTGCGCGAGTTCTTCACCAAGCATGTCGAGGGCCGCGAAGCGCTTCCGTACGCCGAAGCACTGAAGTTGGTGGGCCTCGAGTATCAGGCTAAGGGTAGCGAAGTCAAGGCAATGAACCCACTTGACGCGGGCAAAAACGACCTCAAAGTCAAAGCAGGTAACCTCGGAATGAGCCGCGTAGTCCAAAAAGTTGGACCCAACGAGTGGGCCGGCCTTCAAGTGGGCGACGAGGTAGCCATGCAGGACCTTGTTGCGGCGCGCGAAGCCGCCGTGGACGGCGTCATGAAGCTTCCCGTCACACGCGGCGGAAGCCGCGTGGTCCTCGAGGTTCCGGTCAAAACAGAGACTGTGACCCGTCCGCACCAACTGAGTGTCGCCAACGACGCACTTTGGACAGCGTTCAGCTCGCGGCCGTAGCAAGTTGCTTTTAGCTAGTGGCTAGGTGCTAGCCTCCAAGGCGGCCGAGGAATTCCGCCGTTGCGGTGAGGCGGTTTTGAGCCAGGGATTCGAGGAGCTGGCTTCGCGTAGGCATCGAACGAGTTCGCCGAGCACACATCGTTTCAATAGCCCAAAGTGCACGCTTTGGTTGAAGCGACACGCGCTCTAATGTGAATTCATCAGGATGCACCACCCGTGTAGTCCCAATGCGGCTCGGGAAGTCCCGAACATTAAACGTGACTAAATAATCCGCGTGAAACGCAATCTGAGCCACATGCAGGTCGTGTGGATCTCGGACCCGCACATCAGGGAATGCAGTGCCCACGTCTACTTCGCTCGCGAACGGGAACGCTTCATTCAAAAGCTGCCAAATTTTATCAGCTACGACTGGCGCAACCTTCATTCGAACTAATGCACGCTGAAGCTCAAGCCCCAATTCGGGAGACCACATGGGACGCAAGCAGTCTTGTTCCGCTAATGATAAAATAAAGTCCCGAACTACTTCGGCGGCGAGGACATTGGCGTCAAGTACTGCTCGTGGAATCATGGTCGTAAAGGCCCATCGATTCCTGCAAGTGCATCAATTCAGTCAGTGCGCGCCAACGCTGAAGGCGAATTTGGGCCGCAAACACCTCTACATCCGTGCGCAGGACGCGGCGGTGGGTTCCGACTTTGTGGGACGGAATCTCGCCTCGGTCCAGCAGTTTGGCGAGGTGAGGGCGCGAAACGCCGAGCAGGTCGGCGGCCTCTTGAGAAGTCAGGACTTCGGCGCGGGGCTGAAGGCGGTCCAGTAGGTCGAGCGCGTCGGCGCGGTCCAATTCGAGCTCGGGCAGCACCACGGTGGTTCCGGGGGCCGCCACAGCTTGAGAGAGACGCGCCGCGAGTTCGCGCAAGGTTACCGTTGCCATAGGGGCAAAACTACGTCGCATAGTGCATTAATCGAAATAAACGAAACGCGGAACCGCGTAACCGCGACCTTCGGCCGGAAACTAGCTGCTCGTTACTAGCTACCAGTAACTAGTTGCTAGTAACCAGTTGCTAGTTACTGGTTAAGCCCACACCACCTTTTCTGCGCGCGCCGCCAGGCCGTGGACGAGGTCGTGGTAAAATTTTTCGACCTGGTTGCGCTTGATTTTCAGGCTCGGAGTGATGAATCCGTTGTCAACTTCCCAGCGCTCGCGCACGACGATGAGTTGGGCGAGGCGCTCGTGCTGCGGAAGCTCTCGGTTGATGGCGTCAAGCAGCTGCTGCAGGCGGGACTCGACGACTTCACGGGCCTGGGTGAGCGCGTGCTCGGTGAGCACGGCCAGGGCCACCGGCTGCGGAAGGTTGACGCCAAACAGGCAGACTTGCTCAACCTCGTCGGCCTCCATGATGCGGCCCTCGATGGGCGCCGGCGCGACGTACTTGCCCTTGGCCGTCTTGAAAATGTCCTTAATACGGCCCGTGATGTAGAGGTAGCCGTCGGAGTCGAAGCGACCGACGTCCCCGGTGTGCAGGGCTCCGCCGCGAAAGAGCTCGGCGGTGAGCTCGGGCTCGCGGTAGTAGCCCTGGGTGTTGGTGGGGCTTTCTAAGAGGATTTCGTCGCCTTCGCCGAGGGTCACGCGGGTTCCGGCAAAGGGCTGGCCGACGCTGCCGATGCGGACTTTTCCGCGGAAGTTTACGGTGGTGATTCCGAGGTTCTCGGTCATGCCGTAGACCTCTTGAATGACGATGCCAAGGCTGGCAAACTCATCGATGAGCGAGGCGCGAATGGGGGCGGCGCCACTCAGCACCAAGCGCGCCCGGGATAGCCCGAGCTTTTTGCGCAGGACGGGGGCCAAGGCCCGGCGAAGCCAGGCCGCAGGCAGCTTGCGGTGCAGAGTTTCGCCAAACTTTTCCCAGATGCGCGGAACCGCCAAAAACACCGTCGGCTGCGCCCGTTCGAGGTCCGTGGCAAACGTTTCAAGCGACTGCACGAAGTGCACGCGCCCGGTGAGGTAGACGCCGGCGGCGGAGATGATCATTCGTTCGGCCACATGGCACAAAGGCAGGTAACTCAAAAACACCTCCTGGTGCAAAAAGCTGAACTGCGTCAAAATGATGCGAAAGGCTTCTTGGAAGTTTCGGTAGCTGTGCATCACGCCCTTGGGCATTCCGGTGGTGCCCGAGGTGTAGATGATGGTCATCAGGTCGTCGGGGTGCAGGGTCGGAAAAACCGCCGACGGATCGCCCATAGCGCAGACCTCGTCCCAGGTTCGGGCGTCCCCCCGCTGGTGGTCGGGGGTGGTTACGACCTCGATTCCGCTCGGAATGCAGTCGCGGTAGCGCGCCACGTCGTCAAGCTTGCCGAGCACCACGACCTTGGACTCCGAATGCTCGATCACTGCCCGCGCCGTCGGCCCATCGATCGTGGGGTAGATGGGCACCGAAACGGCTCCGGCCAGCGACACCGCATAGTCGTAAATGAGCCAGTGGGCGGAATTTTTGCCAATCAAGGCCACCCGATCGCCCGGCACTACGCCCAATGCGTAGAGTCCACGGGCGAAGCGCTGCGCCTCGTCGTAGGCCTCGGCGTGCGTCATTTGGATGCGTCCGCCCTCGACGGGCTGGTCCAAAAACAAACGGGTCGGGAAGGTCTGGGCGTTCCACGCCAGCTGCTCGGGCATCAGTCGGCTGGCGCGGTCGGGCGTAAGGTGCTGCAGGCCTTTTTCGGGTACAAAACCCTCGAGCGGACCTAGAATTTCGAGCACCCGAGCGTCGGTGGCCTCCTTGGTGTCCAGCGGCATAATGGGCGCGCTGATGCTCACCATCTTGCGGCCCGCGTCGATTCCGAGGACCACAATCGGAACCCCCGCCGCCTTCGCAATTTCGTAGTAGCCGCTGCGCAGCCCGTCCACCTTGGCGCGCGTGCCTTCGGGGGCCAGCGCGAGGCAAAAATCAGGGTCGCTTCGAAAGTGTTCCACCACCTGGCCCACGATGCCTCCCGCGGCATGCTGGTCGACGGGGATTCCGCCCAGCTTGCGCAAAAACCAACCTTGGATTCCGCGAAACAGCGGCTTTTTGCCCAGCACGTGCAGGTGGTGCAGGCCTAAATCCTCGCGAATGCAGAGTCCGGTCCAAAAATCACGGCTGTGGGTGTGCGGCCCAAACACCAGCACGTACTGGCGCAGTCCCGCGGGGAACGAATCGCGGTACTCCCAACCGCGCTTAGCAAGCCGGCCGCGTAAAAAGCTGAATTTCATAGTTCCCAAGATAGAAAAACGTTTGAATTTAATCGTTTGGTTACATTAGCGCCACAATTCCTTGAAGCGCTTACAGCACTTCAAGGAGTAACTAGCAACTAGTAACGAGTTTAAATTCACGTCTACGCATGATCCGCACCGCGATCCTCCTCGGCCTCACCCTCATTGGCGCCGTCGCCTGGTCCTGGCTCTACGGCCCATCGCTCGAACCCCAGCAGTCTGAGCTCCTCAACCACCTCGTCACCATTTGGGCCGGATTCACCGCCTACACCTACCTCGCCGGAGTCCTCACCGGCAACCACAGCCAAGTCGACCGCCTGTGGAGTACCGTGCCCATTGTCTACGCCGCCTACGCCGCGTGGTTCACCGGCTGGGATCCGCGCGCCACCCTCATGGCCGGCCTCGTGGGCCTCTGGGGCGCCCGTCTGACCTTCAACTTTGCGCGCCGCGGGGGCTACAGCTGGCTCCCCTGGAAGGGCGAAGAGGACTACCGTTGGGAGGTTTTGCGCAAAATAGCTCCGCTCAACCGCCCCGTGGTCTGGCAAATCTTTCACCTACTCTTCATCTGCGTCTACCAAATGGGCCTGATTCTGCTCTTCACCCTGCCGATCGCCTACGCGTGGCGTCCGAGTGGCGGAACCAGCGTGCTCACCACCCTCGACGCCCTACTCGCCCTCGCCATGATTGCCCTCATTGCCCTCGAATTCGTGGCAGACCAGCAGCAGTGGACCTTTCAGCGCGAAAAGCACCGCCGCATTGCCGCGGGCGAAGACCTCGGACCCGTCTACGGCAAAGGCTTCGTGCACACCGGCCTCTGGGGCCGTTCGCGCCACCCGAACTACGCCTGCGAACAGTCCATCTGGGTCGTCTTCTACCTCTTCACCGGCGCCGCCACCGGCGAATGGCTCAACGCCAGCATCGTCGGCTGCATCCTACTCATCTTTCTCTTTCACGGAAGCGCCAACTTCAGCGAAGGCATCAGCGCCGGCAAGTACCCGGACTACGCGGACTACATGAAAAGGGTGCGCCGGTTTATTTAGCTCGTTAGCAAGGTTGGCTGAGATTGGCTCACTGGCAAGCAACTAGTTGCTAGCACCTTGCGGATTCAAAGTGGCATTCATCCTCAGCCAACCGTTCGGTTATAACCGGATTTTACTTTTTCTCTCAGAGCTCGAAACTGATATGTGACATCATATCAAGTTGTTATGCAAAAAATCCGTTTAGTAAAATTCGCCGCGAAACAGCCCTAGACCGAAGCGCAAAAAGCCAACGAGCCAATCTCAGCCAACCTTGCCAACCTTGCTAACCTCGCCAACTAGCTCACCAGCCAGTAGTACCACGGAATCCCCAACGTCATATTGACCGGGAAGGTCAGGGCGAGCGCCATGGGTAGGTAGATTCCCGGATTAGCTTCGGGAAGGGCGATGCGCATGGCGGCAGGTACGGCGATGTAGCTGGCGCTTGCTGCCAAGACGCTCAGCATGAATCGGGCTTCGGCCGGGGCCCCCGTCACCGACGACAGCAGGGCCATGAGGGTGCCGTTCACGAGCGGAAGCAGAAGAGCCATGGCAAAGGGCTGCCAGCCGGCGCCCCAAAGGGCTTTGAGGTTGCGGCCGCTCGAGAGACCCATGTCAAGCAAGAAGACGGCGAGAAATCCTTTGAAGAGGTCATTGGTGAAGGGGCGGATGCCCTCGGCTTGGGCTTCGTCGGTGACGAATCCGACCAAAAGGCTTCCGAGGACGAGGACCACCGAACCATTCGTCAGGGCGTGGCGGAGCCAGGATCCGGTTCCGCCCGAAGCCCCCGCACGGCGGGCCAGCCAGAGGCCGACGACGATCGCGGGCGCCTCCATGAAGGCCATCACGGCGACGAGGTAGCCCGGCAGGTGAAGGCCGTGGCGGTCCAAAAAGGTTCCGGCGGCGACAAAGGTCACGGCGCTGACGGAGCCGTACGCTGCGGCGACCGCTCCCGCATTGGCCACCCCCAGCGAGCGGCGCGCCAACCAAAAGACGTAGATGGGAATCAGCATGGACGAGGCGACAGCCAGCCCAAAGACGGCGGTGCTGTCGGGGCGCAGGGTTTCGTGGGCCAGCTCTTGTCCACCTCGGAATCCGATGGAAAGCAGCAGGTAGATCGACAGGAACTTCGACGAGGTAGGCGGCAGCTCCAGGTCGCTTCGGATGAGGGACGCGATGATTCCGAGCAAAAAAAAGAGCAGGGCGGGGCTAGTGAAGTTCTCGAGGAGTAAACTCATGCGGTGGGGTTAAAAAGACAGGATTGGCCGGGTGCCGCGGGGGCCCAAAGTCGTTGGTCCGCGTTAAACGCTTCGCATCCGTTGACAAATGTGGCGACGACGCGGCTGCGGAAGCGTTTGCGCTCCCAAGGCGACCAGCCGCAGGCGTAGTAGCTGGTGTCGGGGCGCACTTCGGTTCCGCCAAGGGGGTCGACCAAGACGAAGTCGGCCCAGCATCCGGGGTCGAGGAATCCGCGGTCGCGCAGCCCAAAGTGGTCGGCTACCCCGTGGCTGGTGAGCTGCACGAGCTGGGGCAGCGTCCACTCGCCGTCGTGCACCCACTCTAGGGCCTGCACCAAAAGGTGCTGCACAGAGGGCGCGCCCGAGCAGCCGCAGTGGTAGGGCCCGCCTTTCTCGCTCCAGCGATGCGGCGCGTGGTCGGTGGCAAGCGTAGCCATCCATCCGCGGGCGGCAGCTTGGCGCAGGTAATCGCGGTCGGTGCTGGCTTTGACTGAAGGGTTCCAGCGAATTGCGGCACCCAAACGTCCGTAGTCGCCTTGGCTAAATGTGGCGTGGTGCACGCAGAGCTCGGCGGTTACCGGCTGGCCTTCGGCCGCCGCAGCGCGAATCAACTGTACCTCACGGGCCGTAGAAACGTGCAAAACGTGTACTGGGCGCGGAACCGAGCGCTGCACCTCGAGCACCCGCTGCGTGGCGGTGACGCAGGCCTCCTCGTCGCGGATCTGGCTGTGCGCCCGCACCGGAAGGTCCACCCCAAAGCTGCGCTGGGCCTCGAGCAGCTGCTGCTGGATGCGCTGCTCGTCTTCGCAGTGCAGCGCGAGCATTTTGGGTACCTCGAGAAGTACTTTTTCGAGTACCTCGGGATGGTTGCAGAGCAGTACGTCGCGCTCGTGCATGTACAGCCCGTCGTCGGTGTAGCCGGGAATCTGCGTCGGATCAATGCGCAGCGCGTCCTGCCAGCGCTCGGCATGCACTCCCGCATAAAACGCGTAGTTGGTCCACATCCGCTGCCGGGCACGGCGCATTTTGTCGGTCCACGACTCCTCATCCATGGTGGGCGGAAGCGTGTTGGGCATATCAAACACCGTCGTCACCCCTCCCGCAACCGCGGCGCGCGACTCGCTGTGCATGGTTCCTTTGGCCGGAAACCCCGGATCGCGAAAGTGCACGTGGCTGTCGATCACCCCCGGTAGCAGCCACAGTCCACGTCCGTCAATTTCGCGCGGAGTCGCCCCGGAAGGCAGCGCCACCTCGGGCTCGAGGCGTTCCACCCGCCCATCGCACACCCAGAGGTCGCAAACTTCGGTCTGTCCCCGGTGCGTGACCGTGGCCCCGCGCACAATGAGGTCGTTTATGGATTGCATCGGTCACAGTATGCAGGGTCAACCCCGTTGAGTTGGTCGTCGGAATCACGGACTTCCACCTGCCCGCATTCAGTGCATTCCGCCTTGAGTAGCCGGGGGCGACGGGTAGCGGAACCGCAGGCGGAACAGGGCGCGCCCGGCTCTGCCGGGCGGGCCACAAAGCCTGGAAATTGGCAACTTGGACATAGCGCTTCAAATGCTTCAAGCGTTTTATTCGCCAGCGCGCGCAGCACCTCCTGGCGCTTGGGGTTGCGATTGGCCCGCATGTCGGTCTCGACGCGCGGCGCGCCGCCCTCGGCGGCCGCGCGCCACAGTCGTTCAAACTCGGCGGTATCACTAATGCCCTTGGCCACAATCTGACCCTGGGTGTCGCGCAGAATCAGGTGCGCCCAAGGGAATCCGACACGTTCGGCCCACCGCCGAACCTCGGTCCATTCGGCGGAGTCGCTGCTCGAAAAGTTAGTGTCGTGGCTGCGGTGCGCCACCCAGAGTTCCTTGCCCTGCCGGGGCCATGACCACAGCAGCACTTCTTCGTGCAGGGGCACCCAACCGAGTACGGGATCGGGTCCAAAAGAACCTTCGGTCGCGATTACAATTTCGGCATCTGGAACAACTTCCAAGAGCATCTGGACCTTTGCCTGAAGCGTGGTGCGCACATCGCCTGCGCGGGGGACCTCACCGCTAAAGGTTCCGAGAAGGTCAGTGTCGACGTAGGCCGCCTCTACGTGTAGGCCCCAGTGCGGACCAAAAACCGCCCCGAGGAATACGTCTTTGCCGTGCTTCGTGGCTGCAAAAGCCCTTTGGTCAGGCGACGGAATCCAATTCACAGGGCAAAACTCCGCTTATTTAAACTTTTATATTTATTTAGCGTTACCGAAAAGAGCATTAAATGTTTTTATGAAGTACACCCTCCACCAGCTCGAGATTTTTGTGCGTCTTTCGCGCACCCTGAGCGTCACCCAGACCGCTGAAGAGCTCAACCTTTCGCAGCCCGCGGTGTCCATTCAGCTCAAAAACTTTCAGTCCAACTTCGCGATTCCGCTGACCGAAATCGTACACAAGCGGCTGTACTTGACAGAATTCGGCAAAACGGTTGCCCTCAAAGCGGCCGAAGTGCTGCGCAGCACCGAGGGAGTCAATCAATGTCTGGCCGCCTACCAGGGCGAGATCACCGGCCCCTTGCGCATTAGCACGGTATCCACGGGTAAGTACATCGCGCCCTACCTCCTGGCCCCCTACATCAAGCAGCATCCTTCCGTGGACATCAGCCTCAATGTTTCAAACAAAAGCACGGTACTGCAGGAGCTCACTGGCAACGAAATCGACTTGGCCCTCGTTTCGCTCAAGCCCGAGCTTCGCCTCGAAGAGTATGTACTCATGGAGAATGAATTTGTGCTGGTCGGTGTAAAACCCCCTGTGTCTGCCGAAGTGTGGTCGCCTGACCGCCTCGGAAGCATTCCGATTCTCTTTCGCGAACCCGGTTCGGCCACCCGACAAATGATGGAACGCTACCTTCAGCAGCACGGAATCACCGTCAAGCGCAGCCTTGAGCTCACCTCGAATGAAGCCATTAAGCAGTCGATCAAGGCCGGCCTGGGTTATTCTATCATGCCCAAAGTCAGCATTTTGCCCGACCTCGAGCAAGGCAAACTGTTCATTCAGCCGGTACGCGGACTCCCCATTCGCAGCCAGTGGTCCTTTATTTGGCCCGAAGGCAAAAAGCTAAGCCCCCAAGCCCAGGCATTTCTCGACAATGTGCACGAGCACGCCCACGAGCACCTTCAGCGCTTTCAGTCCAAGCGCATGGGTACGCCAAAGCCTTGACGCACGAATGGATCGATTCGTGGTTCCGCAGCAAAAAACCAACGGACAAAAGAAACCCCCGCCAAACTCGGCGGGTTTTTTTTGGTACTTGGTGGAGATAGTCGTTGTACGCTCGCTGCGCTCACGTGCACCGCGGCCTCCCGAGAAAGGAATCCCAAACCTCCTCACTGCGCGAGGGTGGTTTTCTTTTTTAACAGCGACCGAACGCAAGCTCTCGTCGCATTAAAAAAGAAAACCCCGCCCTCATCGGGCGGGGTTTGGGATCATCTAGTGGAGATAGTCGGAGTCGAACCGACGACCTCTTGCATGCCATGCAAGCGCTCTAGCCAGCTGAGCTATACCCCCAAGTGGAGGGCAAAGGTAATAAACGCTTGCTTACGTTGGCAACCGACTCGAACAAAGTCACCGTGCCAACTTGGCCCAATGAACGACGACCTCAACTACCGCCTGGCGCTCGACCGCATTGAGCGCACGCACCGTCAAAAACTGACCTGGCTGCGCCAACTAGCACCGAACTGGAGCGAATTTCAATCGGCCTCAGAACGGATTCCGGGGCAGTGGACCAAAGTGGTTGTGCAGACCGTGTACGAACTGCAGCGCGCCGAAGAACAGCACCGGGCCCACGGAATCCAAACACTCGTACTGGGCAGCCCGGACTACCCGCGGCGCTTGGCTGAGATTCCGGATCCACCCCCCGTACTGTATGTGAAGGGCCACCTTCGCGAGGAGCCGCGCTGCCTCGCGGTGGTGGGCACGCGCAACCCTAGCCCGGACGGACTGCTGATGGCCGAATACTGGGTGCACGAGTTGGCTTTGGCACAGCCCTGCATCGTCAGCGGGCTCGCGCTGGGCATCGACGCGGCCGCGCACGAAGAGGCCTTGAGGTCAGGCCTCACGACCTGGGCCGTGATGGCGCACGGGCTCGAGACAGCCCACCCGGGGCGCAACGCGCGCCTCGCCGAACGCATTCTGCTTGAGGGGGGCGCGTGGATTTCGGAATGGCCATTTGGAACTCCGCCGAGGGCCGAGTTTTTTCCGCGGCGCAACCGAATCATTGCGGGCTTGAGCGACGGGGTCCTTGTAGTTGAGGCGTCCATGAAGAGCGGCGCGTCGATTACGGCCAAGGTCGCGCACGGCTACCACCGGAACGTATTTGCGCTTCCGGGGCGAATCAGCGACGTCCATAGCCAGGGCTGCTTGAGTTTGGTGGCTGACCACATTGCTGAACTCGCGCTGCATCCCGCCCAGCTGCTGGATGGAATGAACTGGGATTCCGTCCCCAGTGCGCAGCGAACCCACCACATGGGTCCATCCGCCGACGCCCTGCTGGCCCACCTCAGTAGCCCGATGCGCGTCGAAGAGCTTCAGCGGCGCACGGGACTGGCCACTGAAGACATCCTCGCGACCCTGGCCCAATTGATGTGGTCCGGGCGTGTGGCGGCGCGCAGCGGGAGCTACGTCCGAAAATCCTAAAGAGGAGTGTTAGTCTTCGAGGTCCTCGGCTACGTCCTCGTCGGGCGCAGCGTCGTCTGTTGCGGGCTCGTTGTCGTCATCTTCGTCCATGAAGGCCTCCATACGGCGCTCCATTTCGATTGAAACTTTAAACAAATATTTGGTGTCGCTCGTCTCCAACGGAACCGCGCGCACGGTCTCTCCCTTAGAATTTTTGAACGAAATCATGTCTTCGGGCGCAAAACCCTCAGGGTAACGGTCGGTAATCAGCGAGAGCTGTTCCGAGGTAATGTTCTTGTAGTCAACGATAATGCGTCGCTTTTCCATGGGGGTAGATCACCATTTGAGTATCCACGCAAACATAAGCGGGGCAACGATTGTAGCATCAGACTCGACAATAAATTTTGGTGTGTCGATGTCGAGCTTGCCCCAGGTGATCTTTTCGTTCGGAACTGCTCCGCTATACGAACCGTACGACGTAGTCGAATCCGAGATTTGGCAGAAGTAGCCCCAGAACGGGATGTCCTCCATTTCCATGTCTTGGTAGAGCATCGGAACCACGCAAATCGGGAAGTCGCCCGCGATGCCTCCGCCGATCTGGAAGAAGCCCACCGACGGAGCGGTCGGATTCTTGGGATTACGGCAGTTGGCTACGTACCAATCGGCCAACCAGGCCATGTACTCGATGCCCGACTTCATGGTGCTCGCCTTCAGCTCGCTCTTGATTACGTAGCTCGCAAAGATGTTGCCCATCGTGCTGTCTTCCCAGCCCGGAACGATGATGGGCAGGTTGCGCTCTGCGGCGGCCAGCATCCAGGAGTTGGCGGGGTCTACCGCGGAATCGTACTCGGCTGCAAACTCTGGCAGGCGAATCATCTGGTACATGTACTCGTGCGGAAAGTAGCGCTCGCCCTTGGCCTCGGCGGAAGACCACACTTTGTGAATGTGGTGCTGCAGCTTACGAAAGGCCTCCTCTTCAGGGATGCAGGTGTCGGTTACCCGGTTGAGTCCGCGGTCGAGTAGGTCGCGCTCTTCAGACGGCGTCAGGTCGCGGTAGTGCGGCACGCGCTCGTAGTGGCTGTGGGCCACCAGGTTCATGAGGTCCTCTTCGAGGTTGGCACCCGTGCAGCTAATGATATCCACTTTGCCCTGGCGAATCATTTCGGCAAACGACCGGCCCAGCTCTGCGGTCGACATGGCACCCGCGAGGGTAACCATCATTTTTCCGCCTGCGGTCAGGTGCGCTTCGTAGCCCTTGGCGGCGTCGACGAGCGCGGCCGCATTAAAGTGCTTGTAGTGGTTTTCGATGAACTGAGAAATGGGTCCGCGTGACATGGCAGAAGAAAATTAAAAGGATTGCTGAACAAACGTACGGAGGCGCCGGGGCTCCCCAAAGGCTTAGTAGCCGAGAATTTTGAGCATGGATTTGTAGCTCTGCTCCTTGGCAAACAGGCGGGTGTTCCACTCTCCGTTCGCGTCGCGGCTGATGACCACATGCTTGGGAGCGGGAATCAGGCAATGCTGGATTCCGCCATAGCCAGCAATCGACTCTTGGTAGGCCCCGGTGTTGAAAAACCCGATGTACTGGGGCGTGTCGGACTTGAGTTTAGGCAAGAAGATCGCGTTGGAATGCTGCTCCGAATTGTAGTAGTCATCGCTGTCGCAGGTGAGTCCGCCCAAGAGCACGCGCTCGTAGTCGTGGTCCCAGTTGTTAATCGCCAGCATGATAAAGCGCTTGTTAATCGCCCAAGCGTCGGGAAGCGTGGTCATAAAACTCGAGTCAATCATGTACCACTTCTCGCGATCGTTCTGCTTCTTTTCGCCCATGATGCTGTAGAAGGTCGCGCCGGATTCGCCCACCGTGTAGCTGCCGAACTCGGTGAAAATGTGCGGCTCTTCAATGCCCTCGGCGTTGCAAATCTGCTTGATTTGTGAAATGATCTCCTCGGCCATGTATTCGTAGTCGTAGGCAAACGACAAACTGTTCTTGATCGGGAATCCGCCGCCGATGTTCAGCGAGTCGAGCGAAGGGCAAATCTTCTTGAGCTGGATGTACACGCGCACGGCTTTGTTGAGCTCGTTCCAGTAGTAGGCGGTGTCGTTAATGCCCGTATTGATGAAGAAGTGGAGCATCTTCAACTCGACGTTGGGTATGTTTTGAATGTAGTTCTTGTACATCGGAACCACTTCTTTGTAGCCAATCCCCAACCGCGACGTGTAGAATTCGAACTTAGGTTCCTCTTCAGCTGCGATACGTATACCCACTTTGACCGGATGCGCGTTCTCTGGATTGACCTGCTCCATGAGCAAGTCGAGCTCTTCACGGTTGTCCAAAACCGGAATCACACTCGTCCACCCATTGTTGATCAGGCGGGCAATGTTCTCTGTGTACTGTGCCCGCTTGTATCCGTTGCACACGACGAACTGGTCTTTGGTGATGCGTCCCTCTTCTTCGAGTGTCTCAATCAAGTTGATGTCAAAGGCCGACGACGTCTCGAGGTGAATGTCGTTTCTTAGGGCCTCTTCGAGTACAAACTGAAAGTGCGAAGACTTGGTACAGTAGCAAAAATGGTAGTCGGACTGGTAGTCCACCTTAGCCATCGCGACGTTGAACATGCGCTTGGCCTTTTGAATGTGTTCAGAAATTTTGGGCACATAGGTCACCTTAAGCGGCGTCCCGTATTGCTTGATTAATTCCATCACCGGAATGTCGTGCCAGAGCAACTCAGAGTCCTCGGTCGAGAATTCTTGCTGGGGCCACTCAAAGGTTTGCTCGATAAGGTCTTGGTACTTGGTACGCATCGGCGAGGAGTTTTAAAGGGCGGCAAAGGTAATCCAACTTAGTTACATTCAACTTTTTGATTCAAAGTAACTCACTCGGATTTTACCCGAAAACATCGAGGACCTGATTCGTGTTCTTCTATCGGATTCGCTTATTTTCGAAATCCAAAATATTTATGCCCACGTTCCGCCCCCAACTCAACGCAGACCTGCCCGCCGCCTTGGTGGTGTTCTTGGTGGCGCTCCCCCTCTGCCTCGGAATCGCGCTGGGCTCTGGCGCACCCATGCTCAGCGGAATCATCGCAGGAGTCGTCGGTGGAGTGATTATTGGCGGGCTGAGCGGGTCGCCCTTGAGCGTTTCGGGACCCGCCGCCGGCCTAACCGCCGTGGTGCTTGCGGCGATCAGTGACCTGGGTTCGTTCGAAATCTTCTTGGTCGCCGTGGTACTTGCTGGGGTAATGCAAATTGTGATGGGTCTGCTCAAATTGGGCGTGGTAGGCCACTACGTACCCAACACCGTGATTAAGGGAATGATGGCCGCCATCGGACTTATCTTAATTCTCAAGCAGATTCCACACCTAGTGGGATACGACGCCGACTTTTTTGGCGACGAGGGCTTTAACCAAGCGGACCACGACAACACCTTTACTGCCCTTGTCCACGCCCTGGGCTCGCTCAGTCCCGGCGCCGCCGTTGTCGGAATCGCCGCACTCCTTTGGCTGCAGCTGGCCGAGGTCATCGGCTACGCCAAGTCGAAGCTGGGCCGAATCATCCCCTCAGCACTTATTGCTGTGGCCGGCGGAACCCTGCTCGCCGCCACGCTCCCCCAACTACTCGGTGATGCATGGGCTGTGGCCGCGAGCCACCGCGTGCAATTGCCTCAGCTGTCGTCGGCTTCGTGGATGGTTCCGCGCTGGGAAGCCATCAGCCAGCCCGCCGTGTGGGCCACCGCACTCACGCTCGCACTGATTGCTAGCCTTGAAAGCCTTTTGAGCATCGAGGCCGCCGACCGACTCGACCCCTTGAAGCGCGTGACACCGACCAACCGCGAGCTGTTGGCTCAGGGAGCAGGCAATATGGTTTCGGGATTTCTGGGCGGACTACCCGTGACCTCGGTGGTCGTGCGCACTAGCGTCAACGCGCAGGCCGGAGCCCAAACTCGTTGGAGCGCCATCCTGCACGGCGTGATTTTGGCCCTCAGTGTCGTGCTCCTGACGAGCGTGCTGAACCAAATTCCGCTCGCTACGCTCGCTGCCATCTTAATCGCGACGGGCTACAAACTGACCCACCCCAAAAAGGTGATTGCCCCGCTCGTGAAGCAGGGTGCCCTTCAGTGGGTTCCGTTCGCGCTCACTGTCGTGGCGATTTTGCTCACCGACCTGCTCAAGGGCATCGCGGTGGGCTTGCTCGTCGCTACCGTGTTTATCGCCTTTAACGACTTTCGATCGACGATTTCGCTGACCCACCTGGGGACTAACTACATCCTGCAGCTGCGCCGAAACGTGAGCTTTCTCAACAAGGGCAAGCTCAAGGAGTCGCTTGAAAAGCTTCCGCGCGGATGTGCCCTTTTGGTCGACATCAGCCAAGCCGACTTTATCGACCCCGACATCGTCGAGGTCATACATGACTACGCGACGCACGCGGGCCTCAAAGGGGTAGCCGTCACCGTGCGCCGGGCTGCCCACCAGTCCCATATTCTCGAATCCTGGTCTTAACTCACTATGCGCGATATCGATCAACTCCTCTTAGCCAACAAGGCATGGTCTGAAGGCCGTCGCCACGACGACCCCCAGTACTTCAACCGCCTGTCGAGCATACAGACTCCCAAGTACTTGTGGATTGGGTGCAGCGACAGCCGGGTTCCGGCCGATACCATTACCGGAACCGCCCCCGGCGAAATATTTGTGCACCGCAACATCGCCAACATGGTGGTGCACACGGACCTCAACTTGCTGTCGGTGCTCGAGTACGCCGTACACTACCTCAAGGTCGAACATGTCATTGTCTGCGGCCACTACGGGTGCGGAGGAGTCGCGGCTTCGCTCACCAACAATTCGTTCGGAATCATCAACAAGTGGCTGCGCAACATTAAAGATGTGCACCGTCTGCATTCCGCTGAAATAGACGTGAACGAGGACCCGACCGAGCGCGTGAACCGCCTCGTGGAATTCAACGTGCGCGAGCAGGTTCAGAACCTGGCCAAGACGAGTGTGATCCAGCGCGCCTGGAAGGAACGCAAGGCACCCACGCTGCATGGATGGGTCTACGGGCTCACCGACGGACTCATCAATCCACTCTGCGAACTTCAGCACGACTATGAGCTGGATCCGCTGTACCGATTTGATAATCTGGACTAGAAGAGGCCACGTCTAGGGAAAGGCGTACCTTCGCGGCGCTTTTTACCTACCCTATGACTCCGATTCGAAATATCGCCATCATCGCCCACGTTGACCACGGTAAGACCACCTTGGTTGACAAAATCCTGCACCACTGCCAGCTGTTTCGCACGAACCAGGAGACCGGGGAGTTGATTCTCGACAACAACGATTTGGAGCGCGAGCGCGGAATCACCATTCTCGCCAAGAACGTAAGCGTCGCCTACAAGGGGGTAAAAATTAACATTATTGATACTCCGGGCCACGCCGACTTTGGTGGTGAGGTAGAGCGCGTGCTCAATATGGCCGACGGCGTACTCCTACTGGTTGACGCTTTTGAGGGCCCAATGCCCCAAACCCGCTTCGTACTTCAAAAGGCCCTGCAAATGGGCCTTCGTCCGATTGTGGTAGTGAACAAAGTCGACAAGCCCAACTGCGACCCCGAGCAGGCGCACGAGATGGTATTTGACCTGATGTTCTCGCTCGACGCGACCGAAGAGCAGCTGGACTTTCCGTGCGTCTACGGTTCCGCCAAAAACAACTGGATGGGGCCCGACTGGAAGACTCCGACCGACAACATCGAGTACCTGCTCGATGTCGTGCTCGAGCACGTTCCGGCCGCTGAAGTGCTGACTGGCACGCCCCAAATGCTGATTACCAGCCTGGACTACAGCAGCTACCAAGGCCGTATGGCCATCGGACGCCTGCACCGCGGCAGCCTCAAAGAGGGCGCCAACGTGTCGGTTGTGAAGCGCGACGGCAGCATCACCAAGGCCAAGGTCAAAGAACTCTTCACGTTTGAGGGCCTCGGCAAAGCCAAGGTTAGTGAGGTCCACGCCGGTGAACTTTGTGCGGTCGCCGGAATCGACGGTTTTGAAATCGGCGACACCATCGCCGACGCCGAGAACCCTGAGGGTCTGCCCACCATCGCCATCGACGAGCCCACGCTGAGCATGCTGTTCATGATCAACGACTCTCCGTTCTTTGGACGCGAGGGCAAGTTTGTCACCAGCCGCCACATCAAGGACCGCCTCGAGAAAGAGCTTGAGAAGAACCTCGCCCTGCGCGTGATTCCGGGAGCCACCGCCGACTCGTTCTACGTCTACGGCCGTGGCGTACTCCACCTTTCGATCTTGATCGAGACGATGCGCCGCGAGGGCTACGAGCTCCAAATCGGGCAGCCCACCGTCATCACCAAAGAGATCGACGGCGTCAAGTGCGAGCCGGTCGAGGAACTCATCATTGACCTTCCTGAGGCCAACAGCGGAACCGCCGTCGAGATGGCCAGCCTTCGCAAGGGCGAAATGACCAACATGACACCTAAGGGCGACCGCATGGTGATTACGTTCACCATTCCGAGCCGCGGAATCATCGGTATGCGTTCAGCGCTCCTCACTGCCACTGCGGGTGAGGCCATCATGAACCACCGCTTCACCGGATTCGAGCCGATGCGCGGCGAGATTCCGCGCCGAATGAACGGTTCGCTGATCTCCATGGAACAGGGCACCGCCCTCGCCTACTCCATCGACCGCCTTCAGGACCGCGGAATCTTCTTCATCGAGCCCGGCGAAGAGATCTACAAGTCTCAGATTGTCGGCGAGCACACGCGCGGTAACGACCTCGAAGTCAACCTTATTAAGGGCAAGAAGCTCACCAACATGCGTGCTTCGGGCTCTGACGAAAAGATGCGCATCGCGCCCGCCAAGGTGCTGCGCCTCGAAGAAGCTCTTGAGTACGTTCAAGGCGGCGAATTCGTCGAGGTTACGCCCAAGAGCATTCGTCTGCGCAAGCGCTAGGAATTCCGCTATATTTGGGACATGGAGCACCTTCCCATCCTGCATTTGCCCTTTTTTGCCAACCTGCTCCTGCTTTTGGTCTTGGCTCGGGTCTTTGGCGAGGTTATGGAGCGCTTCAAGCAGCCCGCCATGATCGGAGAAATTCTGGCGGGTGTAGTACTTGGTCCAAGTATGCTGAACTTCATGGTCCGCAACGAGGAGTTAAAGGTCATCAGTGAGTTAGGGGTATTTTTATTGGTGATTATTGCCGGTCTCGAAATCAACATTCGCGACATTGTCAAAACCTCAAAGGGTCGAAATTTAGCCACCTCACTCCTCGCATTCTTTATTCCCATCGGGTCTGGATTTGCTGTGGCAACAGCCTTTGACCTTGCACTTGTGCCTGCCATTTTCGTTGGACTTTGTGTTGCGATTACGGCCTTGCCCGTGAGTGTACGCATCCTAATGGATCTTGGCCAGTTAAAGTCAGAAGTTGGACAACGGATTATATCTGTAGCGATTTTTGACGACGTTCTTGCGCTGACCATTTTGGGTGTGCTTCTGGATGTGAATAATGCAGGCGACTCAAGTATCGAAGTTCTTGGTCTAACCATTGCTCTTACACTTGGCAAAATTGTTTTGCTCATTGCTGGTCTCGTCCTCGCCTACCGACTAATCAACAAGCTCACAGACCGCGAGAACTTTATTGAAGCACAGCTTGACAAGCTACTCAACTTATTGCGCGGAAAAGAGTCCTTACTGGCCATCTTGTTTGCCTTCATTCTGATTTTTGCCTCACTCACCGAAGCCGTCGGTCTGCACTTCATCATCGGCGCATTTTTTGCATCCATGTTATTGAGCAAAGAGTTGGTAGGGGCCGCGCACTTCGCAGAGTTTGAGAAGACCACTCACGGTATGGCCATGGGCTTTTTAGCTCCAATTTTCTTTGCCGGAATTGGTCTCGAGTTCCGATTTTCGTCAATCTCTGAATGGGGATTGCTCGCCGCAATCATCGGCGTTTCATTCGGAAGCAAAATATTAGGGGGCTACCTTGGCGCTCGATTTGCCGGCCTTCGCCACCGAAAGGCATTAACCCTTGGAATTGGACTGAATGCCCGCGGAATCATGGAACTAGTTATCGCCAACATCGCGTACCGAGAAGGTTTGATTGGCGTGGAACTTTTTAGCATTTTGGTAATTATGGGAGTGTTCACCACGATCAATACACCAATGCTCCTAAAGCGTTCGTTTAAATGGTTAGGTTCGGAACGTGAGCCAGCATAACCTCAGCATCGTGCCCAAGTTTTTAGCATTCCTGCTCTTGTGGCCACTGGTACTTTGGTCGCAATCACCCAAGGCCGTGGAACGGCTCCGAGCCGACGTGTACGTGCTCGCCGACGACGCGATGGAGGGCCGCAAAGTCGGAACCCGCGGGGAGCAAAAAGCCGCCGCCTACCTCAGCGGCCGAATGGCTTCGCTCAAGCTGGCTGAGCACGAACTGGCCCCCGACTACCGCGTCACCTTTAGCGCCCAACCCAAGGTGCACGGCGTCGCCCACGGGTCTCCTGTCACCGGAACCAACATGGTCGGCGTCGTGCCGGGCCGCAACCCCAAACTGGCTCCGCTGGTCGTCGGAGCCCACTACGACCACTGGGGCTGGGGCGGCGAAGGCAGCCTCTACCGCGGCAAGGATTCCGCCATCCACAACGGAGCCGACGACAACGCCAGCGGCGTGGCCGCCGTGCTCGAGCTGGCCTACCGCCTTAAGCTCGCCAAGCTCCAGCGCAGCGTGATCGTCGTCGCCTTTTCAGGCGAAGAGCAGGGCCTATGGGGCTCAAACGACCTCGCCAAAAAGCTGGCCGCCCTGCCCGTCAAGCCCGCCGCCATGGTCAACATGGACATGGTCGGACGCCTCGGTGCCACCCGCCAGCTCGCCCTGTATGGCGTCGGAACCTCGCCCGCCTGGCCCACCGCCCTCGCGGCGGCAGGAGCCGCCGACCGCTTTCGCCTCAAAATTGATTCCAGCGGCGTCGGACCCTCAGACCACACCTCGTTCTATCTGACCGACGTACCGGTGCTGCACCTCTTCACCGGCCAGCACGCCGACTACCACCAGCCTAGTGACGATGCGCACCTGATCAATTACGAAGGCCTCGCCGAAGTAGTGGAACTCGTCGAAGCCGTGATTCGCGACCTCGACAGCCGCCCAGAGATTCAGTTCACCAAAACCAAGAGCAGCACCAGCGACACGCCGCGCTTCAAGGTGACCCTCGGAGTCGTGCCCGACTACCTCTACGACGGCCAGGGCATGCGCATCGACGGAACCACCGACGGCAAGCCCGCTGCCCGCGCCGGCCTTCAGCGCGGAGACGTCGTCGTCGCCCTCGGTCCCCACACCATCACCAACATGACCGGCTACATGGAGGCCCTCGCCAAGTTCGAACCCGGCGCCGAAACCACGGTGACCGTGCTTCGCGATGGGAAGGAGCTGACGCTAACGCTCCGCTTTTAGCGAGGTTAGCAAGGTTGGCTCGTTGGCTCGTTGGCGAGGTTAGTAAGGTTGGCTCGTTGGCTGATCGTTTCTCGCTTTAGGTTTCTAGTTCACGAGAAGTCGCCAACGAGAAACCAGAAACTGGAAGCCAAGCCAAACGTTCGGTTATAACCGGATTTTACTTTTTCTCACCACGTTGAAACTTGGGATGCGACTGGTTCACAGATAATTAAAAAAAACCAGTTGCTGCAGAGCAAGAAACGAGCAACCAGCAACCTGGCGAACGCCGCAGGCGCTCAGCGCAACCTACATCACAAAGCAATTCGACCAGTTGGGCTACTTTGCCCCCATGAAACGCCTCACTACCCTTTTGGCGGTCACGCTCAACGCAGCGGCCGCAGCTCAAAACTGGTTTCCGTACGAAGTCGAGCTTCAGCCCGTTGCGGTAAGTGGCTTGCCGGGTCTGCACTCGTTTGCGCACGGACAGTACCAAGGTGAATGGGTCCTGCTCGGCGGACGCACCGACGGAATCCATGCACGGCAGCCGTTTGCTGCGTTTCCCTCCGCGCAAAACAACAGCAACGTGTACGTCGTCAACCCATCGAACGGCCAGGTATGGTCGGCTCCGCTGACGTCGCTGTCGGTTCCGCTTCAAGAACAACTGCGGTCGACCAACCCCAACTACGCGCAGCACGGCGACAGCCTGTACGTGCTGGGAGGCTACGGCTTTTCGGCCACCGACGGAGCCCACAAAACATACAACGGCTTGGTCGCCATTAGCCTTCCGGCCCTCATTTCGGCGGTCAAGGGCGGAACCTCACTCGCCCCCGCAATCGAAGTCATTAACCACCCGCGATTTGCCGTTACCGGAGGCCACTTGGCCTTGCTCGGCGACCGCTGCTACCTCGTCGGAGGCCACCGATTCAACGGAAGCTACAACCCCCACGGCCCCACCCACGGACCCGGGTTCAGCCAAGCCTACACCAACGCCGTGCGCAGCTTTGACTTGCGCCGCCCAGGCGGCCAGCTTCAGGTCGCCAACGTCGACTCCGTGATCGACCCCGTGCACCTGCACCGCCGCGACTACAACCTCATGCCGCAGATCTACGCCAACGGCACCCCGGGCTTCATGATCTCGTCTGGAGTCTTTCAGCCCACCATCGACCTGCCCTTTTTGTACCCCGTCGAGGTCACGGCGACCGGAATCGTTCCGCGCACCGACTTCAGCCAGTACCTGAGCCACTACCACAGCGCGTCAACGGTGCTCTACGACTCGGCCACCGAGCGCAACCTCAACCTCTTTTTTGGCGGAATCTCGCAGTACCACTACGTCAACGGAACCCTTGTCGACGACCAAAACGTGCCCTTCGTATCGACCATCTCGGCCGTCGTTCGCGATTCCGACCAAAGCCTGCACGAAGTGGTGCTTCCCGTGAGCATGCCTGGCCTCAAGGGCGCCTCTGCCGAATTCTTGTCCAACCCTGCCGTAGCGCACACGCCCCACGAGGTCCAGCTGCTGCCTGCCAGCTTCGACAGCCTCGTCCTTGGCCACATTGTTGGCGGAATCGATTCGCAGCTCGAAAACCCCTTCACCAGCAACTCCAGCGCGTCCACCTCGGCCGCAACCACCGTCTACCGCGTAGTCCTCAAGCCCGGCAACGGCATTGGCGTCGAAGAGGTTCCGGCCACGCAACCCTTCACCTTTTCGGTCCTTGGCCGCGGAACCAACGCCGCCATTCAGCTCCCCCTCGGCCGCCCCGAAACCGGACTCGACCTCTGGATGTACGACTCCGCCGGACGCATCCTGTGGACCCAAACCCTCTACGACCTACCCGCCGACGGCCGCATCGCCCTTCCACGTCCCACCCGCGGAACCGTCTTTGTCGTCGCCAGCTGGGACGGCTTGTACCACACCGAGAAGGTGGAGCTTTAGCGAGCTTGGCTTGTTGGCAAGGTTGGCGAGATTGGCTCGTTAGCTCGTTAGTCGCTGGTTTCTTGTTTCTGGTGCCGGCGAAGCCGTGAGGCGCGGCCAGGCGTTCGGTTATAACCGGATTTTACTTTTTTCACAAAGCTTCAAAGTGACGATGTGACTGAAATACAACGAGTTAATTAAACCGCCCACGGCGATAGCGCCGCATGCGCTCCAGCGCGAAGCGTCCTAGCTGCGAAGCAGCCCTAGCCCGAGCGCCGCAGGCGCGAAGGGCAAAAAGCTAACGAGCCAACCTTGCCAACGAGCCAACCTCGCTAGTGAGCCTGCAACCACGTACGGCCCACCCCCGTCTCAGCGACCAGCGGAACCGAAAGCGTGAACGCCGCCTCCATTTCGGATTTGACGAGCTCGCGAAGCACTTCAACTTCGGACGTGTAGGCGTCAAACACCAGTTCGTCGTGGACCTGAAGGATCATGGGGCTCTTGAGGCCTTCGCGCTGAAGGCGGTCGTGGATGCGGATCATGGCGAGCTTCACGATGTCGGCGGCGGTGCCTTGGATGGGCGCGTTGATCGCGTTCCGCTCGGAATGGCCGCGAACGGCCTGGTTCCGCGAATCGATGTCGCGCAGGTAGCGGCGGCGCCCCAAGAGGGTTTCGACGTAGCCCTTGGCGCGGGCAGCCGCGACTTGGTCGTCGATGTACTTTTTGATTCCGGGATAGGTGGCGAAGTACTGTTCGATGACCTCCTTGGCCTCAGAACGCGAGAGGGTACTTTGCTGGCTGAGTCCAAAGGCGGACACGCCGTAAATGATTCCGAAATTCACCGTCTTGGCCTGCGAACGCTGCTCGCGGGTGACCTCGGCGAGCGGAACCCCAAATACCTTAGACGCCGTCGCCGCGTGAATGTCTTCGCCGCTCACAAAGGCGTCGATCATGCCCTGGTCGCCACTCATCGAGGCGATCACGCGCAGCTCGATCTGCGAGTAGTCGGCGCTGAGCAGCACGCGGTCCTCGCCGCCCGCGACAAAGAGGTCGCGCACGCGCTGGCCCCGCTCGGTGCGAATCGGAATGTTCTGCAGGTTCGGGTTGGTCGACGACAGGCGGCCGGTGGCCGCCACTGCTTGGTTAAAGGTGGTGTGGATGCGTCCGGTGCGCGGATTCACCAGCTCGGGGAGCGCGTCGACGTAGGTACTCTTGAGCTTGCCTACCTGCCTCCATTCGAGCAGCTTGTCGACGATGGGGTGGGCCGAGCGGAAGTTTTCGAGTACCTCTTCGCCCGTGGCGTACTGGCCGGTCTTGGTCTTTTTGGCCTTGGGGTCGAGCTTGAGGCGGTCAAACAGCACCTCGCCGAGCTGCTTGGGCGACCCGAGGTTGAAGTCGACTCCGGCGAGTTCGCGCACCTCAGATTCGAGGCGGGCGGAATCTTCGCCCAATTCGACCGAGTAGCGCGCCAAGCCCTCGAGGTCGATGGCCATTCCGGCGCGCTCCATTCCGGCAAGTACCGGGACCAACGGAGACTCGAGGTCGTGCAGCACCGATTCGAGTCCGGCCTCGGCCAGCTTGGGCGTGAAGGCCTCGTGCAGGCGCCAGGTCACGTCGGCGTCTTCGGCGGCGTACTCGGCCACTTCGGCGGCGGGCACGTCGCGCATGCTCTTTTGGTTTTTGCCTTTGGCTCCGATGAGGGAATCGATCGTAATCGGCGTGTAGCCCAGGTAGTTTTGGGCCAGCGCGTCCATGCCGTGGCGCTGGTCGGGCTCCAAGAGGTAGTGGGCGAGCATGGTGTCGCGAAGGGTTCCGACGAGGCGAATGCCGTAGTTGGCCAAGATCTGAAAGTCAAACTTGAGGTTGTGGCCGATCCAGGTGGCGTCGGGGCGTTCGAAGTGCGGACGAAAGAGTTCCAGCCATGCCTGGGCCGCATCGCGCTCAGCCGGAAGCGCCACGTAGTAGGCCGTGTGGGCCTCCCACGAGAGCGAAAACCCGACCATTTCGGCCTCGAGGGCGTCAAGTCCGGTGGTCTCGGTGTCAAAGGCGATCTCGCTCAGGCCGTCAAGGCTTCGGGCCAGGGCTCGTGCCGCCTCGACCGTGTCGATGAGGGTGTAGGCATGGGCTTGGGTTGCGGCGGAGCCGCCCGGAATGTGCGGCGCGGCGGGGGCGGGTTCGTCTCCTTCGTCTCCTTGGGCTCCACCGCCAAACAGGTCCATTTGGGCGGAATTAGCGCCGGTGGCGGGCCGCGGCGCGGCCGCCGCCGGCGGCGCCTTCGCCGCGGCCGAGGGCGCAGCTGCAGCAGCGCTTGGCAGCAAGCGCCGCGCCAGCGAACGAATTTCGAGCTCGTCGAGCAGGGCGCGCAGCGCCTCCTCGTCGGCCGGTTCGCGCACGAGGTCGGCCTCGTCGAGCTCAATGGGGGCATCGGTCAAAATCGTGGCCAGAACACGTGAAAGTCGCGCCATCTCGGCATGCTCGCGCACGCGCTCCCCGAGCTTGCCAGAAATTTGATCTCCGTGGGCCAGCACATTCTCGAGGGTTCCGTACTCGGCCAGCAACTTGGCGGCGGTTTTCTCGCCGACTCCGGCGATACCGGGAATGTTGTCGACCGCGTCGCCCATCAATCCAAGGATGTCGATGACCTGATCAACCCGCTCGATGCCCCACTTTTCGCAGACCTCGGCCGGCCCCATCACCTCGGCAGGTTCGCCCCCGCGCGACGGCTTGTACATCTTGACACGGTCGGTCACGAGCTGACCAAAATCCTTATCGGGCGTCATCATGAACACCTCAAAACCGGCCTTTTCGGCTTGGTGAGCCAAGGTTCCGATCACGTCGTCGGCCTCGTAGCCGGGTACGCCCAGTGCCGGAATCCGCATCGCGCCCAGCAACTTTTGGATGTAGGGAACCGCCACCTTGATACCTTCAGGGGTCTCATCCCGATGGGCTTTGTATTCCGAAAAGAGTTGCTCGCGCACTTCGGAACCGCCGATGTCAAACACCACCGCGAGGTGTGACGGCTTCTCTTTCTCGATGACGTCGAGCAGCGCCAGCAAAAACCCGTAGACCGCTGACGTGTCGAGGCCTTTGCTGGTCACCCGCGGGTTCCGCGCGAAAGCGAAGTAGGCGCGAAAGATGAGGGCGTAGGCGTCGAGCAGAAAGAGCTTTTTCATCAGCACAGGGAGTTAGCGGGCGGAATCCGAAAGGTACGAAGTCCGCCCAACCGAAGTCGGCGCGGAACCCCTACTTTTGCGTAATGCCCTATGCCCTAGTCGTCATTCCCACGTACAAGGAGCGCGAAAACATCGAGGCCATCATCGAGGCCGTGGTCGCGCTACCCCAGGGGTTTGACGTGCTCATCGTCGACGACAGTTCACCCGACGGCACGGCGGATTTAGTGCGCAAAGTGCAAAAAAAGCACCCTGGCCGCATTCACCTCAACGAGCGCAAGGGCAAGTTGGGTCTCGGAACCGCCTACATCCACGGATTCAAGTGGGCCCTGAAGCACGACTACCAGTACGTGTTTGAAATGGATGCGGACTTTTCGCACGACCCCAAAGACCTGCCGCGCCTGCTCGAGGCCTGCGAAGTCTACGGAGCCGATCTGGCCATCGGTTCGCGCTACAGCAACGGAGTCAATGTGGTCAACTGGCCGATGAGCCGGGTGCTGCTGAGCTTTTTCGCATCGAAGTACGTGCGCTTCATCACCGGAATGCCGATTCACGATACCACCGCCGGCTTCAAGTGCTACCGCCGGGCCGTGCTCGAAGCCATCGATTTCGAGAAAATCCGCTTTGTCGGCTATGCCTTTCAGATCGAAATGAAGTTCCGCGCTTGGCGTAAAGGATTCAACCTCGCCGAGGTAGCGGTCATCTTCACCGACCGCAAGGCGGGGCAGAGCAAAATGTCGCGCGGAATCATACGCGAGGCGGTATTCGGGGTACTTTTGCTGAAGCTATCGAGCCTCTTTGGCCGGTAATACTTCGCAATGTCCGACACCATACCTACCTACCTGATCAAAAATGCGCGCCTGGTCAATGAAGGGCGCAGCTACGAAGCCGACGTGCTGCTTTCGGGCGGCCGAATTGAGCGGATCGACGACAGTATTTCGCCCAAAAACAACAGCGTTCAGATCATTGACGGCGGGGGCAAGCTTCTGATTCCGGGCGTGATCGACACGCAAGTGCACTTTCGCGAGCCCGGACTCACCCACAAGGCCGACCTGACGACCGAGTCGATGGCGGCGGTGGCTGGGGGCGTCACCTCGTACGTGGAGCAGCCCAATACGGTTCCGGCCGCGACCACCCTCGAGTTGCTCGAGGCTAAATTCGCCCGTGCCGCAGAGGTTTCGTGGGCCAACTACAGCTTTAGCCTCGGAGCCTCGAACACCAACCTCGAAGAGCTCAAGCGCGCCTCGAAGCGCGACGTGGCCGCCATTAAAATGTTCTTGGGTTCGAGCACCGGCGACCTGCTCGTCGACGACCCCACCTCGGTCGAACGCATTTTTCGCGAAGTCGACCATCAGCTCATCGCGCACTGCGAGGACGAGCCCACGATGCGCGCCAACCTCGAGCGCCTCATCGAAGAGCGCGGAGGACGCGAGCACCTCACCGCCGCGGACCACCCGCTGATCCGCAGCGAAGAGGCCTGCTACCTGTCGTCGTCGCGCGCCGTGGCCCTTGCCCGCGAAACCGGAGCCCACTTTCATGTCTATCACGTTTCGACTGCCAAAGAATTGGACCTTTTTGACGGCGAGATACCCTTGACAGAGAAAAAAATTACTGCCGAGGCCTGCGTGCACCATCTGTGGTTCAGCGACGCCGACTACGCCGAGCTGGGCAACCGCATCAAGTGGAACCCCGCTGTCAAAACCGCCGCTGACCGCGACGCCCTGCGCTCCGCCCTGCTCGACGGACGCATCGACGTGGTGGCCACGGACCATGCGCCGCACACGCTCGAAGAAAAGCAGCGCCCCTACATTGACGCGCCCAGTGGCGGTCCGCTGATTCAAAACAGCTTGCCCGCGATGCTCGAGTTGGCGCGCCGCCTCGACATCGACTACGCCCGCATCATCGAACTCATGTGCCACCAGCCCGCCCAACTCTTTGGAATCCAAGAGCGCGGCTTTTTGCGCGAAGGCTACCATGCTGACGTAGTGCTCGTTGATCCCCACCGACCGTACACCGTGCACGCCTCTGAGATGTTCACTAAGTGCGGATGGTCTCCCTTTGAGGGCCGCACCTTTGCCGCCCGCGTCAACCAAACTTGGGTCAACGGAAGCGTCGTCTATCGCGACGGAAAGCACCGCAACGCCCCTGCTGGCCAGCGACTTATCTTTGACCGCGGATGGTAGTACGCATGCTCATCGGACTCGCCCTTGCCCTCAGCCTTGTTGGCTGTGGCAACGTGGCTGAACCGGTGGCACCGCGCACCAAGCCTTCGGACCTGATTCCGGACGCCGAATTCACCCAACTTTTGCTCGAAATGCACCTCATCGAGGGCGCCCGCGGCGGCGAACACCTGATGGGCGACAGCATCCCCGTGTGGGAGGTCTACGGCGGAACCTTTGCCCGCCTCGGGTACAGTCCTGACCAGGTCGCCCGCAGCTACGACTACTACCACGCTGACCCTAAGGGAATGGTGGCGCGCTACGAAGTCATTATGGACAGCCTAAAGGCCCGCACCCACCAACTCAGCCGACCGCTCGAGCCGTGAGCCAGCTTCCGTTTGTGCACCCCGAGTTCGAGCGCATCGCCCTCGCCCTCTTTCGCTACCAGGCGGCCCACAACCCCGTCTACGCCGAATGGGTCCGCCTTCAGGGCTGGGATCCCGCGCGCATTGAGGCGGTGAGCTCGCTGGACGAGGTTCCGTTTTTGCCGATTGAAGCGTTTAAAACGCGTGAAGTGCGCACCGGAACCTGGGAGCCCGAAGCCACCTTCACCTCGTCCGGAACCACCGGCCAAACCCCTTCGCGCCACGACGTGGCGCGCCTAGAAGCCTACCTGCGCAACGCCGAAGCCGGTTTTGCCTACTTCTACGGCGCGCCAAGCAACTATGCATGGCTCTGCCTGCTCCCGAGCTACCTCGAGCGCGAGGGATCGTCGCTCGTGGCCATGGCCCAGCACTTTGTGCAGCAGTCACCCGCCGGCGAGAGCGGATTCTTTCTCAAGGGCTTGGACGAACTGCGCTTTCGCCTCGAAACCCTCGAGGCCAACGGCGTGCCCACCGTCATTTTGGGCGTCACCTTCGCGCTGCTCGACTGGGCCGAGTCCTTGCCCAAGCCCATGCCTCTGAAGCACAGCATTATCATGGAAACCGGCGGCATGAAAGGCCGCCGCATCGAGCCCAGCCGCGCCGAGGTGCACCACACGCTTCAACATGCCTTTGGGCTTGACCGCATCCACAGCGAGTACGGCATGACCGAGCTGCTGTCGCAGGCCTACTCCCAGGGCGAAGGGCGCTTTCGCTGCCCGCCGAGCATGCGCGTGATTCCGCGCGACCTTGAGGCGCCGCGCCTTCAGGCTCCGCTTGAATCTCGTTGCGGAATCAACATCGTCGACCTCGCCAACGCCGATTCGTGCGCCTTCATCGCGACCGAAGACGCTGGCCGAGTTTTTGCCGACGGAAGCTTTGAAGTCCTCGGACGCCTCGAGGGCGCCGAACTTCGCGGATGCAGTTTAATGGCCCTATGATGAAAAACTTCCTACTATTTGCCCTTCTGGTGGCCGCCTTTGGCGGTTCCGCGCAACGGATTCACGGCTACGCCAAGGCCAAAATCGCCGGCCAAGAGGCCTTTCAGCTGAACGACTCGACCGAAGTGTTTGCCGAGCGCACTGAGCGCGGATTCACCGTGCGCAAGCGTGTATGGGTCGCCAACTCCTCGCTGTCGGGCGGAGTCATTATGCCCGGTTCGTCCCTCTTCAACGAGCGCGGCGAGGTCATCGGGCAAACGCTGGGGGCTGACGTTACGTTGATGGGTGCACAGCCCGCCACCGAGCGCAAGCTGCGCAAGTACCAGGTCGGAACCGTCGAAGGCGAAGTCCGCGCCACCGCGCTACAGGCCGGTTCGTGGCCCGAAGAGGCCCTCGCCGAACTGCTCAACGCCAAGCGCAGCCGCCCGTTTTGGGAGGACGCCGAGGTGTTTTTTAAGGACTACGGATTTGCCGAACTAGAAGCCACCGACCTGCCCGAGGCACTGGCCGAGGGCGGCTACAAGGCCTTCATCCTCATGCGCCGCGACGCCAGCAACCAGGCCAACCCGCGCTTTCGCATCCTTGTAGTGACCCGCGGCGAGTCGGCTGTGCAAAGTATCGTCCTTGAAGGTTCCGCCCTCGAACTTCCGAAGTTCAAAGTGGTCGAGAAGGTAGATTTCGGTACCATTATGCACGCCCAAAAGCCCACTCCGGCCTACAAAGAGGGCCTTGAGGAGTTGGCGTACCGCAACATTCCGTTGGAGTAGCGGCCGAAGGCCGCGAGCCAGCAACTAGTTACTAGTTATTCGTTGCTTGCAACGACGAGTGCGTAGTTGCGCTTACCCTTTTGAACCACCAAGTAGCGCCCGGCGATCAGGTCGGCGGCAGTCACGGTTTGGTCGGGTTCGGCGCGGTGCTTGTTGAGCGAAACGCCTCCGGCCGCGAGAAGTTTTTTGGCCTCTCCGCGCGACGGGAACAGGGTCGTGTCGGGTGCAATCACGTCGAGGATTCCGAGGCCGCCGGCGAGGGCGTCGCGCGAAATCGTCATTTGCGGAACCCCACTAAACACGTCAAGCAGTGTGGCCTCGTCAAGGCTGCGCAGGGCGTCGGCGGTGGCGCCCCCAAAAAGAATGTCGCTGGCCACCAGGGCTTGGTTGAGGGCCACGTCGCCGTGCACCCGGGCCGTGATGTCGGCGGCCAAGGCCTTCTGAAGTGCGCGCTGGTGCGGAGCCTGCGCATGCTCGGCCTCGAGGGCCTCAATTTCTTCGCGGCTTTTGAGCGTAAAAATCCGAATGTAGTTACCGGCATCGGCGTCGGCCGCGTTGAGCCAAAACTGGTAAAACTGGTAGGGTGACGTGCGCTTGGGGTCGAGCCAGACGTTGCCGCCCTCGGTCTTGCCGAACTTGGTTCCGTCCGCCTTTTTAATGAGTGGTGTGGTCAGTGCGAAGGCCTCGCCCCCGCCCATGCGGCGAATCAGCTCGGTTCCGGTGGTGATGTTGCCCCACTGGTCGCTTCCGCCCATCTGAAGGCGGATTCCGTGGTGCTTCCAAAGGTGGTAAAAGTCGTAGCCCTGAATGAGTTGGTAGCTGAACTCCGTGAAGCTGATGCCCGACTCCTGGCGACTTTTGACGGAATCCTTGGCAAGCATGTAGTTGACCGTGATGTGCTTGCCCACGTCGCGAATGAACTCCAAGAAGCCCATCTCTTTGAACCAGTCGTAGTTGTTGACGATGCGGGCTCCGTTCGGGCCGCCAAAGTCGAGAAACTTCTCAAGCTGGTCGCGCTGGCACGAGAGGTTGTGCTGCAGGGTGTCCATGTCGAGCAGCTGGCGCTCGGCCGACTTGAACGAGGGGTCGCCGACCATGCCGGTGGCTCCGCCCACGAGGGCAAAGGGTTGGTGGCCCGCCCGCTGAAAGTGCACGAGCATCATGACCTGCACGAGGTTGCCCACGCCGAGCGAATCCGCGGTGGGGTCAAAGCCGATGTAGGCCTTTTGCGGGCCGGAATTCAAAAATTCTTCAGTGCCCGGCATGCTGTCGTGCAGCATGCGCCGCCAGCGGAGTTCTTCTACAAACGCAGTCATGCGGCAAAGTTAGGGCGTCCCCGCCGCCGCGCTACCTTTGAATCATGATCGTAGTGAGCGGAGCCTCGGGCATGCTGGGCAGCCAAATCGCGCTGGCGCTTCTCGAGGCCGGAATGGGGCCCGTCCGCGGGCTGTACCGTTCAAAGGCGTCGCTGGATTCCGCGCGCCGAAGCTGGGAATTTCAGGGATTCGGAGCCCGTTGGAACGAGGTAGAATGGTTCCGCGCCGACCTCGAAGACCCCAGCGACGTCGAATCTGCTCTCGAGGGCGCCGAATATGCCGTCCATGCCGCGGCCCTGGTGTCGTTTCGCAAAAAAGACGAGCACCTCATGCTGCGCGGCACCCCGATGCTCGCCGAACACATGGTCAACGCTGCTCTGCATCACGGTCTCAAAGGCTTGGTCCATATATCGTCTGTGGCAGTACTGCAGGGTACCGAAGTGCCCCTCGACGAGTCCGCCGACCCCCAACGCAAAGGCCTCAACGCCTACGCCCGCAGCAAGTTTGACGCCGAAATGCAGGTGCGACGGGGCGAGGTCGAAGGGCTCAATGTGCTGATTTTAAACCCTTCGGTGATTCTGGGCCCGCCGTTTTGGGCCGACGGAAGCAGCCGCCTTCTGCGCAGCGCCGCCAAAGGACTACCCGCTATTCCCAGCGGAAGCACCGGCTGGGTCGACGTGCGCGACGTGGCAGATGCCGTGGTTCTCGGCCTGCGCCAGCCCTCTTGGGGCGAGCGCTTCATTCTCAGTAGCAGCAACCAAACGTTTGAAGCGTTTTATGGCGGAATCGCCGACCGCCGCGGCACGCGCCGCGCGCCGGTCCTGCGCGCCCGATGGCCCTACGAGCTGGCTTGGCGCCTGCTTGCCGCCGTCGAGACCCTAGGCGGACCCACTGCCCAACTCACTAAAGACAGCGTCCGCGCGGCAACCCAGCAAGGCGGCTACCGCAACGACAAGGCGCGCAATTGGGGCGTCGCCTTTCGGCCCTTTGACGCAACCCTCGACTGGATCGCCACGGCGTGGAAGTGATTCCGTTCACCCACATCAAGGAATGGCTGGGCACCACCGAGGCCGACGCCTTGTGTGCAACGCTCGAAGCCCGCAGCGACTGGACCCAAGGGTGGATTCGCATGTTTGGCCGCGAGGTTCCCGAACCCCGACTCACCTTTTTTGAGGGCGACCCCGGCGTGCGCTACACCTATGCCCACCGCCCGCTTGAGGGCCGCGGATGGAGCCCCGAACTCGAGGCCCTGCGCGACCGCTTCGAGCGCGATTTCGGAATCCCAACCAACACCGTGCTAGCCAACCTCTACCGCGACGGACGCGATTCGATGGGCTGGCACCGCGACCACGAACCCGAGCTCGGACCCGACCCCCACGTGGTGAGCCTCAGCTTGGGGGCCTCCCGCGATTTTGACGTGCGGCGCGACGCCGACAGATTGACCCAGCGCTTCGCGCTGGGCCACGGCGACCTCATACTCATGGGTACAGAAAGTCAAACAAAATGGACCCACTCAATCCCAAAGCGACTAAAAATCAAAAAATTACGCATAAATTTGACGTTTAGACAGGTAATTTGTTGACGTTTTGCGCCAAAGTGGTTTTTGTAGGATCAACCTTAAGTCCGACCTTTAGTCGTGCACCGGTTTCTGCGTAGATTTCTCATTTTGAGTACTTTGGCAACTTTGTCGTGCCAAAGTCCTTCCGCGGATTCACCGCAGCCTGCCCCAAAGAGCTTTGTGTGGTCTGACCTCTCGCGGCCGGTGAGCTTTCCGGGGCCCTTGGTTGAATCCGATTCCGCGTACGACCAAAAAAGCCTTCGCATTGTCGCCAACCTCGCCCATGCCGAATGGGACAGCATCGCCGCGGTGGCCAACGACTCTTTATTTGCCGCGGTCGCTGAAACTCCCTACGCAGCCCAACTCGAAGGCATGGCCCAACTCCAAGCTTGGCATAAGACCTTGGGTAGTGTTGACTACGAAGCCTTTAACGTTCGCGGGGTGTTCAATCAGGGTTCCCAATCGCACGTGGCTTATGTGTTCAGCCGATGGAAGACATCCCAACTCGATGAAAATGATCAGTTTATGGTCTTTACTCTCGCGTGGAATCCGCAAGGCAAGCTCACGGGAATCGGCATGTTCAAAACCGCATGGCCGCGTGGTAACCTAAGGCCCATCAAGCCTACTCGCCGACCTGAAAAATTTCATTTTTATTCGGCGACACGAATTGGTTCCGATTCCGCCGCCAAAAAAGCGATGGATTTTACCGAAGCTATATACCGCAACGTGCTTCGCGTCCAGCAATCGCTCTTAGCAGACACGGTAGAGTACCACGACGGCCTGGGCGAATACGGAATCTACAGCCGTGCCGAAGTCCTCGACCTACTCGACCACCGCGCTACAGACCACCAGCACCACTTAATTCGCTACACCTCGGTGATTCCATGGACCATGCTTCGGTTTGGCCGCGAAATGGCCGTGGTCGTGACCTACGAAGACTGGCAAAACCGCGACGGGAGCACGGCGGTCTACTCGTTCTGCCGCCTCTATTTTTTTGACGAAAAGGGCAAAATCAACAACTTCGTGTTCACCCGGCGCCGCGTGCATCCGGTGGGGCGCTACCCGCTGGTCGACTAGCTACAGGCCGAGTTCGCGCAGCAGCGCGGCGATGCGCTTGGCCGCGGTCTCTTCACTTTTTGCGGAACCAATCACGTGCAAGTGGTTGCGCTGCCGCCCCGGGAGCAGCCGCTGAAACGCGACCTCGATGTCGGGGTCAAACTCAAACACCTCGGCGAGGGCCTCGGGTACGGGCATCCCGTATCGGCTCGTGTCAGTCCTCAGGCTCATCTGGGCCAAGCTGCCCACCCGCAGTCCGTGGGCGTCGAGGCGCGCCTTCGACACCATGATCATGAATTCGCCGGGGCCGGCGCTGCCGAGGGCGCAGGACCATTCCTCTCCGTCGTTGAGCTGCGCCACCAAACGTTTGATTTTGGCTTCGCGAATCGGCGCCGACACCTCGGGCGGAACCGGCGCGTAGCGCATTCCGCCCAGCACCTCACTGACCGAGATGGTCGTGGCAAATTCCCAGGTGGCGTCCACGGGGGTTTAGATGTGCGCCATCATATCGTCCACGAGGGCGTCGAGGTCGTAGCGCGGGCTCCAGCCCCAGTCGCGGCGCGCTTCGGCGTCGTCGATGCGCTGGGGCCAGCTGTTGGCGATGGCCTGGCGAAAGTCCGGGGCGTAGTCCATCGTGAATCCCGGCATGCGCTGGGCGATGGCGGCGGCGAGTTCCGCCGGAGTAAAGTCCACAGCTGCCACGTTGTAGCTGGTGTGCACGCTCAGCGACTCTTTAGGGGCGGCCATGAGCTGAAGGGTGGCGCGAATGGCGTCCTCCATGTGCATCATCGGCAGGCGGGTTTCGGCATCCAAGAAGCTCGTGTAGCGTCCGTCGCGGCGGGCCGCATGAAAGATGTCGATGGCGTAGTCGGTGGTTCCGCCCCCAGGGGGCGTCTTCCACGAAATCAGGCCCGGGTAGCGCAGCGAGCGCACGTCCACGCCAAACTTTTGGCGGTAGTACTGGCACCAGAGTTCGCCGGCGAGCTTGCTGACGCCGTAGACGGTGGTCGGATCCATGACGGTGTACTGCGGCGTGTCTACGCGGGGCGTGGTCGGTCCAAAGGCAGCGATGGACGAAGGCCAAAACACGCGGTCGAGCAAGCCCTCTTTGGCCATGTCGAGCACGATAAAGAGCGTGTCCATGTTCAGCGCCCATGCCTTGTCGGGCATTTTTTCGCCGGTGGCGCTCAGCATCGCGACAAGCTGGTAGACTTCGCGAATGCCTTCGCGAACCACGAGGTCGCGCACCGCCGCCGCATCCGTGGCGTCGAGGGCCACAGCCGGTTGGATTAAGGCGTCCGCCCGAAGGTCTGCTGCCCACACGTTTTCTGGGCCGCGCTCGCTGCGCAGGGCCGCCACGAGTTCGGTGCCAATCTGGCCGCCGGCTCCGAGAACCAATACCTTGTTCATAGGGTCAAAGTTAGGTGCCGAACGGGCGCGTTGGGGGCTGACGAATGTCATGTTTCGAACTCGGCAAGATTCCCGAACTTTGGTGCATGGACCTTTCGCACGACCCGCAATCCGATTCGCCCAAAAAGCGCCGCAAACCGGTGCTGCGCAACCTCTACGACCGCGCAACCCTCGAGCACCGTCTGGCGGCCGAGCCCTTTGCGCGCCGTACCGTGTCGTTCTACCGCTACGTGCGCCTCGACGACCCCAAGGCCGTGCGCGACCAGCTCTTTGCCGAATGGGATGCGCTGGGCGTCTTTGGCCGGGTCTACGTGGCCCGCGAGGGCATCAACGCCCAAATCAGCGTGCCCGAACCCAACTGGACGGCCTTTGCCGACGCCCTGTACGCTTGGACGGAATTCGACCGCATGCCCTTTAAGTTCGCCGTCGAAGACGACGGGAAGTCCTTTTTGAAGCTGACCATTAAGGTCCGCCACCAAATTGTGGCCGACGGCCTCGCCGAAGACGAGTACGACGTGACCGACGTGGGCCGCCACTTGACCGCCGCCGAGTGGAACGAGCTCATGAAGGCCGGCAACGCCGTGGTGGTCGACATGCGCAACCACTACGAGTCCGAAGTCGGCCACTTCGAGGGCGCGGTGCTGCCCGAGGCCGACACCTTTCGTGAGGAGTTGCCCGAGGTCCTGGCCAAACTGCGCGGCAAAGAGGACGCTCCGGTGCTGCTGTACTGCACGGGCGGAGTCCGCTGCGAAAAAACCTCGGCCTACCTGAAGCACCACGGGTTTCAGAACGTCAACCAGCTGCACGGCGGAATCATCGACTACATCCGCCAAGTGAAGCAGGAGGGCCTCGAAAACACGTTCAAGGGCGTGAATTTCGTGTTTGACGAACGCCTCGGTGAGCGCATCAGCGACGACGTCATCGCCCACTGCCACCAGTGCGGAACCCCCTGGGACCTCCACACCAACTGCGCGAACAAAGCCTGCAACCTGCTGTTTTTGCAGTGTCCGAGCTGCGCGGCCAAGCACGAAGGCACCTGTTCCGCCGAGTGCCACGAAATCATTCACCTGCCCGACGAGGCGCAGGCCGAAATCCGCCGCAACGTCGGCGCCCAAGGCGGAACCAAGCGCTTTCACCGCGCCCGCCCCGAAGAATTCAACCAGGGCGCTTTTGCCCCCAAAACCACGTAACACAACCCTCGTTATGCCGTTCTACCACCAACTCGGAAGCATTCCCGCCAAGCGCCACACGGTGTTTGAAAAGGCCGACGGATCGGGCATTCACTACGAACAGCTCTTCGGAACCGAAGGCTTTCACGGAATGGCCTCGCTGCTCTACCACCTGCACCGCCCGACGATGATCCGCACGATTTCGGAACCCGTCGACGCCCGCCCCGTTGCCGCCCTCGGCCACAACCTCAACCCGCGCATGCTCCAGGGCTTCAACGTGAAGCCCGCCGAAGACTTTTTGGCGTCGCGCACCACGGTGCTCTTCAACGACGACGTGGCCCTGCAGAACGCGGCGCCCACGCGCGGAACCGACGGCTACTTCTACAAAAACGGCGACTCTGACGAGCTCATTTTTGTGCACCAAGGCAGCGGCGTGCTGACTTCGCTGTTCGGAACCCTCGCGTTCGGCGAGTGGGACTACCTGGTGATTCCGCGCGGAACCATCTACCAAATCACCTTCGATACGCCCGACAACCGCCTCTTCATCACCGAGTCGCGGTCTCCGATTTTGACACCCAAGCGCTACCGCAACGAGTTTGGCCAGCTCCTCGAGCACTCGCCATTCTGCGAACGCGACCTGCGCCGACCGACCTACTTGGCGCCCACCGACGCCCTGGGCGAATTCACCATCAAGATCAAAAAAGAGGGCCTGATCTACGACGTGGTCTACGCGTCGCACCCGTTTGACGTGGTGGGCTGGGATGGCTACCACTACCCCTACGCCTTCAACGCGCGTGACTTTGAGCCGATCACCGGCCGCATCCACCAGCCGCCGCCCGTGCACCAAACGTTTGAGGGCCACAACTTCGTGGTCTGCACGTTTGCGCCCCGTATGTACGACTACCACCCCAAGGCGATTCCGGCCCCCTACAACCACTCGAACATTGACTCTGACGAGGTGCTGTACTACGTCGACGGCGACTTTATGAGCCGCAACCACGTCGAAAAGGGCTTTATTTCGCTGCATCCGGGCGGAATTCCACACGGTCCGCACCCCGGCGCCTACGAGCGCTCGATCGGCCAAAAGGAAACGCACGAGCTCGCCGTAATGGTCGACACCTTTCGCCCGCTGCGCCTGACGCAGGCCGCCCTCGACATCGAGTGGCCGAACTATACCCAATCTTGGCTTTAACGAGTTGCTAGTTACTAGTTGCTCGTTGGCTTTAATTTCGCACCATGTCTGATTTTCTACCCTTGAACGGCACCGACCACGTAGAGCTCTACGTCGGCAACGCCAAGCAGTCCGCCCACTACTTCAAAACAGCCTTTGGCTTTCAGGATCTGGCCTATGCCGGACTCGAAACCGGACTCAAAGACCGCACGTCCTACGTCCTGAAGCAGGACAAGATCGTCCTCGTCCTCACCTCGGCGCTGACGGCTTCGAGCCCCATCAACGACCACCTGGTCACGCACGGCGACGGAGTCAAAAACGTAGCCCTTTGGGTCGACGACGCCACCCAAAGCTGGAAGGAGACGACTTCGCGCGGCGCCGAATCCGCTTTTGAGCCCTACACCCTGACCGACGAGCACGGCAGCGTGGTGATGGCCGGAATCAAAGCCTACGGCGACACCGTGCACGTGTTTGTGGAGCGCACCAACTACCGCGGCGCCTTTATGCCCGGCTACATTCCGCTGAACCGCGAGTTTCAGCCCGCCGACTGCGGACTGAAGTTCATCGACCACATGGTCGGCAACGTGGGCTGGGGCGAAATGAACACCTGGGTCGAGTTCTACGCCAAGGTGATGGGTTTCAACCAGCTGGTTTCGTTTGACGACAAAGACATCAGCACCGAGTACACCGCCCTGATGTCCAAGGTGATGAGCAACGGCAACGGGCGCATCAAGTTTCCGATCAACGAGCCGGCCGAGGGCCGCAAAAAGTCGCAGATCGAGGAATACATCGACTTCTACGGCGGACCGGGCGTGCAGCACCTGGCGCTGGCCACCGACAACATCATCGAGACCGTCACGGCCCTGCGTGCCCGCGGCGTTGACTTTTTGATGGTGCCCGACACCTACTACGACGAGGTGCTCGACCGCGTGGGTGAGATTGACGAAGACCTGGCTCCGCTTCGAGAGCTCGGAATCTTAGTCGACCGCGACGACGAGGGCTACCTTCTTCAGCTGTTCACCAAGCCGCTGATGGACCGCCCCACCGTCTTTATCGAAATCATCCAGCGCAAGGGCGCCAAGTCCTTCGGAAAAGGCAACTTCAAAGCCCTCTTCGAATCCATCGAGCGCGAGCAGGAACGCCGGGGCACGCTGTAGTGACGGCGGTGGCGCTCCGCCTGTGCGGACCGCACGAAACGCAAAGCGGGGGCCTCAGGGCCCCCGCTTTTTTATTGCCTTATCGCGTCAGCCTTACTGCTGCTGCTGGATTCCGAACTGTTGGGCGTACTTCTCATAGAGCTGCACCATCGGGTCGGCCTGGTAGGCCTCCTGAGTAAGCGCCATGCCCACGGTGTACTGCAGGTTCATGCGCGCCAGCATTTGCAGGTACTGCATGTTGGCCTCGACCTCGCTGCGCACCTGGCGGGCCTGCTTGCCCTTAAACTGCGCAAAGTATTCGAGTCGCTGCACGATGTCGGTCTTGAAGCCTTCGGCCATGGCCTTGGCAGATTCGGCGTCCCCGGCCACGTAGTAGCCCTCAATCAACCCGAGTGAGAAGTAGTCGTAGCCCAACTTGGACACCGGCATCTTGCTCGTTGCGGTATTGAGCACCTCAATGGCCTTCTCGGTTTGTCCCGCGCGAGCGAGGGCGTTGGCCGTGCGCGCATAGGTGGCGCGCAGGTTGAAGGTCGAGCGGCGCACCGTCTCATCCAAGAACACGTCGGGTACCTCCATGTTGCCAAAGTTGAACTTGCCGGCGGCTCCCTCAGGATTCACCATCAGGTTGTAGCACTTCTCGGTGTTGACCGAACCGAACTCGTAGCCGTTGCCGGCTCCGGCCGAAGCCGTCGGAACAAATCGGTACACCAAGCCCTCGAGCTGTAGGTAGTCCTGCAGCCAGAAGAACGAGCTGGGCGAGCTTCCGACCGTGGTCGAGAAGTAGATGGGGCGGCTCCAGTCGTTGTGCGCGATCAGGTCGATCACCATCAGGTCGCGCTTGGCGACGATGCTGCTGCCCCAGTTCCAGTCGATGTACTCGGGGATGGCCGTCGAATCGTTGGCGAGGCCTGCCTTGACCACGTCGGCCTTGCTCACGGGAACCCGGAAGTTCTTCATGGGGAAGAACGGAAGCTTTTTGGGGCTGTCGGTTCCGGCAAACGCGGTGAACATCACGCCGTCGTCACTGCGCTTGGCGTAGTCCAAGAAGTCCTGAACGTACCAGCGGCCCTTGAGGCCCATGTCCTGGAAGTACAGCACGTCGCGGGTGCCCTGCACGTACTCGGACTTTTCGAACGTAAACGGAACCGGCTCGCTGTCGTAGAACTTGCGCTTCATCATGTCGATGTACCAGTCCGTGTTGAGCAGCGACAGGTTGACGATGCGCACGTCGGTGCGGTACCCTTCTACCTCTTGCACGTACCACAGCGGGAAGGTGTCGTTGTCTCCGTTGGTGAACAGGATCGCGTTCGGTTCACAGCTGTCGAGGTACATCTTAGCGATGTCGCGGGCCGTGTAGCGGTTGCTGCGGTCGTGGTCGTCCCAGTTTTCAGCCACCATCAGCGTCGGAATTCCAAGGGTCAGCACCGTCACGCCAAGCGCAAGCGCCGTCGAGCGGTACTTGGCGAGCAACTCGTACAGGGCCACCACTCCGAGTCCGACCCAAATCGCGAAGACGTAAAAGGATCCGACAAAGGCATAGTCGCGCTCGCGCGGCTCAAACGGCTTGTGGTTGGTGTACACCACAATGGCCAGGCCGGTGAACAAGAACAGCAGCGTGATCACCCAGGCATTGCGCTGGTCGCGCTTGGCCTGAAACCACAACCCCAGCAATCCCAGCAGCAGCGGTAGGGCGTAGTAGTAGTTGCGGCCCTCTTGCTTCGCCATCGAATCCGGTAAGTTCGACTGCGGCCCAAGGCGCATCTCGTCGATGAAGTCGATGCCGGTCATCCAGTTGCCGTTGATCAGCTCGTAGCGGTTCTGGTCGTCGTTCTGGCGTCCGGCAAAATTCCACATGAAGTAGCGGAACCACATCTGGCCCACCTGGTAGTCCATGAAGTACTTGAAGTGCTCCGAGAAGGTGATTTTTTGGTCAGGATTAGCGCCAAAAATCCGTTGGTAGTTCTCAACGTGGTCAGCCTGGTCAGACCACATGCGCGGAAAGAATCCGACCTCGTCTTTGGCGTAGTTCGGCTTGGCCGCCTTGCCGTCGTTGACGACCTCGTACTTTCCAGTGGTCTCGCTGTAGAGGTAGGCGGGCGATCCGTCGGCGTAGGGCTTGCGGCTGTCGAGCTTGCTGTTGAAGCTCTGCCCGTAGAGCACCGGCCAGTCTCCGTACTGCTCACGATTGTAGTAGGCCAAGAGCGACATCGCGTCCTCTGGGTTGTTCTCGTCAATCGGCGTGTTGGCGTTCGAGCGGATGGCCAGCACCACAAAGCTCGAGTAGCCGATCAGCAGCATCACGACGGCCAAGATTCCCTGCTCGACAAGGGGGCGGTTGGTCTTAACGGCCCAGCGGATTCCGAAGTACACGCCCGCAATCAATGCGAGCACCATCAGCACCGAACCCGTGTTTTTGGGCAAGCCAATGCTGTTGACAGCGGTGATTTCAAAGAATCCGAACAAGCGCAAAATGACCGGAATAATCACGGCAAATACGAGGGCCAGCACAAACACCGATACGGCGTTGGCCACCACCCACGTCTTCCAGGTCACCTTGGGGTAGTTCTTGTAGAAGTAGATCATGACGACCGCTGGAATGGTCAAGAAGACCAGGATGTGAACCCCCACCGAGAGTCCGGTCAGGTAGGCCACCAGCAGCAGCCAGCGGTTGGCGCGCATGTCGTGGTCCGCGGCGGCCTCCCACTTGAGCGCTGCCCAAAAGGCCACAGCCGTAAAGAAGCTCGACATGGCGTACACCTCACCCTCGACGGCGCTGTACCAGAATGAGTCCGACCACGTGAAGGCCAAGGCGCCCACGAGGCCCGAGCCCAGTACGGCGATGTTTTGGCCAAGGGATTCCTCGCCGCGCACCAATTTTTTGGCCAGCATGGTGATGGTCCAAAATAAGAAGGGGATCGAGAGGGCCGAAGACAGTCCGCTCGTATAGTTGACCCAGTAGGCCTGCTTCGTCACGTCGCCCAGGGCGAGCTGCGACATCACGTTGGCCACGAGCTGAAATACGGGGGCACCCGGAGGGTGTCCGACCTCAAGCTTGACTGAGGTAGTGATGTACTCCCCACAGTCCCAGAAGCTTACGGTGGGCTCCATGGTGAGGGTATAGGTGACGAGGGCGACGACGAAGGTCGTCCAGCCGAGGGCGTTGTTCCAGAAACGGTAGTTGTTCATTGCTGCAGTCGTTGAGACGGAGCAGCGAAGATACCGAATCCTTACAAGTCGAGGGTCAAATCCACGCCCAATTTGCCTGCAATGAGCTTGTGCAGCTTGGCGTTGAGCGAAGGGTGGTCGATTCCAGCCAAGGCGTCCTCGGCAAAAGCCAGCATGAGCAGGGCGCGGGCTTCGGGCTCTTTGATTCCGCGGGCGCGGAGGTAAAAGAGCGCGTCCTCGTCGAGCTGGCCCACGGTGCAGCCGTGAGAACACTTCACGTCGTCCGCAAAGATTTCGAGCTGGGGCTTAGTGTTGACCTCGGCGCGCTCGTGCAGCACCAAGTTGGCGTTCTGCTGGTAGGCGTCGGTCTTTTGGGCGTCCTCGTGCACGTAAATCCGGCCGTTGAACACGCCCTTAGAACCGTCGTCGTAGATGCCTTTGTAGTTCTCGTGCGAGGTACAATGCGCAGCCTGGTGGTCCACCAGCGTGTGGTGGTCGACCAGCTGCTTGCCCTTGGCCAGCGTGAGTCCGAGCATGCGGGCGTCGGCTCCGGGCTCTTGAAGCACGAAGTCGAGGTTGTTGCGAATAAATCGGCCTCCGGTGCTGATCGTGTTCACTTGGGCGCGGCTGTCGCGGGCCTGCTGAATGCGTGTGTGCTGCGTCAGTGAAGCCTCGGGGGCGTCGTGCTGCAGCTTCACCCAGCGGAGCTGCGCGCCGGCGGCCAAGTAGGCCTCGTCGACCGCGTTGGTCCACGTGGGGTGGTCAGATAGGGACTGGTGGCGCTCGATGATTTCGGCTTGGGCGTTGACGCCAAGCACGACCAGGTTGCGGATTTGGGTCGCGAGCGGCTCGGTTCCGGTGGTAAACGAAAGCACTTGGATCGGCCGGTCAACCACCACGTTGTCGGGCACGACCACATAGAGTCCGTCCCAAGCCAGGGCCGTGTTGAGCTGCGCCAGCGGCCCCAAGTTCTCGGTGAGCTGCGCAAAGTAGCGGTCGATGGTCTCGGGGTACTTCTTCCAGGCGGCCGACAGAGTGCAGACGTCGAATCCGCGGTGGGTGGTGTCACTCAGCCAGCTCGAGTAGCGTCCGTTCAAAAACACGACGCGGTACGAATCCAACTCGTTGACTAAGAATCGTTTGATGTCCTTGTACTCGAGGTGCTCGTCTTCGAGCGGAGCGCAGGGCGGGCGCAGCCCGTAGTGAGGCGCGAGCACGGGCTTGAGCGAACTGTACTTCCAGTCTTCGTCGCGCACGGTCGGGAACCCGACAGCCTCAAATCGCTCCATGGCGCTGCGGCGGCGGTCGCGCACGGCCTCACTTGAGTATGCCGTCAGCTCTTTCTCGTGAAGCCAGTACTGGGCAGAGAGGCGGTCGTTCATTCCACCTCTTTTTTGATCCAGTCGTATCCGCGCACCTCGAGGTCCTGGGCGAGGGTCTTGTCGCCGGTCTTTACGATGCGGCCCTTGTAGAGCACGTGCACCACGTCCGGAACAATGTAGTCCAGCAGGCGCTGGTAGTGGGTAATCACCACAAAGCTGGCCTTCGGCGAGCGCAGTCCGTTCACCCCTTGGGCGACAATGCGCAGCGCGTCAATATCCAGTCCGGAATCGGTTTCGTCCAAAATCGCCAGGCGCGGTTCGAGCATGGCCATCTGAAAGATCTCGTTGCGCTTCTTTTCTCCGCCCGAGAATCCCTCGTTGAGGCTACGGCTCAAAAAGCCCTTATCCATTTCAAGTAGTTGAAGCGCTTCACGCATTTTCTTGAGCATCGCCGAGGCGTCCAAGGGCTCTTCGCCGCGGGCTGTGCGCACCGCGTTCAAGGCCGTTTTGACGAAGTTCGAAACGCTTACGCCCGGAATCTCTACGGGGTACTGAAAGCTCAAAAACAGCCCAAGGTGGGCACGCTGTTCAGGGGCGAGCTCGAGGATCGACTGGCCGTCCCACAAAATGTCACCGCTAGTGACTTCGTAGTCTTCGCGGCCCGCAATCACGCTGCTCAGCGTCGACTTGCCCGATCCGTTCGGACCCATGATGGCGTGAACCTCTCCGGGCTTTACCGTCAGGTTGACCCCGCGCAAAATTTCTTTATCGCCAATTGAGGCGTGCAAATTCTTGATTTCTAACATGATGAGTGCAAATTATCCGACCGAGCCCTCGAGGCTGATGGCAAGTAGTTTTTGGGCTTCAACGGCAAACTCCATCGGGAGCTGGTTGAGCACGTCTTTAGCGTATCCGTTGATAATCAGCGCAATGGCGGCCTCCATGTCGAGTCCGCGCTGCTGGCAGTAAAAAATCTGGTCTTCGCCAATTTTGCTCGTCGTGGCCTCGTGCTCGGTGCGAGCCGTGGCATTTTTGACCTCGATGTAGGGGAATGTGTGGGCTCCACAGCGGTCGCCCATGAGCAGCGAGTCGCACTGGCTGAAGTTGCGCGCGTGCTCGGCCCGCGGACCCATGCGCACCAAGCCACGGTAGGTGTTGTGGCTGCGGCCCGCCGAAATTCCCTTGCTGATGATGGTCGACTTGGTGTGGCGGCCGAGGTGAATCATTTTGGTTCCGGTGTCGGCCTGCTGGCGGTGGTTGGTCACCGCCACGCTGTAGAATTCGCCCACGCTGTAGTCGCCCTTGAGGATGCAGCTCGGGTACTTCCAGGTCACGGCGCTGCCGGTTTCGACCTGCGTCCAGCTGATTTTGGCGTGCGATTCACAGATTCCGCGCTTGGTAACAAAGTTGTATACGCCGCCCTTGCCCTCGGAATCGCCTGGATACCAGTTCTGTACAGTCGAGTACTTGATCTCGGCGCGGTCCAGGGCCACGAGCTCGACCACCGCCGCGTGGAGCTGGTTTTCGTCGCGCTGCGGAGCCGTGCAGCCCTCGAGGTAGCTCACGTAGCTGTCTTCGTCGGCCACCAACAGGGTGCGCTCGAACTGGCCGGTTCCGGCCTCGTTGATGCGGAAGTAGGTGCTCAGCTCCATCGGGCAGCGCACGCCCTTGGGGATGTAGCAAAACGATCCGTCCGTGAACACCGCGCTGTTGAGCGCCGCATAAAAGTTGTCGGACTTCGGAACCACCGTTCCCAAGTACTTTTTAACCATCTCGGGGTGCTCCTGAATGGCCTCGCTCATCGAGCAAAAGATGATGCCCTTCTCGGCCAACGTCTTTTTAAACGTGGTCGCCACCGACACGGAATCCACCACCACGTCCATCGCCACACCGCTCAGTCGCTTCTGCTCGTCAAGGCTGATCCCCAGCTTTTCAAAGGTCTTTAAGAGCTCAGGGTCGAGCTCATCAAGGCTGTTGATTTGCTTTTTAACCGGAGCCGCATAATAGCTAATCGCCTGAAAATCGGGCTTCTCGTAGTGAACATTGGCCCACTCGGGCTCAGTCATCTCCTTCCACACGCGATAGGCGTCGAGGCGCCAGTCGGTCATCCATTCGGGCTCGCCTTTTTTGGCGCTAATCATGCGGATGACGTCTTCACTCAGTCCCGCAGCGATGCGGTCCGTCTCAACATCTGAATAAAATCCATATTTGTATTCGGACGCGGTTACCTCGTGCAGCAGTTCGTCTTGACTCATCGTACTCGTGAATTATACCGCAAAGCTTTCGCCGCACCCGCAGGTGCGCGTCGCGTTGGGGTTGCTAAATGCGAACCCTTTGCCGTTGAGGCCCCCGCTGTACTCTAGCGTAGTCCCCAAGAGGTAGAGCAAGCTCTTCTTTTCCACCAGAACGCGAACGCCTTGGTCTTCAAAAAGTTGGTCGCCGTCCTTTGCGTCTGCCACAAACGTCATGTCGTAGCTCAGCCCCGAACAGCCTCCACTCTTTACACCCACGCGCAAAAAGGCAGACTCAGGGTTGAGTCCTTCTTCGCGCATGAGTTCCATCGCCTTTCGGGCGGCAGGTTCAGATACCTTGAGCATTTTGGAAAAGTTCTAAATAAGGACAAAGATACTAACGCCCTCGCGAGCGGATGGTTCATATGGCGAAACCCGGGACGGGTTTCGCGTAACTCGTGCCTAGCTCCTGGTTCTTGGCAACATAACGAACCCCGCGAGCGAGCTTCGCGAAACGTGACCTAGTGCCTAGTGCGCGATCCTTGCATCCAAGCGTACTGTAAATGAGGCAAGGAACCAGAAACAAAAAAACCAGTAACCAAGAACTAGAAACCAGAAACAAGAAACAGATCAGCGCACCGCCCGAAGAATCCGAATACCCTTGGCCGGGAACAGGAGTTCGGCGCCAGCGGTCACGGTTCCGCCCTGAATGAGGTCGGTAAAGGTGGTGTACGGGCTGATGCCCAAGTCCGCAACGCGCTCGGTCGGCCAGCGGTGGACGCGGTCGTCGCCGTTGGCGAGCACGAGAATCACCTCGCTGTCTGAGTACCACGCGTAGGCGAACGAGCCCATGTCGGGGGTGAACTGCATGAAGTTCCCTGTACCGATCAGAGGGTTGGCTAGGCGCAGGGCGCCGAGCTGGCGGACGTAGGCTTGGGCCTCGCGCTGGTCGACGGTCAGCCCCTGGCCGGTGAAGCCCGAGGTTTTGTCTCCGGGCCATCCGCCGGCAAAGTCCTGGCGCATGGCGCCGTGGTCGTCAAGGGCGCTGTAGAGCAACTCGGTTCCGTAGTAAATGCTTGGAATTCCGCGAAGGGTGTACAGCATGCCGAGGCCGAGCTTGAAGCGGTCGAGGTCCTTGCCCACCTTGCCAAAAAAGCGGCCCTCGTCGTGGTTGTCGAGAAAGGTGACGAGGTGGTCGCCGGCGCGGTCAAACCCGTAGAGGTAGTCGGCGGCTAGGGCGTTATAGATGTCAGCCATGCCTTCGTTCCAGCCGCTGGGGCGCTCCACGGCCTTTTTGAGGCCCCAATACATGGGGAAGTCGGCGGCCCCGGTCAAGTCCGGATGCGTTTCGAGGTAAAAGGCCTGAGCGTGCGCGCTGTGCACCCACGACTCGCTGTACACATAAAACTGCGGTTCAAAGGCCTTTACGGCGGCCATCCACTCGCGCATAAACGCTTGATCCGGGTACAGCCATGTATCGACGCGGAACCCATCCAATTGGGCCTCCTCAATCCACCACAAGCTGTTTTGTATCAAGTAGCGGGCGCAGTGCGGATCGCGTCCGTTCACGTCGGGCATCGAGCCTACAAACCATCCGTCGGTTTGGCGCTCGCGGTCGCGGGCTGCGGCATAGGGGTCGTACAACGTTTGGTAGCGGTGAATGGACGTAAACGCGGGCTTTTCTTCGCCGCGGGCCTTGGCCCGCGGATCATTGGCCGGCGCAGATGGCCAGGCATTGAACCAGCTCGAGTCCGGCGGACTTTGGTAGAGGTAGTGCCCTGTGCCCACATGGTTGAACACCATGTCTTTGATTGCCTTCATTCCGCGGGCGTGCAGGCCGTCAACCCAATTCACGTAGTCGCTGTGGGTTCCGTAGCGCGGATCAATTCGGTAGTGGTCGGTAATGGCGTAGCCGTGGTAGCTCGCGGCCGGCATGTCGTTTTCGAGGAGCGGCATGGGCCAGACCGCAGTGGCGCCCAGCGACTTCACGTAGTCAAGGTGGGCAATCATTCCCGCGAGGTCGCCGCCGTGGCGCTTATAGTTGTGATTGCGGTCGCTGCCCCGCTCGGTCATGCCCGCAACGTCGTCATTGCTTGGGTTGCCGTTGGCAAACCGGTCGGGCGTAACGAGGTAAATCAGGTCGCGCTGGCTCAGGCCTGGCGCTGCGGCACGCGGGCGGCGCTCCTTGAGCTTCCATTCCGCGCGGATTTTTTTTCGTCCCACCTCTGCGACCACGGTGGCGGAACCGTGCTTGGCGCCCGGCTGGATTTCGACCGTCACGTAGCGGTAGCGCGGATTGGCCGCGGGAACGTCTGAAACCACCGCAATTCCGGGGGCGCTCACAGTGACCGACGAAAGTTCCGCATCACTCGATACTAAAAGCTCGAGGCGGTTCACCGAGGACCCGACCCACCAATGCGGGGGATCGACGCGAAGAGTTTGGGCCGCCAGCGGGGCGGTCGCAAAGACACTGGCCACTAGGCCAAAAGCAAGGAATCGAAGCATGACTTAAAATTAGGGGAAAAGAAAAGGCCCCCCAATTCGGAGGGCCCCTTCATCAATCGCTTGAGCGAATTAGTGGTTAACCACTACGCGCTTCACGCTCTTGGCGCCGTCTACGGTAACTTCTACGAAGTAGGTTCCGTTGGCAACATTCAAGTCAGCGTTGAGGGTGTTCACACCAGCTTCAACGGCACGCTCGAACGACATAACGCTTTGGCCGAGGATGTTCACCACGTTGATGCCGGCGAAACCAGCAGCGCGTGCGCTGAACTCAAGGCTAACCGCACCCGTAGTTGGGTTTGGAGAAACCGTCAAAGCAACCGTCTCGTTCTTCTCAATAGAAAGGTTGGGAGAGGTTCCGTCGCACTGCAAGCACGCGTCAAAGCAGAACAAGAACGCAGCATTCGCTGAAGGAACGGTGATGGTACGGTTGATGTTACCGGCTCCGTCATCGACACCGCAACCACCAGTAGCGATGGTAGTAGATGCGCTAGTGCCTTCGTTGGTGCCCCAGTCGTTGTTGACGAACTTGTAGTAGTGCAGAGCACCAACTGCCGTCGCGGGGTAGTCAACCGTGATTGACCAGATGTTGTTGCCTTCGTCGGTCATACCAGAATTGGCATCCGATGGAGACCAGTTCACCATGGCAGCGCCGCCTTTGGTAGCACCTTGGTCAGCAAAGTTGCCGCCTACGCGCATTCCGTTCGCACCGAGAGTGGCTCCGGCACCGAGGTAGTCAGTGATGTCTACCTTGTAGGTAACCGAAACTTGAGCAAAAGCCGCGCTCGCAACGAGTGCAGCAGCAAGAGTAAGGGTTTTTTTCATTGTATTAAGAATTGGTGTTGATTAATAGCCTGGGTTTTGGACCAGGTTTTTGTTCGCGTTCAAGTCAGCGCCCGGCAAGGGGTAAAGGTTGTATTTTGAATCAAGCGCGGTGCCGAACTGCTCGCCACCCTTGAACTGCCATAAATAGGATCCCGTCGTGAACTTGCCAAAGCGGATCAAGTCCTGGCGGCGGTGGCCTTCGGTGTACAGCTCGCGTCCGCGCTCGTCGAGGATCTCATCCAAGGTCAACGACGATACATTCTGGCTGCTGCCTCCCACGGCGCGCTGGCGCACTTGGTTGAAGTAGCCTACTCCAGTGGCCACGTTGCTTCCGCTACGCACCGCAGCCTCAGCATACATAAGGTAGAAGTCGGCCAAGCGGAACATCGGGAAGTCGATGTCCACGAAGGTTCCGGGCTCGACACCCGCCGTACTGTCACGGTTCAAGTTGCGCCACTTCGTGATGCCAATACCCTGGGTAAAGGCGCCGATGTCGGTGATCGTGTCTTCTTGGCCGTCCATGTACAAGTAGTTGGCACGCACGTCTCCCGGAATCGTAAACGTGTTGGCCCAGTTGAACGTGCCGCGGTTGCCTTGCCAACCTGAAGTCGTTCCGAAGTCGGCTTGGACCATCGAACCGCCCATGTGCGAATGCACCAAGAAGGTGGTTCCGCCGTAGGTTCGGGTGCGGTTGCCGTCAAACGTGGCCACGAAAATCATCTCAGGCGACAGGTGGTTGTCGGCGTTAAAGTTGAATCCGTAGGTCGGCTCGAGGCTGTATCCGGCGTCAATAATACGCTGGCAATCGGTCATCGTCTCAGCCCACTTGGCGGTGCCGGTGTACACCTCAGCATTCAAGTTGAGCTTGGCGCGTAGGGCCCAGAGGGCACCTTTGTCGGCACGACCGTAGTCGGCGGTACGCGCGTCGGCCAACAGTGGCTCGATGGCATTCAGTTCAGACAGCACCCAGTTGTAGAGGTCCGAGCGCATAATTTGCACGGGCGGCTCCGATCCCGGACGCACGTTCTCGTCGGCGAACGGAACGTTACCAAACAAATCCAACGCGTGGTAGTAGCTCAGGGCGCGCAGGTAGCGGGCCTCGGCGTTCATCTGGCGGATGGCGGCCTTGTCGGCCTCGCTAAAGTCGGCACTCGCGAGGTAGTCGTCACTCGAGTAGCGAATGAATTCGTTCGCCAAGCTGATTTGGTAGTAAATCCGGTAGTACATCGCACTCACAAAGGGCGAGTTGTCGTTCCAGTCCATCGTGTTCAGCTCGGGGATACCCGGGTCAGCCCAACCGCAGATCGACTCGTCCGTCGGAAGCTGCTGAAGGTTCCACATGACGCGCACATACTGCGAGAAGCCCTCGTCGATACCGCCAATGTCTGGCATGCCCGCCGGGCCGTTGTTGCCCGAAATGGACAGACCCGCGTAGATCTTGGCCAAAACATTGATGTAGTTGTTCGGGTCGGCGTAGACCTGCTCGGCCGTCAAGCCGTACTTGGGCTTGAGGTTGAGGTCGTCCGCGCACGAAGCGGCCAGCAGCGATACACCTGCGGCAAGGGCCAGTGATTTTGCAAACTTCATGGTCATCGAGGCTTAAAGGGTTACGTTCAGTTGGAGGTTGAACACGCGAGGGCGGGGGAAGATCATGTTGTCGATTCCGCCTGCAAGCTCTGGATCAAGACCAGAATAGTTCGTGAACACGAGCGCGTTTTGTACGGAGAAATTCACCGTGGCCGGGTACTTATCCTTGTAAAGATTGCCCAAGTCATAGGCCACGTAGAAATTGTCCAGACGAACGTAGTCGGCGCGCTCGATGAAGTAGTTCGACATGAGTTGCTCGGTCGTGTTGAACATAAAGTTGGTGTTCAGGAAGTCGCGCGACATGTTGTTCAGGTGCGGGAATGAACCACCCACCGAGAAGAAGTTTCCGTGCAGTGAGTTGTTGTTGTTGTACATGTACTGGCCGAATTCACCGCGCCAGGTCATGCCTCCGCTCCACTTCTTGTACCGCCATGTAGTCGTAAAGCCGAGGGTGTGCACCGGCTCGGGCTGGGCGTCCATGATGACGAGGTCATCAGAATTGATGATTCCATCGCCATTTTGGTCTACGAAGGCCTCGATGTCGTCGATGCGGCCGTTGCCATTTTCGTCGGCACTGGCGTCGAAGCGCTCGAGCTTGCCGTTGCGCTCAATGATTACTCCGTTCACGTCGTAGCGGTGCTCGTACGTATAGAACGAGAACATCGGGTGGCCCACTTGGTGGATCTGAATGGTGTTGCCTACGCCCCCGGCGATTCCGCCAATGCGAATGCCCTTCGAGGTCGAGTCGGCGTCGCGCGTCAGCTTGGTGATTTTGTTGCGGTTGATCGCACCATTGATACCAAACTCGAGGCTGGCATTGGCGTTGTCGATGGCCACAATGTTCAGGTTGGCCTCCAAACCGCGGTTTGACATCGAACCGACGTTGGTTAGCACGAGATTCGAGAAGTTGGTGCCCGCGGCGACCGGAATCACACCCAGCAGGTCGTACGTGAACTTCTCGTAGACGTCGACGCTCGCATTGACGCGGTTCTTCCAGATTCCAAAGTCCAAACCAAAGTTGGTCGTGCGCGTCTTCTCCCATTGAAGGAAGTAGTCGTAGGCATCGGGGCGAAGCACATCTACGAAGTTGCTGCCGAACTGATACTGGGCGGTGCCCGTTCCGTAGGCGTAGTTGGCGATGTACCCGTAGTCGTTAAAAATGTCCTGCTGTCCAGTAACACCGATACTCGCACGGAACTTCATCGACGAAATCTTGCCCTTGAGCGACGAGAACATCTTCTCTTCGAGCATGTTCCAACCTAAAGCCACAGATGGGAAGAGGCCCCAACGGCTCTCTGGTGAGAAGCGGCTTGAGCCATCTGAACGCAACGTGGCTGTGATCAGGTACTTGCCCAAGATGTTGATATTGCTGCGTCCGTAGTACGACATAAGGGCGTTGTCGACGTCGTACGGGAATGGGTTTGCAGGCGAAAGCGTGTCGCCGTTAAAGCGCAAGCTGGGCAGGTTCTCAGCATACGAACGCCACTTTTGGAATGAGTAGCCACCCGTCCAATCCGTCTTGACTTTACCCCCCGCAAAGTCCTTCTTGTAGTTGGCGTAGGCCTCCAGCAGCTGGTTCGTACGGAAGTTGTAGTATCGGTTGTTCTCACCACCATTCACAAAGCTCATTGCTGCGTAGTCCGGAACCACAACTGTTCCTTGGTTCTGTCCGAAGTCACCACCCACGTTGAGGTACATGTGGAGGTCGGTCTCGCTGAACGGCTTGTAGTCGAATAGCACATTGCCGATGAAGCGGTCGTTCGAACCAATGTCTTCGCGCAGGTTCAGCAATCCCACGGGGTTGCGCGGCGAAAGGTTGCTGAGGTCTCCGGTCGGAAGCAACCACTCGTGGTATCCTCCAAAGGCAGAATCATTTGAATACACGGAGCGCGTCGGGTCGTACCAAACACCTGAACCAATAGCACCTTGGTTCGCATACACATTATTGGCGCGGTAGGCTTTGGCGCTTACGTTGGCGGTAAGGTTGCGCGTAAGTTTGGGTGAGGCGTTCAGCGTAAGGCTGAAGCGCTCGAGGTTCGAAGTGCGCAGCACACCTGACTCGGTGTAGTACCCGATACCCAAGCGGTACGGAAGGTTCTTTACGCCTCCGCTCAGCGCCACGTTGATGTCGTTTGCCATACCCTGCTGGTAGATCTCGTCTTGCCAGTTGGTTACGGTAGCGGAATCCGCACCAATTTTGACTTCACCAGCCTCGAGGTAGTACCCCTGCGCTGCGGCGAGGCGCTTGCGTTGGTTGTTGGTTCCGAAGGTGTTGATGGCGTCCACAAACTCTTGAGTGCTGAGGACTTCCATGCGATTGCGCGTGCTGCGGACAGAGGTCACTGCGCTCAGTTCAACCTTCAAAGGAGTGTCTTTCGCACCCTTCTTTGTCGTGATCAAAATAACTCCGTTGGCGGCACGTGAACCGTAAATGGCTGTAGCCGAGGCATCCTTCAACACGGTAAAGCTCTCGATGTCGTTCGGGTTCAACAGGCCCATGCCTTCTGAAGGCAGCCCGTCGATGACAATCAGCGGGTCGTTGCTGGCGTTGATCGAGGATCCGCCACGAATGCGAATGCGTGCGCCCTCACCTGGACGGCCGGAACCGGCGGTAATCCGTACCCCTGGGGTTTTACCCACAATCAATTGCGTTGGGCTCGCAAATGCGCCCTTCTGGAACGACTTTGACTTGACGCTCACGAGCGAACCGGTGAGGTCCTTGACGTTCGAGGTTCCGTAACCTACAATCACGACTTCGTCGAGCTGCTCTTCGGACTCACCCAGCACAAAATTCACAGTCGCGTTGCCGACCACTTGCACCGTTTTGGTCTGGCTGACGTAGCCCATGAGGCTTGCAGAAACGCTTGCGGTCTTTGATGCAACCGGCAGGCGGTACTGGCCATTTCCGTCAGCCACAGTAGTGGCTCCAGAACTAGATTCTTTAATGACTGCCGAGGGAAGCGGGCTGCCGTCTGCGCCCTTTACCGAGCCGGTAATTAGGCCTTGGGCCCAGGCTGGCGCAGCACTGAGTGCGAGCGCAAGCACCATCCAAATCGAACGCGTTTTCATCATGAGTGTTAACGTTAGGTTGCTGCAATGTACAAAACAAACCTATATAGTGTACCAAGTACACCGTCTACCCCTAGTCACAAAAAAAGCCCGGTCATGCCGGGCTTTCACTCTGTTCAGGGCTGCACTTTACGCGCAGTATTCTTCGAACGCTGCGGTCAGGTTGGTGGCCAGCGCCTCGGCGGTACGGCCCTCGATGTGGTGGCGCTCTACCATGTGTACGAGCTCACCGTCCTTGAATAGCGCCACTGAGGGCGACGACGGGGGAAAAGGCAGCATCAGACCACGAGCCATGTCTACAGCGGCCTTGTCGTTACCCGCAAACGCGGTTACGGCGCGGGTGGGTTTGATTCCGGGGCTGGACAGCGCCATGCGGACGCCGGGGCGGCACGAGCCGGCGGCACATCCACACACCGAGTTGATTACGACGAGGGTAGTACCTTCGCCGTGAATCGCAGCCTTCATCGCATCGGCATCACGGAGTTCGTCAAATCCAGCTTGGGTCAATTCGGCGCGCATTGGCGCAATGAGATCTTCGGGGTACATAAATCGTGCGTTAAATTCTTTGCCACTCCTTTAATCCGAGGGAGCAAAGAAGTTGATGCAAAAATACGACCAGATAAGTGCACCGAAGTGAACGAAATCTAAGCCGCCGTGTTGGCTAAGTACCTATGAACCGCTTTCTACTCTCGGGGCTACTCGCCCTTCTGCCACTTACCTCAGTCGTTGCCCAAAATCCGACCGAAATCCTCACCAAAGCTGAGAAATCCGCCATCGGAACTTCGAGCTACAGCGAGCTTTCGATGTCGGCGAAGCGCGCCCGTTACACCCGCGAGCTCGACATCAAGTCGTGGACGCACACCAACAAGTACGCACTGATCGTGGTCACCGGCCCCGAGCGCGACCGCGGCACCCGCTACCTGAGGGCCGACAAGCAGATGTACAGCTTTGTTCCGCGCACCGGAAAAGTCGTGAAGCTGCCGCAGAGCATGTTGATGGCGGGCGGATTTATGGGGACCGACGCTTCGATGGACAACCTGCTGGGCCAGGCCTCGCTCGCCAAGGACTTCACGCACCAATACCTCGGAACCGAGACCGTCAACGGGCTCGCCTGCCACAAAATCAAATGCACTCCCAAACCGGGGGTTCCGGTGGCCGCCGACGCCGTGGTGGCCTGGGTGCACACGGGTGATAAGGGCTGGGTCCGCCTCAGCTTTCAAAGCACGCGCAACGGAGAACTTCAGCGCATGGACGCCCTCGAATTCAGCCGAATGGACGGCGTCCAAATGCCCGTCAAGCTCCAGTTCAGCACCCAAGGTGGCAAGCAGACCACGATCATGACCGTCAAGACTTGGAAGAGGCAGCCCCAGCTCAGTCCCGCCTGGTTTACCCCTGAGCGACTCGAACAGACGCAGCCATGACCTTGGTTCGCCTCGCCTTTCGCCTCGCCTGGCGCAATCTCGGACGCAACCGCCGGCGCTCGCTCATCACGGGTGCCGCGATTGCCTTTGCCCTCTTTTTTGCGATCATCCTAAGGTCACTGCAGTTGGGGGTGTACAACCACATGGTGGCGACCGTGGTCGGATCCATGAGCGGCTACGTCCAAGTCAGCGACACCGCCTACTGGCCCAGTCAAAACCTGGACTACGCGCTCTACGAAGACCCTGAATGGCTCGAGGAGCTCCGAGCCGATCGCGAGATTGCAAGCGCATACCCGCGGCTCCAGGGTTTTTCGCTGCTCAGCGTGGGAGACCAAAGCGGCGTAGCCCAGTGGATCGGAATCAGCCCTGAGGAAGTTGACGCTCCGCTGTGGCAGGCGCGCTTGGCGAGCGGCTCATGGGCTGGCCCGTCAGGGTCCGTGTGGCTGGGCAAACGGCTCGCCGAACAGCTTCGCGTAGCCGTGGGCGACACCGTCGTCTCGATGGGCCAAGGCTTTCAAGGCAGCATGGCAGGCGCCGCGTGGGTCGTGGCCGGTACCCTGAACATGGGCAACCCCGAGCTCGAAAAGCGCAGTTCCGTAGTGGGCCTGGCCGACGCCCAGGAATTCGCCGGAGCCTACGGAATGTGGAGCTACGTCCAAATCACGCCCCGCAGTACCGAGCTCAGCGCCGACCCCACCGCCGACATAGGCGCCCGCCACCCGCTCGACGGCGCCCACTTTTTGGGCTGGCAAACCCGAATGCCCGAACTCATTCAGGCCATTCAGGCCGACTCTTCAGGCGGCAAGGTCATTCTGTTCATCCTCTACGTGGTCATCGGATTCGGGCTCCTCGGAACCATGATCATGCTCGCCAACGAGCGCCAGCGCGAATTCGCGATGCAGCTCGCCATGGGCATGCGGCGCGGGCTTTTGGCCGGAATCGTATTCGTCGAAGTCGTGCTACTCAGTGTGGCGGGCGCTCTAGTGGGCGCCGTACTCGGCCGCGTAGCGGTCCTAATCCTAGATCAATTCCCCCTGCGCCTTCAAGGGGACGTGGCGGCCGCCATGGAACAGCAGGGGTGGGAACCCATACTTCCGCCCAGCCTCGACTGGTCCATCACGCTGACGCACGGCGGAATCATCGTGGTCATCGCCCTGCTCTCCGCAGCATGGCCATTGCGCACCGTGTTTAAAACTAGCCCCGTTCACCGATGAACCTCCTCATTCAAATGGCCTGGCGCAACATATGGCGCAGCCCTTGGCGCAGTGGCGTGGTCGTCGGAGCCATGGCCCTCGGCGTCTGGGCCGGCGTCTTCATGATGGGCCTCGCTCAAGGCGTCAACGACGCCCGCACCGCCGCAGCCCTCGACGACTACGTCGGTCATGCCCAAATCACCGACTCCAACTTCACTGCCAATCAAGACGTGCAGGCGCTTCTCGCACAGCCCGAACAGTGGACCGCCGCATTAGACGCCAATCCCGAAGTGGAATCCTGGTCCGAGCGACTCGTCCTGATGGCGGTACTACAAGCTGGGGCCGCTTCGGCTCCGGTGCAGATTCTCGCCGTTGACCCCGAGCGCGAATCCCGCGTGTTCACGGCACCGCGCAACGTGGTGGTCGGCGAATTGAGTTCCGAAGGAATTACCCTAGGCCAAAAGCTCGCCGACCAGCTCGGCGCAGGACTTGGCGACCGTGTCGTGCTCAGCTTTCAAGACGTGCGCGGCGAAATCCACACCGTCCTATTCAGCGTCGAAGGCATTTACGACGGCGTCAGCAACCTGATTGAAGGCGTCCAGGTCTATGCTCCGCTCGCTGCGCTCGCTCCCGAAGTTTTGGGCGGCGACAGCCTCGCGATGGCCCGTGGCGCGGTGCACCAAATTCACTTCAGGGTGCGAAACCTCGACTCGCTCGACGCCACCGTGGCCGCGGTGCAGGGGGCTGTGGCCGATCCCGGCTCAGCCATTGTGCGCACCTGGCGCGGAATCAGTCCCGACCTCAGCTACGCTGACGAAGTGCTCGCCCAGTCGCTGCTGCTGTTCATGGCCGTCATTCTCTTTGCCATGGCCTTCGGAATCCTCAACACCATGCTCATGGCCATACTCGAGCGCACCCGCGAACTCGGAATGCTCATGGCCATCGGGCTCACCCGCCGCAAAGTCTTTCGCCTGGTGGTCTGGGAAACGCTGCTCCTAAGCTTCGCCGGAATGCCCATCGGCCTTCTCCTCGGCCACATCACCATCGCCGTCACGAGCCGCACCGGAATCACCATCGACGGCGTCGACAAAGGCCTCGCCGAATTCGGACTGCAATCCACCATATACCCGGTTTCGGTTCCGGAATACTACCTGCCCATCGCGGTCCTCGTGGCCGTCCTCGGATTGCTGTCCTCGCTCTACCCGGCCCGTAAGGCCCTGAAGTTGAACCCCATTGAAAGTATGCGCGTGCTATGAGTGCCCCGTCCCAACCCCTTTTGCGCGTCGACCGCGTCGTCAAAACCTACGAATCCTCTGCGGGCCCCGTACACGCCGTGCAGGGCGTCTCTCTTGACCTTCAGCGCGGAGCCTTCGCGGCCCTCGTCGGCCCCTCAGGCTGCGGCAAAACCACGCTCCTCAACGCCATCGGCGGCCTCGACCGCGTCACTTCAGGCCAAATCTGGATCGACGAAACCGAAATCACCGCCCTCACCGACCGCGAAACCATCGAGTTCCGCCTCCACCGCATCGGTTTTGTCTTTCAGGCCTACAACCTCGTGCCCGTGCTCAACGCCTGGGAAAACGTCGCCTTTGTCATGGAACTCCAAGGCATAGGGGTCCGCGACCGCCGCGACCGAGCCTTCGAGCTCCTAGCCGCCGTCGGCCTCACCGGCAAAGAACTCCAGCGCCCCTCGCAACTATCGGGCGGACAGCAGCAGCGCGTCGCCGTCGCCCGCGCCCTCGCCTCGCGACCCTCACTCGTACTGGCCGACGAGCCCACGGCCAACCTCGACTCCAAGAGCACCGAAACCCTTCTCGACATCATGCGCGACCTCAACCACCAAGAGGGCACCACATTCTTATTCAGCACCCACGACCAGCGCGTCATCGACCGGGCCGAAACCATCTTTCGTCTTGAAGACGGTCAATTAGCTCGTTAGCTTGTTTGCAAGGTTGGCAAGGTTAGCTCGTTGGCTTGTTAGCTTGTTAGCTGTTTCTTGTTTCTCGTTATTTGTTTCACTGATGGACCCCTAGCGCGAAGCGCTACGAGAAACCAGCAACCAGCAACAATACCGAGTGCCAAACACGCAACCGCCAAGATTCTGTCCGGTTATAACCGGATTTTACTTTTTCTCAAAATTCTCGAAACGGCTATATTTCACATAATCAGATTGTTACACGAAAAATCCGTTTGAGTTATTCCTGCCGCGCAGCGGCCCTGCCGCGCAGCGCCAAAAGCCAACGAGCTAAACTTGCCCCAAGGCCAACCGCACCGCATCCGCCTTCTTGGATCCCACCGCGGCGACCAGGGCTTCGGGTTTGGCCTTGCGGATGCCAGCGACTGACTTAAAGGTTTCGAGCAAGATTTGCACTGTGGCGGGGCCAACGCCGGGAATTCCGTCCAACGCACTCGAAAGACTCGACTTGCTGCGGCGCGCACGATGGTGGGTAATGCCAAAGCGGTGCGCTTCGTTGCGAGCCTGCTGAAGCACCTTGAGGGTCTCAGAACGCTTGTCAAGGTAGAGCGGCACAGGGTCCTCAGGGAAGTAGAGTTCCTCAAGGCGCTTCGCGATGCCAATCAACGCCACACGCCCGCGCAGCCCAAGCTCGTCAAACACCTCAACCGCCGCTGAGAGCTGGCCCTTGCCCCCGTCGATCAGCACCAGCTGGGGCAGCGGAAGCCCCTCATTCAGCACCCGGGTGTAGCGGCGCGAAAGCGCCTCCTTCATCGTGGCAAAATCGTCGGGTCCTTCGACCGTTTTGACGTTGAAGTGGCGGTACTCTGACTTCGCCGGCTTACCGTCAATGAACACCACACAGGCTGAAACTGGATTGGTTCCCTGGATGTTGGAGTTGTCAAAGCACTCGATGCGCCGCGGCTCAAACGGCAGGCGAAGGTCCTTTTGCATCTGGCGCATGATGCGGTCGCTGTGGCGCTCGGGGTCGACCAACTGCACGTTTTTAAGGCGTTCGGCGCGGTAGGCACGGGCGTTGCGCTCTGAAAGCTCCACCGCCGCCCGCTTGTCGCCCCGCTGCGGAACCACCACCTCAACATCGGGCGGAACCACCTCGGGCTCGTGCGACACCAGCACCAACTTGGCCTCACTCGGGAAGCGCTCGCGAAGTTCCGCCAGCCCCAGCGCCATTAACTCTGCATCCGTCTCCTCAAGGCGCTTGCGCAGCTCGAGAGTGAAGCTTTGAATCACCGCTCCGTCGCGAATGTGCAGCATATTGACATAGCCGTATTCCGCATCGCTCAGCAGCGAAAACACGTCGACCGAACCCAGTGCCGGATTCAGCACCGTCGACTTGGACTGGTAGGCGTCGAGACGCTCGAGGCGCTCCTTGACGAACTGGGCGGCCTCAAACTCTTGGGCGGCGGCGTGGGCCATCATCTGGCCAAACAATCGCTCGCGCGTCGCCTTCAAATCACCGCGAAGCAGTTGGCGAGCTCCCTGCACGTCAGCGAGGTAGCTGCCCTCATCCTGACGCCCCTCACACGGAGCCAAACAGCGCTTAATGTGAAACTCCAGACAGGCTCGGTACTTTCCGGACTCAATGGCCGACTGGTCCATCGTCAGCTGACAGGTCCGCAACGTAAACACTTCTTTGATGATGTCGAGCACCGTGTACATCATCTTCCCCGAGGCATAGGGGCCGAAGTACTCAGAACCGTCTTCGATGCGGCGACGAGTGGCAAAAATCCTCGGATAGCGCTCCTTCTTAATACACACCCAGGGATAGGTCTTGCCGTCCTTGAGGTTGATGTTGTAGCGCGGTTGGTGCTTCTTGATCAGCGTATTCTCGAGCAGCAGCGCGTCAAACTCGGTCTCAGTGACAATCGTTTGAATGTCGGCGACCTTGCGCACCAGCATGCTGAGTCGGGCGGAATCATGGCTCTTGTGGAAGTACGAACTCACCCGCTTCTTGAGGTTCTTGGCCTTGCCGATGTACAGGATCACCCCATCCTTATCAATGTGGTGGTACACCCCCGGGCGCTCAGGAAGCGTTCGCAGCAGCGTCTTCAGGTGTTCACTTAGCTCCACACTACAAAACTAACGAGCCCCCGGCCGCCAAAGCGGTCGGGGGCCCGAAAATCAAAACCAAAACTTAGTTCGACAGAATCGTCACCGAACCGCTCAACTTGAGGGTCGCCGCATTCGGCTCGTCGTACAACTTAATCACATAGAAGTAGACTCCGTCCGCGAGTAACGAACCAGATTGGTCCTTGCCGTCCCATGGCTGCGCGTTGTCGTAGGCCTCGTTCCTGTAAATCACTTTACCGTAGCGGTTCATGATCATAACCTCACGCGAAGTCGTGTAGCTCATCAAGCCCTGAATATCAAAGGCATCGTTGCGTCCGTCGCCGTTCGGCGTGATCACGTTGGGAACAATCACGGTATCAATCGGCGGAATCGGCGGAACCGGCTCACCAAACTCAATCCAGTTGGAGTACGCAGTATCCTGCAACGGATTCACGGCATAGGTCGGAACCGAAGCGTGGCGGTACGACTTGATGCGCACGGCGTACTGGCCAGGAGGCAAATTGGGATGCTCCACCAGCGCAAAGGTGTCCTGCATGCGGGTTCCGTAGTCCGACCACGTGTAGCCGGCGCCGGGCAAACCACTGAGGTTGCGACCAAACTGCACTTGGTAGTGTGCCGTATCCCAGGCGTTGTAACTGTTCCATACCACCGGAATTGATGAGGTGTTGCTCATGTTGCCGCGCAACCACATGCTTTTCACAGTGTCTGATGAAGGCTGAACAAATCCATTTACAATCGCATCGACGAAGTAGCGGTGCACTCGGCTGTCAACCATGCCGGCATCGATGTTGATGTCCTCCCAATCGCGCAGGTTGGTGTCCGTGCTGTTGAACACGATGCTGAACGTGGCTCCGCCATCGTCAGAGCGGTACACGCGCCACATGTTGAAGAGGTAGCGGGGCAGTGTAGTAGTGTCAACATCCCAGTACACATGCGGATGCTTGTCTTCGTTGATGGTCACATTCGTGAGATCCATTTCAAGGTCAACACAGTCGTTGACGATCAATACGATCGTATCAAATTCTTCCATGTCCTTTCCGCACTTGTTCAAGAGCGTGTTGCCGTCGTTGCCCACCTTCGAGTAGAGGTAGTACTCCCCGTTCATTGAGAGCGGCTTGAAGAGCTTAACCTCTAAGGTCGAAGTCTCACCGTTGACGTCGCAGTTGGGCACAAGGGCCTTAATCGGAATTGGCTGGCCCGCGGGGTTCGTCAAACGGAAGTCCGATCCATCAGGAGAAACAGAAGCACACTCTACGTCAAGCGTGAACAGCAGCGTAACTGAAGAATCCAAGCAATCATAGTCCTTGGTCTGACGGCCTAAGGCATCAATGCTTACACCGGGCGCAGTGGGATCAAGTGCCACACCTGCGTTTACAATGGCATTACAGTTGCCCGCAACTGAAACCTGAATTTCGCGATTGGACGAGCCTACTTTAACCCACACGTAGTACGTCGAATCAAAGCGGTACTCATTGACACGCAAGGCTATCACCGAAGTCTCCACTGTGTTCGCGACAAACGTAATGTTGCCTGACTGGGGATTCAATGTGAATGGATTCGCAGTCGTGGTGTGAATCGGATCGGTAAAGGAATAGCCCGCTGCATAGGGAACGGGGCTAGCCAACGGCCAATCTTCACGTGCTGGAATCAACTCGTACTGGATGCTGTCGCCGTTGATTTCAAAGGCGTTCTGTAGGTAGTTGATGAATCCACCGGTACAGATGTAGCTCAATGGCGTCGATACGAACGTCGGAGACGAGTTTTTCGGGCCCGTGGTGATGGTGTTGTTGAGTTCAGCCTCAAAGTAGAAGCCAACGCCGGCCGAACCTGTGATCCCTGTAATTCCGGCAGGCCTGCAGCACGAAGCCCAGTACATTTTGTAGTCGGGACAAAGTGTGGGGAGCGTGACATAGCCAACATAAATATTGACCATTGGCGAAAACGTTGCGGCGGACTGTGGAATACAGTCGTAGGCACCAAGTGATGCCGCTGAAAACTCAGGCACCGCAAGGTTGACTGTTACCGAGGTCGTCAGGTTGCAACTTGTAGAAACAATGCTCACCGTTTGAGAGGTTCCAAGTCCAATACCGGTGGCCTCGCGGTACAGCACCAATTTCACACGGTATTGGTTGGGGACGCCTGTGGAATCGCCCACATACTTGTACTGAATGTCACCACCAATAATGTGCGATGCCTTACTCGCCAAAGGGGCGAGTAGCATCAGGGCTAAAAGAATTCGAATCACGCGCATGTCAGCTTGGTATTTTGTCTAGTATACAAACATACTCGTTCCCGCGAAACTGCGTGTTGAAGGAGCAGAATTCGACCCATACGAATGAGTAAGCGCGGAACCTAGAGCGTTTTGCGCAAACGCGCCACGGGGATTCCGAGCTGTTCGCGGTACTTAGCGACCGTCCGACGAGCAATGGGATAGCCTTTGTCTTTGAGCAACTTAGCCAGCGCGTCGTCGGTGAGCGGATCGCGCGAATCCTCTTCGCCGATGCTTTCTTCGAGGATTTTTTTGATCTCGCGCGTGGACACCTCTTCGCCCTCTGCATTGGTCATGCTCTCGCTAAAAAAGCGCTTGATGAGAAAGGTTCCGAACGGAGTCTGCACGTACTTCTGGCTGGCCACGCGGCTGACGGTAGAAATGTCCATGCCCACCTCGTCAGCGATGTCCTTGAGAATCATAGGCTTGAGCTTGCGGTCGTCGCCGGTGAGAAAGTAGTCCTCTTGGTAGCGCATAATTGACGACATCGTGAGCAGCAACGTTTGCTGGCGCTGCTTGATCGCGTCGATGAACCACTTTGCGCTGTCAATTTTGCTCTTAATGAACGTAAAGGCCTCCTTCTGCTGGTCGTTGTCAAAGCCCTTTGCCTGTCGGTAGTGCGAAAGCATCTCTTTGTACTCACGACTCACATTGAGTTCGGGCGCGTTGCGTCCGTTGAGCTTGAGCTCGAGCTTGCCATCTACGACGCTCACCAAAAAGTCCGGAACCACCACCTGACTTGGCTCGGCACCTTGGGTGGCGCTTCCGCCCGGTTTCGGATTAACTCGAACGATCTCATCCAAGGCGGATTTGAGGGCGGCTTCATCAATTCCCAAACCTTGCATCATTCGGCTGTAGTGGCGCTTGGCAAGCTCGTCAAAGTAGCGGTCGACCAGCGCCCGCGCGGTGCGAACCACCGAAGTCTCTGGGCGACGGGCCAACTGAAGAAGCATGCATTCCTGAAGGTTACGGGCTCCGACTCCAGGCGGATCCATCGATTGAATGACCCGCAGGGCATCTTCGAGTTCGCTGACCTCAATAAAGATTCCGAGCGAAAAGGCCAAGTCGTCGATAATATCAACCAGCTCGCGGCGCAAGTATCCGTCGTCGTCCAAGGTTCCGATTAAGTACTTGCACAAGTGCTCCTTTTGGGGACTCACACTGCGCAGCGCAAGTTGCTCGTGCAGGACGTCACTCAAATCCAGTCGGGCGACAATCGGGGCCTCATAGGTCTCGTCGTCAGCCGAATAATTATTGGCGTTGAGCTTGTACTCAGGGGTGTCGTCAAAAAGTTCTTCTGAAAACTCAACGTCCTGCATTTCAGAATAATCGTCGGAATCCTTGTCAGATGAATAGTCGTCTTCGGAGTTGTCGTAGTCCGTTTCGTACGGATCTTCATCTACCTGACTCTCGGTTTCTAATGCCGGATTCACTTCAAGTTCCTCTTGAATACGCTCTTCGAGCGCCTGCGTCGGAAGCTGAATCAGCTTCATGAGCTGAATCTGCTGCGGCGAGAGCTTTTGCTGGAGCTTGAGGGCTTGGGACTGGCGTAGCACGGTCGTGAACGATTAAAACTTGGCGCTTCCTGGGAATCGGGGGAACGGAATCACGTCGCGGATGTTGCCCATGCCCGTCACAAACTGGATCATGCGCTCGAATCCGAGGCCGAATCCGCTGTGCACGCAGGTTCCAAACTTGCGCGTGTCGAGGTACCAGTCGAGGTGGTGCGGGTCGATGCCCACCGCCTTCATCTTTTCAACGAGCACGTCGTGGCGCTCCTCGCGCTGGCTACCCCCGATGATTTCGCCGATTCCGGGAAAGAGGACGTCCATGGCCCGCACGGTCGTACCGTCTTCGTTGAGGCGCATGTAAAACGCCTTGATCGAGGCGGGGTAGTCAAACAATACCACTGGAGCCTGAAAGTGCTTCTCGACCAAGTAGCGCTCGTGCTCGGACTGCAGGTCGGCGCCCCAGGCCTCAATGGGGTAGGCAAACTGACCCTTTTGGTTGGGCTTCGAGGACTTGAGAATCTCGATCGCCTCGGTGTAGCTGCAGCGCACAAAGGGGTTGTTCACGACAAAATTGAGCTTCTCGATCAGGCCCATCGGCTGCCGTTGGGCGACTGGCTTGGACTGCTCCTCTTGCTGCAGGCGCTGGTCAAGTACGGCGAGGTCGTCGGCACATCGGTCGAGCACGTGGCGAATGATGTGCTTGGCAAAGTCTTCGGCCAGCTGCATGTTGTCCTCAAGCGTGTAAAACGCCATTTCGGGCTCAATCATCCAGAATTCGCTGAGGTGGCGGGTGGTGTTCGAGTTTTCGGCGCGGAACGTGGGTCCAAACGTGTAAATCTTGCCCAACGCCATGGCTCCCAGTTCACCCTCGAGCTGGCCGCTCACCGTGAGGTTGGTGCTCTGGCCAAAAAAGTCTTCGCTGTAGTCGACCTCGCCGGATTCGGTGCGGGGCGGATGGTCGGCGGGCAGGGATGTCACGCGAAACATCTCGCCGGCACCCTCGGCATCACTCGAAGTGATGATGGGCGTCGCCCAGTGGTAAAATCCCTGCTCGTGAAAAAATTGATGCACCGCATACTGCGCTTCGTGGCGAATGCGGAACACCGCACTAAACGTTGCCGTCCGTGGACGGAGGTGGGCGATTTCGCGAAGGAATTCGAGGCTGTGGCGCTTGGGCTGAAGGGGGTATTCCTCAGGTGAGCTGTCGCCGTGGACAATCACTTCATTCACCTGAATTTCAACAGCTTGACCACTGCCTTGGGAGGCCACTAACCGACCGCGCACTTCGATTGCCGCACCTGTCGTGATTCGCTTCAGTACATCTTCAGGTGTGTTCTCAAAATCTACCACACACTGCACATTTGACCCTGTCGATCCGTCGTTGAGGGCGATGAAGCGGTTCGAACGAAACGTACGAACCCAGCCGCGCGCCGTCACGGGCTGCTGCTGGGCGGGAGTCTTAAGGATTTCTGCAATTGTCATAGTTCGTGGCACAGTTTCTGATAAGGCCGAGTGCAAATTACGAGGATTTTCTGTAATTCCTCACCCTCATTGTTGCAAAAAAGCCTGATCGGTTAAGTAGAATCAAAAAAAACCAGTTGTCGAGGAAACAATTTTAACCACAAAACGTTTCCAATGGGTAAATCAGCGTACTTTTGCCGACGAAAATGAGCGATCAAACACTTAACGAAGTCAAAACTAGCATCTTGCAGCGGGCAATGGATATGTTCCAGCGCTACGGACTGCGCGCGATGACCATGGACGACGTGTGCCGCGAGCTCTCCATGAGCAAGAAAACGCTTTATCAGTACTTCAGCAATAAATCAGACTTAGTAGACCAGGCTGTTCGCCATGTGTTCTGTGCGCACAAAGAGACAATGGATCAAATCGGCCGAGAGCACGAGAACGCCATTGACCGTATGATCGGCCGCTTCACCTTTTTAATGCGCATGATGGAATCACATGGACCTAACATGATGTTTCCGCTTAAAAAGTACTACCCGAAGACGTTCGAATGGCTTTTTGAACAGCGCCAACGCACCATGGTCGAAGCGCTTACCCAAACGTTACGAGATGGTCAGGCCCAGCGCCTCTTTCGCGAAGACCTCGACCCCGAACTGGTCGCCCGCATTCACTTTACTACGATGGTAGGACTTGCCGATGGCGACCTACAGTCCGAGAGCTTGGCCGAACGCCGAGAGATCATTTGGACTGCCATTACTCTTTTTATACGGTCCATCAGTACCGCCCAAGGACTTCAATATTTTAACGAAATCAAGGACTCCAAACGATGATTCGCACGTTCACTTTTATGCTGGCCTTGGCCTGGGCAGGATCTGGTTCCGCCCAGACAAGCCTGTCGCTCGATCAGGCCATTGAGCATGCCCGCACCCACAACGCCCAAAACAAAGTTCGCAGCCTCGAGCAGCGCGCGAGTGAAAAGCTGCTGTGGCAAAACATCGCGCTGGGGCTTCCGAGCGTCACCGCCGCAGGTCAGTACACCGACAACATTGAGCTACCGGCGCAGTTCTTTGACATCAACCAAGATGGCATCATCGACAAACTTCAATTCGGAACCCGCTACACCTCGCTCGGCAACCTCAGCGTGAACCAACTTGTGTTTGATGGAAGCTACATCGTGGCGCTGCTCGCTACAGACGTACTTCGAGACCAAGCTTCGCTGAACAAAGAAAAAACCGAGATCGAGGTGCGCCAACAGACCGCCCAGTTCTACCACCTTTCGGTGATTCTGGCCGAAAATGAGCACGTGCTCACTGACAATCTCAAGCAAGCCACTTCTACCGCAGCACAAATGGAAGCCATGGCAGCCGAAGGCCTCATGGAAGTTGAAAACTCCGATCAGGTTCGTCTCGTGGCTCGCCAACTCGAAGCCGCCCTTGGAAACGTTCGCCAGCAGCGAGGTATCGCAGAGAAAATGCTCCTGCTAACCTGCGGATTACCCATTGATCAGAATGTGGTACTCACGTCCTCGCTGGGCCAGCTCATTGACGGGGCAGTCGGGGGACAAGGTCTTCTTCAAGCTCGATTTGAACCCGAACAGCACGTCGACTATCGCGTTCTTGCGGCTGGTCGCCTGGGCCAGTCACTCCTTTACAAAAACGACCTCGTGAGCTTTATGCCCAAGGTCTACGCCGGCTACTCACTCACCCAGCAGTTTGTCAGCGAAGACGCGAACGTATGGGACCCCAACGGAATTTTTGCAAACAACGTGGTCTTTCAATCGTGGAACGTCAGCGCTCAATTCCCACTTTTTACTTCAGGCCGCCGTGTATTCAAGGCACAAGAGAGTCGCCTGAAAGTCGAGCAGCTCGACGTGCTTCTTGAACAAACGAAGACCGCTTTGACGGTGAAGCACATTCAGGCAAAATCCGAATTCGACAACGCCCTGACCACCTACCGCCTACAGGTCGATAATGTGGCCTTAGCCAAGCGCCTACGCGACAAGACTCGAATTAAGTTTCTCGAAGGAGTGTCGAGCAGCCTTGAATACAGCCAAGCCGAAACCCAGTACCAGCAAACGGTCGCAGCTATGCTGTCGAGCGCCAACGAAACCCTCAACAAACGCATTGCCCTAGAAAACGTTTTGGGCATGTACAACACCACGAAGCCAGAATAAATCATGAAGAAGATCCACCTCCTCATTGCCGTATCTGCCGCCACAGTTTGGGCATCATGCACATCGAAGGACTCCGCGCAAGGCGATGCCGCAGCGCTGACCGCACGACGCGACTCTCTTGCCGCAGTAATCGCCAAAGCTGAAAGCGAACTCTCTGAAATCGATCTGCAGCTTGCGGTACTGGACAGTTCCGCCCAATGGAACACCGTAACTCTGCTTGAGGCCGGTTCAAGCCAGTTTCAGCACGACTTTAACGTATACGGTACAGTAAAATCTGACCAAAGTGTGACCCTGCTTCCTGAAAGTGCCGGTCGCATTCAGCGCGTACTTGTTCGCAGCGGTCAAAAAGTGAGCGCAGGACAGGTGCTAATCGAATTGGATAATAGCGTCATTCAATCGAGCCTAGCCGAAATCAAAACGCAACTTGACTTGGCTCAAACTCTTTTCGATAAGCAAAAGCGTCTTTGGGATCAAGGCATCGGAAGTGAAGTGCAGTTTCTGCAAGCCAAAACGCAACTCGAAGGTTTACAAAAGCGTCTGACCACAACACAGAAGCAAGCAGCTATGTCGAGCATTCGCGCCCCATTTGCCGGAAGCATCGACGAACTGTTTGCCAAGCCTGGTGAATATGCTGCTCCAGGAATGCCCATGGCCCGACTTATCAGCAGCGGTGGTTTGCGCCTTGAACTCGACGTTCCCGAGACCTACATTACACGCCTCAAGGTGGGTCAAAAAATTTCTCTCGACTTTAACTCGATTGGCGTAAAAACCTCTGCGAGCATCAGTCAGGTGGGTGACTTTATCAATCCTGACAGCCGCACGTTTAAAGTCAACGTGAATTTGCCGTCCAATGGCCAATTCAAGCCCAACATGATGGCGAGTGCTCAGGTGGTTGATTACGAATCCACGGGCGTACTGACACTTCCAAACCGCTTGATTCTTCAAGATACAAAAGGCGCTAGTTACACATATGTGTTTGTTCCGGCTCAGAAAGGATTAGGCAAAGTAGAACGCCGTGAACTCACTTTAGGGGTTTCAAATAATGACGCCACTGAAGTGCGTGGCGGCCTTAAGGTCGGAGAGCAGGTGATTGACCGCGGAATCCGCAGTGTCCAAACCGGTGAAACGGTGAAATCGGTGAACGAATAAAACTTGCAATAGAAGCGCACGATCATGTCTGAACAAAACTCGCTTTTTCGCCGCTTTCCACTCGTGGAATGGGCGGTAAGCAACCGAATTACGGTTAGTGTCCTCACGGTAATCATTGCCGTCGCTGGTCTTATGGCATACCGTGCCATGCCGGCTGAAAGTTTCCCTGAAGTGGCCCAGCCCACGATCTACATCGGCACTGTATATCCAGGCAATTCACCGGTGGATATGGAGCGCCTAGTTACTCGTCCACTTGAAAAACAGCTGAATACCATAAGCGGCGTCGACAAAATCAAGTCTACTTCAATTCAAGGATTTTCCTCTATCGAGGTGAAATTCGACTTCCGTGTAGGTGTTGACGAGGCGCTGCGCAAGGTGAAAGACAAGGTAGACGCTGTTCAGGCTTCGCCCGACTTCCCCAAGGATCTGCCTGCAGATCCCAACATCTTTGAATTGAATATCGCCGAGCTTCAGCCGATTATGAACATCAACATATCGGGAGAATTTACGGCCGACCAGCTTGAAGATTATGCCAAGTACCTCGAAGAGCAAATTGAGGATATTCCAACGATTGCCTCCGTTGACGTTCGCGGAATTGACGACAAGGAAGTGCGCATTGCCGTAGATCTTCAGAAAATGGAAGATTTAGATATAAGCTTCAACGGAATTGCCGACGCGATAAAGTACGAAAACATGTCGGTTTCAGGCGGAGACCTCCTTGTAGATGGCTACCGACGCAACATTCGAGTTCTCGGTGAATTCGAATCGATTCAAGACATTGAAAACATCATTGTCAAGCAAGAAAAGGGCGCCATTGTATACCTGCGCGACATCGCTACAGTGCAGTTCACATCCGTCGAACGCGAAAGCTATGCGCGACAATTCAAGAGCCCCGTCGTTTCATTGGACGTCAAAAAGCGTTCAGGTGAAAACCTCATTGAGGTTTCTGCAGCGATCAACCAAGTAGTTGCTGACGCCAAAGAGACGTACTTCCCGAAAAACCTCTTGATTTCGATCACGAACGACCAGTCAAATCGAACAAAGAACCAAGTAGGCGAACTCGAAAACTCAATCATTTTTGGGGTTATTCTCGTGGTATTAGTATTGACTTTTTTCTTGGGTCTTCGCAACGCACTTTTTGTGGGTATTGCGATTCCGCTGTCGATGCTGCTGAGCTTCTTGATTCTCAACAGCATGGGTGTTACGCTGAATTTTATGGTGCTGTTCGGTCTCGTACTCGCGCTGGGAATGCTCGTGGATAACGGAATTGTAATTGTGGAGAATATCTACCGATTCCGCACTTTGGGCTACTCAGCCGACGAATCCTCACGTTTAGGTTCTGGCGAAGTTGCCATGCCCATCATTTCGTCCACCGCCACCACCTTGGCTGCATTTATTCCACTTGCATTGTGGCCAGGACTTATTGGTGAATTCATGAAGTTCCTACCACTAACCTTGATTGTGGTTCTGAGTTCCTCACTCTTCGTCGCACTGGTAATTAATCCCGCACTCGCCGCGCGCTACATGAAAATGGAAGCCGACGTAGTCAATCGTCCCAAATGGACCAAAATCGGGTCTGCCCTAACAGTGCTTGGATTGATTTTGAACCTCGCGGCTGGACTAACCACATTTGGCAATCTGCTGTTTTGGCCCGGACTGCTCACATTGATCTATATCTGGGCAATCGAGCCGTGGACTAACAACTTCATGGCGAATGGACTACCCAAGCTCGAAGCTTGGTACGAACGTCAAGTAGCTTGGGTGCTTTCAAAGAATAACGCATCGAAGACCCTCTGGTCGACCGTCGGTCTCTTTGTATTGAGTTTTGTGCTTATGGGAATTATTCCGCCTAAAGTGGTATTCTTCCCTGACAACCAGCCTAACCTCGCGAACATTTACATCGAAATGCCCGTGGGAACGGACATTGAAGAAACCAACAAGATCACCCAAGAGATTGAGGATCAAATTCTTGAGCTTGTCAAGAAGTACGAATACGACGTTGACGGACAGCCCTACAACTTCATGGTTGAGTCGGTCATTGCACAGGTAGGCAAGGGCACCAGCGATCCGCGCGAAGGACCTTCCAATGTAGCTACGCCCAACAAAGCCAAAGTGGTGGTCGCATTCCGCGAAACGAAATTCCGCGAAGACCAAGATGGCAACCGAGTCGCGAGCGCCGAAGTGCTCAACCTTCTTCGTGAAAACATTTCGGCGATTCCTGGAGTGCTGATTGCTGTTGAAAAGGACCAAAATGGTCCACCTCAAGGTGCCCCAATCAACATCGAGCTGTCGGGTAATGACTACGATGAACTACTTGCAGTAGCCGAAGATGTGCGCAGTACCCTGCTCAATTCGCGCGTCAAAGGCTACGACGAGCTCAAATTAGACGTCGCTGGAGACAAGCCCGAGCTGCCCATCACCGTGGACCGCGCCAAAGCACGCAGCCTCGGCGTGAGCACGGGCCAGATCGGTGACGCTTTGCGCACCGCACTGTTCGGCAAAGAAATAAGTCGCTATAAGGACGAAGAAGATGATTACCCCATCAACCTTCGCTTTGCCGACGAGTTCCGTTACAACATCGAAAGCCTCATGAACCAAAAGATCACATTCCGAGACCAAGGTTCGGGACGGATCAAGCAGGTTCCAATTAGTACCGTGGCGGTTCCGACCAAAACGGCAACTTTTACCGCAGTAAAGCGTAACGACCTCAACCGTGTGATCACAGTTTACTCAGGCATCGAAGAGGGCGCCAACGCCAACGCAATTGTAGCTGAGATGAAGCAAGTTCTGAACAACTATGAGCTCCCTAAAGGGGTGAGCATGTCGTTCACGGGGCAGCAAGAAGAACAAGCCAAGGAACTTGGATTCCTATCTAAAGCGCTCTTGATTGCCGTGTTCTTGATCTTCTTGATCATTGTAGGCCAGTTTAACTCAGCGCGCATCCCATTCCTCATTATGACAACGGTGGTATTATCGTTTATTGGGGTTTTCTTAGGCCTACTCATCTTCAGAATGGACTTTGTAGTGATCATGACAATGATCGGAATCATTTCATTAGCTGGGGTCGTGGTGAACAATGCCATCGTTTTGGCAGACTACGGAAGCCAACTCATTGAACGTCGTAAGGCTGACCTCGGAATCGACAATGAAATCCCGCTGCCGGAATCCGAACTAGCCCCGCTCCTCTCTGAGGCCGGAAAAACTCGACTTCGACCCGTACTTCTGACGGCGATTACCACTGTACTTGGATTGATTCCGCTTGCAACTGGAATGAACCTCGATTTCTTTACGCTGGTCTCAGAAAACAACCCTAATATCTACTTTGGCGGTGACACCGTAGCGTTCTGGGGGCCAATTTCGTGGACCGTCATCTTTGGATTGACGTTTGCGACCTTCCTGACGTTGGTGATCATGCCTGTATTGCTCTTCTTAACCGAGCGCAGCCGTTCACGACGGTACTACCGTAAACTGGCCAGTTAACCTATAGCTGGTTGGCAGAAGGCTCAAGGTTTTAGTTATGAATGCGGAAGCGGCCCACGGGCCGCTTCCGTACTTTTGTGGCGTGATCCCCTTGATGAATGAGTGGCGCAGCTGGCCCGTAGCCCGCTGGACCGAAGTGGTCGAAGCGGCCAAGCAGCACGTCCTAACGAGCACCCGCGACAAAGCGGGGCACATTGCCTCGAGCTTTGGGGTTGCCGAGCTTACAGTTGCACTTCACGGGGTGCTGGACACTCCAAACGACGTTCTGATTTGGGACGTTGGCCACCAGGCCTACATCCACAAGGTGCTCACCGGGCGTGCCGACGAGTTTGCGGCCAACCGCACCGCCGGAGGGCCAAGCGGATTCCCGCGCCGTAGCGAGTCTCCCTTTGATGCCTGGGGCGTCGGCCACTCGAGCACCGCGCTTTCGGCGGCCGTGGGCTTTGCCCGCGCCGATCGGGCCCTCGGAACCCAGCGCCACCGCGTAGCGGTGGTCGGCGACGGAGCCATGACCGGCGGTATGGTCTTCGAAGCCCTCAACGACGGAGGCGGGTGGGGCGCCGACGTGCTGCTGGTCATCAACGACAACGGAATGGCCATCGAAGAAAACGTCGGCGCCCTGCACCGCGGCGGGCCGGATGCCTACCGCGGCCTGGTAGAATCCCTCGGCTGGGCCTGGGTCGACGGCGATGTGGACGGTCACGACGTGCCCGCCGTGGTGGGCGCCCTGGAGCGCGCGCTGGCGCTCCGCGGCCCGCGCGTGCTTCACGTGCGCACCCGCCGCCCCTCGGTGGGATCTCTCGGCCTCGACGAATCCGCCCCCGGACCCGACCACTTTCAGTCGCATTTTGCGGCGGCCCTCGCTTCGCTCGCCGCCGGGGACACCCGCATCCATGCGCTCACGGCGGCTATGGCTCCGGGATGCAGCCTTGACGTGGTGCGCGCCCAGTTCCCCGACCGGGTGCACGACGTGGGCATCGCTGAGCCCCACTGCCTGACGGCCGCGGCGGCCATGGCCGCCGCCGGCCTCCGCCCCGTGATCAACCTCTACTCGACCTTTTCACAGCGCGCCCTCGACCAGTGGATCCACGACGTGGCCCTACAGAAGTTGCCCGTGATTCTGTGCCTCGACCGCGCCGGAATGGTCGGCGAAGACGGCGCCACCCACCACGGAGTCTTTGACCTGGCGATGTTCCGCGCAGTCCCGCATACGGCAATTTGGGCTCCGCGCGACGGAGCCGCCCTGCGCGAAGCCCTCGAAGAGGCCCTAGCCTACGGCGGGCCGTCCATCATTCGCTACCCGAAGGGCAAGGTTCCGCACTACCCCGCCCCCCTGCAGCGCCGCGGCGGAATGGATTGGATGCAGTCCGGAACCGGCGTCGCCCACTTCGCCCTCGGAACCGCCCTCAGCCAAGCACTCGAGGCGGCCGCTCCCAGCCACAGCGTCATCGACCTGCGCCGCGCCAAGCCCATCGACCCCAACTCGCTGCACTACTTCGCCCGCAACCACCACACCTGGCACGTCTGGGAAGACGCTCAGGCCATCAACGGCGTGGGCCAAGCCCTCGGAACCTGGCTCCTCGAACACGGCTACAGCCACATCGCACTGCATCGCCACGGCTACCGGGACCGTTTTATGGACCATGCTCCGCGGGAAACCCAAATCAAGGATGCTCAGCGCTAGGATGCTTCGCAACAGCTCGTTGGCAAGGTTAGCTCGTTAGCCACTGGTTACTAGTTGCTTGTGCCGCACCGCCACAGACCAGAAGCTAGGAACTAGAAACAAACCGAACCCGTTATCAGGTTATAACCGGATTTTACTTTTTGTGTGTGTTCCCAAAACACGGATACAGCTCACACACAGTAACTTAACTAGAAACCAGCAACTCGCTCGTTCACGCAAATCCCAACGCCTCGCGCACCCGCTTCAGGGTGGCCTGGGCCACTGGGCGAGCCTTGGCGGCTCCGGCACGAAGCACCTGGTGCACCGCGTCGGGGTCAGCCATCAGGCGGTCAAACTCGGCGCGGGGTCCCGCGAAGCGCTCCAAAATGGCGTGAAGAAGTGCCGTCTTGGCGTGGCCGTAGCCGTAGCCGCCGGCACGGTACGCCGACTCCATCTCGGCAACCTGCTCGGGGCTGGCAATGAGGCGGTAGAGCGTCACAACGTTGCAGGTCGAGGGGTCCTTGGGGTCCTCGAGAGCCGTAGAGTCGGTGACAATGCCCATGATTTGCTTCTTCAGTTCTTTTTCGGGCAAGAAGATGTCAATGACGTTTCCGTAGGACTTGGACATTTTTTGGCCATCGGTTCCGGGAATCGTCATCACCGACTCTTGAATGCGCGCCTCGGGAAGCACAAACACTTCGTGGCCCGTGATGCGGTGAAACGTCTCAGCGATGTCGCGGGTGATTTCGAGGTGCTGGCGCTGGTCCTTGCCCACCGGAACCAGGTGCGCATCGTACAGCAAGATATCCGAGGCCATCAGGACCGGATAATCAAAGAGTCCGGCGTTAACGTCGCTGAGGCGGTCTGACTTGTCCTTGAAGCTGTGCGCATTGGCCAGCATCGGGTAGGGCGTAAAGCAGTTGAGGTACCACGTGAGCTCCGTGCACTCGGGCAAATCGCTTTGCGCATAAAAGACGGTGCG
>ENA-OUVC01000025-OUVC01000025.1-marine-metagenome-genome-assembly--contig:-NODE-25-length-117553-cov-5.018463_pt1 | contig 117553 bp, 102 predicted proteins | sample MGYA00248622_ERZ508571 | MGnify/ENA primary metagenome ERZ508571 (study PRJEB26236, sample SAMN06267175) | marine metagenome | isolation source: Columbia River Estuary | place: USA:Columbia River... | reverse complement strand
TCCAAACCCCGTTAAAGGTGCCGTGACGGAATAGTCATTGCCATAAGAAACATCCGTAGGATTTTGCAATTGAAGCTTTGATAACTCAGCGCGATAATTATAGGCGCCCAACCTCAAACCAACTGCCAATCGCAAATCACGCGTGATTTGTTTGTGATACGCAATATTTCCAGCAACTTCTGTTTCTCCAAATGGCGATGCAACCGCGAATTTTCCGATTTTTCCCGTTTGAACGTTCAATCCAACAGCAAAATCTCTGAAAGCCGGGGCTTGAGAAACTGGAGTATGAATTGACAAACTTTGGTATTTCGGCGCTCCTGGGTAGTTAGCCCATTGAACTCTAGATAAAGCGCTAGCAACCAAAGTTCTCTTCGACCCAGTATAAGCTGGATTCATTGCCATTGAGTTAAAATCATAATGGGTGTACATCTGCTCTTGCTGTGCAGTAAGTTTTGACGCCATCACACAACCAATGGCAACCAACACCCGTAATTTATTATTTATCATGAATTTCATGTTTTATGATGTTATTAGTTTTTGATATAAAGATTTTGAGAAACCGTTTTGTCGGCATATTTGAAAATCAAATAGTAAACACCTTCTGGTAAAGCTTGTCCGGTTTGGGTTGCTTTTCCATCCCAGTCGTTTTTATATCCAATACCTGAATTGAATACTTCCTGACCCCAACGGTTAAACACGATAATTTGAGGATTACTAAACACTTTTGATTTCAGACCGCGTACATATAGCTGATCGTTTATTCCGTCACCGTTTGGTGAAATACCCTCTGGCACAAAGAAATCTGGATCTATGTAATCAGGTACACCATCTTTATCGATGTCTTTGGTGCCTTCTAAGCTATCTAGCAATTCATCATCATCAGAATCCAAATCTCTCCAGTTGCCAATACCATCACCATCTGTATCAATTGTTCCTTCTGTCTTATCGTCGATGCCGTCGCCGTCTGAATCCAAATCCAAGTAATCGGCATTGCCATCGGAATCAGTATCCGTTGTGCCTTCGACTTTGTCACTGATGCCATCACCATCTGAATCTAGGTCACGCCAGTTGCCGGTACCATCGCCATCTGTATCTGTAGTGCCTTCAATTTTATCGCTAATACCATCATTGTCTGAATCCAAGTCACGCCAGTCAGCAGTACCATCACCATCAGTGTCGGTTGTGCCTTCAACGCTATCCAAGATACCATCACCATCGGAATCAAGATCTAAGTAGTCTGCAATTCCATCTCCGTCGGTGTCAACCGTACCTTCGATTTTATCAGTGATACCATCACCATCGGAGTCAAGGTCTAACCAATTGCCTTGTGAGTCGCCATCAGCGTCAGCACTGCCTTCGGTATTGTCTAAGATGCCATCACCATCCGAATCCAAATCTAACCAGTTGCCAATACCATCACCATCGAAGTCATTGGTTCCTTCCAAGCTATCTAGGATACCATCACCATCCGAATCTAGGTCACGCCAGTTACCTATGCCATCACCATCGGTATCTGTGGTTCCTTCGATACTGTCTAAAATATTATCGCCGTCTGAATCAATGTCAATCCAATCGCCGTTTCCATCGCCATCGGTATCAACAGTACCCTCTGTTTGGTCGCTGATGCCATCATTATCTGAATCCAAATCACGCCAGTTGCCTATTCCATCACCATCCGTGTCGGTTGTGCCTTCAATTTTATCGGATATTCCATCATTATCTGAATCCAAATCGCGCCAATCACCGGTACCATCGCTATCTGTATCAACAGTGCCTTCGATACTATCCAAGATTCCATCGTTATCAGAATCCGTATCCAAGTAATCCGCTGTGCCATCACCATCTGTGTCTACGTTGCCTTCAGTTTGATCGCTAATTCCATCACCATCTGAGTCCAAGTCACGCCAGTTGCCTAAGCCATCGCCATCAGCATCATTGCTACCTTCAATTTTATCAGAGATGCCATCATTGTCGGAATCTAAATCCCTCCAATCACCTTTTCCATCACCATCGGTATCTACGGTGCCTTCAAGGCTATCAAGAATACCATCGGCATCAGAATCTGTATCACGGAAGTCCGAAATACCATCACCGTCCGTATCAACTACATCTTCAATAGTATCTGAGATGCCATCCGCATCTGAATCCAAATCCAAATAATCTGGTTTGCCATCGCCATCGGTATCAATAGGCGTCGCCGGAGCACTTCCTGCTTCAAAATCATCCTGGATACCATCATTATCAGAATCTAGATCACGCCAATTGCCTTTGCCATCACCATCGGTGTCAACGGTGCCTTCCACACTATCTGGAATTCCATCGTTGTCGGCATCTAAATCTCTCCAATCACCTGCACCGTCAGCATCAGTATCTACAGTGCCTTCAATTTTGTCTGAAATGCCATCATTGTCTGAATCCAAATCCCGCCAATCGCCGGTACCATCACCATCGGTATCAACGGTGCCTTCTATTTTATCTGTGATTCCATCGTTGTCTGAATCAGTATCAATATAATCACCTTTTCCATCTCCGTCTGTATCCACAACCCCTTCCATCTTATCTGAAATGACATCGCCATCACTGTCAGTATCTCTCCAATTTCCAATTCCGTCGGCATCAGTATCAACAATTCCTTCGGTTTTATCACTTATGCCATCAGCATCAGTATCTAAGTCTTTATAATCAGCGCTGCCATCACCATCGGTATCAACTTCACCATACCCTGATCCGCCATTGGCAACTGTTGGCACTCCTTGTGCATTTACAATTGGCGAACCGGTTCCAGCAATACCATTTTTGTCAGGATCGTTTCCATCCACTTCGTAAATATCAAAAATACTGTCATCGTCAGAATCCAAGTCCTTATAGTTTGGTACACCATCTGAATCAAAATCTTTAGCCAAAATGGCCATTTCATTTTCAGTGAAATCCAAAATTCCATCATTGTCTGAGTCCATATCGGCGAAATCAAATACACCGTCGCCATCCGTATCCTTCGACCCCTCTACATAGTCAGGTATTCCATCACCGTCAAAATCACGCGCAATCACAGTGACATCTACAGTATCGGGTCCAATCAAATTGCCAGATTTGTCTTTTGCCCATATAACAACCTTGTTTACCCCCGTATCAGCAATCGTGTAATCTAATTTGCTAACATCCAGCGTATCTATTCCACAATTGTCGTACAATAAAGCAATGACAGCATATTTCGACATTTTGGCATTGCCAGTTGTATCGAGATAAATAGTGTGGTTTTGAACTTGAAGTACCGGTTTAATAGTATCCAATACTGTAACTTTTACCGTTGCAGTAGAAATATTCATGCTAGGATCGTAAGCAGTGACAGTGACAACGTTAACTCCGGTTTGATTACAATTGAAAAGCGTATCGCTCAACTTCATGCTATCGATGTTACAGTTGTCGTAACTGCCATTATCGATATCCATTTTATTCAGTTTGGCAGAGCCAAATTTATCTAAATACAATGTTGCTACTTTCAAGCTCAACGTCGGATAAATGGTGTCTAACACAGTAATCGTTAACGAAGCTGTAGTGATATTTCCATTGACATCTTTGGCAGAATAAGTTACAGTGTTGATGCCTTTGTTTAAGCAATTGAAACTTGATTTCGTTAAAGTTCTTGCAACACTTCCGCACACATCGGTTGAGCCTAAATCTACGCTATCAATTGAAAGATTGGCTAAACCACTTGCATCCAAATAAATAGTGAAATCACGCGTGTTGATTGTTGGTCGTGTTGTGTCTTTAACGTTAACGATGAAATTGATACTGTCTTTGTTTGAATTTACATCTACAATTTTAAACTTCACTGTGTTATAGCCAATATTACTACAGTTAAAGGTCGTTTTCGAGATTGACAAAGATGCAATTCCACAATTGTCTGAACTCGAACTATCCGACATATTTGCAGAAACATTTACGCTGCCCAGAGCACCTAAGTAAACCGTCAAAATGTTGTATGGGACAGGAATTGGCTTAACAGCATCAAAATGTTTAATGTTGATTTGAACCGTATCTAAACAACCGTTGGCATCTTTAACCTCGGCTGAATATTTTCCTTCGTATAAACTACTGTACGTTGACGTCGCAACAAATGATTTCGTGATCGAATTAACAGTAGAATCGAGGCGATAGCTATAAGTTGAGGTGCCTCCAGTTACAGATAAAGTTACTATTCCTGTTTTGTCTTGGATACATACAGGATTCGTCACACTAGCACTCAAATTTAGAACTGATGGTTCTGCTACTGTTGATGTTACTGTCTGTGTACAACCGTTTGCGTCTAATACTGTGAATGTATAACTTCCAGCAGCCAATGTTGAGAACGTTGCACTTGCCTGGTAACTACCTGTTCCATTCTTGTATGTATATGGCGATGTTCCACCACCCGCAGTCAAAACTACACTTCCTGTGCTATTGCCTTTACAATCTACATTGGTAACACTGCCACTCAATGTTAGTGCGGTGGGTTCTGTTAGTGTAATTGATTTTGTACCGACACAATTATTTGCATCAGTAACTGTAACAATATATGAACCAGCATACAAATTAGTTGCCTTGGCCGTCGTTTGACTTGGAATAGAGTTCCAAGAATAGGAATATGGACTTGTTCCACCCGAAACCGCGGCTTCAACAAAAGCAGTATTATTTCCTTTACAATCTACATTTCGCAATAAACTAGACGGTGTACTTACAACCAGCGCGCTAATTGGCTCGTCTACGATAACCTGAACAGTATCCGTTAGGCCATTAGTATCAGTAACTGTTACGGTATAGTTGCCTGCATACAAATTCACAAATTTAGGCGAGTATTGGTACGGTGATCCACCGTAAATACTAAATCGGAAAACCGAATCACCAGTTAAAACTTGTACCTCTATTGTGCCATCGTTACCCCCAAAACAATTTACGTTCGTCTTGGCTTTGAGAACCGCATCTGGCGCTTGGCCAAATAACGACACTGTAGAAATCATAGACGACATCAAGAAAACGAATGCCGCCGATAGTTTAAAGTAAGTTCTGGGTGATTTCAAATTCATAAAAAACAATCTCATTATTTTCTTCATTATCAGTGGTTTTGTAATAATTATCGGTTTCAACGGAACAATCATTATCTGATTATTACCGTGCAAAAATACATCTTTATTCATCTTTAGTACTTTTTTCAAATATTTTGACCTGTTATGTACAGAATTAAATACATCCATACTGTTTGATTTATCGCAATAGACCATTAAAGCATCCATTATGTCGCCTTGAATTAAATTATCAGTTCAATTAGTTGATATTATTCAAAGAACAAACCCAACATCTTTTTCTTGGCTCGATATTCTTGCCTCAAAAATTTATCGCGCGGCCCACTGCCAGTGACACTAAGTAGCGTTCCATTGTTTTTACAGGTTTCAAGCCAATTTTGTGTTGAATTAACCCAATGTTCGCAATCGCTGATTAAAACACCCGTCATTTTTGATCCTACAAAAGCGATATTGTCCCGCGTGGTTTTAATGATGAAAGTATTGTCGTTGCTCGTTAATGGCGAAAAATACAATTGAAAGTCTGCCCCAACCGCATGTGGCAAGTAAGGATTTAGTTTTTTACCTCGCTCCGCCTGGTCATGTATGTGATCTACCAAAAAATCGTATTCGTCCAGTACTGCCCTAAATTCATTATCATTGGCAAATAAGCCACATTCCTTGTAATGTTTGATTTGATATAATGTTGAATACAACGTCTCATAACTCCAAATCTCTTCGCTCGCAATATTCATGTATTGACTGCTCAACGATTCAAATTGCCTTTCGTTTTCCATCAAACTTGCTTGAAAAGGAACACTACGTAATTTGTAATCGCCCAAAAAATCTCGATTCCATACAAATGATTTAAATGCCGCTAAAGCTGGAAACCAGAAATAATAAAACAATGGGATTTCTTTGGCACCATAGGATATAAAACTCCCTGGTCGCTCAATCGCCTTTCCAAGGTATGATTTTAACTCTCCGTAATAATCATGGATTGAATAACTGCTATCAATCGACTTGTATTCTCCTTGAAACCAATTGTTTCCCATGTGAATCAATGTGTTAAGGTCGATGTTAAAAACCTTCGCCAATTTCATTAATTCGTCCGCTTTAAATGTTTGAGGACTTCTAATTCTTCTGTAAGCTGCGTCTTGCGAAATGCACAAAATATCTGCAACAATTGTTGCTGTTTTCATGCCCTGTTGTTTCGTTTTTTGATGTAATAGCTGTGTAAATGTGTCGATCATAACTGTTTTTATTAAGTTGTTTTCGCTTAATACAATAAAATCGCCCCTTACACCCAAGAGATTGGCGAAAAACGCAAATTATTTTTTTCAGAACTCATAAAATTGGCGAAAAACGACGGGCATACAAGTTTCATGGAAACCAAATTTGTATCGAACAATTAACGATATGAATTATGAAAAACAGAACGTATTGCGAACTCAGCTGGATTGAACAAAATCCCAGCGTATTACTCCCAACATGGTTAAAGGAAGAAAAACCCTACCGCGTAGGTCGTAAACACAGATTATTATTTCCATCTCAAGCTTTTTATTATGGGAGGGCCGTAGCATGAAAAAATTACTACTTACACCATTATTTTGTTTGATCGGTCTCAGTTTGTTTGGACAAACGTTTATGACCTCCTTCAAACACACTTTTAAAGGATTGTCTATAGAAAGTTCCGGCGTGTCTCATATTAAGGATATTGCTTGTCCTCAAATTCAGCTATCTCAATTCGGTGGCAGTGGAAAGATTGATTCCAATTATTTAGACGTAGCCGAAGAAATTTTTAGAATATTTCAACATAGTAAAACAACGGGAAAGCCAGATATAACGCAATGGGATACATTAATGAAATTGCGTAATGAGTACCTATCAAAAAAAGTGGTCCCATTAATGCTTTTTGATTTTAAACTTCATGAATTAAGCGACAGTTTTTGGAATGGGCAGGGCTATACGGTTAATGGGGACAGCCAATATCTCGTCAAATCTGGACCTTGGAAAATCACCGATTTCCAACAATCCAACATTTTCTATTTTATACCCTTGGTTGGCCAGTTTGATCCAGAATGTCAATATGTAATACTTGACAAGCGGTTTATTATTTCAAACCGACCTGCAGACACCACTGTTCGATATTCTATGGAAATCAACGGACAACCTATCAATTTGTTGTCTGACGGCTTTTCTCAAATAGTGGGTTTAAAACCCGGATTGAACGATTGTCGTTTTTTCTTAGAAGCATCTGCTAGTAGCGATAGATTTCTACTGTCGAGCACTTTCTATCCAATGCCAAATGCAAGAAGAAAATTCGCGAGTTGGATTCAATTTCACAATTCAAACACTCTACCAAATTGGAAGGTGCTCCTAGATAATATTAACTTACAAACGTTTCAAGTATCTACCTATGCGAAATCAAGCGAGGGTGCAAATGTTACAGTTGGTGCAAATTTGACCGTTCATTTTGGTAAAGACAAATCTTCCCAACGCGCTCACACATGCATAGAAAATCCAATAGTATTTATTGAAGGAATTGATTTTGGATATCGAAACAATCCAACTGGGTGCAGGGATGGTAAATGCGGAAATATGGGATACCTTGATTTGCTCAAAGGTCAACAATGGAATGTAGATTCAAAGAAATGGGAACCATGGAGATCTATAGAGAATGCACCAAAAATTTTAAATCAGTATCGAGACTCTGGATTCGATATCATTTATATTGATTTTTGGGATGGCGCAGATTTAATTGAAAACAATGCGCTCGTAGTTTATCAATGTTTAAAGAATATAAGCAACCGACTATGTGGCAAGGAGTTACATGTTGTTGGTGTAAGTATGGGTGGTTTGATTGGAAAGCGTGCCTTAACCATGTTAGAAAATGATACGCAAGCCTATTGTGTAAAAAGTTTCACGGCTTTTGATTCTCCACTATTGGGAGCAAATATTGCCCTTTCATTGCAAGCAACCGCCAATTATTATAGTGACCTATTTGGCATTACGCGCGATATGAAAGAAAGAATGTTGAACCGGCCCGCATCAAAACAAATGTTATTAATGCACCATGAACAAATCGATGGGCCAAACCCCTTGAGAAATAAATTCATGAGTGACCCATCAATGCAAGCCTTTCCGTCAATCCCTTGGAGCTGGGGTATAGTAAACGGCAGTAACGTGGGTATGCCGCAACAAAAAATTAATGGGACATACTTGGCACCAGGTGAAATGCTTATGCATATAAATGCATTTGAAGAGTTAAAAAACAAACTAACAAAAATTGGGCAGATAACAGGGAAATTGGGCATTTATGTCGCTGGCAAGTTATTGCCAACCACCGATGCGAAATTATTCGCCTATCAAGTTACATTAAAAGGTGCACCAGCAGGAAAAGGTGCCGTTGCCGTTTTTGAATCAAACATTGCCAAGGATAAGACCTGGTTTGTGGATGCCAAAAAGCAAGGTTTAGACCATCAATGTGGCAGTCAAAACAATTCTATTTTAGCATTTGCAAACCTCTCCAAGATGACATTAGGAACCATTAAATCGGAGCTTATGACAGAAAACACTTGTTTCATTCCCATCTGGAGTGCGATGGGTAATTCAACGGGTTCTAAGAATTGGACTTCGCCATTGTCGTATCAGGTTGGTGAAACTCCCCTATTATTGCGCAATACGCCCTTTCAAGATTATTACGCACAGACAGAAAATCAAGATCATGCCTTCTTTGATTCAAGTAAAAATGGCAATGCAATGTGGTTGCTTAACAAAATTCTTTCATCAAAAAATCTTCAATCATTAACTTTTGATAGCGCTTATTTTATTGGAAATATTGGTGATCGATTTATTGGAAACGTCATCATTAAACAGGGTGGCACTCTACAAATTAACAATTGGACGAAAGGAGTAAATGCTACACGTTCTTTTCTAGATTCATTTGTAGTTACCAAACAACTAGATCGCGTCTTTTACCTAGGTGATTGCCAAGAAAACGTCATTCGTGCTCAAAGTGGCTCAACAATCAATCTTGGCTCTGGACTAAGCAATAACCAACCTACCGTGCTACATGTAAAGAACCGCAGTCTAGTTGTGATTGACTCTGGCTCTTTATTGCATCTTACTGGTAAACGATCAAAGTTAATCATTCATAAAAATGCAGTTTTAACACTTAATGACAATTCTACATTGATCATCGATGACGGTAGCACATTAATCATAGAGGAAGGTGGTAAATTGAATATCGGTAAAAATGTTAAATTTTATCTAAATGGAATCAATGCTCTTTTGCATATCGGTGGTAAGGTACAAATAGGGGCGAATGCTGATTTTAACATTCAATCACAACAAGGATTTTCAACAGGCTTGTTAAAATTAAACAATGTTGGTAGCGGATTTGGAATGTGTACGTTTAATGGTAGCGGTAATTCCAAATTTCAAATTTTCGGCAACGACAAAACGGCTTCTACTGTATTACAAATTGAGGGCGTATTGAATACAAAACTTGTTTTTGATACAATCAATTTATACAGAGCCAACGTTAGCTTGGGAAATCAATCCCATCTGATTTGCAACGGTAGCGTGAATATCGCAGATAGCAGGTTTTCTCCGGTAAGTTGGGCAAAAAGTAAAAGTTCTAGTATCACCGTGGAAAAGGGAAATGTTGTCGTTGAGCGGTCAAAATTTGAAAAAATGGATGTTGGGATAAAACTCAACGAGGGCGTTAATAATTGTCTTATTTCACGCACTAATTTTCTCGATTGCATTACTGGTTTACTAAACAGTGGCAAACATTTAGTGGTTTCAAATTGCATGTTTAAGTCAAATGATGTGGGTGCCGAAATTCAAGGAAGTATGTCATCTGACAGTTTTGACAACTGCTATTTCTTCTCGCATCTAAACATGGGATTGTATGTGGAAACAAATGACACCACCAATATCCTATTGAGTCTCAATAACTGCGGGTTCTATAAGAACCAAGTTGCTGTACAAAGTCTCAATCGAAGTTTAGCATTTGCGTGTTCAATATTTGGTTACAACACCACAGGAATTGTCTTAAACAATGCCAAATTGATCTGTGGCGCGGAATCAGGAGAGATGATCAATTCAGACACTGTTTATGCGGGTTTCAACACATTCGCATTCCAAGAAGGTGCCTCGATAAAAGCAAATAATGCCACGCTTTATTTGAATGGAAAAAACAATTTTTTACGCTCCATTGAGAAAAAAGCGAAAAAATTCGAAATCTATGGTTCGTTGGCAGAAATAGATGGGGGTAACAAAGGTTCGCAGAAAAATGATAATTTGAATATCGGTGAAAATTATTGGCAGCCATCAAAGTGGAATTATTCAATGGATAGTCTCCAGGAAAATTATATCAATCTTGGCTATTATGATATTGGTGGTCATTTCAATGAAGTAGAATTGACAGGAAAACTAGCAAGTAGCCAATTTGTTAAATGCTACGACCCAAATGGTAGTGTCAGTTCCGCAATGAAATTGGCTGGACTGGACAATGAGTATTCAGACCTTGAAATTGACCGTAGTATTAAAAATAATTCCATTGTAAACATTGGATTTGAATGGCCAAACAATGCAAAAGTATTCACGGTAGACGGTAAATTGATTCGGACAATTAGTACCGGAGATCAAGCAAAATCTGATAACTTTGGGATTAGTCCTGGCGTTTACATTTTACGTTGGACGGATGCTAATAATTCCATCAAATCGAAGAAAATAATGGTGTTTGAAAAATAATAGTAACTTCATTGATAGACATCATCCTATACAGTTGATAACAAACAAACCCGAAACCCTATTTATAGAAGTAATTTTGCGATATGAAAATTACTTTTTGGGGTGCCGCCAGACAAGTCACAGGCAGTATGCATTTGTTGGACTTGCCTGGTGGTACTAGGGTTTTGATAGATTGTGGTTTAGATTATGAGAAAAGGAAAGAATTCGATGAGCGAAACGCGGTTTTTCCATTTGATCCTAAATCAATTGATTTGTTGGTTTTAACCCATGCGCACATCGACCATTCCGGAAATGTTCCCAACTTGGTTAGACAAGGTTTTAATGGCAAAATCGTTGGCACCGAACCTACATTAGAATTAAGTGATTTCTTACTTCATGATAGTTTGAATATTCAGCGAATGGAGGCAGCTGCAAAGCAGAAAGCAGAATGGCGTCAAAGTGGTAGAAAAATGAAAAAGGGCAAACAGCCTCAAGTTCAAACATTGTATAGTAAAAAACATATCACCGAAATGTTAGACATGTCGTTTACATTGGGGTATGGCGAAGATTATTCTTTCAACGACGAGCTCACATTGTCGTTACATGAGGCAGGACACATATTGGGGGCTGCCAGCGTGCGATTTGAAATCAAACATGACAACAAAACCACGGTAGTGGGATTTACGGGTGACTTGGGAAATGCAAACTCAAAATTGGTACCAAATCCTAAAGCCATGAAGGGATTGAATTATTTAATATCCGAAAGCACCTACGGGGGCAGAAAACACAATAGTGATTCAAAAGACGCCGAACAGGCAATGCTTGATGAAATCATTGAAACTTGTGTAAATCGCAAAGGCAAACTCGTTATTCCTGCCTTTAGCGTTGGTCGTACACAAGCAATTATTTTTAGCATTCATCAATTATATCGCGATGGCAGATTACCAGAAATACCAATTTTCACGGACAGCCCATTAGCCATAAGAAGTACCAAGGTTTACCAGCATAATATTGAGTTTTTGAACGAAGAAGCAAAAGCGTTTCAAGCAAAAAATGGTAGTCTCTTCGATTTTCCGCTTTTACAAGTAATTGAAGACGAAAAAGAAAGTGAGATTTTAAGTGTGATTAATGAACCGTGTGTGATTATATCCGCTGCGGGAATGGTAGAGGGCGGAAGGATCCAAATGCATGTTAGAAATAATGTAGGGTATCCTGAAAACACTATTTTAATCGCGGGTTTTTGTGCCGAAGGAACCCTAGGACATCGATTACTTCAAGGCCAGGATTTTGTAGAAATCAACAGAAAACCAAGGCCTGTTCATGCAAAAATTAAAAGAACGGATGTGTTTAGTGCCCACCCAGACCATCCACAAATGCTTGAATATTTTGAGCAAACCAACGATGGTGCGCTGAAAAATGTATTTTTAGTCCATGGCGATGCATCTCAAATGGAAATATTGGCCAATGATGTAAAACATACTGAAGTCATTATACCCGAAAAAGGACAAACTTTCGAGTTAGATTGATGCGATGGTTGCGCGCCATATTGCTTTTTCCATTAGGTCTACTTTGGGGACTTTTTGCGCTATTAAAACGTAGGTGTTATCCCCTTTTGGGTTTATCTCAAAAACCCACGATAGCAACATGGGTTATCGGCAATTTACATGCTGGAGGACAAGGTAAAACACCAACAATTATTGCTTTGTACCATTGGTTACGCATCGAAAGCACAATGCCTTTAGAAATAGCTATTTTGTCAAGGGGTTATGGAAGAAAAACAAAAGGGTATCGTCGAGTTACACATTTAGAATCCGCCGAATCTGTTGGCGATGAACCATTAGAAATATATAATGCGGTAAATCAAAACGTTGGAAAGATCCAAAATGAAAATTCTAACCAAATATTAAGTAGCGAGGCTTCTATACTGTCACCATTGTCCCGGATAAAGGATACATATCAAATCAATCAATCACCGGTATTTGTGTGTGAAGACCGCATTCTTGGTATTTCAAACATTCAACAAACAGATCCGAATATTAACATGGTTCTTCTCGACGATGGTTTTCAGCATTTGAAATTGTCAGCATTGGGAAATGTCGTTCTCACAAAATACCAAAAACCTTTTAGTCAAGATATGCCTTTACCTGCTGGAAATTTGCGAGAATTCCCGCATGCATCCAAAAATGCAGATATTATTTTAGTTACTCATTCACCCAACAATTTGAGTTTAACCGATGCAAATAAGTGGAAAGCAAAGTTGAATAGGCAATTGGGGTTTTGGGGCGTAAAACCAGGTTCTGCGAAGTGGGTTAATGACATTTATTTTGCTAGCTATTTTACAACTGAACCTATTGAACAGTCCAGTTTGAACAGATATTCAACAGATGGCAAGCGTCTAGGTAAAGGGGGAAAAATAATTTTGATTACCGGGGTCGCCGATGCATCAGGAATTGTGAATGCACTGAATGAATATTCTATTTTTCATCATTTTGAATATGCAGACCATCATTCGTTTTCGACAAGCGATTTAACAACTTGGCAGAAAAAATACAACCAATCGTTACAATCCAAGGACATTGACGTTGGAATCACCAATCAGGACAAAAACAACTGCGTTTTTGTCTGTACACGAAAGGATTATATGCGAATTATGTCGTTGTGCAAGGCAAATTCTAACTCTGCTAATTTTTCCAATTTGCCGTTTTATGTTTGCCATTCAGAAATTGAGATTCTTTTTAACGAAAAACACCAATTACTAAACAAGATTTTAACCCGGAAACTAAATGATTCATTTTAAATTATTATATCGCAAATCGTTTTTGCTTATCATTTCAATGGCCCTATTTTTATTGAATTCCTGTGGGCTCCCTGAAAATACAATTTCCGAAGAATTTCAAACTATGGAAAAGGGAATTTGGGGCTGGAAAGAAACAAAATCATTTTCTTTTGATATTGAGGATACAACCCGTTATTATAATATCTATTGCGGATTGCGTTTAAATGGAACATATAATTACAGTAATATTTGGTTGATTTACGAGTTGTCTGAATCAAAACTAGATACGCCAAGTGTTAATAATAATAGCGTAACACCTCTATTAAAAAACCAATTTCAAATAGAACTAGCGGACCAGACTGGAAGGTGGTTGGGAAAAGGCATGTCGAACCTCATTTCGTATGAACAACCCTTGCTTGTTAAAACAAAACTTAGAAAAGGACATTATACGTTTAAACTCTCTCAAAATATGAGGGAAGATTTGCTTTCTGGGGTTAATGACGTGGGCGTCAAGGTAGAAAGAGCACAGCCCATTTTATAATAATTATTTTATGGTAGTAAAAGGGTATGCATCCGCATTGGTGGGTGTTGAGGCAATCGTTGTGACCGTTGAGTCCAGCAGTATGAGTTTCAATGGTGAAATGGGTGTCACTTGTGTCATCGGGTTGCCTGATAATTCAATAAAGGAAAGTTTGTTTCGATGCGAGGCAGCAATCACACATTCAGGTTTCGAAAAAGTACGGCAACGGCAGATCATCAATTTATCGCCGGCAAACTTGCGTAAAGAGGGGTCGGGGTATGATTTGCCTATTGCCATCGCGATGCTTGCAATGAGTTTTCAAATTCCTATGGAAAGGTTAGAGCAGTTCATAGTTATGGGTGAGTTAAGTTTAGATGGCAAAGTGAAGCCAATACCCGGCGTGTTACCCATGGCAATGTGCGCAAAAAAAGCTGGATTTTCTGGAATTATCGTTCCTGCCGACAATGCTTTTGAAGCTTCAGTAGTAGATGGTATTTTAGTTTATGGAGTAAAAAATTTGGAAGAAGCAGCCAACTTTTTAGCTGATCGAATTAAACTGACACCAGTACGCCATCATACTGCATTGTCCGAGGCTATGGAGAACGTGACATATGAATTTGATTTTGCCGATGTTAAAGGGCAGCAAAATGTTAAAAGGGCCCTCGAAATAGCAAGTGCCGGAGGACATAATGCTATTTTGATTGGTCCACCTGGAGCCGGAAAAACCCTCTTAGCAAAAAGTATTCAGAGTATATTGCCAACCATGACTGTTTCAGAAGCGCTAGAAACTTCAGCGATACATTCTGTTGCTGGCAAATTAAATCAGAAGCAGAGAGTCGTATCAAACCGCGTTTTTCGATCTCCACACCACAGTATATCGCATATTGCACTTGTAGGGGGTGGAAGTACGCCCAAACCTGGAGAAATTTCTCTAGCACACAATGGCGTTTTGTTTTTGGATGAGCTTCCGGAATTTCATCGCAATGCATTGGAGTCGATGAGACAGCCAATTGAAGACGGAAAAGTGCATATTTCCCGCAGCAAATTTAGCATCGAGTATCCATCCAAATTCATGCTGATTGCATCAATGAATCCTTGTCCTTGTGGTTACTATAACCATCCAACCATAGAATGTACATGTCCAATGGGAAGTATTATTCGTTATTTATCAAAAGTCAGTGGTCCTTTATTGGATCGCATAGATTTACACGTTGAGGTGTCGCCCATCCCTATCGACGATTTATCAAGTAACAAAAACCGCAGTGAATCAAGTGCTACAATTCGAAAAAGAGTGACATTGGCGCGTGCGATTCAAAAAACGCGTTTTCAAAATAATGAGTTTGACAACATACACTGTAACAGCCAAATTCCCAGTAAATTCATTCAACAACTATGTCACCTTCAACCCAAGTCACAACAGCTTTTGGAATCGGCCATGTCACGTCTAAAATTGAGCGCAAGGGCATATCATCGCATTTTAAAAGTTGCTAGAACCATTGCAGATTTGGCACATGAAAAAGAAATACAGCCAGAACACGTTGCCGAAGCCATTCAGTATCGGAGTTTAGATAGGTCCAACTGGGGGAATCGAGTTGCACCTATGGATTGACATTGAATAATTTGCTGGGGGTTTGTTGGGGAATGAAATATGTCTGGGTGTTACGGAAATCAAAACAAAGGGGCCCCAACAAGTTGGGGCCCCTTTGTGCAATTATAAAAAATTTTAATTATCCGATTCTAGCGATCAAATCGGCAACACGAGCACTGTAGCCAGTTTCGTTATCGTACCAACCTACAATCTTAACAGTATTGCCAATCACTTGAGTTAATTCAGCATCAAAAATACAAGAGTGTGTATTTCCAATGATGTCGATGCTCACGATAGGATCAGTATTATATTCCAAAATGCCCTTCATTGGACCTTCTGCAGCGGCTTTCATGGCAGCATTCACTTGCTCTACTGTAGCAGCATTTTTCAATGTGCAAGTAAAGTCAGTCACTGAACCATCTGGAATTGGAACGCGCATAGCATTTCCATTCAATTTGCCTTTCATATGAGGCAACACTAAGCCTACGGCTTTAGCAGCACCAGTACTTGTTGGAACAATGCTGTAAGCGGCGGCACGAGCACGACGCAAATCTTTATGAGGCGCATCGGCCAAGTTTTGATCGGCAGTATAGGCGTGAATGGTTGTCATGAAGCCTTGTTCAACACCAAAAGCATCGTCCAATACTTTCACCATTGGCGCCAAACAGTTGGTCGTGCAACTTGCATTTGACAAGATTGTTTCAGTACCATCAATTACTTCTTCGTTAACACCTAAAACTATTGTTTTCACATCGCCAGTGGCGGGGGCAGAAATAACTACCTTTTTTGCTCCGGCTTCAATGTGCATGTTGGCTTTTGCAGCATCGGTAAAAATACCTGTGCTTTCCAAAACCACATCCACACCCATGGCACCCCATGGCAAAGCCTTAGGATCGCGTTCAGCCAACGCTTTAATTTTTTTACCGTTAATTATCAAATGGTCTGCATCAGATGTTACAGTTCCAGCAAATCTTCCGTGAACAGAATCATACTTTAACAAGTGCGCAAGAGTGGCATTGTCAGTTAGATCGTTAATAGCAACTACCTCCACACCTGGAGTGTTGAATAAAAATTTAAAGGCGTGACGGCCGATACGACCAAATCCATTAATGGCTACTTTCATGTTATGTTAATTATTCGTTTTGTTTTGCAAATTTAGTTGTTTTTTGTGGAGTGCTTGGTAAGAAAATCCGCATAGGCCAATGATATACCTTCCTTCAAGTGGGTTTTTGGCTGCCACCCCGTGGCAAATAACCTACTTGAATCCATCAATTTTTTGGGTGTTCCATTGGGCTTAGAGGCATCAAAAACGATTTCGCCTTTAAATCCAACGATTTCGCCTATCATTTTGGCCAAATCTCCAATCATTATATCACTGCCATAACCCACATTCAAAAATTCTTTTTCGTCGTAATTGAGCATCAAATAAACCAAGGCATTTGCCAAATCATCGGCATATAAAAACTCACGCATCGGTGTACCATCACCCCAAACAACCACTTCGGGACTATTATTCTCAGCCGCTTCGTGGAATTTGCGAATCAACGCCGGCAATACGTGACTATTTTCTGGATGATAATTGTCGTTCGGACCATACATGTTTGTAGGCATCGCTGAGATAAAATTGCATCCGTACTGATCGCGATACGCCTCACACATTTTAATTCCCGTAATTTTTGCTATAGCATAGGGTTCATTGGTAGGCTCCAAATATCCGCTGAGCAAATATTCTTCCTTTAAGGGTTGAGGCGCCAATTTTGGATAGATGCACGAGCTCCCCAAAAACAAGAGCTTTTTTACACCAACAACATGTGCATTATGAATCAAATTATTTTGAATGCAAAGGTTATCGTACAGAAATTCAGCGCGATACGTATTGTTTGCTAGGATACCACCCACTTTAGCGGCAGCAACGAATACATAGTCTGGCTTTTCCTGTTGATAAAACATTTCAACCGCTGACTGATTTCTCAAATCCAACTCGGTACTTGTCCTTACTATCACATTAAAATAGCCCAAACGATTCAGTTCACGAACGATGGCCGAGCCAACCATACCTCGGTGCCCCGCAACGTAAATCTTCGCTTGTTTTTCCATTATTCGAAATAGTTCTTCGTTTGGAAACCACCCTCTTTCAAATAGGTTTCTTTTTGCATCACTTTGATGTCGCTTTGCATCATATCGGTAACCAAATCTTGCAATTTATATTTGGGTGTCCATCCTAGTTTTGTTCTAGCCTTTGTAGCATCTCCAATCAATAAATCAACTTCAGTAGGGCGGAAATATTTAGGATCCACGAATACTACTTCTTGGCCAATCGACAATTGATTCTTTTGACCTGTTGCTGCCTCAAAAACAGTATCATCAACTCCGGCCACATAACCGATTTCGTCGATGCCCTCGCCTTTGAAAGCCATATCGATGCCCACATGCTTGAAACTCATGCGAACAAACTCTCTGATTTCAGTAGTTACGCCCGTAGCAATTACAAAGTCTTCGGCTTTTTCTTGTTGCAGAATCAACCACATCGCCTCGATATAATCTTTGGCATGTCCCCAATCGCGCTTAGAATTTAGATTTCCTAGGTACAATTTATGTTGAAGGCCCAAGGCGATGCGCGAAGTGGCGCGAGTGATTTTACGTGTAACAAAAGTTTCTCCGCGAATAGGACTTTCGTGGTTGAACAAAATACCGCTACAAGCAAAAATATCATACGCTTCACGGTAGTTAACTGTTATCCAAAAACCATACAGTTTGGCTACCGCATAAGGACTGCGCGGATAAAATGGCGTGGTTTCCTTTTGGGGGATTTCTTGTACCAACCCATATAATTCGGAGGTTGATGCCTGATATATCCTTGTTTTCTTGGTAAGTCCAAGGATTCGAATGGCCTCCAACAAACGCAAAGTGCCAATTGCATCACAGTTGGCGGTATATTCTGGGGTTTCAAAACTCACCTGCACATGACTCATCGCACCCAAATTATAAATTTCATCGGGCTGTACTTCTTGTATGATGCGTATCAAGTTGGTAGAATCCGTTAAATCCCCGTAATGCATTTTAAATCGATTGCCCTCAATTTGTGGATCTTCGTAGATATGATCTACCCTATCCGTATTAAACAAAGAGCTACGACGTTTGATGCCGTGCACCATGTAACCCTTTTTCAAAAGAAATTCAGCCAAATAGGCTCCGTCTTGTCCGGTTATACCGGTGATTAATGCAACCTTCATTATTTTGCACAAAATTAAGGAAAACATTTATGGTGTTATTGTTTACCCACCAAAATTCACAGCGAGTTCACTACATTTTTAATGAAGTGATAGGCGCTCGCCTAGGTGAAACTTTCCAAATCACTACAGATTGGTCTTTTTTTAAGGCTTCAAACAATGAAATAAAAATCGTATATACTGATATTCAGCCACTTGACAGCGAATTAACGGATTGTATCTGGATTTATAACGAAGGCTTGTTACATGAAAATTTTATCCGCGATTGGTCGATGACGATTACCCAAAAGCTTATTGAATTTCATCACCAACCGGAAGCAGACGTATTGTTTTCTCTCCCTTTTTATCAATTTGAAGCGCTATTTATCTCCCCAATACTCATAAATAACGCCCCAAACTCTTCTTCCAACGCCGTTTTTTGCAAAAAATCCATCCCATTTGATGCATTTTCAGAAATATTTTGGTGCCTATCGAGATATGAAGAATATCAATGGGAAAGGGAAATCAACAACCCATCGGCCACTTTCAACAACAACCAAGGTGATTCCAATGAAATGGGTGCACAACAATTGTATTCGCCAGATTCCCACGGAAGATATCCGGCAAAACAGAGTCTATTGTTTCAAAACGGATGGTTGGATACTCCAATCGTAGATAAACTGATTTGGCTCCTAGGCTATTGCATCGACAAAAAACCTTTGGATCAATTCGAAATTATTGCCACAGCCGATATTGATATGGCATTGCGTTTTGGCGGAAGATCGTTTTTTGTTAAAACTGGCAGTTTGATCCAGGATGTTTTGTTTAGGCCCACATTGCTGATCGACAGGATAAAGGCTATCCTGAATAAAAAGGATCCCTACCAAATGGAAATTGCCACTTTGCCAATTCTAGCAACTACAGAAAATTTTAAAGTCTTTATTCTGAATCATCGCAAAAGAACTGATAAAAACAAACAGATCCATTCAGAGGCTTTGGCATTAGAACTTAGACGTAGCAAGGAAATTTTTGGTACCGCCACAGAAAACTGGGGCATTCATCCTTCTTGGCAAAACGAATCAAACACTATGGGCACCCAAAACGAATGGCATTGGGAAAAAACAGAATTAGAGAACAATTTAGAAATACCGGTAAAACACTCTCGGTTACATTATATCCATTTGAGGCTGCCAAATAGTTATCAAATTCTGCAGCAAATTGGTATTACTAATGATTGGAGCATGGGATATCCTGAAGCTACCGGATTTAGAGCTGGAACTTCAAAACCCTATATTTGGTATGATCTCATCGACGAAAAATCTATGGGTTTAATTATTCATCCGTTTTGCATTATGGATGTCACTTGTAAAAATTATTTAAATCTATCTGATACTCTATCAATTGAAAAAGGCAATAAAATCAAACAGCAACTCGAGGTAATTGGGGGTACATTTTGTTTCATTTTCCATAACGAATCCGTGTCAAACTCATTTCCTTGGAAGAATTGGAAAAACACCATTATCAATTGGTCAGAAATGCCAATCTCACAATCAAACCTTTGATCAAATAAGTCATGAGCATTCAATATGTCGACCACCATCAGATAGACCCCACAAAATGGGATTCTGCCATTTTGCGAAGTCCACAGCCGTTGGTTTATGGCTTGTTCGAATACCTTAACGCAGTCTGCGAATCGCAATGGGACGCATTGATATACAATGATTATGAAGCGGTTTTTCCTTTGCCTTTCAAGAAAAAATTCGGTATCAAGTATATCGTACAGCCTGTGTTCTGTCAACAATTGGGCGCTTTCGGTTCAACCGTCAACGTAAGTACTCACCATTTTTTATCTGCCATTCCAAAACGTTTCTTGAGGGTTCGACTTCAGTTAAACCCCTATTTCGATCAAACAAACGAAGTAGAATCGATTCAAACAAAACCAGCGGGAATTATCGCATCAAGCGGAAAATTGACAACTAAAACCAACATGACAATCCAGTTGTCGCAACCTCTTGATTATAATAAAGATTGCAAGAAAAACTTACATCGACTTGCGGAACTACCCATAGAATACAAAATCAATGCGATTTCAATTAGAGATGCAATTGACACTTATCGGAAAGCCTGGGGTAAACAAAACCCAGAAATTGGAGACGAACATTATCAACTGTTTGCCAATGCCTGCACAGAAAAATTATCGTTTACGGTAACCGCGCATCATCAAAAAGAAGGCACTCTCTTGGGGGCTGCAATTTTTTTAATTACGCCAGAAAACGCCAATCGCAGTTTGCATTATGTTTGTGCGGGACCCACAGAAATGGGCAAATCCATTGGGGTAATGCATGGGATTATTGATTTTGTTTTGAATCGATATCAAGGAGGAAATATGCTTTTTGATTTCGAGGGCAGCAGTATTGTGTCCGTTGCATCCTTTTATAAAAAATTCGGCGCCAGTGAAGAGCCTTTTTTCTGTTTCAATCGCGGCTTCTGAACTTTGAATCTCATGGCAGTGATTATCTTCGCGCAATGAATTCCTGGATACAAGCGGCTCGTTTGAGAACTCTTCCTTTGGCCTTGTCTGGTATCCTTTTGGGTGCTGCATTATCGCACATGTGCGTTTCTGCTGCAATTCTTTCGGACAGCCATATTGCCCAGACCTTGTCAAATTCAGGCAATCCTATCGGACCTGAGAGTTTAAAATTGGGATTTCATGCATCACCGGCTGTAATTACGTTGTTGGCCATTCTAACCGCCACAGCACTACAAGTATTAAGCAATTTTGCTAATGATTATGGCGATTTTAACAAAGGCACCGACACCAAAGCGAACCGAAGTGATCGAATGTTGGCGTCTGGCAAAATATCTGAAAAATCCATGAAGCGGGCCATTTGGTTCATTAGTCTCATCACTTTAATATTAGGAATTTCATTAATTTATGTCTCGGGATTATTTGAAACCCGGGGTGGATTCTATTTGTTGGCCATTGGTTTGTTGGCACTGTTTGCCGCTATCACCTATACCGTAGGTAAGAACGCTTATGGGTATTTAGGATTAGGCGATTTGTTTGTTTTAATGTTTTTTGGCTTTGTCCCCGTTTTGGGAATGGGCTTATTAAACGGATTGTTTGTTACTGAAGCAACCTGCCAGTACTTAGATGTTTTTCTTTTGGCTGGTTGTGGGTTGGGTTTGTTAAGCACCGGCGTTTTAAACGTAAATAATTACCGAGATATTCCAACAGACAAAGAGCAAAACAAGCAAACACTTGCGGTAAGACTAGGCGCAAAAAAAACCATAGTATACCACAGACTGCTGTTACTTCTGGGTGGAGGGTTGATACCAATGTCGTTTCTTATATTTGAAAAACGATATTTCGAATGGCCTGAGATATTAGGCCTTCAATCTGTTTTCCTTATTGGAATTTTTTCACCCATTTTCTTATTGCTTTCTAGTCACTATCAGGCGGTTAAAGCGGCAGAACCGGGCGATCGGGCAACACTAAATCCGCAATTAAAAAAACTCTCACTAACAGTTCTAGCTATGGTATTATTATATGCGTTTTTAGCATTTTTCATTCTTGATTTTTTCGGTCATTAATCAATACCGCTATACGTCTACAAGGAATATCGGGCCAACTTCAAATCTTAAATATTCAGATACAAAAACCATGCGTTTCGAGATCACTCCACACACCATGGAATTTATTAAGTCTGCCAAGACAAGTAGAGGAGAATACCATCAAAAAATAAGTCATCTCATTCGATTGGGTGACGGCGTTTTTGAGGGCGTGGGCGAGGCGGCTCCCCTAGCAGATCTCAGCATCGACGGCAATGTGGATTTTTATAATAAAACCGCATCTCTTTTAGACAGTCACCTAGAAAAATCGGATATCGAATCACTCCTAGAACATTGGGAACCAGGAACTTCCGAGTCTTTGCCAGCCTTGCGATTTGCACTTCATTGCGCTTGGCAACATTTGCAATTTTTACAATCTCAACCCAATATTGCACACCACCCCACAAAGCCCACCTATTGGATACAAAACGATTTTACTTTTGGTATTTCGGGTATTCCCATAAACGGCTTGGTCTGGATGAGTGATATTGAAGCGATGTATAAAGAGGCTCTATTAAAAATCGATGCGGGTTTTGATTGCATAAAATTCAAAGTGGGTGCTTTAGATTTTGACGAAGAGTGCAAATTGATAGAAAAAATCAGAAAGAAGTACGATGCGTTTAAGTTAGAAATTCGTCTCGATGCCAACGGTGGTTTTGGGTCGGATACAGCGCTCGAACAGATTCAAGAATTGCATCGTTTTGAGATTCACTCTTTGGAACAGCCTGTAAAATCTGGTTTCCACGAACTAGATCGCATTTGTCGTTTTAGCAAAATAGACATCGCCTTAGACGAAGAACTAATTGGCATACACCCGAACAAAATGGGAAACAATTCAACCACGGGCAAAGCTTTGTTGACTTGGGCCAAGCCGAAATACATCATTTTAAAGCCGACATTATTAGGTGGCTTAGACATGGCCGATCGATGGATAAATTTGGCATCGGCATTAGATATTGGATGGTGGAGCACGAGTGCCTTGGAGGGAAATATAGGTTTGGCGGCAATCGCCCAATGGGTATCAAAATACAATCCCAACATGCCTCAGGGCCTAGGAACTGGCTCGCTATTTAAAGAAAATTATGATTCTCGAACTCGTGTGATTAAAAACAAAATCTGGTATTTACCCCAAGAATAATGCTTAAGCTACCTCAAGATTTTATTGATTCTGTTAACCGCGCACTGCCAAGCAATGAGGTAGATGATTTGATTTTGGCAATACAAGAATCGCCGAAAGTGAGCATTCGATTAAACGCATCAAAAGGAATCACATCCAACGGATTTTTAAACGATACTTTAGGCTCACCTATCGCTCATTGTCCTGATGGATATTTGCTAAACACGAGACCATTGTTTACCGCAGATCCCGCATTTCATGCTGGTGCTTATTACGTACAAGAGGCCAATAGCATGATGATTGGGGAGTTGGTGAAGCGGATCATCAACAATTACGATGAGGGGGCAGTTGTATTGGATCTATGTGCATCGCCAGGAGGAAAGAGCACGCATGTAGCCACAAATTTAAGGGCGGGAGATTTACTTGTTGCAAACGAAGTGATTTCGGGTAGATGCAATACCCTTATAGAAAACCTGTGCAAATGGGGGCAGGGAAATCACGTCGTTACTTCTGCCGATGCCAAGCAACTTGGAGAACTTCAGGGGCTTTTCCAAATCATCGTGGCTGACATGCCATGCAGCGGAGAGGGTATGTTTCGTAAAACACCGGATGCCATAGGCGAGTGGAGTTTAAGTAACGTGGATTTATGTACGGATCGACAAAAACGGATTGCGCACGACATATGGCCAAGTTTGGCTGAGGGGGGAGTAATGATTTACAGCACTTGCACATACAATCGTTGCGAAAATGAAGACAATGTCAATTATATCGCCATTGAGCTGGGTGCAAATATTGTTGAATTTGATTTTCCTGAATCTCTTGGAATAATTGAAATAGAGCCTGGCAAATACCGGATGTTGCCAAGTCATACGCAGGGCGAAGGTTTCTTTTTTGCGATACTTCAGAAAACATCAAAAACCCGTTTGAGATTACCGAAGGTGGGAAGAATCAAACCGAGTAAAAACCTGCCCGACTTTTTGCGTGGTGAATTCTTTGGTTATGATTTACAGGATGGTTTAATGATTGTCAAAAATGGGAAATGGAACGACTATTACTTTAATCTTCCAGCCTTGTTGCCGGGCATCAAACAAACTGGCGTGAATGCGGGACAGCTGATAAAAAATCAATGGAAAACGCATCCAGAGTATGATTTATTGGCCAAAAAAACGGTGAATTACGCTCTTTATGACTTAACAATAGACGAGGCATTGCAGTATTATAAGCGAGAGTTTCTGTCGATACAATCTGCCCAAAAAGGAATCTCCGGTTTGCGTTGGAACTCAATTACACTAGGGACAGCAAACGCTGTGAACAATGGGTTTAACAATTTATGGCCGATGAATTGGCGCATCATTCAATCCAAGATTCAAGCAAACAGTTTGCTTATTGAAAGACCTGTTAAGCCTTGATTGCTTTGGGTTTGGTGCGCTTCAACCGATCAACGTAATTCATTTCTTTTTCGGTTAAAAATCTCCATTTTCCTCGGCCCAATTTCACTTTGTCAAATTCACCCAACAATACGCGGTCCAAGGCGGTTACTTCATATCCAAAATGTTCAAACATTCGCCTTACGATGCGATTTCGACCACTTTTGATTTCTATACCCAGCACATTCTCTTTGCCCTCTTCCACAAATCCACACTGTTCAAAAGCCATCATGCCATCTTCAAGTTCTATACCTTCTACGAGTTGAAGCATGTGGTCCTTGCTAGGTTTTTTATCCAATGTTGCCCTATACACCTTTTTGATTTCAAAGCTCGGGTGCATCAATTTTTGCGACATTTCACCGTCGTTAGTTAATAGCAAAACACCTGTAGTATTTCGGTCTAAGCGGCCAATGGGATAAATACGTTCTTTTCCTGGCAAATCAATCAATTCCATCACCGTTTTTCTACCCTCTGGATCATCCGTTGTTGTGATGTATCCCTTGGGTTTGTTCATGATGATGTATACTGGTTTTTCGGGGATTACTTTACGATCCTCCACTTTTACATTGTCCGTTGGGCGAATTTTGGTACCCAATTCTTTTACTACGTCGCCGTTCACTTTTACCAATCCCTGAGTAATCAAGTCATCGGCTTCTCTACGCGAACAAATTCCACTATTTGCAATATATCGATTAAGTCTAATCTCGTCACTTTTCGCGTGATTAGCACTCTTCTCTAAGTTGCTTACAACGCGATTAAATTCTCTTTTGCTACCTTTAAATGCAACTGGGGTATCTGCTTTATCTGCTTTAGGAATGCCAAAGGTTTTTGGTTTTTCGTCGTCAGAATATTGCGTTCTTTTTTGTTCTGTTGGTTCGATGTATTCTCGCTTTGGTGCAGCTGGCTCCGATCCAATAGGCTTGAATTTAGACAGACCCGCTCCCGGTGCTACCTTGGGCTTGTTGAATTTTTCGGCAGACTCAAATGTGTCGTTGCGCTCAGTGCGAGGCTTATCGAATTGTCGTTCTTCCCTCTCAAATTTTGGTTTACCAGTTCCGCGATCAGCACCAAACTTTGGACGATCCGTTCCACGATCAGCACCGCCAAATTTAGGTCGGTCTGTTCCACGATCTCTTGGTCCAAACGACGGCTTGTCGCCACCAAATCTCGGTTTTTCACTTCTATCTCCGCCCCTATCATCGCCACCAAATCTCGGGCGGTCAACACCTTTGTTATCAGCGCCAAATTTGGGTCTATCTCCCCCTCTACTATCTGTGCCAAACCTCGGTTTGTCACCCCTATCTCCAAATTTTGGAGCATCGTTTCCTTTGTATGCAGTTGAAGGCCTTGGTTTGTCAAATCCCCCTTCTCTATTAAACGCGGGGCGGTCACCACTCCTAGGTGCAGGGCTATTTTCTGATCCACCAAATTTTGGTCGATCACTTCTATCACCTGCAAATCTCGGGTTGCCATTGCGGTCGCCGCCGGTAAAACCTTCACCTGGTTTTTTGAACGACCCTCTTGGGCTTCCACCAAACGGTGCCCGGTTTTTGTCTGGAAAACTCCTTGATGTATTTCCAAATTTGGGTCTGTCATTACTGTTTCCAGTGCCGCCAAATTTGGGTCTATCTCCCCCTCTACTATCTGCGCCAAACCTCGGTTTGTCACCCCTATCACCAAATTTATTGTCGCCGCCAAACTTAGGACGATCTGTACCGCCGAATTTGGGTCGTTCCGTTCCACGGTCTCTTGCACCAAACGAAGGCTTATCACCACCAAATCTTGGTTTTTCACTTCTATCTCCGCCCCTATTGTCGCCACCAAATCTTGGCCTATCTGTTCTATCTCCACCTCTGGTATCACCACCAAATCTCGGTCTGTCACCGCCCCTATTATCAGATCCAAATTTGGGCTTGTCTGATCTATTTTCACCTGATGAAAAACGGGGTCTTTCATTTGCATCACCACCCCTAGATTCAAATCTAGGCTTGTCTACGCCAGAAGCGCCGGGTTTTGAATCAGTATAAAATTTTGTCTTCTTCGGTTCTGGTTTATCCGCATCCACTTTTCGGTTGCGTTTTTCCCCTGGAAGTCGGTTTTGAAACTTTTTACCATTACCCTGTTCTTTCTTTGGAGACTTTGCCATAATTCAATGTTAAATTAAAGTGCAAAGGTAGTGTAAAATCGGGGGATGAACTTGTTTACAAATACGTTCCTGGGTATTTGGCAATGTGGACCTCGCCATTAGAACCTGGATAGTATCCAAAATCATAACAATATCTATACGATTGGCCCTTATTTGAATCAATCAAATGGGTATAAAAGTTAAAAACAAATCCTTTGTTTTCTAATTTTATTATTGGAACGGTGTTGTGTTCCGACTGCTCAAAACAATCTTTTAAAATTCTGCGATTCTTACTTAAGAGATTGTTTATTGTTTTCTGTGGGTTGCTCACCACTTTGTTTTTCTTGTTGTGGTGTGCACTTCTACAAGCATCATTGCAAAATTTCTTGTCTGATCGACCCTTTATTTTGTCGCCACATTCAAGGCAAACGGGTTTGTCGTAGTTGCTGTTATCCATAACTTTTTTGCCTAAAACAAAATTTCTCGCCCCACCCCCCAAAAGTGCCACTGGTGTTTAAACGTTTAAAAACGAATAGAATCGATTAGTGGACGATTGGCCGCTTTTCGCCTTTGTATTTTTGAATTGTGATTTAAATAAATCGCCGAAGGCCAAGGTGATTGTTTGTTTCGCAATAGTTTTTAAGAATGTATAAAGTAATTGACGAGAAAAGAGTTATGAAAAATTTATTGAATTCCGTAAGGTTAATTGGAAACGTGGGTGGAAACCCTGAAGTAAGAGAGTTTGAAGGCGGGAAAAAGCTCGCAAAGCTAAATTTGGCTACCAATGAGAAGGTTACATTGGGTACGGGAACGGTAGTCGAAAACACTCAGTGGCACCGACTGGTGGCCTGGGGAGGCGTTGCGACTTTGATGGAAAGAATGGTGAAAAAAGGCTGCAAACTCATGATTGAAGGGCGTTTACAACATCGATCTTATTTGGGTGCAGACGGTTCTAAAAGAGAGAAGTCAGAGGTTGTTGTCAAAAACATCCTTTTGATAGAAGCGAAAGGAAAAACCGTTTTGTTCACAGAAACAGAATCGGCAGAACAAAACCCCGTATTGGATTAGCCCACACTGTACAGTGTAACGCCTTGTTGGTAATCACCAACAAGGCGTTTTTTATAGGCCCTAGAAATGGGATAAATTTGTGGTGTGTATTCATACAATCAATTTGTTTTAAATAACGGTCTCCGTGTTATTCATTTAGAGGACAAAACGCGAACCACAATCGTTTTAAACACCCTATATAACGTTGGTGCAAGGGATGAAAGTGCTGACAGAACTGGATTTGCTCACCTATTTGAACATCTAATGTTTTCGGGTTCAGAAAATGTACCCGTTTTTGATAAAGAAGTTGAAGAGGCGGCGGGTCAAAACAATGCTTTCACAAACAATGAAATTACCAATTATTATTTGGTGATGCCAAATGAAAATGTGGAAACTGCATTTTGGCTAGAAAGTGATCGAATGCTAGCGCTAAATATCAATGAAAAATCTCTGTCTGTTCAACAGGGTGTTGTTGTAGAGGAGTTTAAACAGCGTTGCTTTAATGCTCCTTTTGGATTATTGTGGCATCATGTTAGGTCGTTGGTATATAAAACCAGCCCCTATCAGTGGCCCACAATAGGCTTGAATTTCCACCACGTGGAAGAAGCCAAAATCGAAGATGTTAGGTCGTTTTATGATTTGTTCTATTGTCCGCAAAACGCCATCATTTCGGTAGTTGGTGACATCACACTTGAAGAAACGAAATCCTTGACTGATAAATGGTTTGGTGGAATTTTAAAAAGCGCTCCACCTAACAAAAACATATATATCCAAGAGCCCGATCAAACTGAAAGGCGTTTTTTAGAAACCGAGGATTTAAGTCCTAATCCGGCTGTTTTTCTAGTTTGGCGGGGGCCTGTTTTTAATGACGCCAAATCTCTGCACCTAGAAATGTTCTCTGAGGTTTTGGGCGGTTCAGATGTATCTCCACTCCAAATGGAACTCGTTAAAAAACAACAGCTCTTTAATTCATCTGAATGCTTCTATTTGCGAGGTCTTGGCGAGGGTTTGTTTGTTTTGTATGGAATCTTAAACCCCGATATTTCTCATGCCGACGGAGAAAAGGCACTTTATGATATCATTCAACAAGTAACAGATGGGGGTGAGGATATTTCATCTGCCTATGCGGGTGTGAAAAACCGACATGTAACCAACCTTCTTTTTGAGGCCACGCAACCAATGCAATTGGCACAAAAACTCTGTTACTATGCAAATGCTGGGGATATAGAACAAATTAATCAAGAACCCAGCATAATTGAAGGTCTTGCGTTGGCTGATGTAATGTCAACAGCAACGGCAACACTCAAAGAAAATAACGTGTCTGTGATTTATTACCACCCCAAAAAATGACGAATTCTTTCAGAGCTACTAGACCCCAAGCGAAAACGATTGAATCGTTAGCGTTGAAAAAACTAACCCTTGATAACCTTCGAACCGGGCACCCCATTTTTCTAGGTGAGCCAAGTTCAATTGGCGTTGTTCGGGTAGAATTGTTCTGGCCCGCCGGAACAAAACAACAGTCAACACCCTATCAAGCCTCTTTGGCTGTAGACCTATTGCTTTCAGGTGATGAATCGCATTCGGAATATGATGTGATTAGATATTTAGATCATCTTGGCGCCACCCACAGTACTGAAACAAATTTGTTGGGGTCTTCATTGGTATTTCGTTGTGCTAAAAAACACGCCAATGATGTCGCAAATTGGGTTTTTAAACATGTTCACGCTGCCAGTTATCCTGTCAGTGAGTTTGAAAACGCTGTAATGATTAGGCGCGGATCGTTAGAACGTCAGCAACAAACACCAAAATACTGGTCGAGCCGCATCGCACTAGAATCCCTTTACGGTAAATCACACGTTCTTGGAGCACATGGAAATTTGTATGATTACCAAACCATTGAGCGCGGCCATTTGGTGGAATTTAAAAAACAACATCTTGCTCTAAATGATATCATGTTGCTGGTTTCCGGTGATTACGACCAAGAAACCGTAAAACACCTAGAAGGGTTGCTGAATGAATTTCCTTCCAGTGGGTTTAAAATAAGTTTCGACCCCAATGATTCTAATCCCTCAATCGAAGGACAGCAAGAAAATAATCAAACCCCATTGATTGTTAATCACCCAATGGAAAACACGAGTCAAACTAATTTACAAATGGTTTCACATGTTGTACCGAAAGACCAAAATGAAAGACATCGTCTCACCTTGCTAAATTTGGTCCTCGGTGGTTATTTTGGTTCTCGGTTGATGCAAATTCTGAGAGAAGAACGAGGTTTAACTTATGGGATTGGGTCATATTTTAGACCTTCATTTCAAAATTACACCTGGACTATCTCAGGTGAACTAAACAGCACGCACATTAAAGAATCCATAGAGTGCATCGAGGAGGTTTTCCAAACGTTGAAGCAAAATAAAATCAACGATGAAGAGCTCTATAAAATCAAACAATATTATGCCGGACAGTTTCGCAGTGGTTTTGACGGGCCGTTTGCGACGAACTCCAAGGTGCAACATCTAATCTACCGCAGCTTACCCAATGATTATTACAATACCATTCTGCCTAGCATCTGGGCGGTAACGGCTGAGGAAATAATGGAGACGGCCAACAATTATTTACATACAACTTCGTTTATAACAGTACTTTCGGGTGACACAACAGCATAAAAACTAAAATTATTGAAAACCCCATTTAAACATATTGTTTTCTTTTGGCTCAGCATTTTAGCCACGATGAACACATATGGGGTAACGGGTCCTGCCATTTTGCGCCGTGCTTGCCAAGATCGTATCACGGCTGAACTAACGCTTACACTAACGCCACCGGCCGACGCGTGCGGAAGTTTTACTTACCACAGGTTATATGGCAGGGAGGACGCCTCCTCTAGTTGGCGACTATTAAAACAGGTCAACACACTGAATACCAGTACTATAAACACGACATTAAGCAGCAAAAAAAAGTGGGAGGTCTACATTGTGACTTCTTTTGCCTGTAACGGAAAGGACACTTTCAGTTCTAATCATTTATTTATCGATGATATTGCCCCAAAACAATTCGAACCAGATAGTGTGAGTATTGATTTTAGCACACAACGCGTAATTGCCGGTTGGACTAGGCCCATTGAGCCCGATATTTTAGGCTACAGTTTGTTTAAATTCCAAGGTGGTGGCAACGCCCTTTTGGTGGACACATTTTCAACCCAATACATATTTAACAAATCACAATTCGACCCAACTATTGCAAATAATCAATTTGCTCTGGCAGCATTTGATAGTTGTCTAAATGGTGGTTTAATAAGTAATTATCATTCTCCCATTAAACTAGATGTTCAAGTTGACGTTCAATTTTGGTGTTCAAAAAAAACCATCCTGTCGTGGCGAATTTATCAAGGCTGGCTGGTCTCTAAATATGATGTTTTTCGATTCGACGTCACAACGAATACATGGGCATTTTTAGGTAGTAAAATAACCGACCTAACAAACAACCCTGGGACATACCAATTTAAGGACTCAACCTATATTTTAAACCATAGTTACTTGTATTTCGTCAGGGCCCACAGGGTTGGATCATCTACCACCTCAACCTCAAATACTGTATCTATTGCATATGCACATTCTACACTAGCACCCCCACTTTCTGTCTTACATGGAGTGAGTGTATTGTCTGATAATCAGCTAGTTATAGATGGTCAATGGCAAAAAGACGGCACCTCTTCATCGCTGCAAATACAAAAAAGAGTAGGTGCTTCTTGGCAAACCATCCAAACATCAACAACGACTGGTGCATTCAATTTTAGCGACAACTTGGTGAGTGCGGCGAACACAAAATACATTTACAGAACCTTGCGCAAAAACGATTGTGGCTATTTTGACGACAGTTGCTGCTTACACCAAAACATGCTCCTCACCCCTGCTTTGCCAAGGGCTTTAAAATGGAACAGCTATTTTGGTTGGTCGTGCCTCTTCACTAAGAGCATCTTCGATTACACGATCGAAATCAAAGAGGGTTCCACGTGGAAACAACAACAAATCACGAACGACACATCCTATGCTATTCCAAACAACCTTTACGGAAAACAGCTCTTTCGAATAAGCATTTTTAGCAAAAACGGTGTTTTCTCTCCTGGTTATATCCTTTATTCTAATGAAATCACATTGGATTTAGGAATCGACACAAGTCGTTTCGACACACTATTGATACCTAACGCGATTACCTCAAAGGGAGAAATACGGGAAAATAAGATTTTTAAGATCAGTAACCCGGCCATTTCCCCTGGTCAGTCAACCCTAACTATTATAAACCGTTGGGGTGAAATAATTGCAAAGGTGGACGCCTTGGTTGGTTGGGACGGTATCGACCCTTCGGGCAACCACTATCCTGGTGGTGTTTATGTTTATTTGTTTGATGCGTCATACAACAACAAGCGTATTGGCAAGTCTGGCACTTTTTTAATAATTGACTAATGGAGACTATCCAGTTCACGGGAAAACATAGGTTTTTGAATTTGGCCGAACGAAAACAAATTCGGTCGTTACTCAGCACGACAGCCAAAAAACACTCGAAAACGATACAATCTCTTCAATATGTTTTTATTAGCGACGACGATTTACATCAAATCAATTTAGCGTTTTTAAATCACGACACACTCACAGACATTATCACTTTTGACCTTGGAACAACAAGCACCGTGGTAGATGGTGAAATTTATATTTCCCTAGATCGGGTAAAAGAAAATAGCACCACACTGAACACGCTCTATTTTGAAGAACTAATACGTGTGATTTCTCATGGCTTATTGCACCTAATTGGCTTCAAAGACAAAACATCAAAAGATGCTGCTATTATGAGAAGCAAAGAAGAGGAGTGCTTATCTTTGTGGAGATCGATTCAGTAGGTTTCACGTGAAACCCCGAACTTTTATGGAATCAAAATACGACGTCATTGTAGTTGGTGCCGGCCACGCTGGTTGTGAAGCCGCCCATTCGGCGGCAACCATGGGTTGTAGCGTTTTGCTTATCACAATGAACCTCGAAACCATTGCAAAAATGAGCTGTAATCCAGCCATGGGCGGCGTTGCTAAGGGTCAGATTGTTCGAGAAATAGACGCATTGGGTGGTATGTCTGGAATCATCACAGACAACACAATGATCCAATTCAGGATGCTTAATCGAAGCAAAGGGGTGGCTATGTGGAGTCCGCGAGCTCAAAGCGACCGGTGGCGTTTCTCAGAAGCGTGGCGATTGGCCCTCGAATCGAACCCATTAATCGACTTTTTTCAAGACGGGGTATCCTCTTTACTATTTGATGGTCAACGAGTTAGAGGCGTTGTGACAAATATGGGCATGTCGTTTAAATCAAGATCTGTCGTGCTAACAACGGGTACTTTTCTAAATGGTTTGATTCATATCGGTAGGCAAAATTTCGGTGGTGGCAGAATGGGCGAACAAGCATCGATGGGCATTACAGAGCAGTTGTCAGAAAAAGGATTCACCACGGGTAGAATGAAAACGGGCACACCACCACGCGTAGATGGTAGATCGTTGGATTATAATAAAATGGAAGAACAGGCTGGCGACGTGGAACCCGCAAAATTCAGCTTTTCAACAACAACTAAACCACTAGTAACGCAGCGTCCATGCCACATTACCTATACAAACGAGGCTGTTCACGAAGTATTGCGAACGGGGTTTGAAGATAGCCCGATGTATAATGGCAGCATTCAGGGATTAGGGCCGCGCTACTGCCCGAGCATCGAAGACAAAATCAACAGATTCGCCGAGCGAGACAGGCATCAAATATTCGTAGAGCCCGAAGGGTGGAACACAGTAGAAGTATATGTCAACGGTTTCAGCACTTCTCTACCTGAAGGCATTCAAACAAAAGCCCTGCGCTTAATTCCTGGATTTGAAAAGGCTAAAATCTTTAGGCCTGGGTATGCCATCGAGTATGATTATTTCCAACCCACCCAGCTTAAAAACACCCTAGAAACAAAGGTTGTAGATGGGCTCTATTTTGCTGGACAAATCAACGGAACCACGGGCTACGAAGAGGCCGCATGTCAGGGTTTAATGGCTGGAATAAATGCTGCATTGTTGGTACAAGAAAAGGAACCACTCATCTTACAACGAAACGAAGCCTATATCGGTGTTTTGATCGATGATTTGATAAACAAAGGGACCGACGAGCCCTACAGAATGTTTACCTCGCGGGCGGAATATCGCATCAGTTTGAGACAAGACAATGCAGACGAAAGGCTCACACCGAGAGGATATAACATTGGATTGGCGAAGAGTGATCGAATGACAGAACTGGACAAAATCAACCAAGATGCTCATAAAATCAAGGAAATATTAGGTTCCACGAACGTCACTCCAGAAGAACTTAAAACCTTCTTGCCTATCGACGTAGCGGAAATATCAGAAAAACAGCGGGCAAACAAACTACTCCTACGACCCCAAATCGAGTTACACAACTTAGAGAAAATACCGCCTATCGGGGAGGCAATCAGAGCGTATAGTCAAGAATCGAAAGAAAGAGCATCGATTAAAATAAAGTACCAATCTTACATCGATAAAGAAATCGAGCTGGCCAGCAAGGTTCAAAGGTTAGAGCACACCCCTATTCCAACAGATTACAACTACCACTTGATTACTAGCCTCAGCCACGAGTCGCGTGAAAAACTCAGCAAGACCAAACCTCAGACACTTGGTCAAGCCACCAGAATTAGCGGTGTAAGTCCAGCTGATATACAGGTATTACTCATTCACCTAGGGCGTTAAAACCATTGCTTCAAGAGAAAGTGTTGTATAAAAACAAAAACATATCGCTGTTGATTCAGGGCGCAATCGTAGCTGTTATAGTCATAACATGCGCTTACTGCGCTAACCCTGTTCCACCCATGGGCGGCGACAAGGACACCTTAAAACCCACCTTAATTAGCGTAAGTAACAGGCCTAAAGAGAATCAACAAATCATTAGGCTTGAATTCAGTGAAAACATACAAACCAAAAACGCGTTGGTTGTATCGCCTATCATTAATTCATCGAAAGAACAAACGACGACGACTATTGAGAGGCAAAAAATTCAAATCAGCACACCAAAAATTACTAGCGCTCTATATTTAAGTGGTTTCGTATTTGACCTAAACGAAAACAACGCTATTGACCAACCCACTGTTTTATTAAAAAACGATACCGGCGAATTGATCATTTCAACATCGCTAGACGATGCAAATTCTTTACCTGGGTCTAATGATAAATCCAAAACAAAAAAACGGGTCTTTATTAGAGATGCGAATAGATATCAGTTGCAAGGAAAACAAACCGATTCATCGCCCATATACTTACCATTTACAACCGATAACATAACTTATCATTTTCACGGCCTTACCGATAGCTTACACATAGTATATGTGGTATACGAAGACAACGATTATGTTATTTCCGATTACGAAAAAGCGACTTGTTTTTATTTAACAAACAATTACAGAGATACATTTAAATGTAAGAATACATACAAAACAAAGGGTTATAAATCGGCTTTTAATTACAACGATAGTCTATACATCATTACTGAACCCACGCTAGATATTGATTGGTTTAACAACGACATCGTTCATCAATTCAACAAAGACACCTTAATTGTATTACATAAAAATATTAAACAAATTAAAGATGCGTTGATGATAGACAGTTTTACTAAAATAAAAAAACTAAACTGTTCGATCAGTAATGAAATCAATTCTTATACTATCAATAATTCAACCGATACCGTACCTGTGAAACTTTTTCATCACTACCCTTTAAAAATTAACTCTGAATCGAATACAACAAATTATCCAAGTACCATAAAACTACGTTCTAAAGCTGGTCGGATTAATATCACCAACCCAAATACATTTCCTATTCATATTACGATTAATATTGGAAACTCTCGGTTTTATATATCCATAGCCGAAAATCAGGCGGAAAATTTTTATCTACCTGAGGTAGCATATAGTTACACTTGTTGGATAGGAGGAACTTCACTCATTAAATCATTATCACCAAATACAATTGACTATAAAAATCAAATACCCCTTGCTGACGCTGATTACATATATAAGTCATTGAAACAAATAATTGTGAGTTCTAAGTTGGAAAATACGTTAATATTACCAGACATCTCAGTGTTTAATATAGGGACAACATCTAAATAACATCCGTTTCACGTGAAACCGTTTCCGAAAGACATCTACTCAAATTCAATTTCGTTTATAACAGCCACTAAACGACACAAACAACCCAAAGTAAAAGTGTATAACAGCTGACCATAATCTTACCAATTTAAAAATCTATATTACTCTATTATTCTATTTAACTCATTGTATATCAATCAATATAAAATTTAATACTCCAACCAAATATAAAATTTATGACGAGTTATCACGATATCCACACAGTTATACTATATACTACGTAATACCTTTTCTTTAAATTAATAATTCTTATTATTACTATAGCTAAGAACGAAATAGTGGATTGTTGGAAATTAGAAATGATGACAAAGAGAATAAAACAAACAGCAATCTTTAGATTTGTAGAATGATTGACAGAATAGCGGAGATACTGAAACAAGTAAATGATGTTGTTTTTGAAAAAGAGAACAATGCGGAATCTTTCCGTTTGCTGTATTTGTCGAAAAAAGGAATCATCACACAATTATTTGATGAATTCAAAACAATACCAAACGATCAAAAGAAATTGGTCGGTGCTCAGTTGAATGTATTAAAACAAAGAGCGGAAGAAATCCATCAGCAACAAAAGGAAATAGAAGAGCATTCTAACCAAAGCAATACGAACCGTGGGGATTCAACATTACCAGTTTATCAAGAAAGTGCTGGCGCTTATCACCCGTTAAGGATTGTTGAAGATAGATTACTCGAGATTTTCTTTTCATTGGGTTTTGATTTGGCAGAAGGTCCAGAAATTGAGGATGATAAACACAATTTTGCGTCGTTGAATTTTGCAGAAGATCATCCGGCCCGAGATATGCAAGACACATTTTTCATTACAGAACACGTTTTAAGGACACACACTAGCTCGGTACAAATTCGAGAAATGGAAAAAGGAAAACTACCGCTAAGGTTGGTGATGCCAGGAAGGGTTTATAGAAACGAAGCGGTAAGCGCTAGGAGTAATTGCTTTTTTCATCAAATTGAAGGATTATACATTGATAAAGGAGTAAGTTTCGCCGATCTAAAACAAACGTTGTATTATTTTGTCCAGCAGTTTTTTGGTGAAGGAACTAAAGTTAGATTTAGGTCGAGTTATTTTCCTTTTACCGAACCCAGTGCTGAAATGGATATTTGGGCGGGTTTGGAAACGGAAGAAAATCGTCGACTTACCAAAGGAACAGGATGGTTAGAAGTGTTGGGTTGCGGCATGGTTCATCCAAATGTATTAGAGGCTTGTAATATTAATTCTTCAGAATATACAGGCTTTGCTTTTGGAATGGGCATCGACAGAATCACCATGTTAAAATATGGTATTAATGATATTAGGGACTTGTTTGTAAACGATAAACGTTTATTATCTCAATTTTCAGGAGTGTAAACCACGATCGATTGACAGTAGAAAAAAAAATATATTTTGCCAGCGATTTCCACCTTGGAATGCCGGATTTTGAGCGATCTTTAGAAAGAGAAAAATCTATAGTTTCTTGGTTAAATGCTATTTCTAAGGATGCCTCTGCGGTTTATTTATTGGGCGATGTCTTTGATTTTTGGTTCGAGTATAAAACAGTGGTTCCAAAAGGATTTGTAAGATTTTTGGGAGCAATTAGTCAGCTTACCGATGCAGGAATCCCGGTTTACTTATTTCCAGGCAACCATGATTTGTGGGTTGGAAAATATCTAGAAACCGAATGTGGGGCAATTGTGGTTAAGGGGGCTCTTACGATAGAGCTAGGCAATGAGATTTGCTATTTACATCATGGCGACGGGTTGGGTCCGGGTGATGTGGGATATAAATGGTTAAAAAGGGTTTTTTTATCAAAAATTGCCCAAAAGGCGTTTGCCGTGATCCACCCTGGAATTGGTGTTGCATTTGCCCAAAAACTAAGTAAAAAAAGTCGTTTGGCACAAAATCCGAAAGAAGACAATTACCTCGGGGATTCAAAAGAGTATTTAACTCAATTTTGCAAACAGTATTTATTGAATTGTAAGACCCAAAAGCCTAAATATTTTATTTTTGGGCACAGACACCTGGTTTTGGACATCGACCTAGGTGAGGGTGTTCGATACATCAACCTAGGAGAGTGGTTACACGGGAGTCAATACGCGGAATACGATGGCGTGGAGTTGCGCCTCAAAGACTGGGTTTCATGATTCCGATTTTATCAAGGAGAGCATAAGTTGAAAGGATTGAATTAAAATGTTAGAAAAACTAGAGGCAGTATACGCGCATTTCAAAGAAATAGAATTGCTTTTGAGTAGTCCTGAAATTTCTAGTGATATTCAGCGATTTACTAAGCTCAACAAGGAATACAGAGACTTGGAGGAAATCGTAGAATCGTATTTTGAATATAAAAATCTTTTTCATCGCATCGTTGAAGCCAAAGACATATTAAAAAACGAAAAGGACAAGGAGTTGCTGGATATGGCCAAGGAAGAGCTCGATGAACTTGAGCCCAAGTTGGGACCACTGGAAGAGGTAATTAGAATCCAACTTTTGCCAAAAGATCCCGAGGACGCGAAGCCGGCGGTCGTAGAAATTCGTGCTGGAAGCGGTGGTGATGAGGCGGGTATTTTTGCTGGTGATCTCTTTAGGATGTATCAGCGATATTGTGAAAACCAGGGCTGGAAAATTAATGTTGTCGACGAAACAGAAGGCACTGCGGGTGGATATAGTAAGGTGATTTTTGAAGTACCTAACGTAGGTACGTACGGCATTTTAAAATACGAAAGTGGCGTACATCGCGTACAGCGTGTTCCGGCGACAGAAAGCCAAGGCAGGATTCACACATCAGCTGTGAGCGTGGTTGTAATGCCTGAGGCGGATGAAGTAGACGTTAAGTTAAATCCAGCCGACGTTAAAATGGAAACGAGCAGATCTGGTGGCGCTGGTGGACAGAATGTAAACAAGGTGGAAACCAAGGTTCAATTGACACACCTTCCCACGGGTTTGGTTGTTATTTGTCAGACCGAAAGAAATCAACTGGGAAACAGGGAAAAGGCAATGAAAATGTTGGCAACGAAATTGTATGAGATTGAATACGCTAAGCACATCGAAGCAATATCGTCTAGAAGAAAAACATTGGTAAGTACGGGTGATAGAAGCGCAAAGGTGAGAACCTATAATTACCCCCAGGGTAGAGTGACTGACCACCGCATTGGGTTAACGTTGTATAATTTATCTGCGATAGTAAACGGGGATATTCAAGAAATTTTAAATGCTCTTCAAGTGGCGGAAAATGCGGAGCGGCTGAAAGAAACTCAAAGTTAAACGCCCGCGGCACTTTGTGAAGCCCCACGGTCTGTGTGTTGTCTAGGAATAATCTTACGAATTGGTAATCCTTTGCCGTGGTGTTTAGTTGCTGTCTTCATAATCTGCCGAGTGGATAATTGCTAATACACTCTAGACGCATAGAACCCCCAAAATGTTGTAATAAAAACGAAAACAAAGACCAAAAGGTCAGAAAATCCGTTAAAAAAATTGGGTGGAGAAAGACCCCGGTGCCAATTATTAGAACCGGTTTAAAAAAAGGGCAGCACCCCCCAATAAGGTGTGTTTAAACTAAGCAATGACGCTGGCGCCCAAAACAAAGCTATCGAACACCAACTTGCCATCTGTGTTTAAGAGATAGTCTGTTGCGCAGCGTTCGGGGTGGGGCATCATGCCAAAAACATTCTTACCCGCGTTACATATACCGGCGATATTGTTTATTGATCCATTGGGGTTGGATTCATTTGTCACGTTTCCTTGTGCATCGCAATATCTAAAAAAGACCTGACCGTTGTCCTCGATAGATTTAAGCGTCTCGGCATCGCAGTAAAAACGACCTTCGCCATGTGCAATAGGAACACATAAAACTTGGTTATCTTGGATGTTTTGGGTGGCGACCAAATCCGTATTTCCCGGTGTTAAAAAAACGTTTTTGCAATTGAACTTCATATTGGTATTTCGCAACAGAGCTCCGGGCAACAAACCACCTTCACACAAAATTTGAAAGCCGTTACAAATCCCCAAAACAAAACCTCCGTTTGCGGCGTGCTGAGCAACGCTTTGCATCATAGGAGAAAGCTTAGCGATGGCGCCACTTCTGAGATAATCCCCATAAGAAAACCCACCAGGAATAAAAATATGTGTACAGCCCTCGGTGTCGGTGTCTTTGTGCCAAAGCTTCAAAACGGGTTGGGCTGTGTATGTTTGCAAAACCTTAATTAGGTCGTTATCACAGTTTGATCCAGGAAAAATTACAACGCCAAATTTCATTGTTTGCAAAGGTATTAATTGTTTTGGTTGATTAAGTCTTTATGTAGAAGCCCAAGTGCCAAAAGTGCATAATAATTTACGGCACGAATGGGTGTGTATTGAAATCCATCCAAAAGGTCTTGGTTGATGCTTTGATAAACGCTCATCTTGGACGAAGTAATGATATTGTCTGAAGGAATAGGAAAAGGGATTTTCAAAAATTCCGCAGTACGCGCCAACCGATACGCTAGCCAAAGCACCCCACCATCTAGGGCGATGCGAGGTGGTTTTTGTCCCATTGCTTCGCACAGTTGAAAGAATAATTTTTTGTATTCGATTGTTTCGGCAACGCAGAGAAACCGTTTGCCCCAATGGTTGTTCTCGAACAAAAACAGCATCATTTTGGCAACGTCTTCCACACCCACAAAACCATTGCTTCCAACGGGATAAACCGGCTGGCCTTTTTGAATCATATGATAGATTTCGTTTGACCCCGAACTACCATCGCCATAACCTAAAATAATGCCTGGATTTACCATTGTTATTTGAAGGCCTTCTTCCTGTCCTCGCCAAACTTCTTGCTCTGCCAAGTATTTGCTAATGGCATAGCGACTATTGTATTTGCTTTCCACCCAAACCGAGTTTTCTGTGATGGGATCATCGTCGCCAGTGGCTCTTCCCAAAGCGGCAACAGAACTAGCATAAACGAACTGTTTCACACCCGTTTTTAAACAGGCGTTTACCATATTACGCGTGCCAATCACGTTGTTTTCCATGAGTCGCTGTTTGTCTTTTTTGGCAAACGACACCAACGCCGCGCAATGAAACACAACGGAAACACCATCGAGGGCGGGGATGATATCATCCACATTCAAAATATCGCCGGTGATCCACGTGGGTTGGTAGCTTGATGGCAATTGATAAAATTCGTGAACCCGTTTAAAAAGACCTTCTGAATTGGGATTTCTTCTCAGCGCCACAACGCGATAGCCTTGTTTCAATAGCAGGCAACTGAGGTGTGAACCCAAAAAGCCGGTTGCCCCCGTAATTAAGACCAAAGGTTTATTCATTGTTTGTGTTGCAAAAATCTTGAATAAAAAGTGAAGTCGTTGAAAAACTTTTCCCGTGCTACCTTTGTGTTATGGTGCAAATAGAAATCATCAATGGGCCCAATCTAAATTTGTTGGGGACTCGTGAGCCGGCCGTATATGGAGATCAAACGTTTGAAGATTTTTTGGTTGGACTGCGCGCTCGTTATACTGGGGTTGAAATTGGCTATAATCAAAGCAACGTTGAGGGCGAAATTGTTAATATGATTCAGGCCGCGGGGCAATCAGAGTCTTGCACGGGCATTGTTCTAAACGCGGCGGCATATTCACACACTAGTATTGCGATAGCCGATGCGATAAAATCGATAAGTAAACCGGTTGTGCTGGTTCATATTAGCAATATATATTCCCGTGAAGTTGAGCGCCATACGGACTTATTGGCGGGTTCGGCCAAGGGAATGATTTCGGGTTTGGGTCTCGGAGGGTATGAGCTTGCCCTGCGCGCGCTTTTGATGTAATATGGGTTGTATCTTTGCGATATGGGATTGAGACAGGAGAAATTCGGAAAACAGGTTCAACGTGATTTGAGTGAATTGTTCAACATCAAAAAGAACGATTGGCTCGGGGGCGCATTTGTTACGATTAGCAATGTGCTGGTAAGCCCAGACTTGGGTCATGTGAAAGTATATTTGAGTCTTTACAACAATCCAAACAGGGCTGCGATTATGGCTCAGTTGGATGCGTGTAACAAAGAAATTCGACATGCGTTAGCACAAAGGTTGAGAAACAGTGTGAAGAAAATGCCAGAGGTACACTTCTATGAGGACGATACATTGGATTATGTAACCAAAATGGAAGAGTTGCTTAAAACGTTGAATACACCCAAAACCGACAACGAATAGATTTTTGATGGATATTTGTTGTGAATAAAATCAAGCAATAGCATCAAACTATCGTTTCACATATCGCGTAGATATTTTTTCTCCAAATCCAACCCAACCGTTGTCAACACAATCACGGGCATTTCCTTGTTGGGTTACTCCGTTGGCGCTCTGGCGTTGGTAGTTTTGATGAGTGCTTTGAATGGCTTTGAGTCGTCCATTTTTTCATCGTATCAAAAGTCGGATCCTGATTTTAAAATCACGGCGGTGAAGGGAAAGTCGATAGAGATTTCAGACCAAACACTATTAAAATTGAGAAAAACGCCTGGCATTGAGGTGGTTTCGAGGACGTTAGAGGGGAAGTCGATTTTGCAATATGGCGACCAGCAAACGGTGTGTAAGGTGGTTGGGGTGGACGAGTATTTTTTTAAGCGTATTCAAATGGATTCTTTGATCACGGCGGGAAAACCGATGTTATACGATGCACAACGCGATTCTTTGGGCGGTGTTTCGTCGATGGCGATTTTGTCGGAGGGCCTGGTATATCGGCTGGGGGTAGGAAAAATAGATGAGCCGATATCGTTGTTGGTGGTGGACAAAGCGTCGGGTATTCACGGTGCGGATGCATTAAAAACGCAAATCTTTATTCCGTCGGCCATTGTTCAGTTGCCGGAAGAAGAGAACGACCATACGGTTTTTATTTCGGCCAAGGACGCGGGTTATCTGTACGATTTGGACCCCAAGAAAGAGGCGACAGCATTAGAGGTTAGGGTTGAGGCTGGAATAGGGGGGCGAAATGGTAAAATGTTGGATTTGCAGAAGCAACTTCAAGGTTTGGTTGGCAGCAAGCTCAAGGTTTTCAATCAGCAGCAGCAGCACCCGATAATGTATAAAATGTTTAATACAGAAAAGTGGATTTCGTTTGCGATTCTCACGTTTGTTTTGATGCTAATTTCTTTCAATTTGGTGGGGGCTCTTACTTTGATGGTATTGGACAAGCGGAATGATTTTATTTTGTTTCGAAATTTGGGAATGCAAGAATCGATGGTGGGATGGATAGTGTTTTGGGAGGGGGTTTGGGTTAGTATTTGTGGCAGTTTGATAGGAATAGGATTGGGTCTGTTGTTGGTTGTTATCCAGCAAAAAACAGGGATTATTCAAACGCAGGGAAGTTTTAATATGTCGTACCCGGTTGAATTGCGTTTTTGGGATGTGATTTTAATTTTAGCTCTGAATGTTGCGCTTGGGGCATGCAGTGCAATTATTCCAGCACGACGTGCGACAGTATTGAGCAACCAAACGAAGGTCATCGTCCAATAGTAATTAGAGAAAAACCATGAAATATTTAATCATAGGGTTGGGAAATATTGGTGAAGAGTATGAAAAAACTCGACATAACATTGGGTTTGACGTGGTAGACCAATTGGCCAAAAAGTTTGACGGAAGTTGGAAGGTGGTAAAGCACGGTTGGATTTGCGAGGTATCGCACAAGGGGAGAAAACTTATTTTGTTGAAGCCCAATACCTATATGAATTTAAGCGGCAAGGCGGCTTCCTACTGGATGCAGGTGGAGAAGATCAAATTGGAAAATGTCTTGGTTGTTACCGATGATTTGGCGTTGCCATTGGCGAAATTGAGGCTCAAAACCAAGGGCAGCGATGGCGGACACAATGGGTTAAAGAGTGTGCAAGCGAGCTTAAGCACGCAGAATTATTCTAGGCTGAGATTTGGAATCGGCAGTGATTTTAGAACAGGCGAACAGGTGAACTTTGTTTTGGGTACTTGGAAGGAAGAAGAAATGGCAGCATTGGGTTTAACAATTCCGCGGGCCGTGGAGGGGATACTTCAGTACTGCACTTTGGGGGCGGGTTTTGCAATGAACTACACAAACACATGAAGAACATTTATACGATTTTAACCCCTGAATTATTTTCTTTGTACGGCGATGCGATAGTGCAAAAGCAGGTAGTTGTGATTGATGTACTTCGGGCTACAACCAGCATGGTTGTTATGTTGGAGAACGGTGCCAAGCGGGTGATTCCGGTTGCAAGTCTTGACCAGGCAAGGGTGTGGGGCGAAAAAGGTTGTTTGATGGCTGGCGAGAGAAATGGCTTTAAGGTAGAGGGTTTTGATTTTGGCAACTCGCCTCAAGAATTTACGATAGACAAAGTGGGAGGCAAGTCGGTAGTTATGACAACCACCAATGGCACGCATGCTCTAAGTTTATGTCAAATGGCAAAAAGTGTTTACGTTGGGGCCTTTTTAAATTGCGCTGTTACTTGCGATGCGTTGATGAACGAAGAGGGTGATATTTATTTGCTTTGTTCGGGCTGGAAGGGCTTTTTTAATTTAGAAGACACTTTGTTGGCCGGTGCGATGGCGGCGAGTTTGTCGCAAATGGGCGTTAAGGTGGCCGACGATGCTACTAGGGCTGCGATTCGCTTGTGGAATCAAGCAAAAACGGATGTCGCTGGTTTTCTGTCTGATGCGAATCATGTTCAGCGTTTTCAAAGCATGCATGCGGAATCGGACCTTGATGTTTGCTTAAAAATTGACACAAGTAAAAAGGTGGTTTATTATGTGGGTGGAGAGTTGGTGACAGAACGGCCGTGAATATGTATTTTTGTTGTATCAAAAACCATGGGTAATAAATTAAACAGACCAATTAGGGTGTTGATTGCAAAGGTTGGCTTAGACGGTCACGATCGTGGCGCAAAGGTGATTGCAACGGCATTGCGGGATGCGGGCATGGAGGTGATTTATACCGGGTTGCGTCAGACGCCGGAAATGGTGGTTCAAACCGCGCTGCAAGAGGACGTTGATGCCATTGGTATTAGCATTTTATCGGGGGCACACAACACGGTATTTCCAAGAATTTTGGATTTGATGAAAGACAAGGGCATGGACGATGTTTTGCTAACGGGCGGAGGTATTATTCCCGATGCTGACGTTGAGGCGTTGAATGGCATTGGTGTTGCGAAGTTGTTTCCTCCGGGAACGAGTATGGGAGAAATCGCATCGTACATAGAAAATCGGGCATCAGAAAACCGCAATTAAGAATATAAACATGGCGTATAATAACATTTTAACCTCTCTTGAGGATCATATTTTAATCATTCAGATTAATCGCGAAAGCAAATTGAACGCGCTTACTTTGGAAACTTTGAACGAAATCAAGCAGGTGGTTGAAGAGGCTCAGAGCGAATCTGACGTGCACGGGATGATTTTGACGGGGATGGGCGACAAGGCTTTTGCTGCGGGCGCTGATATTTCGGAGTTTGTTCATTTCAACATTGAGCAGGCGACCAGAATGAGCGCGGATGGACACGATGTGATGAATGCCATCGAAAACGGAACTAAGGTTGTGTTGGCGGCGGTGAATGGTTTTGCTTTGGGTGGTGGTTGTGAATTGGCGATGGCTTGTCATTTGAGAATCGCGAGTAGCAACGCCAAGTTTGGTCAGCCTGAAGTTAATTTGGGCGTTCCTCCGGGATATGGAGGAACTCAGCGTTTGGTTCAATTGGTTGGGAAAGGCAAGGCGTTGGAGTTGTTGTTAACTGGCGACGCAATCGATGCCCAAACGGCGTTGAGCTTGGGTTTGGTAAACAAAGTGGTAGATCAAGCCGAACTACTAGAAGAGAGCAAGAAGTTGATGTCAAAAATCATCGGAAAGAGTCCAAGTGCGGTAAACAAGGTAATAAAATGTGTGAATGATTATTTCCGTCCGAATGTGAACGGAATGCAGCGCGAAATTTACGAATTTGGAGAGGCATTTGAAACCGCGGACTTTAAGGAGGGAACGGATGCATTTTTGAATAAAAGGAAACCTAGTTTTAGAGATTAACCATCAAGTTGTTACTTTTGAATATGCGTAAATTATTTTTATCTATAGCGGTGGTTTCGTTGGCGTTGTTTTCTTGCGGTCAAAGCGAATTCGAGGCGGAAGATATCGAGAATAATACGGCAACTGCGGAGCAACCCAAAAACACACACAAGGGTCCATTGGGCGATGTTCGATTTAAGGATACGTCGTTTATGTTCGGCGATGTGAAGGATGGTGAAATGGTACAGCATACGTATGTTTTTACGAATGTTGGTCAGGCACCGCTAAGTATTTCAAACGTTACGGCTCAATGTGGATGCACTACACCGGAATACACACACGAAGTGATTGCTCCGGGAAAAACAGGAAACGTTACGGCTACTTTTAATAGTTCTTCTCGTGGCGGACCGGCAGGTATCTTAAACGAAAAGAGCATCACGGTTCAGTTCGAAAATAGCAAAACCACAGAAGTGGTATTAAAGTTTAAAGCCAACGTAATTGCACCCGCAGGCTCTGTTTCTGAAGAGGAATTGAATGGCGGTAGCGATGAACATGCACATTAAAAAAATCAATATGAATATACTACAAGCACAATCAGGCGGCGGATCACAAATGGTAATGATGTTACTCATTATGGCCGTATTTTTTGTTTTTATGATTTGGCCACAAATGCGCAAGCAAAAGAAAGCCAAAACGTATATGGAGAGCTTAAAAAAAGGCGATCGCATCGTAACTACGGGCGGTATCCATGGTAAGATTGGTCTGATTGCGGATACACATTTTGTGATCGACATGGAAGAGGGCAAAGCAAAAATCGAAAAATCTGCCATTAGCATGGAGTATACTCAAGCGGCGTACCCACAAACCACGTCGGACGACGTAAAATAATCTCGCTTTTGCTGGCCATTGGTGTCACCGGAAACATTGGCAGTGGCAAAACCACTGTTTGTAAAATCTTTGAGGGGTTGGGTATTGACGTATACTATGCCGATGCAATGGCAAAGCGTTTGTATCAAACGGATTCTGAATTAAAGGAAGGTGTATTAAATCTCTTTGGCGATGCTTCTTATGACAGCAACGGTGAATTGGTGCGACAGGTTTTATCTGACGCGATTTATCGCAATGCCAAATTGCGTGAGGCTTTAAATGAACTGGTTCACCCACGCGTGTTCGCTGATTTTAAGGATTGGTGTGATCAAAAAAGGGCATTGGGAAAATCGTACGTGATTAAGGAGGCGGCTATTTTATTTGAATCTGGGGCCGACAAAACCGTGGATTTGGTGATTGGGGTATTGGCGCCGTTATCGTTGCGATTGAAAAGGGTAATTGACCGAGACGGGGGGAGCGAGGAAACCGTGAAACTCCGAATTCAGTCACAGATGCCGCAGGAGGATTGGGCAGAACGATGCGACTATTTGATAAACAATGATGGCAATGTATTGTTGCAAGAACAAGTATTGATGATACACGAAGCCTTGATGGCTAGGTCTTTGGGCAATCGGAAATAGATCTGATTATTTTAGAACAAATTACAAATAAACGCGATTATTTATCGCGCAGCCCGCGGCCACTCTTTTGAATGAGCCCCTGAGATTCCATTACAATTCGGAGTTTGTCGAGTACGCCATTTACAAATCGAGAACTATTTGGGGTGCTGTAATTTTTGGTAATTTCTAAATATTCGTTGATGGTTACTTTTACTGGAATTGTGGGGCAATGAAGAAACTCGGTCAATGTAAGCTTGATAATGAGCAGGTCCATGATCGCAATCCTTGATGGGTCCCAGTTGTCGGAAATTTCAGCGACTTGTGATTCGTATAATTTACTGTTTTTGCAGGTAGTGGTGAACAGCTGATTTGCCATTTCAATCTCCTCTGAACTGTAGGTGGGTTTCTCGGGAACGGGCACAACGCCATTTTCTTTGGCGCTTTGAATCGTTTTTTCAATTTCTCGAGTAGTATAAAGTTCGTCGTCTGACCAACCGGAATAATAATCGTTTAAATTGTCGAAAAATAACTCTTTGGTTTCAAACAAATTGGCGTAGAATTCTTCTAGAAAAGCTTGCTGTTGTTGGAAGGTGGGGGCATCGAAAATATTAATATCGCGGACGAATTCCCAAGTTTGCATCCATTCGTAGTATTGATCGTACTGACCAACGAGTTCGCTCCAATCGAAAGGGAATTGCTTCCGCTTATTGTCTTCTACTGCGCGATGTAAGTATTTGACTAGCGGCATTCTGTCTAGAATTGACAGGTCGCGAATTTTTTGTTGATCGGGGTAAAATTTGGACTTTTCAATGGTTTGTTTTTCCAACAAATAGGTTGAAAGTTGAAACGGCAAATCGAGAAGGAAAAGGAAAAAATCGTAACTCTGATTGATGCTATCGTTTAGATTAGCCAGGGTGTTTTGATAATGTTCTTGTTGCGTGGGGGTGAGATTCTGCAACGAAACGTTGTCCGTGCTTCCTCCTTGTTGATAGGAGTAAAGTGCCTGAAGGGCTTTGATGCGCACCAATCTTCTTGATATCATAGAACGAGGGTGCAAAGATACAAAAATTGGTCGTACTATTTCCAAAAATTGGTGAAGCAATGCGGTTGCGAAGTATTAATTTTGCATTTCTATATGGCCAAGATTACATTTCAATTTGAAGAGAAAAATCGTGCATCGATGGAGGTGAAAATGTTTGAGGGCGAATCTATCTTAGATGTGGCGCTTGATCATGAGATTCACCTAAATCACAATTGTGGTGGTGTTTGTGGTTGCAGTACTTGTCATGTTTATGTTGAGCAAGGTGAGGAATTTTTACCGGAGATGAGTGACCGCGAGGAAGAATATGTGGACCGCGCAAGGGACCCTAAATATAACAGCCGATTGGCCTGTCAATGTAGATTATCGGGTGGTGGCGACTTGGTTGTCGTTGTACCAGATCAAAGCGGAATCATAGGACACTAATAATAAAGAGAATGTACGAACCACCGATTCAATGGACAGATTACGAGGACATTGCCATGAAGCTTTATGAGCGATTTGGCGATGATTTTAACGAGGCTAAAATTTATAGGATTCGTTTTACGGACTTGTTAGAATGGGTTTTGGAGACGCCGAATTTTGCTGGGACTCGAGAAGATAGCAATGAAGGTCATTTAGAGATGATCCAGGCCCAATGGGTTTACGAATGGCGAGACAACAAGTAAAGGATTTAATTTTGTAATTATAACATAAAAAAAATATGATGGATTTTGAATTAAGCGAGGAGCATTTGGCAGTTCAGCAGGCGGCGCGTGATTTTGCTCAAACAGAATTATTACCGGGTGTAATTGAGCGCGATAACGAGCAAAGATTCCCTTATGAGCAAATCAAAAAAATGGGTGAATTGGGCTTTATGGGCATGATGGTTGACCCCAAATATGGTGGCGGCGGAATGGATACAATTTCATATGTTTTGGCGATGGAAGAGATCTCAAAAATTGATGCTTCGGCGAGTGTTTGTATGAGTGTAAACAACTCTTTGGTTTGTTGGGGTTTAGAGGAGTATGGAACCGAAGAGCAAAAAATAAAATATTTGGTTGAATTGGCGAGCGGTCAGAAAATCGGAGCATTTTTGTTGAGTGAGCCAGAGGCCGGTAGCGATGCTACCAGTCAGCGCACAACTGCGGTTGATATGGGGGATTATTACTTAATGAATGGTACAAAAAATTGGATCACCAATGGAAATTCGGCGAGCTATTATGTGGTAATTGCTCAAACGGATGTCGAAAAAAAGCACAAGGGAATCAACGTATTTATCGTAGAGAAAGCATGGGACGGCGTAACTGTTGGAAAGAAGGAGGATAAGCTGGGTATTCGCGGTAGTGATACGCATAGCATTATGTTTCAGGATGTTAAAGTTCCAAAGGCGAACCGTATTGGCGAAGACGGATTTGGTTTCAAGTTTGCCATGAAGGTATTGAGTGGGGGTAGAATTGGAATTGCTGCGCAGGCATTGGGTATTGCTAGCGGCGCCTATGAGCTATCGTTGAAATATTCAAAAGAGCGCAAGGCATTTGGCACTGAAATTAAAAATCACCAAGCAATTGCATTTAAATTGGCAGATATGGCTACTGAAATTGAGGCAGCGCGTTTGTTGTGTTTTAAGGCGGCGTGGATGAAGGACCAAAACATGAATTACGATCGTGCGAGCTCGATGGCGAAATTATTTACTTCTGAGGTTGCGATGAAGACGGCTGTTGAGGCTGTTCAGATTCACGGCGGTTATGGCTATGTGAAAGAGTATCACGTAGAACGAATGATGCGCGATGCCAAGATTACACAGATTTATGAGGGAACCAGCGAAGTTCAACGCGTGGTTATTTCTCGTGATATTTTGAAGTAATATTTCTGAATTTGGTGGGTTGTGCCCGAAACGGATATAAACGTTTATATCCGTTTCGGGCACAACTGTTTTTATGCCTTCTTGTGAGATTGCGGCATGGAAATGAAAAGTTATGAAGACATGGCATGGCAGTTGGGTATCAACACCATCGAAACCGTGCACAGAATGAAGTCGGCCGAATTTGTTACGCTGGGCGAGGAAATGTTAAAGGCGGCTAAGCAAATCCAAAGCGGAGGTGTATTGGCAACCCAAGGTGAAATTTATGAAGCTTATCAACGGTGTTTGCGACTGATGAGCTACTTGCAAGCCGTTGAATCAATGGGATTAATTAGTGCGGCGGAGTATCGGGATTTTGAAATACAGATACTGTCACTCACACAGCGATTGCAGTCGGCGTATAAGTCGACAAGCCCGAATATTACCCCCCAATGTTAACTTTGTGTTAAACATGGATTAACGCCTTTTTCTTGCTCGTGGTGTCGGTAATTTTGTTTGAATAAAAATAATAGTATTATCATGGCATTAAACAACATTCTGAGCGTTTTTTTACCGAAAGACAAGGTATTTTATAGTTTGTTTGAGCAAACAGCCCAAAACGTAACTGAGATGGGTAAATTGTTGCATCAATATGTTTTTGAAGCCGACCCTAATGTTCGTTTGAAAATTAGCAAGCAGATAGAAGATTATGAGCACCAAAACGACGAAATAACACATAATATTTTTACTGAATTGGGTAAAAACTTTATTACACCATTTGATCGTGAGGACATTCACTATTTGGCTTCTGCGATGGATGATGTTGCTGATTATATACACGCCTCTTGCAAAAAAATGCAATTTCATGGGGTAAATCCACATGAGCAAGGAATTCAAAGTTTAGCGGAAATCATCATGCAAAGTGCTGCGGAAGTAGGAAAGGCGGTTATGCAATTGCGTGAATTAAAGCGACCAGAGAAAATCATGGAATGCCTGGTTCGAATCAACAGTTTTGAAAATCACGCTGACAATGTTTTTGATATGAGTATTAAGAATTTATTTGAAGTGGAAAATGATTTTAAGGAACTTATTCGTAAGCGCGAAGTTTATACAGTTATGGAGGTTGCTACTGACAAATGCGAAGATGTTGGGAATGTGATTGAAACGATTATTGTTAAATACGCGTAACGGAAACAAGAATACAATAAATCATGTCGACCCTTGTTATAGTGATCATTGTATTGGCATTGGTGTTTGATTACATCAATGGTTTTCATGATGCTGCCAACTCTATTGCAACAGTGGTGAGCACCAAAGTACTTACTCCATTGCAGGCTGTTTTGTGGGCAGCGTTGTTCAATTCGGTGGCATTTTTCATTTTCAAGGACCACGCCGTTGCAAATACAATTGCCAAAACGGTAATTGATAATTATATCACTTTACCAGTAATTTTGGCTGGTTTGGTTGCCGCGATCTTTTGGAATTTGCTTACTTGGTGGTTCGGAATACCTAGTTCATCGAGCCATACGTTGATTGGTGGATTTGCAGGGGCTGCGCTGGCACATGCATATTTTGTGAAGGGATGGGTTCCATTTGGGGAAGTTGTGGAAATGGATAAAATCACAAAAACGGTCTATTTTATTTTGTTGGCACCGTTAATTGGTATGGTCATTTCCATCTTTATCAATGTTGTAACCATAAAAAGAAATGTTTACGGAAGACTGCTTTTGATTTTATTGTCAGCCGTGGGAATGTGGTTCCTATTTGGCACCTACAGGGAGACTAAGTTGGAAGAGAATTTGTCGAAGTTTTATAAAGTAGACAAGTACAAGAAAGAGCTAGAAAATAGTCCGGGGGATATAAAAATCAGGAAGAAACTAGATCAGGCGACTGCCAATTTCAATCTTAGTAAACCATTTTTAAAGAATTTTGATACCGATGGCCCTACTAAAACAGCGGGAGATGTTGCGGCTGTTGTTGACTTAAAGTACATTGAAAATATCAAGGTTAAGGGAATTGTTGCAAAAAAGTTAAAGATTGACCAAAGCAAGAAAGCGGCATTTTATGACCCAGCGCTGTTGCCTTTAGTTATTTCAGCGGAAAGTGCATTGGAAGAGTGTGCACCTATCATAGAAAATTATCAAGCGGTAGGGTTAGATAGCACGGCTATTGCATTAACTCATAAGTTGGGTATGGACAAAGTGGGTGATTATGATAAGTTTAAAAAGAGCTTGGCGGTGAATGCGAAAAGCGATTTAGAGAAAGAGTTGGATAGGGCGGACAATCGGATGTTGTTGTATTGTATTTTCTGCGTGATTGTGATTTTCATGTTGAGCTATATTTATTGTGAGTTAATTCAAAAACCCACGGCAAATCGCATGGTGAACATGTTCAAAAAGTTGCAGTTATTGTCTAGTGCAGCATTCTCAATAGGACACGGTGGAAACGACGCTCAAAAGGTAATGGGTATTATTGGCGCAGCTTTAATTGCTGATAATTACATTTCAGAATTTAGTGAATTGCCAAATTGGGTCCCTATGGCTTGTTATGTAGCGATTGGTTTGGGCACAATGAGTGGGGGCTGGAAAATCATCAAAACCATGGGCACTAAAATCACAAAAGTGACACCACTGGAAGGCGTTAGTGCCGAAACTGCTGGTGCGATCACCTTGTTTATGACAGAGCAAATGGGTATTCCGGTGAGTACAACACACACGATAACAGGATCTATCATAGGTGTTGGCGCAACAAAACGATTGAGTGCAGTGCGATGGGGTGTTACCAGGAATTTATTGGTGGCTTGGATTATTACCATTCCTGTGAGTGCATTGGTTGCGGGGTTGTGTTACTTGCTATTAACCCTATTTGGAATAAAATAGGTTCATTATACTATGTGTCGGCCGGGATTGCTTTGATAAAATTCCGCAGTGGTTAACCAAACCAAAGATGTCACATCGCAATCATTTTGTAACTTTGATTTTCTGATGACTGAATCCAATGCCAATCAAACTGCTTTTATTCACCCTTCTGCTATTGTAGACGAGGGTGCGATAATTGGCGAAGGAACCAAAATATGGCATTTCACCCATGTAATGTCAACTGCAAAATTGGGCACCAATTGTAACGTGGGTCAGAATGTTTTCATTGGAAGCAACGTCACAATTGGTTCGGGTGTTAAGATCCAAAACAACGTATCAATTTACTCGGGTGTTGAAATTGAGGATGATTGTTTTTTGGGACCGAGCGTGGTTTTCACCAATGTAACAAATCCAAGGTCTCATGTTGAGCGCAAGGAGGAATACAAACTAACCAAAGTTAGAAAGGGATCTTCAATTGGGGCAAATGCCACAATTTTGTGTGGGGTTACTTTGGGCGAATATTCATTTGTTGGTGCTGGTACCGTGGTTACTAAAGATGTGTTGGACTATGCTGTGGTAGTTGGAAATCCCGCAAAGCAGATTGGATGGATGAGTGCGTTTGGAGAGAAATTGAATTTTGATGAAAACGGCGAGGCGATCTGTGAGAGTAGTGGTGAGAAATATCGCTTGGAGCACAATCAAGTGAGTAAATTGAAATAAATATGGAGCAAAAGAAGATTTTAGTTACAGGCGGATTGGGCTTTATTGGTTCGCACACGGTGGTTTGTTTGCATGAAGCGGGGTATACGCCTGTAATCGTCGACAATCTGCATAACTCAAGAATTGATGTACTATCTGCCATCGCACAACTCATTGGTTTTATACCTGAGTTTATCCATGGCGATGTAAACGATAAGTCTTTGATGACGGAAATTTTTGCAATCCACAATCCAGATGCCGTAATTCATTTTGCAGCCCACAAAGCCGTTGGTGAGAGCGTAGATCAACCGTTAATGTACTACAACAACAATGTTGTTGGATTGGTTTCATTGTTGGAGGTGATGAAACAGGCCGATTGTAAAAAACTCGTTTTCAGCAGCAGTTGCACTGTTTATGGTGAGCCAGAACAAGTTCCGGTAAAGGAATCAACTCCCACGAGACCCGCGGCAAGTCCGTATGGAGCCACAAAACAGATGGGCGAGGTGATTCTGAAAGATAACAAATGGTTCGAGGTTCAGTGTCTAAGATATTTTAATCCCGTTGGGGCCCATGAGTCTTCTTTGATTGGAGAATTGCCTTTGGGTGTTCCGAATAATTTGATTCCTTATTTAACACAAACTGTGGCGGGGATTCGACCTCAACTAACAGTGCATGGGGGTGATTACAATACGCCAGATGGGACGTGTATTCGGGATTATATTCATGTGATGGATTTGGCTGATGCTCACGTTGCGGCAATTGGTAGATTGTTTTCGAATCCAGTGGAGCAAAAGGTAGAAATGGGTGATCCAAGCCTTGGTAATTTTGAGGTTTTTAATATTGGTACGGGACACGGATATTCGGTATTAGAAGTTATTTCGGCTTTTGAATCAGCAACCGGCGAGAAGGTTCCGCATATCATTGGGCCTCGAAGAAATGGGGATGTGGTGGCAGTTTGGGCCGAAACCACCAAAGTCAATGAAGTATTGGGATGGAAAGCAAGTCGTAACCTTGAAACCATGATGCGCGATGCGTGGAATTGGCAAAAGGCAACTAGTTGAGGGGTTGGTGGTAATCGCACGGTTCTAAAAACCAGAATATCTGGTTGAATGCCAATCAATTATTCTACAATTACACCAATGTCACCGAGAGTTTTTGCTCTTACCCAAATTGCATCCTTCTGCAAGCTCCAGTCCACCAATTCTAGAGACTTTAACCTTCCCTGTGTTTTGATGCCATTGCCCATCGTTTGATTGAGTGATTCATTGATCGATTTTTTGGTGAGATTCACAAGGTCGCTCATATCAAAAACCATCTGCGACTCCAGTTTTTTTCTGATTGTTTCGTCGAGCATCCACTTGGCCGCTTTTATCAAAACGTTTTTGGTAGATAGGTCGTACTCTACATTTTTGAGGGCGAGAACATTCTTAGCATTGTCAAACTTCGGCGACCCCAACAAAAAGAACACACCTTTTTTGGTTCCGGCAAATCCCATTTCGATGCCGAGCTTTTCGCCAGCGGGAAACAAGTGCAATGTGGTAATATTAATTTTATCTTTTCCCATTGCAAAACTCTCTGTTTTCATCATTTCAAAGAGCTGTTTGGAAAGGCTGTCATAATCTAATCGAAGGTCTGTATACACCTCAAAACCGCTTCCTTTTTTATACGGACTCAAATTGGGCAGCGGGGTACTGGGTTTGTTCCAAGGGCTACTTTGAATACTAGGCGTGGCCGTAATTCCGATATTGAAATTCAGAATAGAGCCTGTCATATTGATTTCGCTCACACTTAAACCCTGGGGTTGAAATCTCAAGTATCCCGTGTACGGAATTTGTATATCGTCTTGAAATGCTTTCCAAACCGGCAAAATATAGGGCTTCAGGTCTTGTTTTGCGATTTCCGCATCTATCACTTTTGCAAATTTGCTTAATTCTGGTTTGAGCTGTTTAACCAAAATATCGTTGATGTTAATATTTGCAAAGGTGACCCTACAGGGGTCAATGGGTGTTAGATCGGTGAAACTGGTATTGGATTTAATACGATAGTTTGATGTCAGTTCGATATCGCTTTGAAGTTTGACTTTCGCTTTTCTCAATGATTCATCACCCCAACCGCAACTGAATGGGATTGTCGGGGTTATACAATTTTCATAAACACAAGCCGCGCAGTATTCGCCAGAAAAACCATAGGCGATGTCCAAGCCAAGAAAGACGGTTTTGCCTTTGCCTGTGAGTTGAATGGGCTCTCTTTTGAGTTTGTATTGGTACCGTAGACCAGAGCAAGGACGGTCTGAACCGGTAAAATCCTTATCAAACGATTGGTCTGCCAATTTGATATATGATTTCAGGTCAACTTTTATAGGCACATTAATGGTTGAGGCGATAGCGGGCATCGGTTTTGCAGGTACGACCTGGTTGGCGGTGGCTGGGGCTTCGGGTTTGATGCTTCCACAGGCCGAAAACAAACTGATTATTACGATCAGGCCAGTGATTTTTAATGTACGGATTATCATGGGTGTGCGATGGCGATGGGCATGGATTTGAACCCAATTTCACCTTGCAATTTTAATACATAAAGCCCTGATGTAAAAGGCCGCGTATCAATATCAAATTGATTTGAAACCACTTTACCATCAGAAACCACTTTACCATTCACATCATATAAACACCAAGCTTTGTAACCTAGCGCATTGTTGATGGTGATATGGTCATTTGTAGGCACCGGATAGGCCACAACGGAATGCAGAAACACAGTTTCCTGACCCACTTTCTGGTCAACAAGAAGAACATATCGCAACGTATCGTTTTTCGGATTTCCATCAACGCTGATTGATGCAAAGGCTTCCAATACATAGGCGCCAGGGTTGCTAAATTTAAATCCCTTTGGAGAATTCAACCAAATCGTATCCAGAGGCGTCATTTTTCCTACGACCAAGGTATCGGCAAACAGAATGGTTTTGCTGGGTTGCTGAACAATGCGGTATCGAATAAGTGTGTTTTGGGTAGTGCTACCTGCACCGATGTTTGCAATTTGAATCTTGGGAAATCGCAAGGAGTCGTTTTCTACAATTTTATCATTGGACCCTGGTTGTTTGGCTGAGAGCAGCGACAAATCTTTGGTAATATTCACAGCAACGGGAATAACCATCGAGTCGTTAAAGATATTTTGATCTTCAAAGGAGGAGGTAAAAATGCGAATTTCTGCGATTCCTACTTTGCTAAATTTGTGCTGTAAATCAAAGATTACAGTATCCACGCCTTTGCTTTCAAGTTGGGTCACTTTGGATATATAGGCTGTTCTGGTTGCCCCCTCGAAAATTGAAATATTTACGAGTACTTTTCTGATGGAATCGATGCCTTGATTTTTTACCGTTATTGTTGCGGTGAATAGGGAGTCAACCAAATCAAATTGATTGGTATCGGGCGATAGATTTGCGGCAAATGGGTAAGCATCTTTTCCCACTACTGCGGAAAACGAAATTCGAGCAGTATCATTGGATTTCACGAGATCTGAATTCAAATTTGAGTAACAGATCATATTAAATGTGCCCACATTCATCGGCCTGAAACTTTGGGCAAAAACAACTGTATCGGACTTAAACGTATCTAGGGTGAAATTTTTGACATCGTAATAAATGCGATTTCCATTTTGGTAAATTTCGCAAGTCAAAGGCCCAGTAGATTTCAAATAACCATTGTTTTTTAGTAGTAGTTTTGGTGATATGGAGGGTTTTCCCAAACTCATCACATCGCCTTGTTTTGGATTTGTAATTTGAATGGCTTGAAAGTCATAGGGTTTACCAACGCTAAAGAACTTCACCAAAGAATCGTTATCTGTAAATAGGTCTAGATAGTGTTTCGTGCGGATCACAATTTTGTGCAGTCCTAGGCTTGAAGGCGTAAAGTTTTTTGTCACTGATAGCTCCAAGGCATACAATGCTTGAATGTACGATTTGGTTGAATCGTAATAGACACGTTTGCCACCGGGTTCGTAAATGCTGCAATAAAATGGTACGCTGAAGGCGGGAATTAATCCATCGTTATAAGCTTTGAACTTAATGCCGATGGGTTTGCCTTTGGTATAGAATTGATTGACATCAGGGCTCCTAAGAGAATCCACACCGATATCTACGATTTTTCTGACATAAATGGTCCGAGATTGGGTGTCATTTTTCTTGTAAGCATCGCCAAGCATTTCCGTTGTGAAAACCACTTGTAATTTGCCGGTGTCGCTGCATTTGTAGGTGGGCCAGAAAAGGATTTTGGATTGGAACTTTGGCAGGGATAACAATTGTGTTTGGTTGTAAACAACTTTGGTTCTTTGAAAGATGCGACATCGAACGGTAAAGGTGGGAGAATTGTCATAACCGACATTTTGGACGTTGGCCATCGGCATCATGGTGTCGATCTTATAGTTATAACCACTGCCATTGCTGGGCTCGTAGACGGTATTAATCATCACGTCTTTTTTCACACCGACATAAAATTTCCGTGTTGCGGTATCATTGTCTACCACCTGGTCGCCGGGTCTCTTCACGATAATCATTACTACATGTTCACCGTAGGAGTTGGGAATAAATCGCTTAGGGAAAGTATATTTCCGTTTGAGGCCGCTGCTCAGTGTATCTCGAATAGTTTTGTTATAGAGTTTTGTGTTGCCGAACCAGATTTCACATCGAATATTGAAGCTGTCTGTTGCATTTTTTAGGCCGATGTTTCCAACTACGCCTTCAGGGGCTAAACTATCAACGGTATATGAGTTTATACTGTCTTTGGGATAATCAGCGGAAATCGCAGCGATATCAATGTCGGCCTGTAGTCGCGGTTCAATCAGAAATTTATAGGGGGCGTCGGGAGAGAAATCTACCCAGTTTGTATCGCCCAGTGGTTCAGCATAAAAGAAGGTGCGAGGTCGAACAGGGTCTTCCATCTGATAGCCAAATGAAATATTGTTGGTTCCTAGTTGTCGTACGCCGACATAAAACGAGCCTTTTATTTGAACGGGTTTTTTTAGATCCAGAATATAATTTCCGGACTTACTGGTGAGGGAATCGCTTTGATAAATCAATTTTCCTGGTCTTCTTCGCGTGCTGTCGTGCGACCATATTCCTACTTTGAATGGCTGGCCACCGCTTCCAAAGGTTACGGTAATTTGATTGATGTTTTTGGGTGAATTGGAGAAAAATTTGGCAACGAAATCGCCATTGGTTCCGTTAAAGCCAATTCCACCTGGTGCTGGGGATTGAGTTACGTCGCGATAACTATAAACATTTGCATTACCCAATCGATATGATTCGCCGCTATTGTTATAATTGTTGGGGTCATGGCTTTCTACAAAAACGGTATCGAGTCCAGCATTTACGGGATTGAGTGAGGGGACGGTAAAAAATCCTTGTTCACCGGGGGCAATCGACACTTTAAAGCTATCTTTTTGGGTGTTAAATCCTTGACTACGGGTATAAACGTTATAATTCGAAAGTGTTTGTTTGCCTACATTTCTTAGGAGCACTTGTACGCTGTCTGGTTTACCAAGCGGTATTGGGAGTTTGCCAAGAGAGTATACTTTTATGATGGCAATGTCTTTTTGAAACTTGGGAAAATTTAAAATGATGGTAGGGTGGTAACTGGCGCTATTGGGAAGGCTATCGAAGCCGGTGGTTGAAATCCCGTACTTTACTTGGTTGGCTGCATAGCTTGTAACGGTGGTTGGGCTTTCAAAATACCATTGCAGGGTTGACGTTTGTTTTTTGATTTGTTGATATTCAACGAAGATGGCCAAGTTTTCACCATTCAAAGAATCATAAACATATTTAGAGGTAGTAAAGGGGATTTTGTAGAATTTTTCTAGTGCACCAATGTAGCTGGAGGGGGTATTGCTGAAGACGAGGGTACTATTTTTTGTTTCGGTTGGAAAGTGAAGTTTACCTGCACCAAAGTCGGAGCGCGATGTGTTTTGAATCCAAATCTTACACAAGGTGCTACTGTTGGGTGCTGCTATGGAGGCGACATGAAAAAACTCGCAAGATTCGATCGTGTCTTTGTGGTAGAGGTTGGCCAATTCTGCTTTTGGGAAGATGTATGCAAAACGTGATACTTGGGTGTCTTTGGTGGTGCTAGCGACCATTGGTCCGCCCAAGGTACCTGCGAAGGAGCCATCGCCAATTTTGACGTATTGTCCCAGTGCTGCAGGTATTATAGCATAGAAAATTGCGACAAAGACGAGCCATATTTTCAGTTTTCCCCTCATTTTATACAAACCTACGCGAAAATGATCAACTTGCCGAGTCAATTTGTTTAATTTGCACTATCGTGAACAAGCAGAAACTCGTACAAGAAATCCTATCAAAACGTTCCTATTTATGTACCGGATTGGACACCCAAATTGAGAAACTCCCAAAGGGTTTGGAGCGCAATGGCAATGGATTGATGCAGTTTAATCGCGACATTATAGACGCCACGAAAGCGCACAGTGTGGCCTATAAAGTGAATACCGCTTTTTACGAGCAATATGGCAAGGCTGGATGGGAATGGATGGAAGAAACCTTGCAGTATTTACCGAATGATACTTTGAAAATTGCCGACGCAAAAAGGGGTGACATTGGCAATACAAGCAGCATGTATGCGAAGGCGTTTTTTGAGACTCTTCCTTTTGATGCAATTACTGTAGCGCCTTACATGGGTGAAGACAGTTTGCGTCCGTTCTTGGAGTTCAAAGACAAGTGGGTGATATGTTTGGCGCTCACAAGCAATGCAGGCCATGCCGATTTTCAGTTGGGTGAATACGAAGGCATGAAACTATACGAACGCGTTATTGAGACGGTTTGCAAGTGGGGCAGCGAAGAGAATTTGATGTTTGTTGTGGGTGCAACGCGTGCCGAAATGGTAGGTGAAATCCGCAAGATGATTCCAAACCACTTTTTATTGGTACCTGGTGTTGGTGCGCAAGGGGGGAGTTTGGCTGATATTACCGAAGCAGCTGCGAATAAGGAGGTAGGATTATTGGTGAATTCCTCCAGAGGCATTTTGTATGCTTCTGAAGGGGAGGATTATGCTGAAGCGGCGGCTATCGAGGCCAAGAAATTGGCGCAGGAGATGAGCGGGCTTATCCGCGTGGTTTAAGCGGTCTGATTTCCAAGTTTACATTATGGAAATTGTCCGGAGATTCTAGGCAATAAACGATTTGCGAAGCCACATCTTGGGGCATCAGCATATTGTCGTGCGGTTGAATATTCTCGCTATGTCTAAAGAAATCCGTTTTTACCGAGCCAGGATAGATGCAAGTAACTTTCACTCCAAAATCGCGAACTTCTTTGTATAGTGCATCGCTAAAACCTCTTACCGCAAATTTGGTGGCGCAGTAACCGCTCACTTGTTGGTAGCCTTCAAGACCGGCGATGGATGAAATATTGATGATATGTCCAAGTCCTTGTTTTTTCATGGAAGGCAATGCCAATCGGGTGGCGTAAAAAAGACCGGTGACATTTGTATCGAACATTTCTTGCCATTGATCAAGGCTAATTTCTTCGCAAAAGCCAAAGTATCCGAGACCGGCGTTGTTGATGAGAATGTCGATTTGGCCGTGCGCAGTTAGGACTTTATCGAAGGCAGTTTGAAGGGATTCATGGTTTCTAACATCGGCGATAAGGCAATGGTAGTTATCGTGTTGGGTAGTGCAACCGGATCTGCATAGCCCATAAACGGTGGCGCCTTTTTCTAATAATTGGTTTACACATTCCAGGCCAATTCCTTTGTTGGCTCCAGTTACAATGGCGATGCGGTTATTAAGATTCATTTTTTTGAGTATTGAGAAGAGTTAACAATGAAGATTCGATTTGGTTCCAATCCCAAGCAATTGAGGTGATTTTTGTGTTGTTTATGTCAACGAAGTGCTGGTATGATTTATCGTAGTAAACCAAAAGAATTTCCACCCACGTTTTGAAATCATTTGCTTCTAGCGCTTCAACGGCGGCTTGTTCATGTTGGCCACCAAGTCGTTTTCTAAGTTTTTGGGTTTGGGCGATGAGCTGATCTTTGGGTAGGCCGGCGTATTCTTTGATGATGCGATTTATTCTTGTTTGCGCATCGACATGCATTTCGATACTGGGGGCTTCTTGCATTTGCTTCCAGAGTCCTTCGGGCACAGCACATTGACCTACGGTTCTACTTTCGTTTTCAATGTAAACGGTTTGATTTTCATGAAATTGCAGGTAATCGTGGGCGATGAGGTTTTCAAACATTTCGTTTCTAGGTTGGGCGGGCATTCCAACGCCTCCGAGGGCACTGCCTTTGTGGTTGGCTCTTTTTTCTAGGTCGATGATGGCCTTGCCATTGTTTTGCAGCAACTGCAGGAGTTCTGTTTTTCCCGAGCCGGTATGACCTGCGATTAAAACGATGTTTAGGGGTGTTTGCAGGGTTTGGAGCACCCAGTTCCGGTAGGATTTATAGCCATCTTTTATGATAAAAACGGGGTGACCGCTCCATTGTGTGATGGTGGAAGCGATTTGACTACGAAGTCCGCCTCTCCAGCAGTAGAACAGGAGTTTTTTTTGATTGTTGTGTTGAATTTCCATCAGCTGTTGATAGATGGAAGCGAATTTGGGACCGGCGAGGGAGAGGCCAAGCATGACGGCCGCTTCGCGGCCTTCATGCTTGTAAGCGCGGCCTACGGCCGCGCGATCTTCATCACAAAGTATAGGTACATTGATGGCATTTGGAATGTGGGCCCGTTCAAATTCCGACTCACTTCGTACATCAACCCAAATAAATTCGTCACGTCTGAGCAGCGCTTCCTGAATCGTTAACGCCCTGGTCTGACTCATGATTACATGATTACTTCCAACAAGCTGCGGTATGCCAACACGGTGTCGCCATACTTTTCCTTCGTTTTTGCTTGTAGTATCGGACCAAAATGATCCTTGTATTGATTGTAATTTTCTATGGAATTAGCCGTGTACTGAATGGCATAATTCACACCTTCATTGTCGTCCGCATCGGTAAGCAACTTTAAAATCTTGTACTCTGTAAAGCAGCCGGTTTGCATCACTTCAGGAATATGCTCCTGCTGCATCCATAGTAGCCATTCTTCGGCCATGTGGCTGCCCACATTACAAGTTACGTTGTAAATAATCATTGTTTTATTGACTTATGCGGATGTTGTAACCCTCCATGATGAGGTTTGCCAACAATTTTTTACAAGCCAATTCAGCCATTTCATGAGCCTCTTCAGCGGTATTGGCGTCCAAATCCATGGTGATAAATTTTCCAATGCGTACGTTGGATGCGTTGTTTAAACCAATTTTTGGCAGGCCATTGGCAACAGCTTTTCCTTGGGGATCCAACAACCCCTTTAATGGTAAGATTTCAATCTCGGCAACGAATTTCACAGTACAAACCTACATTAAAATCCGCAAAAAATCGTGTACTTTGCCGTGATGATTTTACACAAAAAACAAACGTTATGGGTGGCGCTGGCTTTCATTTTCACATTTTCTGCGTGTAACGGAAAGAAGCAAGTGGATACGGAATCGTCCAAAGACAGTTTGACCGTTATAAATGATAGTATACCCAAAGCGGGCGAACCCTTGCGTGGATCGGACACAGGGATAGTGGTGATGGAGACGAAACGAACCCAAACGACGTTGTTGGGTGTATGGCATCAGTTACCGGTTAAGGGGATTCGGGAAGCAATCAAAACCAATGCTACATTGATTGTGGCGGAAATAGTTTCTCGCAAAGTAAGTATGGAAGGCGGCCTCACTTTGGTGTATCGAAAAATGCCAAGCGAAGGAACTCAGGAAGTGTTTATCGGCATACCGGTTGGTGGAAATAAGGACCTTGACCGCGAAATGTCAGAATCAAATACCGGAGGAAATGCATCGGACAAACAGATGTTCACAATCTTAACCCTACCCGCGGCAACGTATCTTAAGGCCACGGTAAATGCAGAGCCTGGATTAACCACGAAGTCGTGGTTGCAGTTTAAGTCGTTGATGCTGAATCGAAAACAATGCATTGCCTCTGACTTTGAATCGAAAGAAAATGCAAACGCGAAGTTGGGACAGGTAGATTTGGTCAAAGTGGCAAAGACTTTTCCGTACATGGAATACTATACGGACAGTAGGAATTTAGAAATGGCTACTACTGTGGCACAGGCCATTTTATTGATGCGCAAACCTTGAGAAACCAACCAGCATATCTAATTCCTGGCGATACTATTTTGCTGATTGCGCCTTCTCGGAGTGTGAGTGAATCGGATGTGGCGGCTTTTTCTCGTTGGGTTTCAGCGCAAGGTTGGCTGTTAGAATATGCACCCAATTTGTTTGAGGTGGAGCATCAATTTGCGGGGAGCGATCAACATCGGGCAGAAGATTTAGTTTGGGCGATTACCCACCCTACTGCAAAAGCCATTTTTACCGCTAGGGGCGGATATGGTTGCGTTAGGACGGTATCGAAGGCAGAGGAATTGTGCGATGCGATGGTGGGAATTTCGAGTTTGATAGAGTTGTTAAAACAGTCGCCCGCGAAGTGGTTGGTTGGTTTTAGCGATATTACTTGGTTGCATCTGTTGTTTGCAAAAGCCAATTTTCAGAGCATTCACGGACCGGTGGCAACGCAGTGGAATTTAACGCACGGGCACATCGATCAAAACATTTCTCACCTGGCAAAGACGTTGATGGGCGATATTGTGTCATTGGATTTATCTAGCAGTGATGTGGTTCGTTCAAAGCCATTCGCCGGTGAATTGGTGGGGGGAAATTTGAGCTTGTTGTATGCATCGCTTGGTACTTCGGTTCAGCCCAATACTGCAGGTAAAGTTTTATTTATTGAGGATTTGGATGAATATTACTATCACATCGATAGGATGTTGTTTTCATTAAAATTGGCAGGTCTTTTTGATGGGATACAAGGGTTGTTGGTGGGTAGTATGATTGACATGAACGACAATACGGTTCCTTTTGGAAGGTCGGTTAAGACCATGATAACAGAATTGCTAGCGGATTGTGATTTCCCAATTGTTTTCGATGTGCCGGTGGGTCATGACGAAGAAAACATATCGATAAAGTTAGGTGCGGATTGTAACTTTGAAAATTCAACACTAACTCAATAGCGCTGTGATTTCATCCAAAACCTTCATCGCATTCACCAAATTTGGCATTGTTGGCGGGATCAGCTTTTTCGTGGATATGTCGGTGTATTACGGTATGAGTCAGTTCATGCCCACTTACTTTGCAAAGGCGGCGGGTATTATGGTTGCCACATTGGTGAACTACAAGCTGAACAAATATTGGACTTGGGAGAGCAAGAAGGCGGCGGGTGGTTACAAAGCAAGGAATGAGACACTAAAGAAATATTTGATGCTGTATGCTTTGAGTGGAGGAATTAATGTGGGCACGAATGAAATCATGTTGGCATCGTTGCCAAATTGGGAGTTGCAGTTGAATATGGTATTTCCTGTCGTTGGTGACATTGCGGTTAATACAATGGGTGGGATGAAGCAATTGTTTGCGGTGAAGATTGATAAATTATTTGCTGTTTTAACGGCAACAGCTGTGGGTATGGGTGTCAATTTTATGGGTCAGAAGCTTTGGGTTTTTGGCAAGATAGGCAAATAGTCGGCCGTGGTGATAAATGATTAACTTTGTAAGAATTCAACTTTAAGAAAAAATAATATGGCATGTACTTCTTGTGGAACCAAGGCTGGCGGCACCCCGGGTGGGTGTAAGAGCAACGGCACTTGTGGGACCAGTGGCTGCAATGCGTTGAATGTATACGATTGGTTCAAGGACATGGACCTGCCTACGGGCTATAAACCTTTTAATGTGGTAGAAGTTCGATTCAAAGGTTCTCGAAAAGAGTTCTTTAGAAACACGAACAATTTGGACCTATTTACGGGTGATTACGTATGCGTTGACAGCAGCATTGGTTTTGATATTGGGACTGTATCGGCAACGGGCGAAATCGTTCGATTGCAATTGAAAAAATATAGAGTTCGCGAGGATTCCGATGAGATGCATGGCATTCAGCGGGTGGCCAGTGAACGAGATATGGAACGTAGGGAGGAAGCGAAAAGTAAAGAGGATCAAACCTTGGAGCGTGCGCGGACGATTGCGTTTTCATTGAATCTTCAGATGAAGATTTCCGACATTGAGATTCAGGGCGATGGCAGAAAGGCGATATTTTTCTATACGGCCGAAACGCGTGTGGATTTCCGTGAATTGATCAAGCGATATGCTGATGAGTTTAAGGTAAAAATTGAAATGCGACATATTTCCTATCGGGAGGAAGCGTCTCGATTGGGTGGTACGGGTGTTTGCGGTAGAGAGCTGTGCTGCAGTACTTGGCTAACCGACTACAAGCAGGTGAATACCGGTGCGGCGAGGGTTCAAAACTTGAGCATCAACATGGAAAAACTGGCCGGTCAGTGTGGTCGTTTAAAGTGCTGTTTGAACTTCGAGTTGGATCAATATGTTGAGGCTACAGATGCATTTCCGAAAGCAAAAATCGTTCGATTGGATACAATCAACGGTATGGCTTATGCGCGCAAAACCGATATTTTAAAGAAGTTGATGTGGTTCTCTTACGATGACAATCAGACTTGGGTTGCTTTGGCTGTTGACAAGGTAAACGAGGTGATGGAGGAGAATAAGAATGGCAAACAATCGGCGGCATTGCAAGATTTAGCGCCGGCGAGTGCGGTATTGGAAAAAGTGGGTACCACGATGGAAGACCGCAATAATGACTTTATTGGTAATTCGGAATTGTTATCGGACGATGAGTTTGCATTGAAGAAAAGAGGTCCTGAAAAAGGAGATCAACGCAATGGAGATCGCAGGAAGGGTGGCAACGATAGACGTCCAGACAATCGCGGTCCGAGACCTGACAACAGAGGCCCAAGATCAGCGGGAGAAAACCGAGGTCCAAGACCTGATAACCGCGGCCCAAGGCCGGAAGGTGGTCCTAGACCAGCGGGAGAAAACCGTGGTCCAAGACCTGATAACCGCGGCCCAAGGCCGGAAGGCGGTCCGAGACCAGCCGGTGAAAACCGCGGTCCAAGACCTGATAACCGCGGCCCAAGGCCGGAAGGCGGTCCTAGACCGGCAGGTGAAAACCGCGGTCCGCGCCCTGAAAACCGAGGCCCAAGGCCGGAAGGCGGTCCGAGGCCAGTTGGTGAAAACCGAGGCCCTAGACCAGTAAACGGGACTAAGCTGAATACTGATTCACCAAATACAAATACAGGCGATTCGCCAAAATCAGAATAACAATAAGAATCAAAATAACAACAAGAGAGGGGCGCCTGTGGCGCCCCTCTCTTGTTTAAAATATAAATGGTTATTGGTGGCGAGCGCCACCAATGAATTAATAACTTAAATACATGCTCTTTTGCTTGTATAATTCGCGGAAGGCTGGATCTTTTAAGTCTTTGATGAACAGGATACTTTCTCCGGTACTCTTCATTTCGGGACCCAATTCGCGACTTACACCCTGAAACTTATTGAAACTAAATACGGGTTGTTTAATCGCAAAGCCTGAAGGTCGAGCCGGGATTGTAAAGTCTTTGATTTTGTTTGCACCCAACATCACCTTTGTGGCCATATTCACATAAGGATAATCGTAGGCCTTACAAATGAAAGGTACAGTTCTAGACGCCCTTGGATTGGCTTCAATCACATAAACTTTCTCATCTTTGATGGCAAACTGGATGTTCATCAATCCGCGAATATTCAATGCATGAGCCAATTTCTCAGTGTATTCAATCATCAGGTTTTGCACTTTTTCACTTAGCGCAAACGGGGGAAGTACAGCGCTTGAATCGCCAGAGTGAATACCGGCAGGTTCGATGTGTTCCATCATTCCCAATATGTGAACGTCTTCGCCATCGCAAATACTATCGCTTTCAGCTTCTTCCGCACGATCCAAGAAGTGATCAATCAACACCCTGTTACCAGGTAAATCGCCAAGCAATTTAACAACCGCCTTTTCCAAGTCTTCGTCGTTGATTACAATCACCATCCCTTGTCCGCCTAACACATAGCTAGGTCGAACCAACACCGGATATCCAACTTTATTTGCAATCCCAATTGCCTCTTCGGCATCCAAGGCCACACCAAATTTGGGGTAAGGAATATCTAAGGTGGCGAGCATTTCGCTGAAACGACCGCGATCTTCTGCGATGTCCATGTTATCATAGCTTGTTCCAATGATTTTGATGCCTTTTTCTTGAAGTTTTTCAGCCAATTTCAATGCAGTTTGTCCGCCCAATTGAACGATTACGCCTTCCGGTTTTTCGTGTTGAATCAGTTCCCACAAATGCTCCCAATAAACGGGCTCAAAATAGAGTTTATCCGCCATATCAAAATCGGTACTTACCGTTTCGGGGTTACAATTGATCATAATCGCTTCATAACCAGCCTCGCGAGCGGCCATGATTCCGTGAACACAACTGTAATCAAATTCGATACCCTGTCCGATGCGATTTGGACCGCTACCGAGAACAAAGATCTTCTTCTTATCGCTGACGATACTTTCATTTTCACCATCGAACGTTGAATAGAAGTAATTGGTAGGACTTGGGAATTCAGCGCTACAGGTGTCAACCATTTTGTATACTCTACGAATTCCTAGGCTATATCGTTTTTCACAAACCTGATCTGCCGTAGTGTTACCACCCATTAACCATGAAATTTGCTCATCGCTGTATCCTTTTTCTTTGGCAATTTTTAACAATGTCGCAGGAACATTGTCGATGTTATATCTTCTGATTTCAGTATCAGTTTTTACCAAATCAGCGATTTGCTCTAGGAACCAACGGTCTACGCGGGTAATTTTCTGAACGCTGCTGATGGGAACGCCCAAGGCCAAAGCGTCTTTGATTTGGAAAACGCGATTCCAGCTGGCGTATTCCATGCCGTGAACCAATTCTTCTAGGTTGCGACTTACTTTATTTCCATCAGCGCCTAGGCCATGACGGGAAATTTCGAGACTCTGACAAGCTTTTTGGAGTGCTTCTTGGAAGCTTCTGCCGATGGCCATGACTTCACCAACCGATTTCATTTGGAAGCCTAGGCGGGTATCAGCCCCATGGAATTTATCGAAGTTAAAACGAGGGATTTTTACGATGACGTAATCCAAGGCGGGCTCAAAGAAGGCGCTGGTTGTCTTAGTAACGGGATTTTTGAGTTCATCCAAGTAAAAACCGATGGCCAATTTGGCTGCGATTTTCGCAATTGGGTAACCGGTTGCTTTTGAGGCCAAGGCGGAACTTCTACTTACCCTTGGGTTGATTTCGATGGCGATGATCTCTTCGTCCACAGGGTTAACGCTAAACTGTACGTTGCAACCTCCAGCGAAAACACCCATACTGCGCATCATCTTGAAAGCCATATCGCGCATTCTTTGGAAGGCGGTATCGCTCAACGTCATTGCAGGGGCTACGGTAATTGAATCCCCGGTGTGAATCCCCATCGGGTCGAAGTTTTCGATGGTACAGATTACGGCGATATCGTCTTTGCTATCGCGAAGCAACTCAAATTCGTATTCTTTCCAACCCAAAACGGCTTGCTCCACCAATACTTCATGGACTGGGCTGCACTCAAGACCGTATTGTAAGGCGCGATCAAACTCATCTTTTTTATAGACGATGGCACCCCCGGTTCCACCGAGCGTGTAGCTAGGACGGATCACCAATGGGAAGCCGATTCGTTGCGCAATTTCTTTCCCTTCTAGGAAGCTGTTTGCAATCTGACTTTTAGCAACACCCACACCCAGTTCAACCATCAACTGACGGAATTTCTCGCGATCTTCCATTTTGTCGATGGCGACAATATTCACTCCAATAATCTTACAATTGTATTTTTCCCAGATGCCGAGCTCATCACACTCTTTGGCCAAGTTCAATGCAGTTTGTCCGCCCATGGTTGGTAACACCGCATCGATATCTTGCTCTTGAAGAATTTTTTCGATGCTTTCTGCCGTTAATGGTAGTAGATAGACATGATCCGCATTCATTTTATCGGTCATGATGGTCGCCGGATTGCTATTGATCAGCGATACTTTGATACCTTCTTCGCGAATACTTCTTGCGGCTTGAGTTCCTGAATAATCGAATTCGCAAGCTTGTCCGATAATGATCGGGCCACTGCCGATGATGAGTACGTGTTTTAGAGATAGGTCCTTTGGCATGATTCCAAAAATTTAGCAAATTTAGGGCATCGCGCGTGGACTTGGGGCTTAATTATCCACGATTTGTAAAAAAATTGGGGTCAGATTTACAGCAGTAAAAGTGGCAGCATCGCATATTCAAGAAAGAACAACCCCCAGTAGAACATGTAGAAGCGTTTCACGGAAGTGGGGTTTTGCAGGTCGACCTTTAACGCATGGCCAACAAAAAGCAGCAGCACAATTACATGGGCAATCTTGGCTGTAATATTTGGCATTTGACAGGCCATCAATAGATAGGCGGTGCTAACGAGAATCACCCCGGATTTAAATGCGGACGATTTGCTCCAAACAACAGCAAGGGTTTTAAAACCAAATTTTTCATCGCCAAGGGTATCGGGAATGTCTTTAAACCAGGCGATGCCTAAGCTAAAAGCGGTAACAAATACGACTAACGGTGCGAGCCAATACATCTGAATGATAGGCCATCCATATAATACGGTCGCAAAATGAATGGCGATGCCGGCATTGATTAATGGGCCTCTCACGATGGCAATTGCACTAGCAGCCCAGATGTGATATCTCTTAAATTGGACGGGAGGCAAGGAATAGAGAGCGCCAATGATGGCGATGGAAGTGATTAGGCAGCCAAGAAAGGGTTGGATGAGCCAAGCTGTGAAAATGGCGAGAATGCCTGAGGTGTAAACGATGATTTTGCCGTTTCGCATCGACAGTTCGCCGGAGGCTAGTGGCAGATTGGGTTTGTTGATTTTATCGAGGTCTACATCTACAATTTGGTTTAACCCGGTGATAAAGATGTTGCAGAGTAAGCAAGCGAGCAAGGTGGGCAAAAATATCGCAGCGATGGCGTTGATTTTGTTGGTGAGCACTGGAATGAATCCAACGATTGCTGATTTATAGGCGGGCAATTGGGGTTTTTGAGCATCTAAACCCGGAACCAATGCGTAAGCCGATTCTGAGATGGTATTGAATTCGGTTGTTGTTGAGCCAATCGCGATTTTACTGTTCGCAATTGCATTTGCTAAGCCATCGTGAATTGGAGGAGGTGTACAATAAATCACCAAAATGAGTAGCGAAAGGATGCTAATGGTTGACCCAATAAGGGTATGGGGTCTGGAAAATCGCCATAACAAGGAAAGCATGCTCAAAGTAACAACGAAACAAAGGAAATTCCGTTTATTTGATATATGGAGTTATTCGCGAAACGAAATTTATGAATTGGGTTGAAATTACATTGTCTCCTACCGCTGTAATTATTTCTGTTTTGATGGCCTGTGCTCTGTTCAAATGGAATTGGTTAACGATATCCGGAGCGTTGATGGCTTGGTTCTTGGCTTTTGTTGTCGTGTTTTTGGCAAAATGGTCGATTTTCCCCTTGGTTACATTTTTGGTATTGGGATCATTGGCGGGGAAAATTCGAGCGAATGCCAAAGAAGGCGGCGATGCAAAACAAGGAAAGGCCAGGGATCACTGGCAGGTGCTTGCAAATGGCGGCATTTTTATGTTGTTGGCGATGTTGGCTTTTATGAATGAATTGGGTTGGCTGGATTCTTTTTTGGGCATTCATACGGAGGTTTTACGTTTTAGTGAAACTTGTCATCTGTTGGCATTGATTTCTTTGTCGGTGAGCTGTGCCGATACTTTGAGCAGTGATTTTGGACGGGTTTGGGGTGGAAGTCCCCGAAATATAATCACGGGTAAGCGGATGATTAAAGGGGTGTCTGGCGGTGTAACGGGGGCTGGTTTTGTGGGGGCATTGTTAGGTGCTGTATCTATTGCTATATTCGTTTTTTGGACTGAATTATCGTCGTTGGGCAGCTCGGTTTCTGCATTTTGGCTCATAGCATTTTTTGGGTTTATCGGTTCGATTCTAGATAGTGTGTTAGGTGTATTATTTCAAGCGAAATATTTGGACGATTCGGGGAATCAGGTGGATTCATCTGATACCGGCCGCAGGTCAATGGCTGCAGGATATCGTTGGGTAACCAATGATGTTGTGAATGCTGTTACGGGTGTATTGATGTTGCTTGTTGCTGTTATGTATCTTTGTTGTTAGAAGATGGAAGGCAAATTATATTTAGTACCAACGCCCATTGGCAATCTTGGCGACATGACTTATCGGGCGGTGGAGATACTAAAATCTGTAGATAAGGTTTTGGCGGAAGACACGCGGACGTCGAGGGTGCTGTTAAATCACTACGAAATCAACACCCGTTTGGAGAGCTTTCACCAGCACAATGAACATGGCAAACTGCAGCATGTAATTACCGAGTTGAAGGCAGGGGCTCAAATTGCGCAGATTAGCGATGCAGGGACGCCGGGTATCTCCGATCCTGGATTTTTATTGGCCAGGGCATGTCAGAAAGAAGGTATTTCGATAGAGGTTTTGCCTGGCGCAACGGCTTTTGTCCCTGCATTGGTAAAAAGCGGTTTTGCTTTGCATCAGTTTCGATTCGAAGGATTTTTGCCACAGAAAAAGGGACGTCAAACGCGCATTCTAGCACTCGCCGCAAATCCAGATACCACTTGTTTTTATGAAAGCCCACACAAAATTTTAAAAACGCTTACGCAATTAGAAGAGGCTTGCGCTGAGCATCGTAGAATTAGTGTTTCCAGGGAGATTAGCAAGAAATTTGAGCAAACGGTTAACGGGACGATTAAAGAAGTGTTAAATCATTTCAAAACGCATCCGCCCAAGGGTGAGTTTGTGGTAGTTTTGGAAGGTGTTAATGCCAAAGAGGGCGATGATCTATTGGCTTTGAACGACGATTAATAACGCATCAATTTGATATGGATAAAGCGCAAAATGAGATAACGACTAAGGCGAAAAACAACCAACTAAAATTGATGGTTTGTTTGTTTTTACCGGCGTTGCTCTTTTGGCTAGCTTGGGAGCCGATGCCATTTACGCCTTTGGTTTTCATCGCATTTGTCCCGTTTTTTTATTTGGCCGAATGGGGTCGGAGCACGAGTAAAGGGAAGAATTTCGGCGTCTTGTTTTTGGCTTTGATGCTATGGAACATTTCAACTACGTGGTGGGTTTGGTTTGCTTCAGATGTTGGTGCGATTGCCATGTTGATTTTGAATTCTTTGTTGATGTATCTCCCATTTGGACTAAGCAGATGGTTACAGAGAAAAAAGTGGTTCAAATGGGATGCTAAATGGCTATTTATTGCACTTTGGTTACTTTATGAATACGGACATCATAGATGGGATTTGTCGTGGCCATGGTTGACTTTAGGCAACGCATTCAGTGGCATGCCATGGTATGTTCAATGGTACGAATTAACAGGTACTTTGGGAGGCACGGCTTTGATTTTATCGGTCAACATTTTAGTGTACCAAGCGCTGAATAGGGATCCATTGAATGTGAATAGGAGTTTCATGATGCAATTCCGTTTGCCAGTGGCCCTAGTTTTACTTTTTGGGTTGTTGAGTATTGTGATGGGGCAGCTCGCATCGGATTTTGTGGATCAAAAAAAGAGTAAGTTAAAGCAGCCGTATCGCGTGGTTGCGATTCAACCGAATTACGATCCATACGACGAGAAGTTTGTTTTAGACCCGATGCAAATGGTGAGGGATATGGCGAAGACGTCGGACAGTGCCGGTCCAGCGGATTGCATTTTGTGGCCTGAAACTTCTTTGGTTGGGAATATCGATGTTGGCTCGCCCGCTCAAGACCAGCAAGTCTCTTTTTTGATGCATCATTGGCAGAAAAATGGCACGGCGGACGTTGAACCTGCGAGGGACTCTTCTCAAAACGATCCTCGCACTGCCAAACCACCGTCGATGCTAATTGGTTCCAATATGATCCATTGGTACATATGGATGGGAAAGGGCAAACCGGACGTGGCGGCGAGGCAGAGTAGCAATCCAGAATATTGGTATACGCTGCACAATTCGGCGTTGTGGATTCAACCTGAGTTGTGGACACATGGTAACTCTTTGGTTCGCGGCGATATTCAATTTTACCATAAATCCAAATTGGTTCCGGGTACAGAGCAGTTGCCATTTGTGACGGTTTTGCCATTTTTGGAGCGATTGGCAATTTCGTTGGATGAGAATTCGGCATCGGGCACATTGGGTAAAAACGCAACGGCTAAGGCGCTGGGAAATGGCAATTCGAAGGTGGCCCCAATCATTTGTTATGAAAGCATTTACGGCGATTACGTTAGTGAATATGTAAAAGACGGAGCGTCTTGGTTGGCGGTAATTACCAATGATGCATGGTGGAACAATACGCCAGGACACAAGCAGCATTTTTCATATGCCAAGTTAAGGGCCATCGAACAGAGAAAGTGGGTGGTTAGAAGCGCGAATACCGGAATTTCGGGCTTTATTGATCCGTTGGGAAGAACTACGATGCGTTCGGTTTGGTATCAAGGCAGGGATGAAAGATCGGCAGAGCCAGCGTTGGATAAACACACGGATGACGGGAAAATCACCCAAGTGGGTACTCAATTGGCGTTGTCTCAAACCATCTATTTAAATCAATATCGAACTATTTATAACCGATTGGGAGATGGGAAAATTCTGAAAATTCTGTTATTGGCGATGTTGTTTTTATCGTGGTTTAACCGAAAACAGAAGCAGGCCGTGTAAAAATTGTTTTGTTGACACTGATTGTCGGATTGAGGCGGAAAATCGGAATTAAAATTCTCGTATCTTTGTAATATGTCGAATCTACTCCATCAACGTCTGGTAAAAATCAGGGAATCGGTAGAGGCGATATCGTTGGAAAACAAGCAATTGCGTGGAAATAATGAAAATTTAACCCAGCAAAATGCTGAACTTCAAAAAACGATAGAATTGCAAAAAAATGCGCTCTATGAGTTAAAAGAAGAGAATAAAATGATTAAACTTGCAAAAGAAATGTCTAGTGCCAATGCGGATGTTCATGATTTAAAAATCAAGATCAATGAATTGGTAAGAGATATCGATAAGTGCATAGATTTACTGAACGAATAATAACAATTAAATGGAGCCTACGGATAGCATTCTCATCAACGTTAACATCGACAATCGCGCTTTGCGGTTGCGGGTTGCGGTAAAAGATGAGGAGGATGTGCGATTGTCGGCCCAGGTACTAAACCAACGCGTTAACGCATTTAAGAATTTTAATGCGCAAGAACCCATAGATCGTCTTTCGTGGGCGGCATTGGATTTGGCGGGTGAAGTGGTACGACATAGTAAGAACCATCGCGGAGATGAAGCGCTCGTGGAGCAGGAGTTATTGGCGATAGAGAAGGTTTTGTACTCATAATTGTTCTGAATTCTCAGTAGCTGTGTGCTTTTCGTCAATTAAAAACGAAAGGAATAACAGAAAATGGAAAACATCGTATTTATCCTCGCCGCTCTCATTGTGGGATTGGCCCTTGGATATGTTGTGTTTGTAGCGATGCGCAAAACACAGCTTGAGAAAGACAAACAAAGCATCATTGAAGAAGCCAAATTACAGGGCGAAAACATCAAGAAGGATCGGATTTTAGAAGCGAAGGAGAAGTACATGCAACTTCGTTCTGATTACGAACAGGAGACCAACCGCAGAAGTAATGAGTTGGGTAACAGCGAAAATCGCATCAAACAGAAAGAGCAATCTTTGGACGATAAGATTCGCGCAAACAAGGCAAAAGAGGAGGAAATGACCAAATCGCGTGAGCGTTTGGATGCCCAAATCGAAGCCTACAAATTGAAGGAGCGTGATGTTCAGCAGTTAAGGGAGCAGCAGTTGTTGCAATTGGAAAAAGTGGCTGGATTATCTGCTACGGATGCCAAAACCCAAATGTTGGAGAACATCAAGGTGCAGTCGCACACGGAAGGTTTGACGTTGGCGAAGATCATCGTTGAGGAGGCCAAGTTGAGTGCTACACGCGAGGCAAAGCGTATCGTTTTGCAGACCATTCAAAGGACGGCTGCGGAAACTGCGATCGACAATACGGTTACGAGTTTTCCATTGGAAAGCGACGATGCGAAGGGCAGAATTATTGGTAGAGAGGGAAGAAATATCAAGGCATTTGAAGCGGCTACGGGCGTGGAAATTTTGATTGACGACACACCAGAAACCATCGTATTGAGTTGTTACGATCCAATTCGCAGGGAAATTGCCCGTGTATCGTTGGAGCGTTTGATTCGCGACGGTAGGATTCACCCAGCTCGCATTGAGGAAGTGGTGGAAAAAGTGAAGAAACAGGTGGAAGAGGAAGTGGTTGAATGGGGAGAGCGCACCGTGGTTGATTTGGGTATTACAGGGTTGCATCCTGAGTTGATCCGCTATGTGGGTCGGATGCGCTTTAGAAGTTCATACGGACAGAATTTGTTGAAGCACAGTAGAGAAGTGGCGCGTTTGTGTGCTACGATGGCTGCGGAAATGGGCTTGAACGTGAAGTTGGCGAAACGCGCGGGTTTGTTACATGATATTGGAAAATGTCCAGATAACGACGAGGAAACTCCGCACGCTTTGTTAGGTATGAAAATTTGTGAGAAGTACGGCGAGCATCCTGAGGTAATCAATGCGGTTGGAGCTCACCACGACGAGATCGAGATGACATCTTTGTTGAGTCCTGTTATTCAGGCTTGCGATGCGATTTCTGGTTCTAGACCTGGCGCACGTAGAGGCGATGATCAATATGTGGAGCGTATCAAAGAAATGGAAGCCATGGCTTTGAGTTATCCTGGTGTTGAGAAAGCTTATGCGATTCAGGCGGGCAGAGAGTTGCGTATCATCATGGCGGCGGAAAAATCGAACGATGAAAATGCAGATACGTTGGCATTTGAGTTATCGAACCGTATCATGACGGAGATGCGTTATCCTGGACAGGTAAAAATCACGGTGATTCGCGAGAAGCGCGCTGTGGGTATCGCAAAATAAAATAATCTTTGGTACGATGTACCTAACCATAGACTTTGGCAATACAGCATCAAAATATGCCCTCTTCAACGAAGAGGGCATATTGCATTCTCACGGGGTGTACGAAGACGTGAGTGCTTTTGTTGGACTGGGCTTGAAAGGTTGTGTTTTCAGCACTGTTCGCAAGGAAGTGCCATGGCTAACAGGTTTAGATTGTCCGGTTCATTTATTCAGCAGCAGTATGTCGTTGCCGGTAAAAATGGGCTACGAAACGCCAGACACGTTAGGCGCGGACCGATTGGCGGGGGTATTGGGGGCAAAATGGCTATTGGGTCGTGATGCAATGTTGGGTGCTTGCTTGGTGATTGATGCGGGGACTTGTATTACGTATGATTGGTTAACGCCAGAAGGGGAATATCTGGGTGGCAGTATTTCACTGGGGTTGCATATGCGGTATTTGGCTTTGCATCAACAAACGGGAAAACTGCCATTGGTAAGTCATGAAGTGTTTGAGAATCAGTTGGGTTCCAGCACAAACGAGAGCATTTTATGTGGTGTACAGCAAGGGGTTTGGGGTGAATCGCACCGACAAATTGCGCATTTCCTCGAAAAATACCCAAAGGGGGCCGTATTTATTACGGGGGGTGATGCCTTATTCTTGGCGGAACAACAGAAAACAAAGATATTTGTGGAGCCTCTGCTCGTACATTATGGGCTTATGCATGCTTTAATTTATCATGAAACGCACTAACATCAGACTTTTTATCATCGCATTGATGACTTTGGGATTTTCTCAAGGATTTTCGCAGTCTGCATCGGGGCAGAATTTGACATTTTCACCGTATAGCAATTTCGGGTTGGGCGAGTGGCTTGGAACCAATTTGGTACAAAACGGAAGCAACTTGCATACTCGTTCCAGTGCATATTCTTATACGATGGCTAATCCGGCGACGTTGGGAAATTTGTATTTTACCACTTTTGATTTTGGCGGTTCGTTTAAGTCGAGCACCATCATGGCGGGAGATCAAACACAGACCTACCGCGGGGGTGGAATGAACTACTTTAATTTGGCATTTAGAACCTACAATTATTACCATCGGATTCCCTATTTTGATAGTATTGCGATGCAAAAGCGAATAAAATCAACGCGTTATGGCATCAATTCAGCAATTTCTCTTCAGCCGCTTACTTCTGTGGGATATAAATATGCCATTTCGGATTCAACACCGTTTATCAGCAAAACCACACATTCGGGTTATGGGGGGATAAACATGTTGGAATTGGCAAATGGGTTTCGCTTGGGCTCACACGTGCATTTGGGATACAGTATTGGTCGTGTTTTTGGGCAGATCAATGATCAAACCATATTTAGTATACCCGATTCTACCAATTTGAATGTATTGGAAGATTTAAAGTCGGTTTTGGTTAAGGGCACACAACAGAAGGTTGGTTTTTTGGTTGATTTCAAATTGGACTCAACATATCACTCTTTTGGCGGAAGTTATCAGATGTATTCTGGGATGATGGGCGAGCAAACGCGATTTACCAGAACTATGGAATTGTTTGGTTCCTTTATCTCTGTGGTTGATACCATTACGAATCTCACATCGCCTAAAAAATCGTTTCAATTGCCTAACAGTTTTGGATTGGGCTATCAATTTAAATACCGTCAGGCTTGGACGGTGGCTTTGGATTACAGACAGCAAAACTGGCAGAAAATTGATGTCATCTATTTTGATGCTGAGAGAAAATACAATGTCCGCAAGGATTACGGGGTAACATTTACGCTTCATCCCAACGATTTGAGGGTTCAGGGACGCAGAAAGATGCAATGGCCTGTCCGAGTGGGTGCGGTGTATTCTGAAACACAATATGCGTTTAACACTTCTACGGGCAACGTCCCTTTGATTCAGCAGCGTGCTTTTGTTGGGTTTGGTATTCCCATTGTTCGCAGATATTACGACAATTCCTCTTTAACCAGTTTGGTCCATGTTCAATTAGATTATGTTCAGCGCGGAACCACCAATCATGGATTAGCACAGGAGAAATTTTTCAATGTCACTTTGGGCTTGCAATTGGGTGATATGTGGTTTCAGCGTAGGAAATTCGATTAACAAATGCGTTGGGGGCTTTTATGTTTGATATGTTTGTTTGCTTCCTGTTCGGAATCGATAAAAATGTCAAATAGTAAGAAGAAAAGCAAGGAATTTTCTGCCCAGGAATATGCCGAGAAGGTGACCATCGAGTATACGGACTCGGGGTTATTGCGGGCAAGGGTTTTCAGTCCAATTTTAACGGCCATCAAATCAAAATTGCATCCTTATGTGTTGATGAAGCAGGGGCTGAAGGTGGATTTTTACGATAAACAAGGGGTTTTGGAGAGTTATTTAACGGCGGAGTATGGGGCGAGTTATGCGGAGGAAAAGAAGGTAATTGTAAGAAGGAATGTGGAGATTCTGAACACCAAGGGGGAGACATTAAATACGGAAGAATTGATTTGGGACCAAAGCACGGGAACCATTAGAACAGATAAATTTGTAAAAATTACGGGTAAAGATCAGATAACTACTGGAACGGGATTGATTAGCAATCAATCATTTACGGACTGGGAGATTATCAACTTTGCCGGCACAATCAACCTACCCAATGATCAAAAACCACATCCTCGCCCTCTTATCGCTGGTCGCGGCCGCTATTAGTGGCACCGAATCCATTTTGCAATTTTACGCCACCGGCATTGTTTCGGGAGCTGGATGGTTGATGTTGTTCGTTTTTGTGGCGAGTTTTTATTTTTATATGCGTTTCAAGAAAGCGCGTAGAGAGATGATGCAACAAGGCAAACGCTAAATCTTTATCTTCGCAAGGCATCATGAAAATCTCCATTGATTGGTTAAAATCCATCTTACCAACTGAGGCAACAGCCGATGAAATCTCCGATTTGTTGTCGGTTTCGGGTTTAGAAGTTGAACACATTGAACCATGGTTTAGTGTGGGCAGTGGCTTGCAAGGGTTTGTTGTGGGCGAGGTAATGAGTTGTGTGCCTCATCCCAATGCGGATCGATTGCGGGTAACTACGGTGAATGTGGGTGGCGATGCCTTGCTACCGATTGTCTGTGGTGCACCCAATGTGGCTGAAGGACAAAAAGTGGTGGTTGCGTTGGTAGGTACTGAGATTCAGATGCCCGGCAAGGAGTCGTTTGTGATAGGCAAAGCGAAAATTCGTGGCGAGGTTTCCGAGGGGATGATTTGTGCGGAGGATGAGTGCGGTGTTGGAAATAGCCATGATGGTATTGTGGTTTTGCGCAGCGATGCTCAGGTGGGTATGCCGGCGGCGGAATATTTTGGCGTTGCGGCGGATGTGGTTCTAGAGATTGGCTTAACTGCAAATCGTGGTGATGCAGCTTCTCATTTGGGAGTGGCCAACGATTTGGCGGCATTATTGAAACAAGATTTTGATAGAATTACCCATCAAACATTACCGATAAAATCCCAAGGTCGCTCGGTGAGTGTTGCGGATTTAGAATTGTGTCAACGATATATTGCATTGGAAATACAGGGGTTACAGTTGGGTGAAAGCCCAGATTTTGTGAAGCATCGTTTGCGGGCCATTGGCATCGAACCTCGCAATAATGTGGTGGACACGACCAATTATTTTCTACATCAAACCGGACAACCCATGCACGCTTTTGATGCAGATTTGTTGGAGGGTAATCTTGTAGTTCGTTTGGCTTTGGCCGATGAAAAGTTGGTTTTGTTGGATGGGAAAAGCATCAATTTAGATTCCCAAGACGTTGTGATTGCGGATGCTAGCGGTGCGATTGCCTTGGCTGGTGTGATGGGCGGTTTAAAAACGGCGGTAAGCGCAAATACGAAAAATATTTTATTAGAAATTGCACATTTTCATCCCACGTTGGTCCGAAAATCTGCAAAACGTCATCATTTACACACCGATGCCGGGTTTAGGTTTGAAAGGGGTGTCGATGTCGAGAATATGGCCAATGCTGCGAGTCTAGCAGGCTCTCATTTGGTAGAACATTGTGGCGGCACATGGGTGGCCAATTCCGAGGTTTCTACGGGTACATTTGAGACAAGAAAAATTAATTTGAATGTATCGGAGTTGAATAAGTTTGCGGGATTAGAGATTCCGGTTTTGGAGATTCGCAGAATTTTAGGCCAACTTGGTTTTGGCGTTAACGAATCGAATAACCACTGGGAAGTTAGCGTTCCGGGTTGGAGAAACGACGTTTCTATTGCGGTAGATTTATACGAAGAAGTGATGCGGATTTACGGGTATGATCATGTCCCGATGGATGGCAAATTGCAGGCAACGCTAGGCACTTTTGAAGGCATGGGATTGCGCAAATCGGAGAATCGTATGCGTCAGTATTTAATTAATCAAGGGATGTTAGAGGCTTCTACCAATTCTTTGCATCCGAGTGCTTGGTATCCCGGAATGGAGGATTTGGTTTATTTGAGCAATCCGCTAAGTACGGATATGGATGTTATGCGGGCATCTTTGACACCCGGTTTATTGCAGTCGGTGGCCTATAACATTAACAGAAAAGCCGAATCGGTTCAACTGTTTGAAGTGGGTAGAACCTACCGAAAAACGTTGAAGGGATTTAAGGAAACACCAATGTTGAGTATGGTCTTTTGGGGTGCCGTTCAGCCAGAGAGTTGGGAGAGCAAGGCAAAAATGGTAGATCATTATCATGTAAAGCGAAGAGTGATGGGGATACTCAGAAGCTTAGGTAGTGAGGCTACGGCAGAGAATATTACGATAGCAGAAGCACCGAAAAACTGGTTGACTGCCGCGGAAATCAACGGCACTGTTTGGTGTGTTGAGTTTCCATGGAGGAAATTTATCAAACAGAAATCGGAAACATTAAAAGTGGTTTCGGCTCCAAAGTATCCGGGCATGCGCAGAGATTTGAGTTTGGTAGTTGCCAAGGAACAGACATTTGCCGAATTGGAAGGTGTGGTAAAAAGCATCAAATTGCCTTTGTTGCAGGATGTTCGGGTATTCGACGTGTTTGAAGGAAAGCCTTTGGATGCTGGACAGAAAGCCGTTGCGTTGAGTTTTCATTTTTTGAATGCGGAATCAACCCTTACGGATACCGAGGTAGATCGTTGTATGGATAAGTTGATGAAGGCTTTTGAAGCTGGGGGCGCATCCATAAGAAAATAGTCGGATTTAGATATTTCAGCTCCACTTTTGGGTTTGTTGATGTAATCAGTTATTTATATGTTCTATTTTCGCACAATGGAACTGACCAGTGTAATTTATGAGAAACGTGGCAACGCGGCGCATATCACCTTAAACCGTCCGGATGTTTTCAATGCGTTTGATGAAACCCAGAGCTACGACTTGCAGGCGGCTTTAAAGGAAGCGAATAAAGACGCTGAGGTGCGTGTTGTTGTGTTGACAGGGGCTGGCAAGGCATTTTGTAGTGGTCAGGATTTGAAGGCCATTGCGGGGTCAAAAAATCGCTCTTTGAGTGACTCATTATACAAGCGATATAATCCCATCATCAAGGCGATGCGGGAGATGCCAAAACCCATCATCGGTAGAATCAATGGCGTTGCTGCGGGCGCGGGCGCTTCATTGGCCTTGGCTTGCGACTTTATTGTTGCGGTTGATACTGCATCGTTCATAGAAGTTTTTGTGAATGTGGGATTGGTGCCCGATTCAGGATCTTCATACTTTTTACCTAAAGCGATATCTCCGGCACGTGCGTTTGAAATGGCAACTATGGCACCCAAGGTGAGTGCGGAAAAGGCATTGGAGTGGGGGTTGATTAACCGAGTGGTGAGTGCGGATTTGTTAGATGAGGAAGTCAATAAGATTGCGGATTATTACGCCCAAGCACCAACTATGGCTATTGGAATGATCAAGAAAATGTTGAATAAGGCGGGCCATTCGGATTTGCAAACGATGCTTCAATACGAGGCCTACTGTCAGGAAATCGCTGGAAGGTCCAACGATTATCGCGAAGGGGTATCGGCATTTAACGAAAAGCGCAAGCCTGTTTTTAAGGGGAATTAAGTGGCAACTTCCTGTCAAAAGATGTAATTTGCAAACTTTATGAGCGTTTTTCATTGTTTTCTTAAGCGTATTGCCTTTTTAGCGCTTTTATTATTTGGGCTTTCTCAACAGAATTTAATTGCGCAAGGCGCTGAAAATCCTCACTTGAATGAACCTTGCGGATTCGCAACGGTAATTGATCAATTGGAAGCGCAGTACCCAGGATTTAAATCAACATTCGATGCGCAGACATTGAAATTGGTAAAGTCGAACCCTATCATCGAATCGAGAAAAAAGCGCATTACGGATACCATTTTTTATTACGATACCGTTTACACGATTCCCGTTGTTTTTCACGTGTTGTACAATGTGGCCAATGAGAATCTGAACGACTCTTTACTGATTTCTCAAATTGAGGTGTTGAATAGAGATTTTAATCGCAGGAACCCTGATACTGTAAAAACGCGCGGAATTTTCAAGTCCAGGGCGGGTTCGGCAAGGATTGAGTTTGTTTTGGCATCGGTTGATCCGAATGGAGTGGCCACCAATGGAATGATTCATAAGCCCACAACTAGAGCCACTTTTGGATCAAGCACAGGACAATTGGCTGATTTGATGAAGTCTTCAGCAACGGCTGGAAACGACCCCTGGGATCCTACAAAATATTTAAACATTTGGGTTTGCGATTTGAGCGTGAACAACCAAGACAATTTATTGGGCTATGCCTTTCCGCCCTACGGGCATCCTTCATGGACGAGTGGATCTTGGGTTGCCGATAACCGTCAAGGTGTGGTGTTGCATTACAAAGTGGTGGGGAGAAACAATCCACGGGCAACTGGCTCCATAGCCCCCTCCAACATGGGTAGATGTGCCATTCACGAAGTGGGCCATTTTTTGGGTTTGCGTCATATTTGGGCAGACGACCAAAATATGGGCAATAAATGCACATTGGACGATTACATCGACGATACCCCATTGCAAGGAATAGGGGCGGGGTTTACGTGTATTTTGGGCGGAAATACTTGTATAGAGGCAAAAAACGACATGCCTGACATGTTTGAAAATTACATGGATTATTCTACGGAAGCTTGTCAGAACATTTTCACAAAACGGCAGGTATCGATGATGCGAAAGTCAATTACTGAGTATCGTGTGGACTTGCCAATCAAAATAGACATTATAACCAAGCTGCGAATTTTTGATACAGTTGTATACAACGAGATTTTAATTTATCCCAAGTCAAATAGTAAGAAAGTGACGGTAGAGGTAAAGAATGACGATGTTTTAGACCAATTGGAGATTCAGTTTTTTACGATGTTAGGCCAGGCGATGACTGAGCCCATTGCCATCAAAAAGAATGAAACCTTAGTAGATACAGAGTCGTGGTCTACCGGTGCTTATGTAGCCCGTTTGGTGCGCACCAGTGACGGAAAAGTCATTCGCAAGCAGAAGTTATTTGTAGAGTAAATCAAAGTTCCTTTCTCAAACGAGCCACGGGAATTCCCAATTGCTCACGGTATTTGGCCACGGTCCGGCGGGCGATGTTGTACCCTTTTTCTTTGAGTAAGTCCATCAAGGCTTCGTCTGTGAGGGTTTTTATTTTGTCCTCTTGTCCGATGGCGTTGCTCAGGATTTTCTTGATTTCGCGGTTGCTGACCTCTTCGCCATCGTCGTTGGTTAGGCCTTCGGAGAAGAAGAATTTCAACGGAATAATACCAAAATCGGTCTCTACGTATTTGCTGTTTGCCACACGAGAAATGGTGGAAATATCCAATTCGACTTGCGTTGCGATGTCTTTCAAAATCATTGGTTTGAGCTTGGTCTCGTCGCCGCTTTCGATGAAGAATTCGTGCTGACGTTGTACGATGGCTTGCATGGTTTTCATCAGGGTGTTCTGACGTTGTTTTACGCTATCGATGAACCATCTGGCCCCGTCTACTTTCTGCTTGATATATTGAACCGCATCGCGCAACTGTTTTTCTTTGTGAGGGCTATTTTCGTAGGCCTTCAGTGTTTCGATGTATGAGGCGCTTAATCGCAACTCAGGTGCATTTCTGCCATTTAATCGCACTTTGAGAACCCCTTCGTCGTTGATGACAGTAAAGTCCGGCACGATGTACTGCGTTTTTCCGCTGATGCTTCCCGTTTCGCCTGGTTTTGGATTGAGCTTTAGGATTTCACCCATCGCCGCTTTGAGTTGCTCATCGTTAATTTTGAGACTCTTTTTTATTTTATCGTAGTGCTTTTTGGTAAAGGCATCGAACTGTTCGGAAAGTAACTTCTCGGCCAAATCAATCGCGGGATTGTCGCCGTAATCCTTTTTATACAACTGAAGTAAAAGGCATTCTTGTAAGTCGCGTGCCGCGATTCCTGGCGGATCGAAATTCTGAATCTTAATCAGCAATCGCTCCAGTTGGGCTTCCGTGGCCGTAACGTTTTCGTTGAAGGCGAGGTCGTTGACGATACTGCGCAATTCACGACGTAAATAGCCATCGTCTTCAATAGAACCTATGAGGTGATAAACGAGTTCTAGTTCGCGGTCTTCAAATATGGCGCGGGCCTGTTCGTAGAGGTATTCGTGGAAGGTGCTTTGCGCAGCCAGAGGCATTTCGCGGTGCTCTTCGTTGCTGTAATCTTCGCCCATTCGGAAACTTCCGTAATCGTCGTCGCCACTGGCACGGAGCAACTCATCCACATTTATATCCTGACCATAATCGTCGTAGGCATTGTCGATAATTGGCTCTTCTGGACCCGATTCCTCAGTGCTTGATTCGGGCTTTTCTTTCTGATCGTCGTTGTGGCGGTCGTCGTTTACCCTATAGTCGATGGCCTCATCCACCCCTTCCAAATTCTCCAACGCGGGATTGTCGAGCAATTCCTGCCCCACCTTTTCCTCAAAGTCTTGTGTATTCAGTTGAAGCAGCTTGATAAACTGAATCTGTTGGGGACTCAGCTTCTGAAACAGCTTCTGCGATAACTCTTGTTTGAGGGCCATATCACAAATATAAGAAATTTTGCCCTTTTAACAAATATCGTGCCATAAATTTTGAAGCCCTTTTCTTATCTTTGCGATACAAGCATTTTCAATCGATAATAATAATCACATAGTTAACATGGGAAGTCAGGATTTTAGTTCAAAGTCGGTCAGTATTCAGAACCTTCAATCGCACATCAACGAAACGATTGTTTTGCGTGGTTGGGTATCAAATAAGCGTGAGGGCAAGGGTATTGTTTTTGTGATTTTGCGCGACGGTACGGGCTATGTTCAGTGTGTGGTGACGGCAGAAACGGCCAATGAGCAGTATTTGGAGTTGGCGCAAACGTTGAGTTTGGAAACCAGTGTTGAGTTGCATGGATTGTTAAAGGCGGATGAGAAGCAGTTGGGCGGTGTTGAATTGCAGGTTACTTCGCTTAGTGTCTTTGGCGTTTCGGAGAATTATCCCATTGCGAAAAAAGAACATGGGATTGAGTTTTTGATGGATCAGCGACATCTATGGTTGCGCAGTACCCGTCAGTGGGCCATTATGCGTATCAGAAACACCATCATTTATTCGATTCATGAATATTTCCAGGGAGAGGGTTTTGTGCAGATGGATGCTCCAATTTTTACTGGAAATGCCTGTGAGGGTACCAGTACTTTGTTTGAAACGGATTTTTACGGTGAGCAGGCTTTTTTGAGTCAGAGCGGACAGTTATACGGCGAGGCAATGGCCATGGCCATGGGCAAAATTTATACGTTTGGTCCAACATTTAGGGCTGAGAAATCTAAGACGCGCCGACATTTATCGGAGTTTTGGATGATAGAACCCGAGATGGCGTTTCACGATATTTTTCAAAACATGGATTGCATCGAAGGCTTTTTGCAGCATGTGTTGAAGCGGGTTTTGGAGAAGTGTAAGGGCGAATTGACCACCATTGGAAGGGATGTTTCGGTTTTGGAGTCGAGCTTGGGCGCGTTTCCTAGGATGACATACGACCAGGCGGTTAGGATCATTAAGGGTGAAGAGGATGTGAACGGGGTGAATAGTATTGTGAGTTTGGAGGATGAGCTGAAGCGTTGCGAGGCTTTGTTGGTTTCATTGGATGCAGAAATTGCTGAAAGGGAAGCTAAAATAGCTGTCCCCGGGATGAAAAAGGGCGAGATCAATTTTAATCAAACTAAGATCACCCAGTTAAAGCAAGACAAATCCGATGTGGAGGAAGATTTAAGGAATATTCCGCAGTGGATTCAGAGTGCGAAGAATTTTAAATATGGTGAGGATTTTGGTGGATCGGACGAAACGGTAATTACCCGATTGTTTGATAGACCGGTGATGGTTTACGATTGGCCGCATGAAGTGAAGGCGTTTTATTTGAAGAGAAATCCAACGGATTCTCGTTTTGCACGTGGGGTTGATGTTTTGGCTCCGGAGGGATACGGCGAAATTGTGGGTGGTGGCGAAAGAGAGACGGATTTGGAATTGCTTAGATCAAAAATTGTAGAGCACGATTTGCCGATGGATGCCTTTGAGTGGTATTTGGATTTGAGACGCTACGGTTCTGTGCCTCACGCAGGTTTTGGATTGGGTCTGGAACGATTGGTTACCTGGGTGTGTAAATTGAAGCACGTCCGTGAAAGTATTCCGTTCCCTAGGATGTATGGCAGACTGACACCCTAAGTTTTGCGTTGAAAGTGACGATTTTTTGGCATGTTTCTTCATGAAATGTGTCGATTTTGAGTCCGAAATCTGCTGCATAACAAAGACTTAAAAAAAATTTGTTGTTTTCCACAATTTGTTAACATTTAATTAAACTTGTTGGTATATTTGTGGTCCTTATGAGCACAACTACACGACATTTGATCTTACAACGATGCTTTGAAGCGATTCAAGCAAAGGGTTTCGAGACCTTGCGCACAGACAAAGAGATAGCGCGATTGAAAATTACAAAGGGCGCTTTTTATCATTATTTTCCGAATAAATCGGAGTTGGGATATGCTGTTGTTGATGAGGTTATGTTGCCATTTTATGAACAGAAATGGGCGTCGTTGAATAATATCGAAACGGGAGTAGCATCTGCATTAAATGCGGTTTTTGAGAATGAAAAGTCAAAAGCCACGGACACGTCAATCAAGCGTGGTGATGTTCTAACCAATATGATATTAGAAATGAGTCATTCCGATGAATTGTTTCGTCAGAAATTGGAAGCGGTGAACGAAGTTCAGGTTCGCATTTTGCAAAAGGCCATTATGACCGGACGTGTAGCGGGGGAATTGAAAAATCAAACGGATGCGAGATCTATGGCTCTATTTATTATTGGCCAAATGATGGGTTGTTATACTATTGGTAAGGTTCGTGCATCTAAGGACACGTTTATTAGCATGGTGAGTACGCTTCAGAAACAAGTAAAAGAGTCGTTGGTGATGGATTCTGTTGAACTAGAAAAAAAGGCATCTAGCGTTGCAAGTGCAGCGAGTGCGCCACCAAGTTATCCTACTTTGGGATCTGTTAGTTCAAATAAAATTGTTGAAGAAGAGAAAACCCCTCGTGGAGGTTGGTTTAATCGCAGCAGATAATACAAAATGGTGTGATTTTACCTTCACATCTTAAAACAGGGATTCAAGGGAATACCGCAGGTTGTTAGTTGCCGCATTGCGAACCCAAGAAACATATAGCTCATAAAAAGAAAGGGCTTCCGCGAGGAAGCCCTTTCTTTTTATGTCGTTTGAAAAAATTAGTCTCTTACAATCGTCATTTCATCAATTAGATGCTTTGCACCACCCAATTTCTCTACGATGAACAAAGTATATCGAACATCCAAACTGATAGTTCTCTGCACCGTTGGCAAGAAGGCAAAATCTGAACTAATTGCTTCCCAGTTGCCATCGAAAGCAGTACCTATCAATTGGCCTTTGGCATTCATCACAGGACTACCACTGTTACCACCGGTAATGTCGTTGTCGGTTAGGAAACAAGTGTGCAATTCACCATCGTTATCTGCGTACTGACCAAAATCCTTAGCACGAATGAGGGCAAGTAATTTTTGGGGTGCATCGAATTCGAAATCAGCAAGTTTGTATTTTTCTAAAATCCCTTTGGATGTAGTGAAGTGAGAATAGCTCACAGCGTCGCGGGCGTCATAGGCCTGCACTGTTCCGTAAGTCAAACGCATGGTTCCGTTTGCATCTGGGGCCATGGCCTGTCCGCTTGGTAACATTTCCAACTGGGCCGACAAGAACAAGCGGTTGGCGCGATCCATTTTGCTGTTGATGCCATCGTAAACGGGTTTCAAATCCACACGAAGTTTATTGATATAAGCGATGGTGATTTTGTACAACAAATCAGACTCCAACTTTTTCGCTGAAGGTTTCGCCAAGAATTTGGCCATTCTGCCTTTGTCGGATAAAATTGACTTAGCGAACAATACTTCGGCAACTGCACTTGCATTGTCTTTGTATTTTTTCATCAATGCTACCAAATCTGTAGGCAACAAGGTTGGGTCAAGGTCTTTGTAAAGGTGATCCAATACCGCGGCCAACACTTCTTTTTCGATGGCTGGGTAGAACTCTTTGTACATTTCGTCGAGGTTGCGCAACATACCATTCGACATTGCAGTATCGGGTTTTCCAGAGGCAACGGCATCGGCAATGGCCTTGATCGACATAGCAAACGACATCGGCTGGCTATTTGAAATACCATCTTGGAAGTAAACAGGGTACAAGCCATAAGTATACAATTCGCGGTAGGCTTCATCGTATAGAGAAGTTACATCGCCGTAAACATCTGTCTTTTTGTTCTCACGCATCCAACGCTCAAAAGAGAGTTCAGCGGCTTTTCTTGTATCGTACAATCCACCTGGCTTCGATAAATCATTGGCTTCGCCGTTAAATTTGTTCCAATAGTTTCCAATACCAGCCAAACGATCTGAGTACATCAAACGAACCGACTCGTCCTGTTTCATGTATTTTTCGTATACGTCCATGATATCGCGGCGCAGGGCAACACGCATCGGACGCTCTTTGCTACCAAGGTATTTGATGCCTTCGCTGTAAGTGTATCTTGTAGTACGACCTGGATAACCCATGATCATAGCATAATCGCCGGTTTTCATTCCGCCGATGTTGATCGCCAAGTGGTGTTGTGGGCTAAAGGGCTTGTTGGCAGGGGTGAAATCTGCGGGTTTGTTGTTTGCGTTGGCATAAATGCGGAACATACTAAAGTCGCAAGTATGACGGGGCCAACGCCAGTTGTCGGTCTCACCACCAAATTTTCCTACACTTTCTGGCGGGGTTCCAACCAAACGAATGTCGCGGTATACTTCGTAGTACATGGCCAAGTATTGATTTCCGTTGTAGAAAGAGGAAATTTCTACCACATAGTTATTGCGTTCTTCACCTAGTCCGGCGATGGCAGCTTCTTTTGCTTTGGCGATTTGAGCCATAACAGCTTTGGCGCGTGTGGCTTCGTCTTGATTGATGGCGATATTATTTAGGACAATCGCTGTTACATCTTCGATTTTTTTAAGCAGTCCGATATTGAAATTGGCTTTGCGTTCCGCTTGTTGATTGGCGGCCCAGAAACCATTTTTTAGGATGTTGTCTTCGTTGGTAGAAAGTTCCTGAATGGCACCGTAACCGCAGTGGTGGTTGGTGAGGAACAATCCTTGACTTGAGATGACTTCACCGGTGCAGAACATACGTCCTTGTTTCGACATTAATCGAACGATTGCGTCTTTTACAGATGCGTGATTTACCGCGTAGATATCGTCGGCCGACAATTTCAAACCACGGGCTTGCATTGGATCTTGAATTTTTTGTAGCAATGTTAGGGGCCACATGCCTTCATCGGCTCTCAGCTGAAAAATCGCTGTAAAAGCCAAGGCTAAACTTAATATGCGTTGTTTCATAATTTTATAAGTCGCAAATTAACTCATTTTTGGCTAGAAGTTGATGTTTAGATGTATATGCAGATCCGGAAAAGTTTCCAATGCGATTATTTTGGCGGATGGTTTATCTACTGCATTTGAATCGGTTCGATGCCACCCTTAGATAAGGTTGCCATCTTTGAATCATTTAGAGCGATTCTCCCCAAGCGCTAGGATTTTCGGCAAAACGATTCACTGTAGCCAGCTCGTTGTCTTGAATAAATCCATGCTCTGCCGCAACTTTTGTAAGTGTTGGGAGGTTTGTAAGGGTGTGAACGGGGATGCCGGCATTTACAAATTTTTCCATAGCATTGGCAAATCCGTAGGTGAATAGCGCAACAATACCAATGACCTCGGCACCTGCATTTTGAACACCTTCTACGGCTTGGAAGCTACTTTTTCCTGTTGAGATCAAATCTTCCACCAAGACAATTTTGTCGCCCGGATTCATTTCACCCTCCACCTGATTCTTTAAACCGTGCTTTTTGGGCTCGGGCCTCACGTAGCAATACGGCATGTTGAGTTTGTCGGCTGCCAAGGCTCCATGGGCGATTCCTGCAGTTGCAATACCGGCAATGCGGGTTGCTTCGGGGAATTCGCGTTGGATCAATTGGGCGAGTTCTTCGGCCACAAATGTGCGCACTTCGGGGTAGGAAAGCACCATTCTGTTATCACAGTAGATGGGAGAAAGGATGCCAGAAGTCCAAGTAAATGGTTCTGAAGGACTTAGTTTTACTGCCTTTATTTCTAAGAGAAATTTTGCTAATTTTGCGGCTTGATTGGACATGGAAGCGCAAAGTTATAAAATCTATTTCAACGACGGTGCTTTGGTTATTGCAGATTCTCCAGAAGCATTGCGTGGATTGGGCAATTTGTATTTTATTGGGGATGATGAGCTGCAGAAGAGCTTCAAAATTTTGCTTTCATCACAAAACAATGGAAAACCTTTGCATTTTGGGCTGATTTGCCCCGACCCTAGAGCAACTATTTTGCAGTTTATGGAAGACTTTACTGTCATTCAGGCTGCAGGAGGTTTAGTTTTTAATAAGGAAGATCAATTATTAACGATAAAGCGGAATGGGTTGTGGGATTTGCCGAAGGGTAAAATCGAACGACATGAGGACCAGATGGCTGCGGCGTTGAGAGAAGTGATGGAGGAGACGGGCATCAACATGATTAATATTAGTGATAAGATTGGAGAGACTTACCATGTTTATTACGAGGATGATATTTTACTCCTAAAAGAAACCCATTGGTATTTGATGAACAGTCATGGCAAGGGAACTTTGAAACCTCAACTAGAAGAAGGCATCTCAGAAGTGAAATTTGCGAATTTAGACTGGTTTAAGACCACTGAGTTCAATTCCTATCAAAGCGTGCACGATGTGATTAGAAAGTGCCTTAGCCGCTTTAAGGCTGGGGTATAACGCCTTCCGGCAGGTATCTTCCGTAATCGGCTTTATATATAATCAAGTCCCTCACTAGGGTGCTGCTGATATAGCTGAGTTCAGGATTGCACATAATAAATACCGTTTCAATTTCGTCCCAAAGGGCTTTGTTTAACTGGGCGATGTGCGACTCATAATCGAAGTCGGTCCCATTTCTTAGCCCACGCAGTAAGAATTTGGCATTGTGTTTTTTGCAAAAGTCAACGGTTAATCCCTCGTAATCTGCAATTTCCACTTTTGGATTATTCGCAAATGCAATTTTGATCCATTCCTTGCGTAAGGCGAGGTCGAATAGCGTCGTTTTTTTGGTGTTCACACCCACGGCGACAATAATTTTGTCGAACATTGTACTCGCGCGATTGATGATATCAACGTGCCCTATAGTGATTGGGTCAAAGGTTCCTGGAAAAACGGCAATCTTGCTCATGGCGTTTGGGTTAATTGGGTATATCAGAAATCGAGGTGTTTTGCGATTATTCTTTTGCGAATATAGTCATTGTGGTACTGCCATATTCCTTTTTCAACAATTCCTGTTCGGCAAATACCAGTTGGGGTTTGTGTTCGATGATCAACCAGCCTTGATCGGCGAGAAGGGGCATCAAAATGGAAACCAGGCCTTGAATGTCGGCCATATCATACGGTGGATCGGCAAAAATGATATCAAATTGGGGCATTTGAAGACCGCATTTTTCCAAAGTTTTCTCTACCGTAAGTGCATCGCCCATGGCAATCGCCCACGAATTGAGCTCCCATGATTGTTTAATTTTTTTTTGATGCGTGATATTTTTCTTGTCCTTGTCGATGCTTATCACCTGCGTTGCGCCTCGGGAAAGAAATTCCAAGGCAATAATTCCGGAGCCTGAGAAAAGATCCAATATTTGTGTTTCGCTGATTCCCTTTTGGTGGTTGAGGGTGTTAAACAACGATTCTCGAACCCTATCCGTAGAGGGCCTTACGTGGTTGGCAAATTGGGCAGGGATGATTCTGCTTGTTAAATGGCCACCGGTGATGCGCATGTGGAGAGTTTAATTAGCGGTGCAACGATGTGCAGCAGCGGGGGGACCTCGTTATGCGACCATGGAAATTGGGGCGATGAAATTTTAACTTGAGGCACAAATTTGTGCATGGCTAGGTGTGCTGCTGCAATTTGGGATTGATCGCAATGTACGGTGAGTGCAAATTGATCTTGTGTTAATTTAGTATCGTGAAAAGGCAGTAATCCGAAATAAAGATGTTCTTGGATGTTGCTACTAGGGAAAGAATTCGCAAAACAGATGTCGCCATTTTTATAAGCAAATACAATGGCTGTTTGGTCGTGGAACCACAAATAGGAGGAATATTCCGCGGCCGTGGCATATTGTTTAGATAGGGCCAAAAGTCCTTCGGCAATGTGCAGTTTAGGCTGCGATGGCTTTAAGGGCTGATGCTTTTGCTTGGGCTCAAATGCCAACGTCATTTGATTTTGGATGCTTCGCTTTATCGGTTGAATCATTCCAGGAATGGCCGTTTCAGAAAATAGGGTTGGCAACAATTGAAATCCACCCTCCAATTCTATCCATATCACATTGTTATCCAGTTGGTTGGGATGTTTGATTATTTCGTAACCCAGCGATGTATTTCCAGCGCCAAGTTTTAAATAGTGAACGGTATCATCGTGGTAAATGCCCCAAACCTGTTCGCAGGAGGAAGGACCGGGGAGTGTATGAGACCACAAAATATTCACAGCAGCAAAGGTAGTTTAAAATGCTAAAACACAGTACCTACGCTCAATCGCATGCGGAAAGATAGATAGTCGTCTCCAGGCTGAACGGCGTTTCTCCAAATAGGGAACTCCACTTTTACATTCAGGGGTTTGCTTGCTCTCATGGCTTTATCCTTGACTAGGACATTGAATTTTTTTAGGTTCACATTGGCTCCAAAACCCGCATCGGCCAGCAAGCCACTATACACGGATTTTGTCATTGTTTCACCCAAGGCGTTACTAGATTTCAATGGCATTCCGATGCAACCTGCATCCCCAAAGAAATAAGGATTTATGGCAATGAGTTTTACCTTAGGCACCCATTTAAATAAAGCCGTGATATCCCAATTGGCGTTAATGGCGGCCCCTTGATTGCCTCGGAAAAAGGCGAGAATCGTGTCGGAGCCATTGGCTTGCTTCACCGATTTAGGGATGCTGTAATTATCGAAACCTCTTAAGTTGAGTCCGCCATTGACTTGGATAGATTGGTTGACAGCATTTCTGCTTGACTGATTCGCATTCCAATTGATCATGCCAAAATCTCTGTAAATGCCATTGTTAAACGACTCTTCGGGATTTGCACTCGCTGCGTATAAAACCGATTCTGGCGTGGGGTTAGTGCCGCCACCGTAATTGACAACAGAGCGAAGGCGTAAATTTGTTTTCCCAATGGGTTGATAGTGTTTCCATTCCAATTGAACGTATCCATATTGGGTTTCACTCCAGGGAGACGACAATCGAACATCGCATCGAATGTTACCCGACCTACCCCATCCGGCATAGGCTTGTTGCACAAATAAATTTAAGTTGATATTCTGCAAATAGCTCCAGCGGTTGGCCGTGGGTAAATAACCGTTTAATGCGCTTTGTTGAGGGAAATAAGGGTCTTTTCCGCTTAAAACTCCCGCCGAATCCCAGGGGTTATAAAGGGCGTTGCTGCGATTTTCAGAACTTAAGTCGGTATGGTAGCGCTGACTCATTTTGCCTGATACGCCGTAACTTGTTTTTCCTGCTTGATCATACCATCCAAACTCGTTACTATTGATGTTGTTATATAACATCGATTTGATGAAATAGGTCCCACCACCGCGGGTTTGGTGGGTAAACGAGATCCTGTAATTGAACGCTGTGGAGGGATTGCTATACTTTGCTCCGATTCCCGTTTTTGCCCATGCGCCGAGTTCGAATTGCTTTCTTCGACCTGCGTATTGACCGTCGATGATGCCTCCAACAAGAAGACCACTTGCGCCGTTGATTCTAACATCGGGCCTACCTTTCCATTGATAAACGCCGAGATAACTCGTGTTTGCTCCGTTACCGAGATCCCATTTCCATTCGTTTCTGTTCTTCCACACATTGTCGGTTCGATTGATATCGGCCAAACGACCGCTACGATCCAACCAAACCTGACGCAATTCACCCGCCACCGGCATGTCGATGTCGAAGGTATAAGTGGTCCTCAGCTTATCCCAACCAATCCACGGTCTGAGGTTATATCTGCCGGGTTTTTCGTATTGATTTACTGGGATTGTAATGGAGTAAAAAACATCGCTGGCCAAGATCGCTTTTGAGTTTTTGGGCATTTTGGCGGTTTTTTTCGCATCGCTGGGACGGATTAAGAAATCGATATCCACGGGCATCACCATAGTCCCATTTCGCGCAATTGTGACTCTATAACGATTGGTATTTGGCCTTAAGGGTTTGATTTTCTTGATGCCATAATCGGCGGCTTTGGTGGAAATAAACCATTGATCAAAGAAGGTGTTTAGGTCGGTTTGTGCGCTTTGGGTAACCGTATTTCTGAAATCATCGATGTAGGGGTGACAGAATTTCCATTGGCTTACATAATCTTTCATCGCTTGCAGAAACACCGAATCGCCGAGGGTATACTGCAGGTTATAAAGCATCGAAGCCGTTTTATAATAGACATGCTTATAGCCACCACCATGTCCAGTTGCCGAATGAAACTCATTGCTATGTGTTTCTAGACTTTCGTCGGTTCCGTCTAGCGCATCTTCCATATATCCGGAAAAGGCGCGTTTGAGTTCGGGTTGATTTTCTTTGGTGAGTTTGCGCATACACCAAGCGGTGAGGAATTGGGTAAACCCTTCGTCTAGGGCGGCGCGATAGGTTTCGTTGGACCCTATCATCCCAAAGAACCAGTTGTGACCTACTTCATGTGCGATGAGGCTTTGGTGACTTGGGTAAAATCCTCCGTCCATAGTAATCATGGGGTATTCCATGCCATCTGCGGCATCGGCGCAAACGATTTTTGGGTAATCATACATACCGAAATCTCGACTGTAAGTGGCGATGACTTTGGCGGTGAACTGGGCGGTTTGTTGCCAGCCAGCGGCGTTGTTTTCTTGGGCGATCGCGACGCATTTTACGCCATTCCATTCTACCTCACCGATGCGATACGTGGGATCGGCGGTCCAAGCGAAGTCGTGGACATTATTGGCATGAAATTGCCAGCGTTTGCGTTTTCCGGTTGCGGGGATAATGACAGAGGGTTGAGAGCCGATGGGTGTTTCTTTAAAGTTCGAAATATCTATTTGCTTTCTTAGAGCTGTTGGCATGGCTTCGGCTTTGTTTTGAAGCGTGCCTGTGGCTTCCACGATATAGTGATCGGGTAAGTCCAATTCCACATCAAAGGCACCGTAGTCGCCGTAAAATTCCTTCTCTACGTGTTGGTCTGTTTCCCAAGTAAACTTTCTATCATACACACAAATCCTTGGATACCAATGCACCCCGTTGAAGTGTTTATAGCCATGGTGGTCGTACACTTTCATTCTTCTGCGCACACTACCACGATCAAAATAGGTTGTAAAATCGATATAAAAGTCGATGCTTTCACCACTTTTTAGTGGCTCGGGAAGATCGATCTTTAGTAATGTGTTTTGGATTGAAAAGGGGACGGATTTGCCATTGATCACAATTGAATGAACGATGGTTCCGAGTTGCTGGGCTTCGTATTCGCCGTAAGCGACTTTTGTTTTATTGATTCGATACAATTCATCCACGAGGCTTCCCGGTTGCACTGCATTTTGATATAGGTGGAAGAAAGCTTGATGCAGCGTGTTAGGGCTGTTGTTGGTGTAGGCGAGCTTCTCTGTACCATCGATTCGCTCTTGGGTGTCGTTTAGTTTAGCTTTGATTTGATAATAAACATCTTGTTGCCAATAGCCCTCATAGGGTTTTTTATTTTTCCAGTAGTGTGGGTTTGATTCGATTTGGAAATCGTTGGTAGCGGTTGTGATGGATGTGTTTGAATTACCCCATGACTGTGATTGGGTATTTAGGATAGGGTTATTGTCGACTTGTCCCATGACCGCCTGAACAGGGGCAAAGATGAATAGCCAAAGAAGGCATATTGATGTAATTTGAGAAAATTTGATATTCGTAGTAGTTGGTGATAATAAACTGGAGAAATGGAGTTTTTTGTCGGCCATAAAACGAAGATACTTAGAAAACAGAAAAGGCCACCCAAGGGTGGCCTTTTCTGTTTTCTGCAGATATTTATTAGTATACCAATTTAAAGTCTACGCGACGATTTTTGGTTTTACCAGCTTCAGTTTTGTTGTCGGCCAAAGGCACTTCTTGACCATAACCAACTGCGGTCATACGAGCTTCAGATACACCACCAGCAGAAAGGTAACGCTTTACTGAGTTGGCACGTTCTTGACTCAATGTTTTGTTTGATTCAGGAGTTCCGTTATTGTCGGTGTGACCTTGAATTTCAACGCTAGCACCAGGATAAGAATTCAACAAGGTAACCAAATCATCCAAGCTCTTGAAAGAACCAGCGGTGATTACGGATTTTCCTGTTTCGAAGTTGATTCCTTTTGCAGCCAAAGCAATTTTTTGAATTACTTCTTTTTTGATTTCAGGGCAACCTTTGTTAGCAACGGCACCGGCTACATCCGGACACTTATCGATGTTGTTGAATACACCATCACCATCAGTATCAGGGCAACCTTCACCAGCGATAGCACCGGCTAGGTTAGGACATTTATCTTTGCGATCTTCAACACCGTCACCATCAGTATCAGGGCAACCACCGAAAGCGGCTAAACCAGCAGTTGTTGGGCAGGCATCGTCTTTATCAGAAACACCATCACCATCAGTATCAGGACAACCGTTGAATTTTGCATCACCCGCTTGGTTAGGACAAGCATCCAATTTGTCTTGGATACCATCGCCATCGGCATCAGGACAACCTTTAAATTGTGCAGGACCAGCTACATCTGGACACTTATCATCGGCATCCAAAATACCGTCTTTATCGGTATCAGCAGGACAACCTACGCTATCAACAAAACGACGATATTTAGGCTCAGTATTTTTACAAAGGTCATACTTGTCTGGAACACCGTCTTCATCTTTATCCTTAGGCTTCTTAACAGAAGTTCCCATTCCTTCACCGATGGCATAAGTAAATCCTATTGCATGCAACGCATACATGTCGTTTGTGCGCCAAAGTTTATGTATAGCAATGTTATTGACAGGATCTGGGGTACCACCATTGGCGCCATCCCAAATGTCACTCATTGTGTAAGTAGCAGTAAAGCTGTAACGCAAACCAATACGCTCAGTAAGATATACGTTAACACCGAAAGCACCTTGAACGGCACCATTCATGTCAGTAACAGCACGTTTTTTAGTTACATCGGCATAAAACTCATCTTGAACATAAGCATCAGGACCCCAAGTTGTCTGAGTGAATGCATAGAATCCACCTATTCCCGCTTGGAAATAAGGGGCGATTTTTGCATCTTCAGGTAAAATAGAGCCATTGTTCAATTTGTAACGAGCACCAACAGTAAGATCCATGGTATTTGCACGGAATGACTGCCATTGGTATTCTTTTCTCAAATTAAAACCTTCCCATTTGCGGCTATATCCAATTTCACCGAAACTGAAGTTTGTTACTAAATCCAAGGCTGGACTTACGTAGTAACCAAAATTTACTTGACCCCCTTGATAGTCGGGACGACGTGCGAATCCAACAGATGAACCTAGGTCACCCATGTATTCACGAATACCACCGCTCAACTCAAGTGAGTGAGTTCCAGGTGATTGCGCTTGTGCTGGCGTAGCAATTAAGCATGCAATAGCGGCGAAAGCAATTGATTTAAAGTAGTTTTTTTGCATATAAATAACTTAAAATGATGTTTTTAGTAGTTGACAAATATAGGAAAAGCGACCCAAAAAAAAACTTTTTTCACAAATTTTGCCCATTTTTTACAATTACGCGATTGCTCAATAAATAAATCCAGAAATTAAGGCTAATTATAAACGCTAATAATATTGGCAGTTCGTTGGATTTGATATCGCGCCAATCGGCCTTTTGTGGGCCCTTCCAATGGAAACCCGTTGAAACTATATTTTGAATTACAACAGGGTTGAAAACCAGTTCCCGTTGGCGTTCCACATTGAATTTGAATCGAAATTGAATCTACCCATACTTTGGCACAAGCATCGAGCGGTTGAAATGCGCAACCTCGCTCAAAGGCATACCAGGTGTCGTCGTAATCATGAATCACCAATATTCCCTTAACACCCCCATCAAAATACATATATGTGCCAGGGTTGGCTAGGTTCATATAACTCGACAAATTAAGATCGATATTTAAGTTGACCGGACCGGTAGGTATTTTCTCGGTGGTTTGATTACTTGGATTACAGCCCCCGAAAATTAGGGTTGTGCTCAAGGTAATTATAATGAGCAAAGTTGACAACCAAATTCTCTTTGGATGCATCATTCCTCGTATTTATAAAATCCTTGTTTTGTTTTTCTACCGTGATGACCTGCATCTACTTTCTGCTGCTGTATGCGGTTGGGGCGGAATTTTGGATCTTGATGGAACTGTTGATACATAGAGCTGGTGACGCTAAAGTTGGTATCCACGCCAATCAAATCCATTAGTTTAAAAGGCCCCATTTTGAATCCGCTGCTTTCGAGTAAGCGATCAATTTGTTCAAGGGGAGCTACGTTTTCTTCAAGTGCTTTAAGTGATTCAACGTAATAGTGCCTTGCTACTCGATTTACGATAAATCCGGGTGCGTCTGCTGCGTATACTGTCTTTTTGCCGAGTGATTGAGACCAGTTGAATGCTTTTTCTGCGATGATTGGATCCGTTGCAACGCCTTTAATCACCTCCACAAGTTTCATGATATGCGCCGGGTTAAAAAAGTGCACACCCACCAGTCTTTCGGGGTGTTTTAAACTCCCACCAATTTGTGTAATCGGGATGCTTGAAGTATTGGTTGCAAAAATAGTTTCCTGGGAATTGATGGTTTCTAAAAATTGAAAAAGTTCCTTCTTAATGGATAGTTGTTCCAAAACCGCCTCAATAATAAAGTCGGCAACCAACGTGGATCTGTCTGGCGTAGAAGATAGTAATCCGAGGCTTTTCTCGGCATTTTCACGACTGCATTTGCCTTTGGTCACCGCAATTTCCAATTGCTCTTTGATGTATTTGAGCCCGCGCGCTATGGCCGCCTCGTTTACATCGAACAATACTGTGGGATATCCAGCCTGTATACTACACAAAGCGATGCCTGAACCCATCACACCGGCGCCAATAACAGCAACTTTCATCATGATTCAAAGATATATTAAAGTATGCGTTTTGCGATTATCGACCGCGAAGCCAACTTTGGGGATTCTGTTTTTCCTGACCTTCCCAAATTTGAAACTGCAATACCGCTTTCCCGTCGTCATCGGTCAATACTTTTCCAATATGTTGATTCATGCGGAGCACCTGACCTTTTTCAACCAATACAACAGAAAGGTGAGCGTAGACAGTAAAGAATTCACCGTGGTTTACGAGAACTGCCTGACCTTGGCCGGGAATATTTAAAATGGCACTCACGGTCCCTTCAAATACGGCTGAGGCAAGGGCTCCTTTGGGCGATGTGATATCAACGCCATTGTTTACCGTGGTAATTCCTTCCAAGTCGGGATGTTCATGTACCCCAAATGTTTGAGATATAAATCCACGATCCACGGGCCACGGCAGATTGCCACGATTTTTAGAGAAAGCACCACCAATGGCTCTGGCTTGGGGTGAAAGTGTATTTTCGTTTGCACCGCTACCCTTGCCTGTTCTCGCTTTTGCTGCAGTGGTGGATGCCCGCGCTTTTCGTTTCCGTTCCGCTTCAATTTCTTTGGCAATCAATCTACTGATTTCGTTATTTAATCGGGCGATGGCTTTTTCGTTGCTGCGAATGCGATCTCTCAACTCCTCTTCTCTCCCGCTGAGCTCATGAACCAAGTTTTGCTTCGATTTTTTATCTACTTCCAACTCCTTGGCCTCACTTTCGTTCTCATACATCAGCACCGATTTCTCTTGTTTTACCCCTTCTAATTGTCCAATTACCTTTCCTAAGGACAGACTTTGGGCGATGATGGCTGAAATTTGATGTCGGCGATACGCAGATATTTTCCTCAGATATTTCCAACGTCGCATCGCCTGAGAAATGGATTTCGACGAAAATACAAAGGCAATTTCCCGACCGCTTTTTCTTGTTTTATAGGCTTTGAGAACTGTTTTTCTAAGCTTTTGTTTCTGCAGGTTGTTTTCCTGAGTAAGGCTATCCAGATATTTCTGTTTTTGGGTTAATTCGTAGTTTACCGAACGTATCTCTAAGCCCAAATTGTTAATAACCACCTGACGCTGTTGGATGATTTGATTCAGCGAATTGAGCTTGTCTAATGTAACCGTTTTCTCTTGTTGCGTATTGGAAAGGGCTTTGCGCTGCTCCGATATTTCGCGTTGCATTTTTTTGCGCTTGGCCTCTAATTGCTTGCGGGACTGGGCAAACGAATCGGATGGACAAATGCCCAGGAATAGAAATAATATGAGAAGTATTTTTTTCACTGCCATCATTTCAACGACATCCGGGTGTATTCGGATGTTACATTGAACGGAAACGAAGGTATAGCATCAAAACGGCTGTTTTTTAACCACATTTTAATCTGTGCACTATCCTGTGCATTCTGGGATTGTATGTAAATGTAATTGGGCAATTTATTGATGGCGAGGGGTGCAATTGCATTGGGGTTTGTAGGGTTGGCAACGGATGTTGTAGGAAGCCAATTCTCGTAACTCACACTCACAAAATCATCGGGCTTTTCTTGATGTCGCAATTCGGTGGCGCGAAGTTCAGCGGTTTTTGGAATGGTATTTCCCTGCGCTGCAAAATACGACTTGATTAGGTAGGGTGTAAAAGCGGTGATAAAATACAAGCCTTGGCTGGATGGATATGCACAATAAGCTTGACCATTGATGTCGGTTTTTTGATTCATCGGACTGCAAGTATCAATCAATGGAAGGCCAATGAAAAGATTTTGTAACTGGGTAATACCCACGGGTGCATGCAACTTTTCACTCAATTCTTGAACCGAAATCGCGTAGTAGTTTTTGTTGTATAAATCCAAGACGTGTAGGGTATCTCCAACCAGCATTCCCTTGGCCACTTGAATCCCCATGGCAACACTCACTGAAAACCACAAAACGCTGTCCTTTTTCATCCGTAGGCTCAATGTCCCTGAAAGATCCTGAGTTCCCATTTTCGCGTCCACATCGTATTTGGCTGCAATGTAATCCCAATTAGGTTTTTCGCAGGGCATAAACTTGCTGGTTAGAGGGATGGTTTTGGGTTCGTTTTGCGCTGTTGCAGAAATGCATTGTGCACAGAAAATGATTGCAAGGAAGATATTTTTCATTTTTGGTTGGGGTTGGTAGGCGTGGTATTCAAATCTGATGCCAATTGTTGGAAGTGATCAATCCATTCTTGGTTGTTCAGAATATTGGCGATCAATTTTGCATCGTTGATATCGTTTGGTTCAGTCAGCGCTTTTTGGTTGTATAATTTCTGCCAAAGTGCTAATGAATGTGATGATTCAGCCAACAGTTCGGCCGTAGGTTCTGATGCAATTTCGCCGCCGACATTCGCGTGTGATTTGATAATTTGCGTCGTTGCCTTGGCTTCTAAAAGAAGGTATAACTGTAGGACAAACGGATTGGTTTCGATGTCGCTGTTTTTGCAAATTTCAACGGCTGTTTGGGGCTGATTGATTGTCAATTGTTGGAAACCTTTCACCAAATCCCGGGCGGTAAAAATGGGCAATGTATTTTCTAGTGTATCTGCGTATTGGTAGGCCATGAGCCAATCTTGCCTATTGATAGCCGTTTGGAATCGCTGTTGAACTGTGGCTTTCGTTCCGTTGGCGTTTTGCTCGGAATCATTAATTTTCCTTTCGTTGTTCGCGTTTTGAGCATCATCATTGGCCCCTTGTTTCGGGGTTGCATCACTGCGTTGAACGTCGTTTTTATTTCTTAGTTGATACGTGTTGTTCGTAAAGTCATTCTGCAGCATCCAATTGGAAATATCGACAGGAATCATCGACTGATACTTTTGTAAAACGGAGGCGTTTTTCCCCGGATTATCGATGATTTCGGCGGGGAATTTCAAATATATTTCCCTACACCAAAGGATGTAAAGTTTGGCTTCAACAATGGATGGAGACAATGAGAAGTGCTTTTCCCAGGTATCTGAGAACATTTGGAATTCTTGTAAAATTTCCAACTGCGATCCCTTTCCATTTAAAACTGTGGGCAAATATTCTAAATAGGCATTGGCCGCTTTTTCGTGAAATGTCCAGGAGTGGGGGTCGATGGAACATAGGTCTTTATAAATTTTTGCCGCACCCATCCAGTTTTGGGTCTTTTCCAGTAATAGGGCTTTGGCATAAAGATAATCTTTGTTATTGGTTGAGTATTTCAAGGCTAAGTCCAGCTCATAAAGTGCCATGCCGATATTGGCCTTATGCATGGTTGACAGGGTTGATTCATTTGTATTTGAAGTGTTCGATGCGCCAGTAAAAGCTGCGTTCCCGGAATTTATCGCGGCACTTGTATTCCCTTGATAATAAATGGAATAGTCTTTGGCCGACAATTGCGAGAGTCTAAAATACGCACCCGAAATAAACTGGGCATCGCTGTTTGCGGTTGGCAAATCCAGTTCATTCCTTTTAGACAGCGCTGTCTTTTGGAATGTATCGATGAGTTTTTGAAAAAGCTGTTGTGACTCGTGGAATGCTTCTTCTTGGAACTTCGATTCAGCGAGGAAATAATCGGATTTTAGTCGTGGTGATGCCGTATTGGGGTTTGCCGAAACATCGCTTTCTGGCATAGCAAGAAGTGTGTCGGCTTGCGCCATAGAAATTGCAGGGAACAGTAATGCGCCCACTGCAAATAGGATCACGAAAAGTTGGATTAGCCGATGGAGCTGAAATCTCCAATGCTGTATACTTGGCTGGCGATTTGGGCGCCACTGATTACCACAGAATTCCCGATCATACTGTCGTGACAGTTGAAATCGCGCAGTGAGCAATTCTCTTGTATAATGCTGTTGCTGATGTTGCAATTTTCTAGCTCGGTTTTATTGCCAATGCTTACAAAAGGTCCAATTTGGCAGTTTTTCAAAGATACGCCATCTCCAATAAAGCAAGGTTCTAAGATTGTAACACTTTCATCGAATCGAGAGGCTACGCCAGCGAATTCTGCGGCTTTGTTTGCCAAAACGCGTTGGTTGGTATAGACGGTAGCGGCATAATTTCCGCAATCCAGCCACTCATCTACAGCACCAGGTACAAATTGCATCCCTTTGGCTTTCATGTTTTCCATGGCATTAGTGAGTTGGTATTCGCCTTTTTCCTTTAGGTTATTATCGACAAGATATTGGAGTTCGCTTTCTAAAGTTTCTCCGCTCTTGAAATAATAGATACCGATGATGGCCAAGTCAGAAACAAATTCTGTAGGCTTTTCGATAAAATCAGTGATGATATTGTCTTCGTTGTATTTCACAACGCCAAAAGAACTTGGATTATCAACTTTATGCACCCAAATCACACCGTCTTTGGTTTTGTTGAGGTTAAATTCGGTTTTGAACAAAGTATCGGCGAAGGCTACAATCACATCGCCTTTTAGGCATTCACGGGCACAAAGAATGGCATGACCTGTACCTTCTGCAACGTCTTGGTAGAAGATTTTACCTTCGGCGCCTACGCTTTTTGCGATGTCTTTGAGTTCGCTTTCTACGGCATCGCCAAAACGACCTACTACGAAACCAATTTCTTCAATCGGCTCACCACACACGTCGGCTATGTCTTTAATTAGCCAATGAACGATGGACTTGCCGCCCACTTTGATTAGGGGTTTAGGGGTAGTAAGGGTATGGGGCCGCATGCGTTTTCCCATTCCGGCCATAGGGATAATTAATCTCATCTTAGTTGTGTATTTGAAGTGTAAAAATCGCCGCAAAGGTAAGGATTGCGTATTAATTTAATGTTAGGCGGGCTTAATCCCAGTGCTACCGTAACCGCCGGCACCTCTTTCGGTGGTATTGAGTTCGGTGGAAATTTCCCATATTACTCTTTCATACTTGGCGACAATCATTTGGGCGATGCGTTCTCCGTTTTGGATCTCGAAGGTTTCTTGTCCGTGATTGATGAGAAGCACTTTGATTTCACCACGGTAATCTGCGTCGATGGTTCCTGGGCTGTTCAGGACGGTGATTCCGTGTTTTAGGGCCAGGCCGCTTCGCGGCCTGACTTGCGCCTCGTGCCCTTCGGGCAGTTCAATGAACAATCCTGTAGGTATCAAAATCCGAGCTCCAGGTATTAGTGAAATAGATTCTTCAATATTGGCATGTAAATCCATGCCCGCACTCAAATCTGTCTGATAGGCGGGGTTGGGATGGGAAGATTGATTGATGATTTTTACGTTGCACATAATACTATTTTAGGATGAAAGATTTCGGGCGAATCTCTTTTCGAGCACATATAAAACGCCAATGTATATGGGAAATAATATCCAATAAACGGTGTGATGGACATTTGGAAAAGCATGAGGTAAAAACGTAATGGGGCCCACGGACACCAATAAAGTTGTGAGTATTATGGGTAACTGATAAGGAATGGGGTAGTATTTCTGACCAAACCAATAGCCCAGAGTAACCAATGTAGCGTAAGCGGCGAGTGTGGTATAGGCCGAGGCAACAAATCCGTACTGTGGGATAAAAATGTAGTTTCCAAAAATGGTGACAATGGCACCAAACAATGCAATGAGGCCGCCCATTTGTGTTTTTCCGGATAGCTTGTACCAAATACTGAGGTTGTAGTAAATCCCTAAACAAAGGTTGGCACCCAACAAAACGGGGACAATACTCAGGCCTCTTGCGTTTTCGTAATACAATGGTTTTTGCAATAACAAAGGCGCTAACCAAGGCATACAAATCATCGTGACTAAAAAAATCCCACCGCTCACGTAAACAAAATAACGCATCACCAACGCATAGGTCTCAGGCGCATCTTTATCGCCCGCTTTTCCAAAAAAGAAGGGTTCGGCCGCAAATCGAAATGCTTGCACAAACAGGGTTAAAACCAGACTCAATTTATAGAAGGCACTGTACATACCGGCTTCGGTATCGCCCGCATCGGCTGGAAGCATTTCCTTGAGTAAAACACGATCTAAGGTTTCGTTGATCATGCCCGCCAACCCAACAACTACTAGGGGTAGGGAATAGCGAAGCATCGACTTGAGCAAGCCTAAGTCTAACCCCCATTTGAGGTTTTGCCATGTTTTTGATAATAACGGTACCGTAATGAGTGAGGCCAATAAGTTGCTCAGGAAAATATTGGAAATCATATTGGCCGGTTGAGCCTGGTCCAAACACCAAACACCAAATGCCAACGCTTGTGAGCTGCTGCCGCTTTCGGGGGAAGTGAGATAATCTCCTAGCCAAGGACAAGCAACCAAAAAGAAGAGGTTGGCGCCAATGTTAACTCCAATATTTGTGAGTCGGATCCAAGCAAATGACCAAGGTTTTTCTTGCTGACGTAGCCAGGCAAATCCCAATGCGGTGATGGCATCAGCGGCTAATATTAAAGTAAAGTACGATGCGAATTGAGGAAACTGAGGATACCCAATCCATTGCATGATTTCAAAGCCAAAAAGACGCGAAATGAGCACGGCCGTTAACCCAGTAATGATTAATGTATTCGCTGCGGTGGCAAGGACTTTGGCGGGCTGACCGGTTTTTTTGGAGAAATGGAAGAAGGCTGTTTCCAGACCCATGGCAAAAACGATGGCCAAAAAACTCGCATAAGTAAACATCACACTCACGATACCATAATCGGCGGCACCAGATAGTTTGCTGAGATAAAGGGGTACGAGGAGAAAGTTCAAAAAACGACCTAGCATCGTGCTAAGACCATAAACGGCGGTTTGGGAAGCCAGTTTTTTGATTACACTCATGATGCGAATATAGTATTTGTAGGCAGGTATTGACTCAGGTATTCCTTGGCGAGCGGACCTTGGTTAAACAGCAAATCGATACCGGAAACTTCGCTGCGAAAGCCAAATTTGAGGTCAAACACTTGGGGGTAGGATTTTATTTGGATGATGTTTTGTTGGATTTCTGTAGATGTTGATGCGAATGGAATCAATCCAAGTTGCGCAAATAACAATTGATTCCAGGGATAAATTAAATCGGCTAGCATGACCGGCTGGGCATCAAGAATCGACCAAAAACGGTAGTCGTAGTATTCGAAAAAAGGCGATTTTCCGTAAGCCGTTTGCCAAGCGTGCTTGTGGTCCCTAATCCAGTTTTCGTTATAGTTGATGCGTACCTGGGTGATAGGATTGTGCTTGTCGTCCTGTGTAATTGGAACCGTTAACGTCTGAATATTGTTAGGCCCCGCGATGTTATATCGATTGGGTTTATTCAGCGCCGAAAAGGGTGGAAGGTTGTTAATGGGTTCACGGCCCGCTGAATTTGATGGGTAATCTATTTGTTCAACGGAGCTTGGAGAATTTTTTGTGAAAGGAATTCCCGCATTCCCACAAATGCCATCAACAATTGTGAGGATAGAAGGCAACAGTGGCGAAGTCTCTTTTTTCACAGCGAAAGATCAATTGGATTGAACAAGGGTTTCACGGTGAGTGTATCGGGACAGATTTGTAATAAATACTTGAAAGTTTTTTGCAGGATGGGGTGCTTTTTTTGCGGAATAATTTCTGCGATCGGCGCAAGTACGAAACGACGTTCATGCATCATCGGATGAGGAACAGAAAGGTTTTTGTCACGAATAATTTGATTGTTATATAGCAATATGTCTATATCAATTGTCCTTGGACCCCACTTCATCGTTCTATGTCGTCCCATCTGCTTTTCAATCCTCAAACAGCGCTCTAGAGTTTGTAAGGGAGTGAACGGAGTGGTAATACAAATGGCGATATTCAAAAAAGCGGGTTGATCTTCATTGCCCCAGGCGGCGGTTTCGTAAACACTTGATACCCGGGTTATCAGACCTATTTGTTGGATAATTTGAACCATAGCCAAAGCCAAATGCTGGGTTCTATTTCCCATATTTCCACCTAAACCTAGGACCACTTGATTTTCGATGTTCATCGCGGTTGCGAAGATAAACAGAAGCACGGGGTTGCAAGAGAAAACCTATTTTTGTAGTCAATGAAAAAGTACATTATCGTTTTGATTTGCCTTTTTTGGGCTAAAATTGGACAGTCGCAGTCCATTATTCGGGGATTCAATACCCAGCAAACACCGCTTTGGGAAATGCGTTCATTCAGCAACGACCCCTTGAAAGTGAGGTATTATACGTTTCCAAATGGCCTTACCCTAATCACATCAAACCAAAAAATATCGCCAAGGGTTTATACGATGATTGCGGTGCGGACGGGTTCAAAGAACGACCCATCAACCAATACGGGTCTTGCGCACTATTTGGAGCACATGTTGTTTAAGGGAACCGATAAATATGGTAGTTTGGATTGGTCCAAGGAAGAGCCACTGCTGAAACAGATCGATGGCCTTTATGAATTGTACAATCACACAACAGACCCCAAAACGCGTAAGAATATTTATCGCGCGATTGACAGTATAAGTCAGGCCGCGGCCAAGTTTGCCATCGCCAATGAATACGATAAAATGTGTCAAGCTTTGGGCGCAGAGGGTACCAACGCATTTACTAGCAACGATGAAACGGTCTACATTAATGATATCCCATCAAACATGGTCAGTAATTGGCTGAGTTTGGAGGCGGAAAGATTCCGCAAGCCCATTTTGCGATTGTTTCATACGGAATTGGAAGCGGTGTATGAAGAGAAGAATATCTCATTGGATCGCGACGGTGATAAAGTCTATGAGAAGTTATTCGCCGAGTTGTTTAAAGGTCACAATTACGGCTTGCAAACTACCATTGGAACGGTGGAACATTTGAAAAACCCCAGTTTGGAGGCCATTCGCAACTATTACAACGAGTATTATGTCCCCAACAATATGGCGATCATTATGAGTGGCGACTTTGACCCTGATGCTGTGGCGGCGGAAGTGGCGGCGAAGTTTTCCTACATGCAGAAAACGGATATCATGTCGTATGTTTTCAAGGAAGAAATATCAATCAATAAAGAGAGAGGCTTTGATGTTGTTGGACCTGATGCGGAAAGTGTAACTATCGGATTCCGAATCCCTAACGCAGGAACTGAGGAAGCTCGGGCTGCGAAGTTGGTCGATTTGCTTTTAAATAATTCTGTAGCTGGCTTTATCGATCTCAATTTGGTTAAGGAGCAAAAATTGCTTTCTGCAAACAGTGGTGCTGAGCAAATGATGGATTATGGGGTGTTTATGCTCACAGGCAAACCGAAAACAGGTCAGACCTTGGAGGAAGTCAAAGATTTATTATTGGGTCAGTTGGAGAAAGTTCGCAAAGGCGAGTTCGACAAATCGATGTTGGATGCAATTTTACTGAACGAGGAGATTTCAAATATTACCAAGTATAAAGACAATGAAAGTCGTTGCTTCTTTTTGAAAGACGCCTATGTTCAAGGGATCGATTACCGTGATGCTTACAATGATTTGGCTGCGATGCGAGAGATGAACAAGGATTTCATTGTGGACTTTGCAAATTTGTTTTTGAATCAGGATCGCATCGTGATTTATAAGCGCAAGGGCGAAAGCGCTGTGGCGGAGAAAATCGAAAAACCTGAGATTCATGCGGTGGAACTGAATCGCGACAAACAAAGTCAGTTTGTAAAGCAGTGGTTGGCGATGCCATCTCAGACCATTCAGCCGCTAGCCGTTAATTTAAAAGAGGTTGTAAAGCGCGAATATGTGGGGCCTGCGGTTCTAAATTATGTTCAAAACGCCGACAACAAATTGTTCAGTCTCAGTTATCGATATGATTATGGGAAGTGGCACAACAAGTCGCTTTCACTGGTCGCCCCTTACATGAAATTGGTGGGTACCAAGGGTTATTCAGCGGCGGATGTGAGCAAGGCATTTTATCGTTGGGGTTGCAAATTTGCCTTTATGGAGGGCAATGACCATTACAATATTTCCATTGACGGTCCGGAGGAATATTTTGATTCTGCGGTTTGGTTATTGGATCGATTGATGAATGAGCCTGCCGTGGATGAGGTGGTTTGCAAGCAGTTGTTGCAGGACGTTTTGAAAAACAGGGCAGATGCAAAGCTCAATCCGTCAGCAATTCGCCGTGCTCTATCTCAATATGCGATATATGGCCCTCAGAATCCTTCTACTTGGACTTTATCGAATCAAGAATTGGAGAAAATGAAAGCGGAAGACATCGTGAAACTGTTGAAAGGATTTAAAAATATTAAGCATTCGGTGGATTATTATGGACCTAGGGAACAGGCGGCATTGGCAAAAACAATTTTAACGTTACATGCACTTCCTGCGGATCAAACGAAGCATGAATTGGCGTTTGATTTGAGTAAATCTAAGTCGGTAGATCAGTTATTCAAAGAGCAAACACAAATGGCGCGCTCGGTCTATTTTGTCCATTATTCTCAAGTACAGGCCAGCATCAACTGGTTTTATAAGAGTTCGGTTGTGAATGAATCAGAAGCGGCAATCACTACGGCATTCAATCAATATTTTGGAGGTGATATGAGTAGTGTGGTATTTCAGAATATTCGCGAAGCCAAGGCATTGGCATATAGTACCTATGCGGTTTACAATTCGGCTAGTATGAGAAATAAGCCAAATATTATGATGGGTTATGTTGGAACGCAAGCGGATAAATTTCATGATGCAATTGGTGCGATGAATGAGTTGCTAACGGGTTTACCGAAAAACGACGATATATTTTCTTTGGCCAAGCAGAGTTTAATCAATCGAATGGAAACGAATCGTATCAAGCCAGAAGAATACATTGGTGCCCTGCATTCGCAGGAGGAAATGGGATTTTCTACTACTGTTCCTGACATGAAAATGTATGCGGCATTGCCGAATTTACAGATGGGAGATATCGTGAAGTTCCACCAAGAAAGAGTTAGCGGCAAGCCTTATACGTTAGCAATTGTAGCTGATCGCAATCGTGTTACAAATGCAGATTTGAGTCGATACGGCAAAGTAACAGAGCTGACCTTAGAACAGATTTTTGCTTATTGATGTTCTGATCTGAATTACAGGGCAGAAAGTTCTTGGTTCTTCAACTTGTGGTCTTCAAAAAGGGCCTTTAGCGAATCTGCTGTGAAATGATGTTGCATCGCTTGCAAGTGTCTTTCATGGTGCATATCGGTGCAAGCAAAGTCGTACAGGCCGTTCTTAAGTAAATGATGTGCAACCTTTTGCACTTCTTTACCATAATAAGGCGTTAACGACAATAAATTGAGCTGCAGTTCAAAGCCTAGGTCTTTAAGGTGCTCGTAAAATCCCAATTGTTTGTGGTAGTACATATATCGCTCTGGGTGAGCAAGTACTGGTTCGTAGCCTTGAATTTGTAGGTCGAAACTAAAATTTTCGACGAGACTAGGCTTTTGGATATAACTAAATTCAACCAAAACGCGTTTACCATGAAGTGTGAGTAATGGTTGTTTGGTTGCAATTAAATGTTGGAAGGTATCATCCATCATGTATTCTGCGGCAAAGCGAAAATCCAAATCTACCCCTACTTCATGAGCTCCAGATTTAAGCAGTTTAGCTGCATTGCCAATGGTCTCAGCGTTGTTAGGGTGAGTATCAGCAATAATGTGGGGTGAACAAATAACCTCCGTGAATCCCAGCGATTTTAAACCGTGAAACAGGACAATGGATGTTTCCACATTCGGAGAACCGTCATCTATACCTGGCAACAAATGGTTATGAAAATCGAGCATGATACAAAGTTAAAGTAATGGAACGTTCACGTACTTGAAATGTTCATTTTATTCGTAATTGGTTATTTTTTTGCGATTTTCGTCGAAAGTAATTGGTGAATGGCAAAAATTACAATTGAAAAGTTGTTAATTTTGTTATTGGTTGATTTAGTCGATCCTATTGATTATGAAAACAAAACAATTGAAATGGGGATTTTTTGGTTTGATGTTGGCTATGGGAACATGGGCAATGACATCTTGTGAAACGGGTTCTACCGTATCAACTGCCAAATTGGGTAAGCCATCGTTACAATCATTTGATTTTTCTCAAGTGAACACACCTTATGGCAAACTGAATATTGCTGATTTAATGCTGTCGAAGTCATTTAAAGCTGCAACGTTTAATGGGGGTTTTGGATTTCCAGGTGGAGGAACTGTTGATGAGGATATGAAATCGGCTGCAACTGCCTATTCTAATGCTGGTGCACAATTGGGTCGTGTTTTATTTTATGACAAGCGTATGAGTTTGAATAATACGGTGGCATGTGGTAGTTGTCACCATCAAGAATTGGCTTTCAGTGATATGGCATCGTTGAGTGCGGGTTTTGGTGGTCGGAAGACGCATAGAAATAGTATTGCCATTACTAACCCGGTTGTTTTCAGTAACTTATTTTGGGATTCAAGGGCAAATTCTCCTATGGATTTGAGTTTGCGTCCAGTATTTGATCACATCGAAATGGGAATGGAATCAGACGAGATGTTGGAAACCAAATTGGCTGCCACAGATTTCTACCCTGCACTTTTTCAAGCGGCTTTCGGTTCTACGGAGGTAACGCGGAAGAAAGTATCTTTAGCAATAACACAATTCCTCAGTTCAATGATCACTAAAAATTCAAGATTTGATGTGGCAGTTGCAAGAGAGTTGACATCACGCGGAATGAATAACGGAGGATTTAACAACTTTAATACGCATTTTGATTTTGACATTGCTGCTGCACAATTTTCAAATTTCAACGCCCTTGAGCAAATGGGTAAGGATTTATTCTTCAGCGATCGCGCTCGTTGTAGTCGTTGTCATACCGGTGAAAACCTTTCTGCCCCTGAAGATCCAGGTAGCGGATATTCTGGCCCAACCATTGCAGGGACGGCAAATATTGGCTTGGATAGAACTTACGCGGACAATGGAAAGAATAACGGTAAATTCAGAATTCCTAGTTTGAGGAATGTTGAAATCACAGGACCTTATATGCATGACGGTCGTTTTGCCAATTTGGATCAGGTGATTGACCATTACAATCGTGGAATTCAGCCCCACCCTCACTTGGATAAGAATTTGATGGTTACAGGTGGTAGTGCACCAGTAAGATTGAATTTAACACAAGAGGAAAAGGATGCTTTGGTTGCATTTTTACGCACCCTAACGGATGTATCCTTCATTACTGACAAGAAGTTCAGCGATCCTTTTGCCAATTAATTTGGCATTAATTACATTGGATTTTAACGGGTGCTGAAATGACAGAAATTTCTAGCAACGCAATCACAATTTTTATTCCTTCGGGGGCAGGAGCACCGGGATTTGCGGGGATCCTCCGATGCTTGCAATCCGAGCCCAATTGGCGAATTATATCAGGCGACTGTCGGCCAAATCCTTATGGTAAGGCTCTAGCGGATGAGTTTTTTTTAATGCCTCCATCTAGCGATGAGGGGAAGTACATGGAAGCGCTAGTATCGATTTGTTCCACGGAATCAGTGGATGTCGTTTTGCCAATAACCACCCGAGAATTGGATGTTTTGGCCAAACATGCAGACTTAATCGAAACGGCTGGGATGAAATTAATTTTGTCTACTTTGATGGCGCTCAACACAGCGAACAACAAAGGAATATTGGCTGAATTTGCAAAGAAATTAATGTTGCCCGTGCCTGCATTTGAAGTGGTTCAGGATAAACTTTCCTTTGTAGCGGCGGTCAAAAGACTTTCACCCAATGGAGAAAAGCTTTGCTTTAAACCGGTAACAGGAAATGGGAGTAGGGGTTTTGGAATCATTGTAAAAGACCACAGTGAATCGGAAAGTGATTTAGAGAATAAGGCGGGCATTATGCCATTAACGCTAACGGAGTGGCTCTTTAGAATTCCGGAGAAATTTGAAACGGAGTGGCTCATTTCCGCTTTTTTGCCAGGAAAAGAATATTCTGTTGATATGCTTTGTGATCATGGCAAGACATTGTTTTGTGTACCGCGAAGTAGGGATAAAATGATTGGCGGAATCAGTGTGGAGGGGGTAATAGACAGAAATTTTGGGCTTATCGCATTTTGTATACAGCTGGCTCAAGCATTGGAATTACACGGACCTATTGGGATGCAGTGGAAAGAAGATGAGCAAGGGGTTCCACATCTATTGGAAATCAATCCAAGACTTCAAGGAACCACGTCGGTATTGGCTTTGGCAGGTTTGAATATTCCAGTACAAGCGGTAAAAATGGCAATGGGCGAAACGCTTTCACAGCAATCGGCCGACATTGAATGGGGCAAGAGATTTGTTCGATTTTGGGATGAAAGAATTACAGAATAAAATTCCTTTTGCCTAGTTTTAGGAATCTAAGTATCTTCGCATCATCATGAATACTAAAAACCGTAACACCACAGGCTATTGGGCACTTTGCATCGTTAGCGGATTGGCACTTACTTACTTCACGATTTTCCAGCCCGAAGCATTCTGGTTGGGATTGCCTACATTCTTCGGTGGCTTGGCCATGGCGATGGATTGGGTTTAATCTTATTTCATTAATTTTCTTTCATTTAGGGAGTAGTTTACTTCCACAATTGATTAATTTGCAACAATGGCAAATCAAAACTGGTTCGATTTCGAAAAAGATATTGTTGAGTTGATGGATCAACTCGAAAAAGCCAAGGATACCCACGAAAAGGGTAAATTGGACATGACGGATACGGTTTCTACCTTGGAGTCAAAGGTGGAAGAAGCTAAAAAAGCGATCTATACCAATTTATCGGGTTGGCAAAAAGTACAAATCAGCCGCCATCCAGAAAGACCATATACATTAGATTACATTGAGAATATTGCTACCGATTTTATTGAATTGCATGGCGATAGACACATTAAGGATGATAAGGCGATTGTAGGTGGATTTGCCAACATTGACGGTAAGCCATTTATGATTATCGGTCAGCAGAAAGGCAGAAATACCAAACAACGTCAGCTCCGTAATTTTGGAATGCCCAATCCCGAGGGATATCGCAAAGCTTTGCGTTTGATGAAGATGGCGGAGAAATTCAATGTTCCGGTATTGACATTGATCGACACGCCAGGGGCATCGCCAGGATTGGAAGCAGAGGAACGCGGTCAGGGCGAAGCGATTGCGCGTAACCTATTAGAGATGAGTGTTTTGAAAGTGCCAATAATTTGCATCGTGATTGGTGAAGGTGCAAGCGGTGGTGCATTGGGAATCGGTGTTGGTGACCGTGTATTGATGATGGAATATACTTGGTACAGTGTAATTAGTCCTGAAAGTTGTTCTAGTATCCTTTGGCGTACATGGGAGATGAAGGAGCGCGCTGCTGAGGCATTGAAATTGTCAGCGACCGATATGCTCTCAAATGGTTTGGTTGATGGTATTGTCCCTGAGCCATTGGGTGGAGCGCATCATGAGCCCGAAGTAGCATTTGCCAATGTCAAAGCTGCCATATTGGAGAATTTTGCACAGTTGGAGCATATGGATCCAGAAGAGAGAATACAGCAGAGAATTGCGAAGTTTTCTCAAATGGGTGTCGTTGTAAATGGTTGATTTTCCTCTAAGGGGAAACGATTTATAAACTAAGAAATCGCCATGAGCAATCGCATAACATCGCTTTTTAATATTGAATACCCAATTATTCAGGGTGGAATGATTTGGTGCAGCGGTTGGGAATTGGCGAGTGCCGTTTCCAACGCGGGTGGTTTGGGTTTAATAGGCAGCGGAAGCATGTATCCGGAGGTTTTAAGGGCCCACATTCAAAAATGTAAGGCAGCTACATCGAAGTCATTTGGGGTGAATGTGCCATTGTTATATCCAGATATCGACAAACATTTAGAGATTATAGTGGAGGAAGGGGTAAAAATCGTTTTTACCAGTGCGGGGAATCCAGCAAAATATACAAGTTGGTTAAAGGAGCGAGGCATTACGGTAGTTCACGTGATTGCGAATTCTAAGTTTGCAAAGAAGTGTGAAGATGCGGGTGTTGACGCTATTGTAGCGGAGGGTTTTGAAGCGGGTGGACACAATGGAAGAGATGAAACAACAACCTTGTGTTTGATTCCAATGGTGGCCTCTAAAATCAAGATTCCATTAATAGCAGCAGGAGGAATTGCCAATGGTAGCAGCATGTTAGCAGCGCTTCACCTCGGTGCAGATGCGGTTCAGATGGGGACTCGATTTGTTGCATCAAATGAATCAAGTGCACACCTTGCATTTAAAGAAAAAGTGATTGCTACCAATGAAGGGGATACCATACTTACACTGAAAGAACTTACACCTGTTCGTTTGATAAAAAACCCTTTTTATGAATTAATTCAAGAGGCCTATAATAAAGGAGCAGATAAGGAAGAATTATTAGAACTTTTAGGTCGTGGTCGTGCAAAAAAAGGTATGTTTGAAGGGAATCTAATTGATGGCGAACTAGAAATTGGTCAAATTGCAGGCATCATTCACGATATTTTACCGGTTCAAAACATCATGGAAAACCTGATTCAGGAATTCAATCAAGCAAAACAAGAAATGATTACATTTGAATTTTAAATTTAAATCTGGAGAAATTTATAAAGATTATTTTATTTCAGACATCTTTAAGGATAGGGAGGGGAATATACTATTAAGTACTTTTGATAAAGGGGTTTTAGTAATTCCTGAGTTAAAAATTAGTGA
>ENA-OUVC01000022-OUVC01000022.1-marine-metagenome-genome-assembly--contig:-NODE-22-length-118711-cov-4.964774_pt1 | contig 118711 bp, 108 predicted proteins | sample MGYA00248622_ERZ508571 | MGnify/ENA primary metagenome ERZ508571 (study PRJEB26236, sample SAMN06267175) | marine metagenome | isolation source: Columbia River Estuary | place: USA:Columbia River... | reverse complement strand
CAATATGATGCCCCCCTTCAGAAACTCTTTTTTTAACTCGGTCTTTGGCCAGTTCAACAGATTCCAACCAAAAGAAAATCAAAGTTACAAAATAACCGCTTGATTTTGCGCGATCAATTGTATGAATAAATGACCTCGTTGACAATGTTGTTTCAAATGAAAAATCTTGGTTTGATAGAATTAATTCATCTATTCGAGTAAGCATCAGTCTTCCCGCCTCAATGGAAACTTTTTCCGGTTGAAATGGAGATAATCCTCGAGCAATTTCATCTGCATTCACAAACTCTTTGCAATTGAGTAATTCAGGTAGTATATTAAACGAAGCAGTTGTTTTCCCAGCCCCATTGCATCCGCCAATGATATATAGTTTTTTAACATCCACACTCAAAGGTAAGAATCTTTTGAATTGAAATTATAATGAAGAACTTTCATTCATTTTCTTTTTCGAAATCATGGTATTCTCATCATCAAAACATCTTATATCACTCAAATCCCTACGCAACAAGTTCGATATTTCAGACCTTTCGCCCACACCCAAGCGGGGATTTCCTTTGAAAAATCGAAATCCCCTTTTTTATGAACTCAAAAAATATTTTAAGCTCGTCTTATTGTTCATTCCAGCTCAATACTAGACCTATTTGAGCTTCAAATAGATTTGTTGTGAGCCAGAAACGAATTTTCACCCTTACTCCATTACAACATATCGAATATTTCACCCTTATTTTATTACAAATAGAAATTTTTTTTAAGGCTATACCCTTATATTTTATTTTTTATTTCAGGTTATAGCCTTAATATACTATTCACTCTCTCACTCTCACTCTCTCTCACCCCCTCACCTTCTTCAACACATTCACACCTAATTCCCAAACCATTCCTAACACGGAACGAAGTGGAGATCGGTGAATGTTCGGATCTTGTCCTTTTCCAATCAGGTGGATTTGATCGGTGTACCATACGATTTCAAGTGGGAAAGTGCGGTCTAAAAATGCGAATCCCGTTGTTAAGGGTTTGACCAAACTCGTGACGTCTTTGCCGGAAAGTAATTCCTTCGAGAAATCCGGATTGATGGCAAGCGAACGAGCGATTCCAACCATGTCGCAAACGCCTGTCGCTAAGGCATTGTTCATTCCTTGTGAGGAGCGGAATCCACCGGTAAGCATCAACGGTGACTTGACGATTTTGCGCACTTCTTCACAATAATCTAGAAAATACGCTTCGCGCAATTTAGTGGATTCTTTGACATTGGTTCCCGTCATAACCGGTGTTTCGTAGGTCCCACCAGAAATTTCAATGAGGTCCATTCCTAGGTCCGACAAATGTTTCACCACTGCCATCGAATCCTCCTTGGTGAATCCGCCTTTTTGGAAATCCGCAGAATTCAACTTGATGCTGACCGGGAACTCCGGACCAACTTCCGCACGAATAGCTTGATAGATTTCACTGACAAAACGCATGCGATTCTCGATGCTTCCACCCCATTGGTCCGTGCGCTGATTGTGCGTCGGCGACAAAAACTGACTCACTAAATATCCATGTGCCCCATGAATTTGCACTCCAGTGAATCCATTTTCTTTACACACCTTCGCCGCATACGCAAAGCGCTCAATGATATCAATGATTTCTTCTTCACTCAAAGCCCTCGGCGTATTGAATACCCGGTTCAATGGTTTCTTCAAGGGAATCGCTGATGGCGCAACCGGAACAGTACTCAAAAACTTCGGTGACTGTTTTCCCGGATGATTGAGCTGCACCCAAATATGAGTGTCATGCTTCCGGCCTGCTTCCGCCCATAATTTCAAACTAGCATCATGGATTCCTTTCTCGATGACCACATTTCGCGCTTCCCCCAAAGCTCGTTGGTCCACCATGACATTTCCCGTAATCAACAGTCCTGTTCCACCATCCGCCCAACGTCCATACAAGGTATGAAACGAACGGTTCGACAAAAATCCCTTCGATCCCATGTTTTCACTCATGGCTGATTTTCCAATTCTGTTTTTTATGATGGCCCCGCAAGGAAGCGTTAAGGTGTCTGTGATGGTAATGTTGCTCATGAATGGTTGCTTGAAACTTGTGTTTCTAAAGGTATTGAAATCCCGGAAATAAACGTTCTTTTTTCCGTTCACCAACACCCATTCCCCACTCAATTCCACCATTTATTTTTCAATCTCACCACAATAACTTAATTTCGAGCACTTTTTGAAAATACTGTGAAAAAATACCTGCTTATTTCGTACAAAGTTGCCATCCATCTCCTTGCTTTAATGGCGCTTTTCTTGATGTTTACTGCGCTGGCGGTGAAAATGAAATGGACCAATGAAAAAGGGGACGTGGACATCAATAACCGTTATTTTGACAAAGTGTCGGCGAGCTATGGACAGCCTTTGGATTCAACCAATGAACAGTATTTGAAAGCACGGGTTTTTCAGAAACTCGGTGTGCTTTCCCACCGCCATCCGATGAACGCAGAAATCATTCTTTCGGCTTATCAAAAATCGAAGGATGTCCGCATCGCCGCACGCATGTTGGACGCCATTCAATTGCTCTTGAAAAAGGACAAATACCTGCAACGTGAATTTGCGAAAATCAACCATTACCGGAGCAAGCAGTCGAAAACCTTGTATCCATGGGCGCACTCACAGGCCTGGAAGGACTTCTGCAAAGCGGTCGCACACGACAAACATGCGATTGACTCTGTGGCGCGCATGACGGGCGTTGAACCGCGTCTACTCGTCATGTGCTTAGTGGGAGAACAAGTGCGCATGTTTAACTCTGGACGCGAAAAATTCAAAAAGTATGTCGTGCCGTTTAGTCGTTTAATCCTCCCGAAAAATCGAGGTTACGGCGTAACTGGAATCCTGCAACACACAGCACTGCGCATAGAAAACACCTTGTTCGATACGAAATCGCCCTTCTATGCGGGTGACTATTTTCAAAATTGTATCAACGTGAACGATTCCTTTCCCGAAGGAATCAACGATACGATTGAGTCCCATAAGTTAAAAACCATCCAACGACTCATCAAAGGTGGCGATCACTATTATTCGTACCTCTATACCGCCTTTTTGATTCGTCAATACCAAGCGCAATGGGAACACGCTGGATTTTCACTGGCGTACCGACCAGAAATCATCGGAACCTTATACAATCTTGGTTACCAGAAAAGCAAACCGAGTGCACATCCAAAAGTAGGTGGATCTGATTTCATGGTAGCTAACCGCATGTATACCTTTGGCGGACTCTGCTACGAGTTTTATTACAGTGGGGAATTGCAGAACTTATTCCCTCTGACCAAAGAACCAATCATCCCAGTAAAGGAATTGGAAGTAAAAAACAAAGACCTCATCCTTCAGCGCAAAAAGATGGAAGAGGAACGTCTGAAACTAGAAATCACCGCACCGCTGGATTTGTAATCCTGCGGCCCGCATAGCAGGATTTGCATTCCTGCGGTACTTCATATTCCTGCGTTACTCACAAAAATACCTTCCCCCATTTCTACGCAAGCTTTTTAATTTGACTAAATTTATCGCTCAAAGCGAAATATGAATGCCGATGAAGCGAATTCGTAGCATTTATAGAGCTAACCAAAGTTGTTTACGTCATGCGCCTAAATAAATTCATCAGTGAAAGTGGACTATGCTCTCGACGGGAGGCAGATAAATTCATCGAACGTGGATTAGTGTTCATCAATAAGCGAAAAGCAACGATTGGAGACCAAGTAAAAGTAGGAGATAAGGTTCGTGTCAATGGAACGGAACTCGAGCCGCGCGAAGGAGAGGACATCGTTTTTATCGCCTTGAACAAACCAGTTGGCATCACATCCACTACGGAGGAAAATGTACACGATAACATTGTTCATTTCGTCAATCACAGCAAACGGATTTTTCCCGTTGGACGCTTAGACAAAGACTCGCAAGGGCTCATCTTTTTGACGAACAACGGCGATATCATCAATAAGATTTTACGCGCTGGAAACAACCACGAAAAGGAATACCTGGTAACTGTCAACAAACCCTTGACTCCGGAAATGATCTCCGGGATGGCAAAAGGAGTTCCAATCTTGGGAGTCAACACGAAAAAATGCAAAGTTATTCAAGAAGCAACGCAGGTATTTCGAATTACACTCATTCAAGGACTCAACCGACAAATTCGACGCATGTGCGAACACTTTGGTTACGAAGTGACAAAGTTAGAACGTGTCCGCATCATGAACATTGGACTAAAAGGACTACCCGTTGGAGAATGGCGTGATTTGACGGAAAGTGAAATGGAGATCATTTACAACTTATTGGAAGATTCCTCGAACGAAGATGTGCGTAAATCATCCAAAACAGCAACGCCGAAAAAACCGAAAACAGCGAGTAGCTCGCATCCGCCAAAATCCAAAAAGCCCTATTTGAGCAGTCCGAACTTTGGGAATCCACCGAAAAAGAAGGAACAGCGCGGCGGTGCATCCAAAAAATCCAATTCACGTCGACCTAAAGGACGTTAATTTTTTTGTTTCAGAATTGGTACGCCATTCCCATTTGCAGTCCAAAAGAGAAGTAACGATTTTTGGTAAATGTTGAATTTACTACGTTTCCAAGTGACATACGGTACGTCGGTGCGAGTGAAAAACGATAGCGGTCAAAGATGTACATGAATTCTAGTTGCGCCATTCCAGTAGCTGTCCAAGTACCTGCATTTTCCAAAGAAAGTGTTACTAAATCAGGTTGAATGTATCGTCCCTGTTGTTGAAGTACGTGTCCAACGGAACAACCGATGTTGGCACTCCATTCAAATGCTTGAAATGCTTGACGATATCCCAAATAAACAGGCAAAGACAAATAGGAATAGCGATTCACTCCATCAAAAGCAAATGAATAATCATACTGAATTTGTTCGCCCCATTCAAAGAAATCCACTCCAGTTTGTAGCACAAGGTGTTCCTTGGCCATTCGATAACGGAGTGATATATCGATACTGGAAGTGGATCTCTCTTGAGTAGATCTTAATTCTCGGTATTTAAGCGCATTTGTTGCTCCCACAATTGCTGTTAATGCTTGTTCATTTGTTTGAAAGGAAGAAATCACTCCACTCATCCCTGTATAAAACCCAAAGGAATGGGTCCATTTAGGAAGGTCGGTATTCATCACTATTTCAGGAATTTTTACTGCAGGATTCACTTCCTCTTTCGCGAGTTCATTCTTGATTAGCGAATCTACTTTCCCCGAATCACTTGACGGTGAAATTGATGATTTTTGATCCGAAAGGATTACCGGAGCATCTTGACGCGATTCCATGATGGTTTGCTGTGTTTGAACCGAAGTACTGCTTTCAACTGGAATGGTTGCATGCAATAAATCCGACTGATTTCCGCCAGTTGAACGAGTTACTGTTTCTTTTATCGGTGAATTGGAAAGCGTATTTCTAGTTACCCCTGACGGTTGTGTCGTAACTATTTGAACCGTATTCACTTGAATGGATTTGTATTCTTTGGGAGAAACTTTTGGCGCAATGCTTGCTGCTTTAATCGTATCCTTGGGATTTTTTTGCGTTGCAGTTTTCGATGAAATGTTTGAGGTGCCGTTTTCACGCAAGAGTCCAAAAGTGAGTCCACTTGCCAAAACGATTCCCGTAAAAAACCACAGAAACATGCGGCGTTTTTTCTTTTTTTCCAATTGATCCAGTCGTTGTTCGATGTCCACCAAAAAATCGAGGGGAATTTCTTCTCCGTTGACCTCCTGCAGGACACGCTTCACATCGCGATCGAAATCTTCTTGATTAGCTAACATGGTTTTCTATTTTAAGTAGTTCTTTTAATTTTTTTCGGGCAACTTTCGTGTGCCATTTGGAAGTCTGTTCAGAGATTCCAAGAAGTTCACCGATTTCCCGATGTGAATATCCATCAACGACAAAAAGGTTGAAGACCACACGGGTTGGCTCGGATAATTGAAGGAGCATCATATTCAAATGCGCCTGATTGAGTTCATATTCCGCTTCGGGATGAACGCCATCATTCCCTTCAATTTCGGCATCATGTTGGTAAAACGTATGGTAATTTTTAGACCGACGAAAATCGTCAATGATTTCATTGGTAATGATGCGTTTAATCCAACTGAAAAAACGAATGTCCTGGTACTTGTCTAAGTTCTGAACGATTTTCATAAATGCATTGTTTACCAATGTTTTATGTTCTTCTTCGTTTTTACGAAACCGTCTTGCAGCGCCAATTAATACGGGATAGCAAAGTTGATACAATTCCAATTGCGCCCTACGATCGTAGGATTGAACTCTTTTCAATAATTCCGCACTTGGATCCTGCATATCACTTCTTCCTCAGTTAAGTTAACGTAATTAATTCGCTAAAGGGGTGTGGCAGTGTAACTTTTTGTTACTGGAACTTGTTTAATCAAGAAAACCTTTGTCTATGCGTTCCATCATTTTGTTCTTTTTCATTTCAGTAGCAAGTCCATATTTTGCACAAAGCACCTATTCCATGGACGATTACTTCAATGCGAATAATCCATCTGCCTTTGCAGAAAAGAAACTTTACCTGAGCAACACGAGTATGTATTCCCGATTTGGAATGATTCCTAACTACTTCAATTTCTTTTCTCTGAAGCAACAAGTAGGTTCCTTCTCATTGGGATTGAACAATGGCTTCAGTCAATGGTCAGATTGGATGGTTGTTTCGAATACCATCAATGCTGCCTACAGTTTCAAGATCAATCGAAACCTCACGTTAAACTCAGGACTTGGACTCAATTCCCGTCGCGATAACATGACCTTTATGGATAGCACAACTCCACCAATTGACTATTATACTTTGTGGAATCCGACTTCCTACAATGCAAACATGGGTATCTCCTTAGTGAGTAAAAAATGGACTTTCGGTCTTGCGGCAAACAATGTAAATCGCGCAGAAATAATCACCTTTCCATATACCTACAAATCTTCCATGTCCATTGCGGCAAATGCCAGCTATCGCTTTGACTTAGATTCAGCAAAACACTTTTCACTTACTCCTTCACTTTTTTATCGCAAGGGTGTTAATGATCAATCCAATGATTTCTTCTTTAACCTGACATTCAAAGCATATCAGCATAGTACTGGTTTCTTTTCAACACTCAATAACAACATCGGAATTTTCTACCAATACCGCTTTAAAAACAACCTTTCGATTGGCGCATCCATGAACAATAATTATTCATTACTATCATCGAATATCTTCAAGCAAAATTACTTGTCCGGTATGCTGCGACTGAGTTACGCTATTTCACCAAAAGTGAATTACAGAATCACTGGAACACCTTCGTTTTAATTCGTTAAAATAAAAACAACGATTATGACGTTATGAAATTCATGCGCCTACTACTCGTATTCATCTTTTGCCAATGTGTTTCCAACGTCAACGCACAATTTTGGCAACAACTACCCGATTTTCCGGGAAATCCTCGGGACGATGCCGCGGGATTCAGTATTCAAGATAAACATTACTGCGGTACCGGTCGCGATGAGGGATTCGCCTGCACCCGAAACTTTTTTCGCTTCAACGCTACCCTTCAACAATGGGAAAACGCCACTCCCCTTCCCGATGGTGAAAATCGTCAATACGCCACTGGATTTGCACACAACGGACTGGGCTACATTCTTTGCGGAGACAATTGCAGTGGAAGTTTCTTAAATTCGTCTTGGTGCTTTAATCCGAGTAACGAACAATGGTCCACCCTACCGTCCTTGCCTACAGCTGGACGCGCGGGCTGTGTCCATTTCATCATCGGAGACTCTTTGTACCTCATCGGTGGACAAAACTCCACTGGAATCCTAAACGAAGTCTGGCGTTACTCCATCAATACCCAAGAATGGCAACAAAAAAACAACTTGCCCATTCCTGGTATTTGGCGTGGACTCGCTTTTTCCTACGATAATTTCGGCTACATTGCCGCAGGAAAAGCAAGTTCCTCTACTTGGAATTCAGAAACCTGGAAATATGATCCGGCTTCAGATCAATGGACCAATTTTCCTGCCCTATCCTTTGGCGAACGAACCTACGTTGGCACCGTTCAAAAAGACACATTTATCTATGTTTTCGGTGGACTCAATCCATCCGGACAGACCGCCACCTCTTTTGAAAAAGTCGATTTAACGCTTTTCAGTAGTCAGTCCTTGCCTGATTTCACTGGAAATCCAAGAAAGGGCGCTGTTTGTTTTAGCCATGCAGGAGATTTTTATGTGACAACCGGAATTTCTGGTAATACGCGCCTTCGAGAAACATGGAAAATTGAAAACGTCATGATTTCGAAATTAATTGACGAGCAAGAAATTCAGATTTATCCCATTCCAACAGTCGATGCCCTCTACCTTCAGGTTGATCCCAAATGCATTGGAGAATTCATTTACCTGATGGATAGCAATGGATCCATTGTACTGATTCACCGCATTCAAACGTCGAAGGACAAACTTTCCCTAGCGCATCTTTCAAATGGACATTACCGGATTGTCTACCGCAATCATTCAAGTCCAATTGTGGTTGGAGATTAGTCCAAGCTTCTTTGATAGGATTTTCCTTTGAAGCTATAGGACAAGGTTCCATCTTTGATGGTCCAATTGGGATCATTCCAAATCGTTTCGGTTTTAAAAATGTAGCGCGCTTCACCTGTGAGCTGATTGACCTCAAACCACAGGTATGAAAAGTTCGTTTCTACAATCAAAAACAAGCGGCGCGATGCCTCATCGTAAAATGGATACTTCGCTTTTTGACTAAAATAACGGGGATGTTCAATCATAATGGAATGACTCGCTTCAATGACACCGTCTTGCTTGACGACGGACACACGTTCTGCATCGCAACTCACCACCAATACTTTTTCTCCCTGTGATTTTATCAGGAAATTATCGCCAATTAACAATCCTACCTTCGCCAAATTGTTCACGCGCATTGGCTGTCGCAAGTAAAAAAGTCGTCCAGGCTTGTATGCGCAATAGGTATTTTTAGGTTCCGCTTGACGCGCAATGCGACGCATGTTTTGATCTTGATAACGTGCTGCACTGTTGATCACTTGTGGCACATCCTGACGCATAGGTATATCAACTGGATTGTTCCAACCAGGCGCAGCTGTTCTCATGTAATACGCAACGCTCGGTAAGACGTTTACCGCAAGAACCTGGCGGTAAATGGCTTCATTGAATAACAATTGCCGCACATCGTAACATGCATAATGAACATACTGATTCCCGGACATTCCATCTGGTCGAAATTCACCAGCTGTTTTAACGGTGTCCGGTGCATTCGGCAAGGAAAAAGTACCTGTAAGCAAGGAAGCAAGGATAAGTTCGTGTCCCGCAGTAACTCCAACAAAATCCCTTCCTTCATTACTCGTGGATGATTGCACATAAAATATCCCCAAATTCTTCATGACACTGTCCAAATCTACTGACTGAATCAGCACTTTGGGACTTGGGTGCGCTGTAAAAACAAAGGTTTCTTCCTTCGGGATTTCTAACATTCCTGTGTGCATTTCCACACTTGGATACGTTGGGAATACATAGTCCATCACAGAAGATGAACTTATCCTTATTGGAAAACCAGTTGGCACTGATTCTTGAGGAATACGTTTTTGTTGAACAACATGCTCTTTTTCTGGAATCAAGGTGCTTTTTTTTCGGATGTCTTTCCGTGATACCTTCCAAAAAAGTATCCCACAAACGAAACTCAATCCAATTGCCAATAGCACGATTCTCACTCTTATTTTCTTCGTTCGATGTTTCGAGATCTTTCCCAAAACTCCGCTTCGATCCATGGGACTAGGAACATACTCCTCCTCTTTCCATTGATCGAACAACCAACGGTCAAAGTCCTGCTTGATATCTTCTTGCTCTTTCATGACTTTTCGATTTGATGACGGATACGTTTTCGGGCCATTTTGATGTGCCAACGAACAGTGTCAATGGAAATTCCTAATTCACTTGCGATTTCACTTGGACTAAAATCATCCCACAAAAAAAGATTAAAAACGGTTCTCGTTGCTGGAGGTAATTTCGATAAGACGGCAGTTACCTTGATTTTTTCAACCGAGAAATCGTAGTTTTCGTCAAAGTGTGCCTCTTCGCTTACTTCTTTTTGTTCTTGGAGTTGAATCGTGGCATAATGTCGCTTGTTTTTTCTAAAATCATCGATGATTTCGTTGTGTAAAATCACTTTTATCCATGAAACAAAGGAAGTTCCCAATTGAAACTGTGCAATGTTTTTGACTGCTTTCAAAAAGGCATTATTAATCAAGGAAACCTGGTCTTCTCGGTTGTTTTTATATCGAACTACGATATTCATCATCGGAGAAAAACATGCGTCGTACAAGGCAAGGACGCTTGCTTCGTCGCCCTTTTGAATACGTCCCACGAAGGATCGATCCATCTGTAATTTCCCAATGACTTTTTCACTCATTCTTTCTGCTCAACCATGATTTTATGGCACTCAGAAAGGTAACGTATTTACGTCAAATTATTGGGTGGACTTTTGATAATATTTCTTAATTGGAGGAGGAAACTTCTTGCTGACTCTCAAAACTTGCGAAGAGCAGAAGTCCAAAAAGGACACTGGCAAAAATCAAATGACTGGTTTGAACCAATCCCGGCATGTCTGCATACGCCAACAAAACACCGGTGATTAATTCCAGTGCCAGCAATCCCGTTGCCCAACGGATTTTCATGTATTTGATTCCTTTTTCATTCTTCCAAAACATCCATCCCAACAAGATCAGCACAAGCCACGAGAAGCTGCGGTGAATGAAGAAATCCATTCCAATGCGCTCAATCCATTGTTCACGCGTAAATCCTTGTTTCACCAGCGCATCAATCGCTTCACGCACTTGAGTACCGAGAAACATTTGATAAAAAGTAATCGCCAAAATCACGAGTAAAGTCCAACGGATGGGCTTCGACAACGAGATTTTTTCCTTACCACTTGCACTCATGGAATACAGTAAATACAATTGAAGTCCAATGATGACCAAAGCAAGAAACAAGTGAACGGTGATGGTCCAAGGAACTAAATTCGTTGCAACGACAATCGATCCAAACCAGCCTTCGATGCCCATCAGGATAAGGTTCAACAACATCAACAAGACAAACTTGCGCTTGCGGTAAACGACCAGCATCCACACGAAGGCAATCAGCATCGCATTTCCAGCAGCAAATCCAACTAAACGATTGAGGTATTCTGTCCAAGTTTTGCGCGCATTAAAAGCTTCCTCCACATAAACGGTAGGATCAGACTGAATGCGCTCCGCTGTTTCTTTCATACCGATTGCGTTCAAAAAGCGGCAGAATTTCTCCACTTTTTTCTCGCGTTTCAACAAAAAGGCTTCGCGGTAATCCGCCGGAAGTTCCGATAGTTCTGTCGGTGGAATCCAAGCACCAAAGCACTTTGGCCAATCCGGACAACCCATTCCACTGCCCGTAATACGAACCAAACTTCCCGCCACTACAATCAAGTAGATGAGGATGATCACCAACCAATTAAATCGAATAAACCGTTTTGAAAATTCCATGGGACAAAAATACCAAGGATTTTAATCCCGATGTCCATTTGACCTACTTTTAATTGATAAAACTAGCCCGTACAGTTTGAGTAGTTTTCCGCAATATCGTATCTTTGTTCCTTATTCAAAAAAACATGGAATTAAACTCACTTTCAGCCATTTCTCCTATTGACGGACGATACCATTCTAAAACTAGTCAACTAGGTCCATACTTCTCCGAATTTGGACTCATACGCTACCGTGTGTTGGTGGAAGTGGAATACTTTATTTCCTTGGTGGAAAGTGGCATCGAACCACTCGCTGACTTTCCAAAAGAAACGTTTTCGGCTTTAACGTCGATTTATCAAAATTTCACAGAATCTGACGCTTTGTGGATTAAAGAAACGGAGAAAACAACCAATCACGACGTCAAAGCAGTTGAATACTTCCTGAAAAGTAAAATGGAAGAACTCAATTTACACAAATACTTGGAGTTCATTCACTTTGGACTCACTTCACAAGACATTAACAACACTGCCATTCCTCTTTCCTTGAAACAAGGAATTGAAGAAGTGTATTTGCCGATGTTGGATGAATTGATTGCGCAATTAACGACTTACCAAAACGAGTGGAAGGATGTTCCCATGCTTGCACGCACACACGGACAACCCGCATCTCCAACGCGTTTAGGAAAAGAGATTCAAGTTTTTACGGAACGCTTAACGATTCAACGAAATCAATTAGTCAAACAAGATTATCCAGCGAAATTCGGTGGTGCTACTGGAAATTTCAACGCACATCACGTGGCTTTTCCTAAGCACGATTGGGTAGCTTTTGCGAATCAATTTGTCAACGGTAAATTGGCGTTAAATCGTTCTCAAACAACGACGCAAATTGAACATTACGATCAACTAGCAGCATTGTTTGATGTGATGAAACGCATCAATACCATCATTTTGGACTTGAACCGCGACATGTGGACCTACATTTCGATGGAGTATTTCAAACAAAAAATCAAAGCGGGTGAAATTGGATCATCGGCCATGCCTCACAAGGTGAATCCAATTGATTTTGAAAACTCCGAAGGGAATATCGGGATTGCGAATGCACTTTTCGAACATTTGTCCGCAAAACTTCCTGTTTCTCGCTTGCAACGCGACTTAACGGATTCCACTGTTCTTCGAGTGGTTGGAGTTCCGATCGCACACAGCTTGATTTCTTTGCAGTCCAGCCTAAAAGGACTAGGGAAATTATTGTTGAACGAAGCGAAATTACATGAGGACCTCGACCAAAACTGGGCAGTTGTGGCAGAGGCGATTCAAACGGTCTTGCGTCGCGAAGGATTTGAAAAACCTTACGAAGCTTTAAAAGGATTGACACGTAAAAATGAACAAGTAACAAAAGAAAGTGTCCATGAATTCATTGATGAACTAAAACTTTCCCCTACCTTAACGGAAGAATTAAAAAACATTTCACCTAAATCCTATCTTGGAATACAACTTGTGAAACCATAAAGATGCAGAAACTCCTCCTTGTATTTTTGTTCTGTTGCAACCTAGCTGTTGCTCAAAACTTTCCAATTACATGGGGACCATTGGAAAGAGGGAATGGATTGTTGATGGAAATTCTTCCTAAAAAGCAATTAGACTTCAACACACTTCGCTGGACAGGCAGTGGTAGTTTTGGATCTTATCGACTTGTTTCCTATGATAATTTAACGATTTTTAATCAGCAAAAATTAAAGCTTGTCACAGAAACTGGACTTTGTAATTTTGTAGATGCCTTTAGTTTCGGAAATGGGACCTTGGTTTTTTTATCCGACCGCATGAAGAGCAGCATGATGCTTTATGCTCAATTTTACGATGAAGAGTTGAACGCATTTGAAACGAAGTTGGTGGCAGAATACGAGAATCCAAAATTCGATGCGAAACCTGAATTTACTATTATCTCCTCTATAAACAGAAAATTCATTGGTGTCATTTGGGAAAAAGAAGGCAGAGGCATTAACAACGACTTTTACGGATACCGAATTCTAAACGATTCACTGAAAATTGTCAGCGAAGGGGAATACAACGTTCCTTTTGATGGCAACATGACCACCATCAATGCCCACCACATTTCAAACACAGGTGATTACTTCATTTGCTTAACGGAACACAACAAAGCCAACGACCGCATGTTTACGCGCAGTTTTGAGAACTTCAAAGCCTTGCATGTGTACAAAGCAAACGGACTCGAACTCAAAGAATTTTCCATCGATCTTAAAGGAAAACGAATCGATGATTTGGTGATGTCCTCCAACGACTCCGGAGCCTTCGCGTTGACTGGCATTTACGGATCGGGGAACAAAAACGGAATCGAAGGAATTTTTAGCATTCAAATCGACCCGACTGATCATGCGCACAATTCAGAAGCGTTTATCCCTTTTGGAAAGGAAATCGTGAAGGAAATGTGGAGCACACGCCAACAAGATCGTTACACGAATTCCATGAACAACCTTGGGAATCCAAATGACCTAAACGCCAGAGACTTTAATCAGCCTCAATTATACGATTACCGCATGCGGGACTTTTTTACCATGGTAGATGGATCAATTGTTGGATCCATGGAACAATTTTATCTGTACCAACGAACGACCTACGACAGCAGATCGAGTTTCTCAACAACCGTGAATTACTATTATTACGATGACATTATCGCTTTTCGTATTTCCCCAGAAGGACAACTCCTTTGGCAAAAACGCATTCCGAAGTCCCAAGTTTCTACCAACGACTACGGCGAATTTAGTTCCTATTGTAGCTTTCAATCGGATAGTTCACTGAATTTTATTTTCAATGACAATCAACGAAACTACGATGAATCCGGCATCTTCAATAAAACGGAAAACAACTACTTCAGCTTTAATTTGTCAAAAAAAAACAATGCTGTTGCCCTGGTGAAAATTGATTTGACCACCGGTGAGATCAATCGAGAAGTGATGGAAAGCCGTAAGGAATTGAATTCGATTGTTATGCCGAAACAATTCCGTTTAGATTCGTTTAACAAAGAGATTTTAATGTACTCCATTTCAGGTTCTTTCGAAAGATTTGGAATCCTTTCTTTTAACTAATTTGCTCCTATGAAGCACTTACTTTATATCGTATCCTTTATTCTACTATTGATTTCCTGCGATTCTTTGCACGCCACGAAAAAAGGAAAACAAACGCCAACATCTACAAAAGCGGATGTGCATAGTTACGCCAACCTAACGGAAATTGCCACTAAACACCTGCATTTAGAATTGGATGTGAATTTCGAAAACCGCACGATTTACGGGGTTGCACGACATGAAATGATCAACAAAGGTGCAGATACCGCTATTTTCGACATCAATGGACTCATGATTCAAAAGGTTACCATTGGTCAAAAGGGATCAGAAGAAGAAGCAGATATGTTTATCGATAAGATGGACAAAGATTCCGTTCTTGGTCAAGCCTTGATGGTTCCAATAAAAAAAGATACGCGATTTGTCAATATTTACTATCAAACGACCGAACGTTCGGACGCGTTGGATTGGTTGGACACGAACCTAACCAGCTCCAAGACAAAACCGTTTTTGTACACGCAAGGACAAGCAATCCTAACCAGAACGTGGATTCCTTTGCAAGATTCACCGAGCAACCGCATTACCTACAGCGCAGATGTCAAAGTTCCAAGTGACCTATTAGCGGTCATGAGTGCGAAAAATCCAACGCAAAAAAACAAAGAAGGAAAATATCATTTCGAAATGAAAAAACCGATTCCAGCTTACTTAATTGCGTTAGCTGTCGGAGATTTAGCCTACCATCCGTTCAGTAAGAACAGCGGCGTCTATTCGGAACCTGAATTACTCCCGTCTTGTGCCTATGAGTTCGATGCGATTCCGAAAATGATTAACGCAGCTGAAAAACTATATGGACCTTATCAATGGGAACAATATGACATCCTTGTCCTTCCCTACTCCTTCCCTTTTGGTGGAATGGAAAATCCCATGCTGACCTTTGCGAATCCGACCTTACTTGCTGGAGACAAAAGTTTAGTTTCCGTGATCGCACATGAATTAGCGCACTCTTGGTCGGGTAATTTAGTCACGAATCGCACTTGGAACGACTTCTGGTTGAACGAAGGATTTACGGTTTACTTCGAACAACGCATCATGGAATCCATTTACGGAAAAGAAGTAGCCGACATCCTCGCCTTAATCGAATTCGATGAATTGAAAGACGAATTAAAGCGAATCAAAGCTTCCGAGAATCCAGAGGACAGTAAATTGCATTTAGCGTTAGAGGGACGAAATCCAGATGATGGAATGACGGACATTGCCTACGTAAAAGGCGCTTTTTTCTTGAAAACACTCGAAAATGAAGTGGGCAGAACAGCATTTGACGCCTTCCTGAAAAAGTATTTCAACACCTTTCAATTTAAGACGGTCGATACGAAGCAATTTGTGAGTTTCTTGAAGAAAAACCTACTCAACAAAGGACACCAGGATTTCGATTATCAATCGTGGATTTATACTGAGGGACTCCCGGACAATTGTTTGCAGTTACATTCCACGCGTTTGGATCAAATGGAGAAGTTAGCAGATGATTTCACGCACAACAAAATAAGTTTTGCTCCGAAAATCACCTACAAATGGAAGAAAATAGGCAAGCGCAGAAAAAAGATTAAAACCGTTACGCAAATTAAGTTCCAAGACCACATCGTTCAAGAGTGGCAAACGTTTATCCGCCGTCTACCTAGAAATCTACCGCAAGCAAAAATGAGGGAAATTGACGTTTATTTGCGTTTATCCTTCAGTGGAAATAGTGAATTATTGACTGAATGGTTTATTCTCAGTGCGAATTGCGGCTACGCTTCCACTAATAAAGCGCAAATCACTGCATTCTTGAATAAAGTTGGACGTAGAAAATATTTGATGCCGATTTACGAAGCACTTCTTTTGAATAAAGATAGTCGTCCAATGGCGATTTCGATTTTCAATCAATCGAAAAATCAGTATCACGCAGTCTCCAGAAAGTCTGTTGAAGTCTTGATTAAGGAAACGAAATAAACGTCGTTTTTTACTGGGAATTAGTTTGCGACTTCACTCATGAATTTAATACGCATTAAACGCAGCTCTTCTTCTGTATATAATCCGTCAAACTCGTGGTACGCTTCCACTAAATCATCCGTTTCGGCCTCGGAGAAATAATCGAAGATTTCTTCTTGATTTTCGTTATCCAAAATGGTATTGATGTAGTAATTGATGTTCACTTTCGTTCCAGAATTCACAATGGACTCCATTTCATCCAAAATTTCCTCAAAGGATTTCCCTTGAGCCTTAGCGATGTCTTCCAATGGTAATTTACGATCGATGTTTTGAATCAATTGAACTTTTAGCACCGATTTATTGACCAATGTTTTCACGACCATGTCCTGTGGACGTTCGATGTCGTTACTCTCCACGTAATGAGCAATTAAATCGACAAATGGTTCACCGTAGCGCTGTGCTTTCCCTGTTCCCACTCCTTGGATATTTGTCAACTCATCCATCGTAATTGGATACTGCAAACACATATCCCGTAAGGAAGGTTCTTGGAAAATCACAAACGGAGGAACGCTCAATTGTTTCGACAAGGTTTTGCGTAAATCGATCAGTGAGTTGTACAATACCTCATCAAAAGCACCACCTTTTCCCCCAGCTTGAACAATGGAATCATCGTCGTCTGTTCCGGAAAAATCGTGTTGCTTAATGAGCATAAACGAAACCGGTTTTTTGAGGAATGCTCTTCCTGCGTCTGTCAATTTCAAGGTACCAAACGTTTCCACGTCTTTGTACACGAGTCCACCAACACCAGTTTGACGAATCACCGCATTCCAAAAATGCTCATCTTTTTCTTTTCCAATTCCAAAAGTCGGAAATTGGTCTTGTTTGTATGCTTTAATATCCGCTGTCACGTGTCCGGACAAATACGCACAATAATGCTTCGCTTTCTGGGTTTCGTCCATCAAAACAATTGCATTCAGCAACATTTCGACATAGTTCATTCCTTCCGTGCGCTCTCTTGGATTACGGCAGTTGTCACATTGTTCGTTGCATCTTTTCTCTTCGAAAGTCTCTCCGAAATAGTGCAAAATAAATTTACGACGACAAACAGATGTTTCCGCATAAGATACGATTTCATGTAACAATTGTCGTCCAATCTCTTGCTCTGTAATAGCTTTTCCTTGCAAGAACTTCTCGAGTTTTTCGATGTCCTTGTAACTGTAAAACGCCACACACTCACCGATTCCACCATCTCGACCTGCTCTTCCCGTTTCTTGGTAATAACTTTCGAGTGACTTCGGAATGTCGTGATGAATGACATAACGAACGTCTGGTTTATCGATTCCCATTCCAAAGGCAATGGTTGCCACAATTACCTCAACATCTTCCATCAAGAACATGTCTTGGTGTCTCGCTCGCGATCCGGCGTCGAGTCCTGCGTGATAAGGCAAGGCATTGATTCCGTTTACCTGAAGTAATTCGGCAATCTCTTCCACTTTCTTACGGCTCAAGCAATAAATAATTCCGCTTTCACCTTGGTGGTTTTTAATGTATCGGATAATTTCCTTTTCCACGTCGCGTTTTGGACGAATCTCGTAGTAGAGGTTATCTCGGTTAAACGAGGACTTAAAGACGTCCGCATCCAACATATTTAAGTTCTTTTGAATGTCGTATTGTACCTTCGGTGTTGCCGTTGCTGTTAACGCAATGACAGGAACATTCGATATTTTTTGAAAAATTTCGCGGAGTCTGCGGTATTCTGGACGGAAGTCATGTCCCCACTCAGAAATACAATGCGCTTCATCAATAGCGAAAAACGAAATCTCAACCGTTGTCAAGAAATCAATGTTTTCCTTTTTCGTGAGGGATTCCGGTGCTACGAAGAGCATTTTGGTGTTTCCAGATTGAATATCCTTGCGAACCTGCTGAATCTCTCCTTTTGACAAAGAAGAATTCAAGAAATGCGCAACGTTTTCGTTTTCACTAAATCCACGAATGGCATCTACCTGATTTTTCATCAAGGCAATTAAAGGCGAAACAATAATGGCAGTCCCATTCATCAAAAGCGAAGGCAACTGGTAACACATGGATTTTCCCCCACCCGTTGGCATAATGACAAAGGTATTTTTGCCATTTAGTACGTTTCGTATGATTGCTTCTTGCTCTCCTTTAAATTGATCGAAACCAAAATAATGGCGCAAGGCGCTGTTCAGGTCAATTTGATTTTCAATATGTATTTCGGACTCCATGTTGGATTTTGTCTATGGGTAACAACACCTTATTTGTCTTGTTCACTTAAATGTAAGAATAATTATTCAATTGGCCTAAATTTTGACTCTAGTCCTTTGAATTTTATCCGTTTAAAGCGACAACTTCTTTGACTTCTGGCAAGTGTTGTTTCAACAAGTTTTCGATTCCACCTTTCAGTGTTGCTGTAGATGATGGACATCCTGCGCATGATCCTTTCATTAAAACCGTGACAATTCCATCTTCAAATCCAACAAAATCAATTGCTCCACCGTCGTTTTCTACTGCTGGACGAACGTATTCATCTAGCAAAGCACGGATGGGATCATCGAAGTCACTTGGATTGAATGTTTTTGCCGGTTTCTCTGGACTAGACTCATCTTCCATTTGTGCCAATTGAGAAGGCATTTGAATCAATACTTCTTTTCCAAAAAACAACCATTCACGCACAAATTCACGCAATTCCATGTTAATGAAATCCCAAGGAACATTGTCCGTTTTGGTGATCGTAATAAAATTAGCAGCAATAAAAACCTTCTGAACAAAAGGAAAATCAAATAACGCTTCTGCTAACGGAGAATACCCCTTTGAGTCGGCTTTAGAAGCGAATTCTACAGCATCTCCTGTTGCCAATAAATATTTATTCGCAACGTATTTCATCGTTGTCGGATTTGGAGTCATTTCAGCGTAAACCGTAACTGGAACCATCTTTGTTTTTTTTTACAAAAATAGCCAAATTAAACCGTTGAGACCTCGAAAAATGTAGAAATTTTAAATGGACTGATGCGTGTTTTGTAATAAATCCAAGACCGTTTTTACAGGCGTAAATACTTCATTGGGGATTTCAACAAATAAGGTGTTCCAATTCGCCATTCCTCCATTCCAAAGTCCAGGCTGTTCAATGAATCGAATGGATTTCCCTTGATGACTTTTCTCCACAATAAAATAGGCTTCCTCCTCAGTAAATGCCGACAAATCATACGCTTCTCCTTGGAAATCTTTGAAATCCAATGCCATCATCACCGGATTAAAATGGGTGCTCTGCATGAGCAAAACGTTCACTTTATCTGTATTCGCTAATTGTGCTTTTTCAACAATTTGTTTACGCGTCTCCCCGTTTTTCTGAACAAAGAATGGACCTCCACCGGGCTGACCCTCGTTTCGAACCATTCCGCAAACACGCAACGGTCGACGTAGGAAACGGAGTAAATCGGCTTCAGTTGTTAACTCATGTGCTGGTAAAAAGTGAAAACGTGCATTTAATTTTTCAAATTCAGCAAGTGATGGCTGCGCTTCTAACTTGGAAAAAGCTTCTTTCAACTGATCCAATAATCCAACAAGAATCTTCCACTGGGAGGTACTTGCATCTGATTGACTGAAATGCTGCAAATTATCGATGTTTTTGACCAAAACATAGTCGCTTTTTATTTGCGCCAAATTCGACAACAAGGTTCCGTGTCCAGCTGGACGACGAATCGGTTGCTCATCCTCTCCTAACGCTAGTGTTCCATCGGCATAGAAGGCATAGGAATTTGTTTTCGGGTCTTGCTCCGAATAAGTGACTGCGTACTCATCACCGGTCATCTCGCTTAAACTTTGAATAGACGATTGAAAGTGTTTTTCAAAATTCGATTGAATGGTAAAATGGAAATCGGCCGAACGTTTCACTAAATTACTTCCTTGAATTAATTGCTCTTGGAATGGATTCAAGATAAATGGACCCAAGGAATGGAAGGGTATGAGTCCTTTCGGAAACATTCCAAAATTCAAGCCTTCTTCACCAAGAACATAAGCAATTAAGTCTTCGATGCTCCAGGTAAAATTCTCCACTTTTTCTTTTACATCTGCCGGAAAATGTTTGTAGAATGCAAAAGATGAAATGCGTCGAATAAACTGTTCTGTTTGCGTTTGATTCGTTTCAGTCGTTTGATTCATATAATCATACAAAAACTGAAACATGCGTGATCCTGAACCAGAGGCAGGGATAAAAAAGGAGAGTTTCTTTTTCAGTTGCTCAAAACGATGTTTCAAGTCTTGTTCCTCTTCTGGATTCAACTGAACGATTCCGTCTCCAAGTCTACATGGACGAACCACATCTAAAAACGGAGCACCATTTAAGATGTCTTTTTTTTGCTTTAACACATTTATTTCTTCCGCACTTGTTAGTCCCATGTCTACTGAAAATAGTTATTTTGCACCGTGAATCGATTCATCGAAATTATAAAATATACTTGGAAAGCCAAAGGAAGACATGGGATTCATTCACCATTCGTATACGATTTGTTGGATAACTGTTTTAAAATTCCGGTTTCAAGAGATAAAATCAATGGAATCAGCTCCAAAATCAAGGTTCATGCGAAGACATTGCGCTGTTTGATGCAACTTTCTAAACACCTGAAATTTAACACACTACTTACTGAAACGAGACTTCAAACTGACATCGAAGGTTTAGCGAACGAACGAACTATTCCTTATGATGTACAAGATTTATCCTTTTTTGATCAACTGGAAAAAGAAAAGCATGCTTCGCTTATTTTAGTCACTACGGACAATAGAAACGACGGTATTTTAAAGAAAGTGAACGAGTTTCTTCCGTGGCTTGATGAAAATAGTATCATCTTGATCGATGGAATCAGAGCAAATGACCGTGCGTATTCGGAATGGAAGCAACTGAAAGAAAAAACCGAATTTCACTTCAGTGCCGATGTATTTCACTTCGGGATATTAGCGAAGAGGTCCTTTCAAGAAAAAGAACAGTTTATTCTCCGCTACTAGTACGCAGCAACAATCACATCCAACATTTCTGGCATAGACTTCACGCTCATCGAAGTAAAGGCATCCGCTTGTTTTTTACGGGAACTGATTTTTTCTTTGGATGCTATTTTTGAGGACATCACTTTTACTTCACTTAGATCGTTCGATGACCAAGTATAGCTGGTAGCCCCCATATTCGTTGCCGACAATGTCGCACTTGATCCATTTGCTAGACTTGAGGACCACGAAACATCAGGAACTACGGTTACCATATCATCGGATGCACGCTCACTCTTCTCGGGCAATGGACCTTCTATCAATGCGACTTGTTGAGGCATTTCCGCATTTGTGGACTCCACAGCGACTGGTGCAGGAATAGTTAAACCACCGTTTAATTTTAACTCCTCTTTTTTTTCTATTTGAACTTGCTTTTCTTTTAACGGAGTTTTGACGGAATTTTTCGCTAACGTTACTTCTGGTGTTGGTTGATACATATACCAAGTCAAAACCAATGCTGCTGCGACCGCGGGAATGGAAGCCCACGACGCGATGCGACTAAAACGATTTTTAGTGAACTGGATTTCTCTTCCATTCGAAGTGGATTGTTTGCCCGCATATTGGATCTCAAAGAGCTGGTCCAAACGTAGTTTCGTGTTGGAATCATCTGTAGGCTGGTCCGACCACACATCGACGTGCTGAAACAGCTTTTTCAAGGACTGAAATTCCTGTTCATCGGCACACCATTCCACTAATTGCTCACGCTCAAAGTCATTCAACTCAGCAAAAGTCTCATGATTCTTCAATATGTTTTTTAATTGTTCTTCCATCTTTATTGTGCTAATTGATAAACACTCAGTTGATTCGCTAAAAATTTTGTCGCATAAAACAAGCGCGACTTGACTGTTCCTTCGTTGATCTCTAAAATCTCGGCAATTTCTTTTAAGGCAAGTCCATCGAGGTGACGCAAGGTAAACACCGACCGATGTTTCTCATCTAATTCTTGTAGTTTCTCTTCGAATTCAGCCAAGAACTGCGCATCCTGAACTTGATTCAATACATTTTCGTTGGACGGAGCGAATGATGTATCCACACCATGAACCGTGTTTTTTCTTACTTCCATTCGTTTGTACTCATTTTTACACATATTACTTGCCACCGAGAAAAGCCATGTTTTAAAAGAGCGAGAAGTGTCAAACAATTCGGGATGCTGGATGATTTTCGCAAACAAATCGTGGACAAAATCCTCCGCTTTTTCGTCATCGCGCCAAAGCATGTTTCGGAAATACCCTTTTAATTTTCCGGCATAACGATCATACAATTCCGTAAAGGCAGACTGATTCCCTTGTCCTAATGCATGCATCAAGGACTCATCGCTCCAATCTGATATCGCTTTACGAAACAACTTCATCTAATTCCCGGACTTATTGGCTGCTTTCTTTCCGAGGATGAAATCCATGCTATCTCGAACCTGAAGCAATAAAACTTCATTTCCTTCCTGAATATATTTCTGTTCCAAATACAGCAACAGTGGAATGTAATTCAAGGCGAATTTGCTACGATCTTCCCCTTCTGCCAGACCGAATTTATTGAGTTGATAGAACCACATATTTTCCTGTCGATCAGGTAGATCCTCTGCAGGAGCATTTGCATACTGAAAGGTGACTCCAACAGGAAATAGTTTTTTAGAAATCGGCTCGAAATAAGTCCTTGGTATCGTCACCGAAAGAAACAGTTCTTTGTCCGCATTCAAGTAACAAAATTGACTCAAGTATCCGACATCGATTTTGGTCGTCTTTGGCAGGACATACCCTTTTTCCTCTAATGTTATGCGGTATTGTGGACTCTGCAAGAAATCCAAAGAAACAACATTGACATCCATTCGCTGTTGGTGACTAAATTGATTAAAAAGAGTGCCGTATGTGTCCTCAAATCCATGGGTAATCAGTGTGGAGTTCATCGAGCAAGATGTCAAGACATCACTCGTGTAACGTTCGACTTCCAAACTAATCAACTCATTTAATGACATCGTTGAAAGCATGTTTTGAGCACTAAGCGTATCTCCTTCCATGTATTTGAGTGAAACATATTGTTTTTGAACCTCGAGATTTTCTGGATTCATTTGATACGCTTTCTCAAGCGCCTGTGATCGATCCAAATTGTAATTACCCGCTGCAAAATACGCCAAATGATACTCCCAGGAATTGGGGGAAATTAGCTCTAGTTGCTTTACCTTAGCATCCATTTCGGATTGCTCTGCAGGCAACGGTGTGCGTTGAAATTTATTGAATTTAGAATTTTGACGAACAAGCGAAAAAGCGGAAAAAACCTGTACTGTTTTGTCCGTCTCACGTAGGTCCTTTGTGTCGTCTTGCTCGGAAAATTCTCGTTCTTCCATTTTTTGATTCACGTTGAAATAACTGGAGTCTTGTTTCAACAGTGAATTGGATTCGAAATTTGCATTGACCTCCAATTTCCCTTTGGACAAGTTTGTCCCATTTTCAGTAACACCCATTTGGTTGGTACTTTGAGGTGTATTCAGGATTCCATTGGGCGGTTGACCAAAGGAAATAAAGGAAAAAAGACAGAGTAAACTAAAAAAAATAGTTTGTTTCATCGGGATGATTTTTAGCTATTTACAACCAAGTTCTCCAAAGGTTCAAAAAAAGTCCCAATAATCCGTAGATTTGTTCGTTATATGCACATGAGATTCTTCTTTTCTACCATTTTCGGTTGCTTACTCGTACTTTTCACCTTGAGCACAAGCTCTTGTGGAAAGCATGTCATATTATCAAAAAACAACCTGAGTTTTTCAAAAGACACCGTTGTATTTGATACCGTGTTTACTACGATTGGATCCACGACACAGCAATTTAAAATTTACAACAAGGACTCCAAAACGATTAAAATTGACGAAATCGAATTAATGGGCGGAACGAATTCCAAATTTTCCATGAATGTCGATGGACTACAAGGAACACAAATCAAGGACCTTTATATTGAAGGTGGAGATAGTTTGTTTGTGTTTATCGAAGTCACCTTGGATCCAAACGGAACGAATTTACCAATGATCATTGAAGATTCCATACGGTTTAAGTCCAACGAGAAAAACCAATACGTCAAACTTGCCGCTTGGGGACAAGACGCGTATTTTCATTACAAGGATTTAAACGAAGGAATTTGGCCAAACGACAAACCACACGTAGTCTATGGTTACGCTGCAGTTGACTCCGCAAAAACATTGACCATCCAAGCTGGGACAAACATTTATATGCACAAAAACGCCATTTTGTATGTATACAAGTCGACCTTAAACATTCAAGGAACACTGGGCAATGAAGTGGTCATTCAAGGAGATCGCTTGGAGCAAGATTATCAGAATGTCAGTGGACAATTTTACGGCATCTACTTTCAACAGGCGCGTCCGTGTACGATCGACTATGCCATTATTAAAAATGGAACATCTGGCGTGCACTTGTACGACGAAGACCCTACGAATTCCGGATATACGCTCACGATGACCAATACGGTCATTAAAAATCAAGCACGTTATGGTGTCTTCATTTTTGCTGGAGCGAAAGTGAAAGCTGAAAATTGCATCGTTGCGAAAAACGGGACACATGCCTTGTTTGTCCTTCAAGGCGGCGACTTCAATTTCAATCATTGTGACCTACTCGGCTACGGCAGTTCAACGAATCCAGCGGTTGGAATCAGTAATTATTACACAGACTACACAGCAGGACAAACGAATGTTTCCTCCATCAACGAAGGGAAACTGTACAATTGTGTCGTTACCGGAAACTTAGCCACAGAATTCGCCATGGATACCATTCAGATGTCCGGAGTGGTTTTAAATTTTGACCTTAGAAACACGCTGTTGCGCTCTGAAGAAATTTACACGGACTCCTTTTACGATGCGAGTGTCATTTGGAACGGCAACGCCCTGTTCACTAATCCAACAGAATTTGATTTTACTTTTGGCGCGAATTCGGATCTACAAGGAACTGGTGTGAACACAAGCGTGGTTACAGATATTCTCGGTAATCCTCGAAACAATCCACCGGATATTGGTGCGATTGAATTGAATTAACGAAAAACAAGAACAAAAAAAATGCGGGTCAAGTTGACCCGCATTTTTTATTTCGTTGAATTGGACTTATGCGTTAGCAATCATGTTGTCCAACACTTCCATCACACTTTTCACTGCTTCTGCTGACTCTACTAAAAGAGCGCGTTCTGCGTCGTTCAATTGCAATTCGATGATTTTCTCGATACCGTTTTTACCTAGTACCACTGGTACACCAAGGTAGATATCATTCATTCCATACTCACCTTGTAACCAAGCACAAACTGGGAAGATACGTTTTTGATCACGTACAATTGCTTCTACCATTTGAGCAGCTGCAGCTCCTGGAGCGTACCAAGCTGAAGTACCTAACAATTTCACGATTTCACCACCACCAAATTTCGTGCGCTCGATGATTTCGTTCAATTTAGATTCTTCGATTAATTCTGTTACTGGAATTCCACCTACAGTGGTGTAACGAGGAAGTGGAACCATTGTGTCACCATGTCCACCCATCAATACTGCTTGAATATCTTTCGGGGAAACATTTAACTCCGTTGCTAAAAATGCACGGTAGCGAGCTGTATCAAGTACACCTGCCATTCCGAATACTTTACTTGGATCCGTGTTTGCATTCAAATACGCACAGTATGTCATCACATCTAATGGATTAGAAACAACAACAATGATCGCATTTGGTGAATACTTCACGATGTTCTCTGTCACGGTCTTAACAATACCAGCATTGGTAGCGATAAGGTCGTCACGAGACATTCCTGGTTTTCTTGGCAAACCTGAAGTGATTACAACCACATCAGAATCCGCTGTTTTCGCGTAATCATTTGTTGATCCAATCGTACGTGAATCGTACAAATTAATAGGAGATGTTTGCCAGATATCAAGCGCTTTACCTTCGGCAAATCCTTCTTTAATATCTAGTAAAACAATTTCGTTAGCGATTTCTCTTTGTGCCAACACATCTGCACAGGTTGCACCTACGTTACCTGCACCTACTACGGTTACTTTCATTTGATCTATGTATTAGTTCGTAATTGCTAAATAGCGACACGAATTTAGTGAATTTGAGGAAAATTTTGTTTTTTTGGACGTATATTTCATTTTTATTTATTTCAAAAGGCAACCGACGTACCTTAGCGTCGTTTTAAAATTGTTGAAAATTGGAGAACCAGGGTCATTTAAAAGAAATTGTGGAGGGATGCATCCGTGGCGAACGACGTTCGCAGGAGGCGTTATTTAAGCAATTTTATGGGAAGATGATGGTGGTTTGTCTGCGGTACATGACGGATCGCGACACCGCACAAGAGGTTCTTCAAGAGGCATTTTTAAAGGTCTTTGACAAATTGGAGGTTTTTGATTTCAAAGGTTCATTGGAGGGATGGATTCGTCGCATTGTGGCAAACACAGCGATTGATGCCCTTCGAAAAGCCAAACGGAATCCATTTTTGAGTGACCAGGACACCGACTTTAAACAAGCTGCAAGAGATGAGTTAGTGGAGCGAGAGGAACTAGATGTAATTGATTTAAAAGCTGAAATAGCGATGAATGCAATTGCGAAACTTTCCCCAGCATACCGAACTGTTTTTAACTTGTTTGTTTTGGAGGACTGCACACACAAAGAGATTGCTGAACTTTTAGGCATCAGCGAAGGAACCTCAAAATCCAATTTGGCGAAGGCAAAAATGAACCTTCAACGCATATTAAATGAAAAATTTGTAAACATCGACAAATGAAAGATGGTTTAGAAAATAGCTTTAAAGAAGCCTTGAATCAGTTCGAGCTTCCCTACGATGCGCAAGCATGGGAATCCTTGAATAAAAAATTGAGCGCTAAAAAATGGTATCAGGCAACGCAGATCAAATGGTCCGCTGCCTTGATCATTGCCATTGGTGTAGCGGCGTATTTTGTCCTGCCAACTTCGGCTAAACGCAGCATCAAAGAAACACACAATAAAACTGCCAAAAAAGAAACGAATTCATCCTCTACTGTTGCACCTAATCAACGTGGCACATCTCCTGCTGCGACTCCAAGTTTAGTGGACAATGCAACGAATCCAAAAGAGATCGAGCCTTTGATGAGTCCAGGATTTACACCAACAGTAGTCGTTACTGAACTTATCCCTCATTCGATTCCACGCATATTAGATCAGATGGACGTCCTTGGCTTAACGGATCAAGCAATTGATGATCAAGAACCTACACCCGCATATAACGGACAAGTAGCAATGATCGATTTCAAAAATAGATGTCAAGGTGAAACGTTGCAGTTGGAAGAGAACAAGAATTACGTACGTTTTATCAGCTATGCCGGGAAAAAAATTCATTATTCTTACAACGAAGCTATTTCATTGAAATTAACCGAACCAGGTAAAGTCGTATTAATGGCGAATTCTGGTCCATACGGACAATTTGAAGAATTTGGAAGTTTTAACGTCAGCGCAACTCCTACCTTAAACATCAATTCTGACCGCGCACTGAATTACGAAGATGGATTACCAAAAATGAGTATCCAAGCTGAGTCTAGTGAAGGACAAGTCACTTGGCATTCAACGAATATCCTCAATGCAAATACCGGTAAGAACGTGGAGTTATTGGCCTTCAACAAAGGCTATGCGATTGTGGAAGCACAAGTAACGGCAAGCAACGGCTGTACTGCTAAAGAAAAAGAAATGATTCAGATTCCAGCAGACTATAACCTTCTAGCTGTAAATGCATTTAATCCGCAGTCACAAGATAGTCGCAATAGTACATTTATGCCGTATGCATTAACCATTCGTCAAACACCATTTAAGTTAATTGTTTTGGATCCAGATAACGGTGGACTCGTTTTCGAATCGTCGGATGCAAGCAATGCGTGGGATGGAATAGATCACAGAGACGGAAAACTTATCCCAGCTAATAAGGCATACATTTGGAAGGTTGTTATTGAAAGACCTGTTCAAGGTGAGAATGGTGAATACCGCGGAACCATTGTTCGAATGTAAAAAAATCGCTTAAGTTGGTTGAGGGGTAGAAAATTCCCGTGGATTATCGTTATTTTTGCAAGTAACGATGCGAACAAATTACCATACTCTTCAGGACATTTTATTTACTTGTGTCGGGAATGAATCGAACCACTTCATCCCTGTAGGACTATGAGTATCATTCAACTTCTTCCTGAACACATTGCGAATCAGATCGCTGCCGGTGAAGTCATTCAACGTCCAGCTTCTGTTGTCAAAGAACTCATGGAGAATTCCATCGATGCCGGTGCGCAATTCGTCCAACTTCATGTGAAAGATGCCGGAAAGACCTTAATCCAAGTTGTGGATGACGGTAACGGAATGACTCCAGAAGATGCGGTCAAATGTTTTCAGCGTCATGCGACGAGCAAATTGAAAAGTGCAGACGATTTATTTCGCCTGCAAACAAAAGGATTTCGTGGCGAGGCTTTGGCTTCTATCGCCTCCATTGCACATGTGAGCATGCGAACCAAACAAGCGGATTCCGATACCGGCACACTCATCGAAGTGGAAGGAAATACCATAAAAACCAACGAACAAATTGTGTGTTCCAAAGGAACGGTATTCGAAGTGAAGAATCTTTTTTACAACGTTCCGGCGCGTAGAAATTTTTTAAAATCCGAAAGCATCGAGTTTGGACACATCCGCGACGAATTTGAACGTGTTGCGTTGGCTCATCCTGATATAAAATTTAGTTTACATCACAACGGACAAGAAAGCTACCAACTGCAAGCGGGCGTACTGCGCATGCGTGTAGCGAGTATCTTTGGTCGAAACAGCAACGAACGATTGGTTCCCATTGAGGAACAAACGAACATCGTATCCATCAAAGGATTCCTGGGGAAACCTGATGCGGCAAAGAAAACACGGGGCGAACAATTTTTCTTTGTGAACAACCGTTTTTTTAAGGATTCTTACTTCCATCATGCCATTACCAAAGCGTTTGATGGAATGATTAGCGACAAACATTATCCAAGTTATTGCATTTATTTGGACGTTGATCCATCCAAAATCGATGTTAACATTCATCCCACAAAAACAGAAATAAAGTTCGAAGAGGATCGATTTATCTATTCCATTTTATTGAGTAGTGTCCGACAAGCCCTTGGAAAATACAACATCTTCCCTACCCTTGATTTTGAAGCAGAAACAAGTTTTGATGTCCCAAGTTCATTTCGGAAAAATGAACCGATGGAGCCACAAATCACGGTGGACCCAAGCTTTAATCCGTTTCAAACACAAAAGTCCTCAGGCGGATCAACAGGAAATGGCTTTTCGAAAGCACTTAAAAATGAAGGATTCGGTCAAGCGATGCCAAGTCCAGCGGATTGGGAACAGTTTTATCAAATCGAAGATGAAACATCGGGACCTGGAATGATTTCCACACAAACGATTGAATTTCGAGAAGAAAACGAAGTTGGAAATTACTTGATTCACGACCGATATGTCTTTTCACCGACGAAATCCGGATTACTCGTGATCGACGTGAAACGAGCGAAATGGCGCATTTTGTATACGGAGTTGATTGGCAAGTTTATCCATCAAGCATTGGACAGTCAGCAAATGCTCTTCCCAATTGAGAAAGAACTTTCTAAAGTTGAAATGGATCTTTGGATGAGTCACGAAAAGTTACTGAAACAACTTGGATTTCAATGTGAATATCAACTTGAAACACTTTTCATTCACGGCGTTCCAACTGTACTTCCAGAAAACAGCATCGATTCTTGCGTAGATTCCTTGCTGGCGGATTTGCAAGACCGGGACATCGATCAAGGAGATGTTGCACATCATTTGGTTCGACGATTAACACAAAATGCCTCTAAGGATGCAGTTGTTCGACGAGCAGAAGAAGCGCAGGCACTCGTTGAAGCCTTGTTTCAATGTGACGAGCATACCGTTGCTCCAAACGGAAAGAAAATCATGCATACGGTATTATTAACGGATATTGCTTCAAACTTTTAAGCTATGTTAAACAACCTTCCTCAAGTAACGAAAAACATCATTTTACTGAACATCATGTTCTTTTTAGCGACCGTGGTGCTTCAAACGCAAGGAATTAACTTAACCGCAAGTCTAGGAGCGCATGTCGTAAACACACCACTTTTTAAACCATTCCAAATTGTTACGCATTTCTTTATGCATGGTGGGTTCTTCCATATTCTCTTTAACATGTACCTCTTTGCTATTTTGGGCGCTTACCTCGAACACATTTGGGGTCCAAAACGATTCTTTATCTTCTACATTTCTACCGCACTTGGCGCATTTGCCTTGTACAACATCATGGGCGTTATAGATGTCATGGAATTAAAAGCCATGATTATCGACCAAGGATTCAGTATTTCCGAAATCAATCAATTGATCATCAACAATGACCGTGATGCATTATTAGCAACAAATAGTGCTGCCGTTATTGGATACGCACAAGAATCGTTCACGCCCATGGTAGGTGCATCTGGTGCTATTTTTGGTGTCATGGCGGCCTTTGCGATTCTCTTTCCGAATACGGAGTTCCGACTTTATTTCGCCATTCCTGTCAAAGCGAAATACTTCGTTGCTGCTTATTTCTTGATTGAAGTTTACCTTTCATTTCAGAATAACGCAAACGACAGTACGGCACATTTAGCACATGTCGGTGGGGCAATTGTTGGAGCAATCATTGTCCTATTTTGGAGAAAAGCGGACCGATCAAACTTTTGGTAAATGCAAGGAAGAAATTTCATAGATGAACTGAGGTTCCAATTGCGCTCGGGGACAATGACTAATCGTTTGATTATTGTCAATGTCTGTGTTTTTCTATCGCTCTTATTGATCAGAAAAGGATTGTTGCTTTTCAATATGGATCCATTGATGAGTGATATATGGATTCATCAATTGTTTGATTTAAATAGCTCATTTTCAGCGTTTATTCGAGCGCCATGGGGACTGGTGACCAGCATCTTTACACATGAACAATTTGGACACTTATTGTTCAACATGTTGTTTCTATATTTTTCGGGACAATTTTTCGAACAATACTTCAGTAGAAAAAAGTTGTGGTTGACCTATTTATTCGGAGGAATTGCCGGTGGAATATTGGAACTTTTAGCCAACAATCTTTTTCCAGCATTGCAAGGGACAAACGTCGTTATTCTTGGTGCTTCCGGTTCCATCATGGCGATTTTTACCGCACTGGCTTTCTATCAACCGAATCTTCAAGTGAACTTATTTGGCATTTTTCCCATCCGCATTTATTTCTTGGCTTTGTTCTTCTTATTCAAGGACTTGATCAATATCGGTACGGATGATCAAATTGCCCACTTTGCACATTTGGGTGGTGCCATTTTTGGATTATTGTCCATTCAAAACCTACATTCACCAAAAAACATTTTAAACAGATTGGATGGACTTATTTCTCGTTTGACTGCGGTTTTTAAACGTGAGAAAAAGGCAAAGTCCACGCGAGCTCGATTTAAGACGGATGAGGAATTTAATAGCGAAAAACGCCAAAAACAAGTGAAAATGGATCAGATTTTGGATAAAATCTCCAAATCCGGTTACGATTCGTTAAGCAAAGCAGAAAAGGATTTCTTGTTCCATCAAAGTAAAAATAGCTAGGATGTTGCAGAGACTTTTTCGCTTTTCTTCCATTTTCAAAGTGGCCAGTCTGATTAGCTTTGGAGCAATGATCTTGTGTTACTTAGCACCGTTCATTCATCCGAAAACCTTATCCATACTGCCCTTTTTCGGATTACTTTATCCCGTTCTGTTAGGGATAAATCTTGGATGGCTTCTTCTTTGGGGACTCGCTCGCTCCAAATGGGCAATTTACACACTCATTGTACTAGGTTTAGGTGGGAAAATGCACTTTAGAAGTTTGGCTTTTTCCAGTAATTCACCAGCAGATCCAACTGGAATCAAGGTGTTAACCTACAATGTTCGTTTGTTTGATTTATTCAATCCATCCTTTTCCAAATCCATTGAAAACCGCAACAAAATTTTCGCCTATATTCGTCGAACGGATCCAGATGTCCTTTGTTTACAGGAATACTATCGACAGGATAAGCCAACGGATTTTGAGGTGGTCGATTCCTTGTTTTCCATTATGGGTAATCGAAATTACCACGAACGTAGCGCTCACCGACGCAGTACACATCAAAACTATGGCATCGCAATGTTCTCCAAATATCCCATTATTTCAAAAGGGGACGTCATGTTCGAATCACAAGGAAGCAAAGATTTCAACTATTGCATTTACGCAGACATCATCAAAAATCAAGATACCTTTCGCGTGTACAATGTCCACTTGCAGTCCATTCGCTTGCATACGGAACCCAACATCGAAGCTGCGACGGACGAAGAAGGCATGGCAAGTGAGCGCGCATTGCGCAGTGTCTTTTCCAAATTGCGCCTAGCGTATCTCAAGCGCGCAGAACAAGCACGACGTGTAGTCGAACACATCAAAACATCGCCTTATCCAGTCATCGTTTGTGGTGACTTTAACGATACTCCGATGTCCTACACCTATAATCAGTTCAATCGTTTCTTAAAGGATGCTTTTCGTCAAACAAGCAACGGAATTGGATCAACGTATATCGGAAGACTTCCAGCGGGAAGAATTGATTACCTCTTTTATGACCCAAAACTGTTGACAAGTGGATTTAGGATTCAAGAAGAAGAATTGAGTGATCACCGTGCACTTGTGTGTACTTTCTCCCGCCAAAAATGATGCTAATAGTCGATTGTGGTAGTTCAAAAACCCCTCAAATAGTCTCGACTTTTGAAGAGTACTGCGATACCCAATGCATTGGATTTCATGATTTAACAGAAGATTTAGCGAATGAGTCAATTGGCCTTGTTTTTTCCGGTGCTCCTCTGTTGATTACAGAGATCGACATGTCCAAATATGTGGAACATGTGAACTGGTTAAAATCCTACCAAAAGCCAATTTTAGGCATTTGTTTTGGACATCAATTACTGGGTTTGCTTTACGGTGCAAAAGGTGCTAAAATGCGGGAGGACCGCGATTGGCAAGAGATCGAAATCATCGAGGAATCGCCTTTATTTGACCGACTTCCAGATTGTTTTGAAATGATGGAGGATCATTGTGAGCACATTACCATTCCACCTGAATTCAAATTAATGGCTGCGTCAGATGCCTGTATCAATGAATGCATGCAACATGAATCCAAGTCCATTTTCGGAGTTCAATTCCACCCGGAGGTTTCTGGGAACTACGGAAATATCCTGCTAGAAAACTTTTATTTTATTTGTGAGAAATAGCGTTATTTGCCTGCGATTGCAAATAATTTCTCTCTGTTAAGCACACTGATTTTTCGTGTGTGAACTTCGATAATTCCTTCCTCTTTAAAGTCCTTTAGTAGACGAATTAGGGTTTCCGTTGCCGTCCCAACAAAATTGGCCAAATCTTCACGAGATAAATTGATTGGTTCCTTCTCGTATATATCCAAGAGGATGATCATGGTGAAAGCCAAGCGTTCACGTACCGACTTTTGAGCCATATTGGTAATGAAATCTGCTCGGTCAGATAATTCGCGAGAAAGTTCCTTGATGATTCCGTTTCGCAACACAGGATTAGAATCCATCATATTTAAAAAGTCTTCTTTGCTAATAAAACAAATGTTACTTTCTTCTAATGTTTCGGCAGCTACACGGTATGGAGTTTCACTAAACATCGATCTAAATCCAACCATTTCACCGGTTTTTGCGATATGGATGATTTGCTCTTTTCCTTCGTCCCCACGCTGAAATATTTTCACCATTCCCTCATTGATGCAAAAGACTCCTCTTGGAAAGGAACCTTCTAAAAACAGGGATTGATGTTTTTTGTAGTAGTTACATGCCTTATGAGCGTTAACATGATCGATTTCATCATTGCACAAAGCCCCAAGTAGTGAATTCTTTCTGCCAACACAAGTCGAACAAGTAATGTGTTTGTGTGATTTCTCTAGCATTTCCTTGGATTTTGTCTATCAAATGTACGGATTTTAATCTGTTTTTTGAAATATGATGAAGGTCATTTTTTCAACAAAAAGGAGCCTTTACTTTTGTCCCATGGTTGCCAAACAGTTAATTCAAAAATACAATGTTCCCGGACCTCGTTACACATCGTATCCAACGGTCCCATTTTGGAAAAAAGACCAACTGAATTCAGAGGAATGGTTAACAGAACTTGATTCTGCATTCCACAATTTTCCAAATGCGTCCATTGGCATTTACATCCATTTACCTTTTTGCGAGTCCCTGTGTACGTTTTGCGGTTGCCATAAGCGCATCACAAAAAATCATGAAGTGGAAACACCATACATCGATTCGGTTTTAAAGGAATGGCAACTGTACAAAAAACACCTACCAAAAGACATTCGAATTTCTGAATTGCATTTCGGTGGCGGGACACCAACCTTTTTTCATCCATCTGAGTTAATTCGATTGTTGAAGGGAATTTTTCAAATGGATCAAATTGACCCACAAGTCTGCGATTTAAGTTTTGAGGCGCATCCGAATTCGACCAGCGAATTGCATTTGCAAACGCTTTATGATTTTGGTTTTCGACGCGTGAGCTTTGGTATTCAGGATTACAATCCCAAAGTGCAAAAAGCGATTCATCGCATGCAAACATTCGAAGAAATTCAAGAAGTACATGCGCATTCGAAAAGAATAGGTTATGTATCCATCAACCACGACTTAATCTATGGCTTGCCCTATCAAAGCTTAGCTGGATTCGAGCAAACCATCGATTACACCATTCAATTACATCCCGAACGCATTGCACTTTATGGCTATGCGCATGTCCCATGGATTAAAGGTACGGGACAACGTGGATACAATGAACAAGATTTACCTCAGGATAGTGAAAAACGCGCGCTGTATGAGTTGGCTTGTGAAAAGTTGCTCTCGAGTGGATACGTGGCCATCGGCATGGACCATTTCGCCGTGCCAAGCGATAAATTGGCGCAGGCATTTCATGAAAAACGTTTGCACCGCAATTTTATGGGATATACTACGCAAACAACAAAGTTCTTGCTGGGACTTGGTATGTCCGCGATTTCGGATAGCTGGACCGGCTTCGCACAAAATGACAAAACCGTCGAATCGTACCAAGAACAAATCAACTGTGGAGAATTAGCAGTTTTCCGTGGACACCTACTCAATGAATTAGAACTGGAAATCCGTGGGTACATTTTGGATTTGATGTGTCATTTCGAAACAACGTTTAACACAGAATCTAAACATACCGATACACATGAGTTTATTCGCAAAAAGTTAATGCCATTGGTCGGAGATGGACTTGTGACAGTCAATGACTGTACTGTCAAAGTAACGGAACAAGGTTATCCGTTTGTTCGAAATATCTGCATGGCTTTTGACTTAGATTTACATAACTACCAAGGCAGTAAACCCTTATTTTCCGCAACCATCTAAATATGGAAAATTGCTATCACTGTGGAGATGTTCTTCCACGCCCTTCCATCCTACTGGATCAAAAGGAATTTTGTTGTCAAGGTTGCGCCAACGTATATTCGCTGTTGAATTCAAATTCCCTGAAGGATTTTTACCAATTTGAGAAGACACCTGGAATCAAACCAAACCGAGGACACAGCGATAAATTCCAATTTTTAGACATCCCTGAAATTCGCGCACGCTACATACAATACGAAGATGAAAAAATTGCCCGTGTAAAATTATCCTTACCGAGCATTCATTGTTCTTCGTGTATTTACCTGCTAGAGAATCTTTCCAAAATCAATGGAAACGTCCTCACTTCTCAGGTTCATTTCGCCAAAAAGGAGGCGATAATTGTTTTTGATCGAAATTCCATCACACTTTCCGAAATTGCCAATTTGTTGCAATTCATCGGTTATGAACCTGATTTTGGACGAAAAACAGAAGTGAAAGGCGTTCAAAAATCATTTTTATTGAAAATTGGACTCGCTGGATTTGCTTTTGGCAGCATCATGTTGTGGAGTGCCCCAGATTATTTTGGCATCACGCTAGACAATTTATCTTTCCGAAATTTTACGGCGTATCTGTCCTTCATCGTTTCTTTACCGGTATTTCTTTATTCCGCTAACGAATATTATGTTTCCGCCTATAAAGCCGTCCGAAGTCGAAACATCAATTTAGATGTCCCCATTACCTTAGGAATACTCGCACTTTACGCACAAAGCACCTATCAGATTTTTACACAGCAAGGACCTGGCTATATGGATAGCTTTGCTGGATTCATTTTCTTCTTGTTAATTGGGAAATGGTTTCAAAACAGAACCTACCAATCCCTTTCATTTGACCGGGATTATTCGTCGTATTTTCCAGTAGCTATTCATCGTTTATCAGACAAAGGAACAGAAATAATTCCCATCGAGCAGCTAAAAGAAGGAGATCGGATTCAGCTGAGGAATGAAGAAATCATTCCATGTGATAGTATTTTGATATCGGCTGAAGCGCAGTTGGACTTCAGCTTTGTGACAGGTGAATCAGCATTAGTCACAAAGAAAAAAGGAGATTTGATTTATGCTGGAGGAAAGTTAATCGGCATGAGCATCGAATTGGCGGTGAAATCAGAAACCAACCGCAGTCATTTAACGCAATTGTGGAACGAAACCAAGGATAAAAAAGAATCCAACACACTCGAACGATACCAAGACCGAATTTCACGCTACTTCTTAGTCGTTTTAATCATGGTAGCCCTCGTTTCTGGTATCGTTTGGGCATTCATCGATCCAAGTAAAATAATGACGGTTATCGTTTCCATTTTAATTGTTGCTTGTCCCTGCGCCCTTGCTTTATCGAGTCCCTTTACTTTGGGAAACACCTTGAGTATTCTTGGTAAAAATGGATTATACCTTAAAAACACAACCGTCGTCGAGGCACTCAGTGAAATCACTACGGTTATTTTCGACAAAACTGGCACCTTAACGGATCCAATGGCAAATCATGTGCATTTTTCAGATGAAAATATGACGGACGAATTATGGCACGTTTTGAGCGAACTATCAAGCCACTCAACACATCCATTGTCCAAACGAATTCATCAACAGTTAATAAATAAACAGTCAGACATTCAACTCACGCATTTCATCGAACACAAGGGAAAAGGTATAGAAGCAACATACAAAGGGAAAACCTATCAATTGGGAAGTTCCAAATTTGTGGGTTATGGTTCTTCTTCCACAGAAAACGGAAGGGTATTGTTTGCTAAAGACGGAAAAGTCAATCAAGAAATTCACATCAAAAGTACTTTTCGTTCATCGATTTCAACCATATTGACACAATTAACCGATAAACGCATTTTTGTGCTTTCAGGTGATGACGAGAAAGACTTACCCGAGCTCATTGCACTTGGATTTCAAGCGGAACAGTGTTTTTTCAAACAGGAACCAAAAGACAAAGCAGCATTTATCGCACATAGACAGAAACTTGGTGAAAAAGTACTCATGTTGGGTGACGGACTTAACGATGTTGGAGCGCTAGGAACAGCGAATGTCGGCATTGCATTATCGGAGGACATGTTTCGATTTACCCCGTCCTCTGATGCCATATTAGATGCGAAGCACATACATTTGCTCCCTCGATTTTTCCAAGTATCTCAGTACGCAAAAGTCGTTTTAAAAGTCTGCCTTGGATTTTCCATCACTTACAATTTAATCGGACTCTCCTTCGCCATTTCTGCATCCCTCGCACCGATCGTCGCTGCCATCTTGATGCCACTTAGTTCCATAACCGTGGTCTTTCTCAGTTCCAGTTTGATTCATTTCAAGTACTGGCGAGGTATTGAATAAACATGATATAAATCAGTTTTTTTCAAACACCTACATCATACTTATTCGTTGCACCTTTTTGGAAATTTGCATCATGGGAATGATCTATCTGATGTTAATTGTAAGCCTTTGTATTGCTGCCTTTTTCTTGCTTTTCTTTTTATGGGCAACAAAAAATGGACAGTTTGACGATGACTATACACCATCAGTGCGCATGCTCTTTGAAGACGAACCAAAATTAAAAGATGAGTAATATGGAAGCAGAAAAGTTTAGTTACGACAACCGAATCGTTCGGAATTTTGCCTACGCCACCGTTATTTGGGGCATAACTGGAATGTTGGTTGGATTAATCGCCGCACTACAGTTAGCATTTCCGGAATTTTTTAATGACTATTTAGGATTCAAGTATTTGACTTTTGGTCGTTTGCGTCCACTTCACACAAATGCTGTCATCTTTGCCTTTGTTGGAAATGGAATGTTCATGGGGATTTACTATTCCCTTCAGCGTTTGTTAAAAACAAGGTTGTGGAATGATAAACTGAGTAAAATTCACTTCTGGGGATGGCAAACAATCATCGTTTGCGCGGTTGCGACATTACCATTCGGAATTACTACTGGAAAAGAATACGCTGAGTTAGAATGGTGGATCGATATCATGATTGCTGGAATTTGGGTCGTTTGGGGATGGAATATGTTCGCGACAATCATGGTTCGTCGGGTGAAACACCTTTACGTTGCCATTTGGTTTTACATTGCCACGTTCGTAACCGTTGCGATGTTGCATATCTTCAACTCATTTGAATTACCTGTTTCTTTCTTGAAAAGTTATTCCTGGTACGCTGGCGTTCAAGATGCCTTGGTTCAATGGTGGTATGGACACAATGCGGTTGCCTTTTTCTTAACTACTCCATATTTGGGATTGATGTATTACTTCGTTCCAAAAGCAGCGAATCGTCCAGTTTATTCTTACCGTTTATCGATTATACACTTCTGGGCACTCATTTTCTTGTACATCTGGGCAGGACCACATCATTTATTGTACTCTACCCTTCCGGATTGGGCGCAAAGTTTGGGAGTTGTCTTTTCTGTCATGTTGATTGCTCCATCTTGGGGTGGGATGTTGAATGGATTGCTCACCTTAAGAGGGGCTTGGGACCGCGTTCGTGATGATATTTTGTTGAAATTCATGGTGGTTGCATTAACCTGTTACGGGATGTCCACCTTTGAAGGACCATTGCTTTCTTTGAAAAACATCAATGTCATTTCTCACTTTACCGACTGGACCATTGCCCACGTTCACATTGGTGGACTCGGATGGAATGGGATGTTAACCTTCGGAATGTTGTATTGGTTGTTCCCACGTTTGTACAATACAAAATTGTATTCAACGAAAATGGCAAACCAACATTTCTGGATTGCAACATTAGGAATCATTCTTTATGCGATTCCCATGTACATCGCCGGATTCATGCAAGGATTAATGTGGCAGGAATTCAAACCAGACGGTACATTGGCTAACAACTTTGTCGACACCGTTATTGAAATGAAACCATTCTTCTACTTGCGATCTATTGGTGGATTGTTGTACCTCAGTGGAGCAATCTTGATGTTCTACAACTTAGTAAAAACAGCAAAATCCGGAAAATTAGTTGCCAATGAAGAAACAGAAGCCGTAGTGACCAAAGAACTTCATGTGAACACGAAAGGAGAATACTGGCACAAAGTCATCGAGCGCAAGCCAATTCAATTCATGATCCTTAGTTTGGTAATTGTGGCTATTGGTGGAATTGTGGAGATTATTCCAACCATGATTGTTAAAAGCAATGTTCCAACCATTAAAAGTGTGAAACCATACACACCACTTGAATTGTATGGACGCGATATTTACATTCGTGAAGGTTGTTACAACTGTCACTCTCAGTTAATACGTCCCTTGCGTTTTGAAACCGTTCGTTACGGAGCTTACTCTAAATCCGGTGAATTCGTTTACGATCATCCATTCCAATGGGGTTCTAAACGAACGGGACCAGATTTAGCACGTGAAGGAGGCGTTCGCGGAAATCTATGGCACTTTAATCACATGATTCGTCCAAAAGTCATTACTCCTGGATCCATCATGCCTGCATATCCGTGGATGCGCGAGGATGACATGGACATTGAAAACATCGGTGCGAAAATCCGTGCTATGCAAACCTTAGGTGTTCCATATCCCGAAGGTTACGACAAGAAAGCGAAAAAGGATCTGCACGCTCAAGCCCATCTCATTGCTTTAGACATCGTAAATACATCCAATCAAATTGCGTTGAAAGGACGAAATAAAAACGATTTAATCAAAGAAATCGAGCAGAAGGACATTGTTGCGATTATTGCCTACTTGCAACGACTTGGAACAGATGTTAAAGTGAAACCTACGAAATAAACGACATGTTAAGATTCATCAAACACAACCTTACGGGCATGCTCGGTGTCGAGATTTACCCTTTGATTTCGCTGATCATGTTTACCCTATTCTTTGCGGTGATGTTATGGTATGTCATTAAAATGTCGAAAAACAGAGTGACAGAAATGAGTGCAATGCCTTTAGATCTAGAAGAGAGTACGAACACAAATCAAACACATCATGAAAATTAAATTCACACAACTAACGTTCGTTGCGCTTTTAATCAGCTTGGTCGCGCAGGGGAAAATTTATGCAGCTGATGGTGGACAATTATTCAAGTCCCGCTGTAATACCTGTCACATGGTGGACAAAAACTCAATTGGACCAAAACTTCAAGGAGCAAAACAAAATTGGATGGATGCCGGTGAAGGTGATCTGATTTACGATTGGGTGACGAATTCTTCTGCATTAATTGCTTCCGGGAAAAGTGCCCGAGCGAAAGAAGTCTCTGGATTTAGTCCAACTGCCATGCCGCCTCAAACCGTTTCTAAAGAAGAAATCGATGCTATTCTGACGTTTGTGGATGCTCCGCCGGTTGTATCTAAAACTCCGAGCGACACCACTTCAACGTCAGCTGTAAGCACCGTAACAAAGCCAGATTATGTTGCGAATCTATCTATGTTCAATTGGATGATTTTCCTCATGGTCATTCTCATTTTGATCATCATTGTATTAGCAGGTGCAATCATGACGTATGTGAAATCTGACTATTTCCGAACGAAAGTGGCAGAAATGAGTGACAAAACGAAGCTACTCATCATCGTGATCACCACCGGATCATTATTCAGTAGCAATCAAAGCTATGCGTTAAATTTCATGCAGCCTGGAGAAGCGGAAAAAGGAATGCCGTGGTTGCAAGTTGAAAACACTGATTTGTACGCCTTATTAGTAGTGAACATCATTTTATTAATTGTCGTTCTTTACTTGCGCCACCTATTTTATCAAATGGTCGCTATGGTTCGTCCGAAAAAAGAAGAAGTAGATCAAGTTCCCATTGTTGCGGAGACGTTTAAAAAAGTCAATGCCATTTTAACCGATGCGGTTCCTATTGAAGAAGAGCACACGATATTAATGGATCATGAATACGATGGAATTCGTGAATTGGATAATAACCTTCCACCTTGGTGGGTGTGGGGTTTCTTTGCAACGATTGTATTTGCGTTCATCTACATCATCAACTACCATGTTTTAGGTACATCTGATTTGCAGGAGAAAGCCTACAAAAAAGAAATGGCGAAAGCGGAAAAAGAAATTGCAGCTTACCGTGAGAAAATGGCCATGAATGTGGATGAAACGAATGCTACTTTAATGACGGGAAGTGCGGATTTAGCAGCTGGAAAAGTGGCCTTTGGAGTGAATTGTGTTACATGTCATAAAGCAGATGGATCTGGAGATGTTGGTCCAAACCTCACTGACAAAAACTGGATTTACGGATACGATATTAAAGAGGTATTCGCCACCATCAAACTTGGTCGTCCAAATGGAATGCCAACACACGATGCCTTATTGAATCCCATTCAAATTCAACAAGTAGCATCCTATGTCCTGTCGTTAAAAGAAGTTGCTAACGGAAAACCAGCGCAAGGTGACAACATTAAGAAATAAATAGATCTAATAATATGAGTGAGCAGGATGAAGCTTTCCGTGACAGGATAGCTACGGTGAATGAAAAAGGTAGGCGCATTTGGATTTTCCCAAAGAAACCTTCGGGATCCTTCTATAACAAACGTAAAATCCTAAGCTACTTCTTACTCGTTTTGCTTTTTGGTGGACCACACATTCGAATTGGTTCCGAACCATTTCTTTTGCTGGACATCATTCACCGTAAATTCGTGATCTTTGGACAAGTATTTTGGCCGCAGGACATGTACCTTTTTGCTATTTTGGTGATTGTCGGTGTTGTTTTTATCATTTTCTTTACCATCATCTTTGGACGCTTGTTCTGCGGATGGGTTTGTCCACAAACCATTTTCATGGAGTTGCTATTTCGTCGCATCGAATACTGGATTGACGGAGATTGGACCGAACAAAAACGTCTAGAAAAAAGCCCATGGACAAATGAGAAAATAGTTAAACGGACAGTCAAACACGTCATTTTCTGGTGGATTTCTTTCTTCATCGCCAACACATTTTTGGCGTACATCATTGGATCTGATTCGCTTTGGCACATCCAAACAGACCCACTTGGTAAACACCTCGGTGGACTGATTGCCATCATCATTTTTACGTATGTATTTTATGGTGTCTTTGCCTTCTTGAGGGAACAAGTGTGTACAACGATTTGTCCATACGGTCGCCTACAAGGAGTCTTGTTGGATCAAAATACAATGGTCGTTGCTTACGATGAAGTACGCGGTGAGGAGCGAGCAAAAATTCACAAAGGAGAAGATCGTCAAGCAGTTGGTAAAGGAGATTGTATTGATTGCGGACACTGTGTTCATGTTTGTCCGACCGGAATTGATATTCGCAATGGAACACAGTTAGAATGCGTCAATTGTACCGCGTGTATCGATGCCTGTGACCACATGATGGATGCAGTCGGTCACGACAAAGGCTTGATTCGCTTTGTCTCTGAAAACGGGATAAAAAACAGAACTCCATTTCAATGGACCAAACGCGTCAAAGCATATAGTGTATTGTTAGTTGGACTTCTCATTACCCTAAGTATTCTATTGATTTCTAGGAAGTCATTCGAGACGAATATCCTGCGTCAAAAAGGATCAACGTTCCAAGTGGATGAACATGGAATGGTCTCTAATATTTTTGAGGTAAACATGTTGAACAAGACACATAAACGCTACCACATTCATTTTGAAATCGATGATTCAAAGGCCCAAATTGAAACCGTTGGTAAGCCAGTCGTATTAAAAAGTGAAGCTAAAGCAAAAGTGCTCGTTGTGGTAAAGATGCCGAATGACGCACTAGAAAATGGAATGAAAAAATTTAAAATCCACATTTTTGGTAATCATCAAGAAATCGAAGTGATTCAAACCAAATTTATTGGTCCAATGCTATAACATATGAGATTTAGAAACGGAATTATTATTGCTATGATTGCTTTTGTCGCGTTTATCGTAACGTTGGCTGTCATCATCAGTTCAAAAGATTCAGAGTTGATCAGTGAGGATTATTACATCAAGGAAAAATCCTTTAACGAGGACTTTGATGCACAACAACGGGCCGCTGATTATAAAAACCCCATTCAAGTTGTCGATCGCAATGAGTTCATCTGTTTTGTTAATACGTCCAAACTGGACATTCAAAAAATTGATTTAGCATTTATCCGAATGAATCACGGTCAAGCTGATTTCACATTGAAAAATCAAAACCTTCGTACCTGTCTCCTTTCCGAAAAACTTGAACAGGGAAATTACGAGATTCAAATGCGTTATAAAATCAATAACCAAGACTTTTTGCAAATTGTTACTTGGTACAATAAATGACCTCCTTTTTAATCTTTGGTTTTCTTATTGGTTTAGCTTCCAATTTCCATTGTATTGGGATGTGTGGTCCTTTGGCATTTGCCTTTCCAATCGATCGTTCAAGTACAGTGAAAAGCATTCTGAGTGTATTAAAGTACAATTTCGGTCGCTTATTCAGTTATGGATTTTTAGGAATGATTGTCGGCATGTTTGGTTTCAGTGTATTACTGTTTAGTACAATGCAATGGCTCAGCATCCTAAGTGGCATACTGATTATCGGAATGGCATGGTCAAATCAAGTTGAACAATGGCCAATCATTGGAGTTTGGACAAAAAAAATGACCGCATTGATTCAACTCATTTTTCGAAAATCAAAAGAACTTCCGCTTGCCTATCGTTCCTTCTCCTTCGGAATGGCGAATGGACTTTTACCTTGTGGAATGGTTTACCTTGGATTGACAAATGCCCTTGGTAGCGGGACGTTATTTTCTTCCGTTCTTTCCATGCTCGCTTTCGGAATTGGAACCTTACCAGCTATGTTTTTCATGCCATTGCTTGCACTCAGCAAATGGGAATTGCGAATTCCAAAAATCATGATCGCTATTTCGTTAACGCTCATTGGTATTTTAACGATCCTCAGGGGCATGAATCTTGGAATTCCTTATGTGAGTCCAAAAATGAATATAGAAGATACTAGCTCGCATCAAACGCCATCGCTTGAATGTTGTAAGGATACCTGCACGGTTCCTCGTTAATAAACATCCTCTTCTTTAACTATTTCTTGGGAATGACAAACAGAGAAAGACCAAAATATTGGACAAAAAAAAGGCGACCAATTGGTCGCCTTTCGATTCGTTTATCTGGAATTACATTTTAATGAATTTCACAGATTCAGATTGTTTACCTGAATTGAATTTCACGATGTATGTTCCATTTGCAAGGTTATCTCCGTCAATTTGAAGAGCATTTGTTCCTTCGTCCATCGATTTTCTGATAGATTTAACCAAACGTCCTGTAATCGAGTATACTTGAATTTCTACCATTCCAGCATTTGCCAATTCAAACGTTACCGTTGTATTATCACGTGTTGGATTCGGGTATGTTTTTAATTTAGAATCAAATTTCACATTTCCTGTGGAACCGTTTTCATCAATACCAAGGAAAGCCGTTGATCTCCAAATTCCACGTCCAAACGTACCTAAGTAGATTTCACCTGGACGATCATTTCCATCTGTAAAAGGTCTCCATGACTGACGTACTTCATAGACTGGAGTACCTTCAAATCCTGCAGACGAATTCTCCCAAGAAGCTCCACCATTTGTAGAAATGAATGCGCCACTAGATGTTCCAACAACGATTACATCTGGGTTATTACGGTCAATGATTCCATCGTAACAAGCCACACCTGGAGTCGTTATTGCCGTCAGAGCAGTAAATGTAGGAGTCGTAACGTTCGCATTCAAACTACGGCGATTCACACCATTAAATCCAGCAAAGCAGATGAGGTCGTTTCCGTTGCTCGGATTCACTGCGATTCCTTCATAAGAAGTAGATGTAATTTTTGTTGCTGTAGTAAAACTTGGACTTGACGTTGTTCCACCGGAAGTAACGTATCCAACTTTAGTAACAAAGTTCGGATCGCTTGTGTAAACAGAACCTAATCCGTCTATTCTCCAAACACCGTTCCCTGAACTTACGTAACAGTGATTTAAGTCCTTAGAAAATTCAACATCAACAGAGTTAAATGTTCCACCACCGATATTTCTTGCAACACAAACCCATTGAGGACTAGTAACAGCCAATCTTAACGCATTTCTTGTTCCCCATAATTCACCATTGTTCGCATTCACGTAAACAAGGAACCAAGACTGGTATGGATCTTGAACACGTACCGTGTCCCAAGCAACATTGTAGATTACGGTGTCACTTCCCATAGAAACTGTTTCTCCAGTTGCAGCGTTCAAACCAAAGTTTTCGTTACCAACTGTTAGGGATGGATTCCAAGCCAAGGTGTCATCAAAGTAATACGCTGTCGGAGTGACAAACGTGATGGAATCACCTGAAGATAAAGAAGGAACACGAATAATAGAACCTGCAGGATAATTCTTTGTTGGAATCAATGTCACTGAATCTTGTGAATTCAGGTCATAGTTCTCCGCAAGGAAAATTTCCGAGTGGAAAGGGTGATTTGGACTTCCGTCTGTTCCAGCTGCATCATAGGAAGCAGGCAAAGATGGAACAAATGAACTGAACGTTTGTCCTTTATCCCCTGAACGAGAAATAGAGTTGTAATAAACGGTAGAGAACATTACACGAGGATTAAAGAATGAAATCTCACATTCAAATCCGTCACCACCATTTACTTCTCTAAATTCTTGTGGCGTTGACAAACTAAAGTCGTTGTATAGGGTTCCGTTATCTTGTGCACCTCCCATTACTGCTCCTGTTCTATCAAAAGCGATTCCATAAAACTGTGTTACGTTATATCCTCTGTTAGATGGATACCATGTTTCACCAAAGTTATTAGAGACACCAATACCTCCATCGTTACCGATATAAAGACGGTTGTTTGCATCCCATTTCATTTCATGGTTGTCTGCGTGAGCATAGATAGATGAGTTTGGAGCAACGAACCACTGACTGATTTTCTCGAACCCACCTTGTGGTGGATTGTTCACCATTTGTTTCCATTTCCAAATGTCAATTCCACCGATGAAAATAAATTCAGGATCTGTTGGTTTAACTGAAACAATGCTATTATAGGTACCTTGATCTCTGTAGATATCAAATTCATTTGGTGGGCCGGAAGCTCCAACAAATTGACTCCATGATTCTCCATCGTTGTGAGAAACGTGCATACTCATTAAGTTACCGTTTGTACGAACGGCATAGATAGAATAGTGATTTGCAGAATTTTTAATTGGTGAAATTGCGTACTCAATTCGAGCGGCACCATTCGGAACCAAATCATTTGCGGCAGTACCGGATTTGTCTACAAAGGCAACTCCAGCGTTAGTTGAAACATAGGTTTTGTTAGCGCCAAATGAAGCAACAACTACGTTACCATCTTTTGCTATTTGTAAAGCGGCACACCCTCCATTTGCACCCGAAATGGATACAGATGTCAAGGCAGTATCGCCTAATTTCCATTTTTTTAATCCCGTTGATGTCGCCATCCATACATAATTGTCTGCATTGGAACTAACAATTTCCGTACAACTTGAAGTTCCTGGAATAGATGCCCATGTCGTTCCGAAATCTGTTGAATACCAAACACCATTTCCATTCCAACCTTCGTTGTTCGATCCAGTTGCAACAAACAGTGTATTGTCCGGAGTTTGAGTCATGGAAGAGATATATGGATTTCCACCTGCTGCAAAATAAGATTCTACTCGATCCCACGTATTTCCTTTGTTGGAAGAAACGAATAATCCACCCGAAACACCACCAGCCCACAGACGGTTGATGTCCGATCTGTCCGGCTGAATCGCACGTGTGCGTCCACCAATGTTATCTGGACCCATCGATTCAAAAACGATGGATTTGGATTTCTTCATTTTACGGATTTGACCATCAATTTGAGCTAATTTCTCAGAAGAAACTGGCTGACCTGTTGTCACGTCAATGTAACGCGCTCTTAACCAAGCCATCGCATCATCAGAAGATTTCTCTTGCAATGATGTCAAACTTTCCTGTTTGTATTTTCCCTCAGATGGAAACAACATAAAAGCACCAACTGCAACGGACAAAATCCCCGCAAACATCAGAGAACCAAACACATAGACTTTCTTATTCATAGACTATTTTTTTACTTTACTAAATACGACTGCCAAAATAAGCAATATTCCTTAAAATTAATACAAAATTAACTTCAAAAAAAATTTAAAACTGAATTTACATCAATAATTCACTCAATCAATCAAACAAATGTTTTTCCGCGTGGTAAGAAGAGCGCACAAGCGGACCACTTTCTACGAATCTGAATCCCATTTCCAAGCCTAAGATGCGGTATTTCTCAAATTGCATAGGTTCAATGAATTCGACTATCGGTAAATGTTTTGGGGTAGGCTGTAGGTATTGCCCTAAGGTTAAAATATCCACACCAACAGCTCTTAAGTCCTGCATGGTTTCTATGACCTCATCCTCGCTTTCACCGAGTCCAAGCATGACTCCGGATTTTGTTCTCATTCCACCTTTTTTCAAGCGGAAAAGCACCTCTAAACTTCTATCGTATTTTGCTTGAATACGCACTTGTTTTGTTAAACGACGAACCGTTTCTAAATTGTGTGAAACGATTTCCGGTGCAACATCAATCAGCACCTGTAGGTTTTCCCATTTTCCTGCGAAATCAGGAATCAGGGTTTCTAAGGTTGTACCCGGAGACTGTTGACGAATTGCACGAACGGTTTGCGCCCAAATTCCAGCACCTCCGTCTTTCAAGTCGTCTCGGTCAACAGAAGTTACAACCGCATGTTTAACTCCCATAATTTTCACACTGTTCGCGACTCTTCCAGGCTCAAACTCATCCACCTCTTCCGGTTTCCCCGTTTGTACGGCACAGAATCCGCAGGATCTGGTGCAAATGTTTCCGAGAATCATAAACGTTGCCGTTCCCTCTCCCCAACATTCGCCCATGTTTGGACAACTTCCACTTTCGCAAATGGTATGAAGTTTATGTTCGTCCACTAATCCACGTACCGTGCGGTAATTCTCACCTGTCGGTAATTTTACACGAAGCCATTTGGGTTTCTTTATGCGAATATTAGGTTGGTCGGTTTGATTTTGCATGCGTTTCAATAACAAGTTGAATTATAAAATGTTCACAGGAATTAACTCCTGAATTGTTTTTAATAAGGCCTGGCGCTCTGACCACATCTCCGTAACGATTCGAGATTTTGATGAATCCTTAGCAGCTGTAAGTTGTTGAATCATCTTACGGCATTGATACCATGCCAATCCAAGTAAGCCAATGGATGTGTAATAAGCAAAAACAATCCAAAAATCTACACCTAATATGTCCGGAAGGATAAATAACAGCGGCAAATTTAATATCTGCATGGCAAGCATAGTAATGACCATTTTAGTGGAGTTCCAAAACACCTGACGTTTAAAGGTTTTCTCTACAAATCGCTTGACAAAAAAGTAAGGAATAAAAGCATGAAACATTCCTAAAAAAGCAAAAGGTGATAATAATACAACCTTCAAGAAAAGCATCAAAGTATGACGCTCATGGTATTCATAAAGTTCTTTTTCCGTTAGTCCATTCGATGCTAAGCGCTGAAAATAAAGGGATAGTTCAGATTTCAACTCCCCAATTTCAGTAGGCAAGACTCCTTCGTATTGATTTAAAAAATGAGCCAGGTCTTTTGAATAAGCCCATCGTTGTTGCAAGGAATAGCGATCATCAAAACAAGTTGGATTCATTCCTTTCCGAGTCAACATCATTACTTGCTCATGAAAGGCAAAATCATTTTCGGATTTAATATGGGTAATTACGCCGATAAGTGCTGACTCTAATTTCCGATTTAATTCGTTTATGGTTTTTGAAGGATTTTCTAAATATTGCTCTTTGTAGTCGTTCAAAATTATTGGAGTGGATTCCGCAATCAAAAGATCACTTCTCATAACATTTGGATTGGTATAATTGCAACCAATAGCAACCAAACGGATCTCTTTATTCCAACCTGTCGCTTCTAATGTAGTAAATCCAATGCGTAAAGCTCCTTTTTTCAGCGGCTTCAATCTTCGTTCAAACACATCATTGGTCATTCCTTCTCCAAAAATCAACAAACTTCGTTTTCCTACCAATATTTCTGTTGCTTTTCTAAAGGACTCGATGTTTTTTTCATTCGAATTCCCTCCATCATGTTGACGGTAAATAGGAATCATGTGCGCACTCCGCAAAAATGGCTTTGAAAACTTGGTAAATACATCCGACCTTGTCATGAAGAAAATAATAGGTTTTCGCAGAACTGAAATAATCAGTGGATCCATAAATGCCGAAGGATGGTTACTCACGAAAATAGTACTACTGAATCGGCTTTGAGTTGCATTCACTAAGCGTATTTTACGAAAATACATACGGAGTGAATAACCCAAGAAAATGTTAAAAACAAGGTATAAGAAACGCATAGATCGCGAAGGTACGAATTTTCAAAATTCTGTTTTAACAATCGTTAGTAGAATAACTTTTATTTTGCATCATTCTTGGATAACAAGTTAATCTTAACTTCGCTAACTAAACGAATGATATGAAACGAATCGGTTTATTTTGTGGAGGATTTTCTTCGGAATACGCGATATCCATTTTAAGCGCTAACACTATCCAAGCGAACTTTCCAAAAACGCATGAAGTCGTGAAAATTGTCGTTTCGAAGGAGCAATGGTTAGTCGAGTTTCAAGGAACTTCAATACCATTCGATTTAAACACCTGTCAATTTACTCATAAAGGAATTCCTCATAAAATTGATATCGGACTCGTTTACATTCACGGAAATCCAGGTGAAAACGGGAAGATCCAAGCCTTTTTGGACATGCACGAAATTCCATATTTAAACGCTGGACCGCTTGCTTCCTCGCTGTCGTTTGACAAATGGTACTGCAATCAGTTTTTACGCGCTTTTGACATTCCGGTAGCCAAATCTATCTTTTTAACGGATATTCATGAGAAATCTTCGGATGAAATCATCAACACACTCGGACTTCCAATCTTTGTCAAACCATCTGATTCCGGCTCTAGCTATGGGATTTCGAAAGTAAAGCACGTTTCTGAACTTGACCAAGCCCTAAAAAGTGCTTTCAACGAAGGAAAAACAGTCGTTTTGGAATCCTTTTTAGATGGAACGGAAGTGACTTGCGGCGTTTATCAAACAACTACTGGAATTCAAGCGTTGCCCTTAACGGAAATTGCTTCGGAAAATGAGTTTTTTGACTACGACGCCAAATACAACGGAAAATCACAAGAAATTACGCCTGCTCGCATTTCCAATGAAATGTCCATCAAGGTACAGGAACGCGCAAAAAAAATCTACCAATTGCTTCAATTGCGATCGATTTCCCGCATCGATTTCATGATTGTCGGTAATGAACCACATGTCATTGAGGTTAACACAACTCCTGGATTCTCCCCAGCGAGTATTGTTCCACAGATGTTAGCGTGTGCTGGGATCAGCATTGCATCTTTCTGGGAATCGATTGTTGAGTTTGAACTAAAGGACTAATACTGCGCCAAGGCATTGAAGATGTTCTCCATTCGGATAGTCAACTGATTTCCTGTGCACGAAAAATCATTCACCGTAATAGCAAAAGCAATTTTCTTACCGGAAGTAGAATCAATGTATCCCGCATAAGACTTCACCCCTTGCATGGAACCGCTTTTGGCAAACACCCTACCCTCACCAATATCCCCTTTACACAAGGATTTCGCTGTTCCTGTTTTTCCGGCAATCGGCAAGGTGTTTTTGTACGAATTGGCATTCGTCGAACTGGACATATACCTCAACAAATGGCAAAAATGAGCAGCAGAAATACTATTTGAACGCGACAAACCAGAACCATCATAAATCTCAAACCCTTCTAAATTGATGGTGTCCTTCCAAAATTCTTTAATTAAGTTTAATCCGACAGTCAAATTTCCCTTTCCCGTTTTTTGATAGGCCAATGCATGCACAAGTCCATCGGCGAAAACATTGACACTTTTTAAATTTGTCCAGTTCGCGATGTCCTTTACCGTTTCTCCCTCCACTTGAAAAAGCAAGGACTTGTTCTCATAGGTATTGGCATGCAGTTCTTTCTGATGCAATCGATAACCTTTTGCTCCATCTTCTACTTGAATGCCATTTTGGAGAAGAACCTTTTCCCATTCGATGGCCAATTGGTTTTCCGGATCTGGCATGCTTCCTTTAACAATGAAATTTGTTACATGACTTGGCAATGTTCCTTTGATACTTCGATTCAATTCATAGGCGCCGCCGTAAACAATGGTCTCATCGCTTCCGACGTTTGAAGCCAACACTTGATTCTCTAATTGAAAACCGGGGACTTCGGGAAACATCCCAACAAATTGAGCTTTGGTTCCTGAATTTCCCGTATTAAACTTCAGTTTTACGGTATTGTCATAAAAGTTAATTCCACTTGCAAACGCACCGTAATAGTTTCCAACATCACCGGAATGCCAAGTTGCCGGAGTTCCATCGTATCCAAATTCCGAAGCATCTGCGATAACGGAACCTTCAATAAACTTGATCCCTTTCGATTTCAAGGAATCGGTCCAAGCGTTTAAGAACGTCAACTCCTGATTTTCAAAGGAGAAAAATTTACTCCCTAGACTGACATCTCCCCCACCTCTGATCCAAACATTTCCATGTAGCACACTGTCCTGATCAATGAATCCATCGCAATAAATACGTGTTTTCATGCGGTAGTTCTCACCCAAAAGCTGAAAAGCAGTAGCCGTTGAAAATAACTTTGTTGTGGAGGCTCCAGGAATCGCTTGGTTCTCGTTGTAGGAAGCAATGACTTGTCCAGTTTCGATATCCATCGCCTGAAAAGTAATCTTTGCATGACGATTAACCGCATCTTGTACAAACGCGTTCACCGTTTGTTGAACGTTCACTTGAGTCCAAGATATTTGGATAAAAAACAAGCAGAACAAAAAGCGCATATCGTATGTTAAAATTTGAGAAAACAAAGATGCAAAAATATTGCCATAACGTAGATATCGCTCAAAAAGTGTAATATTGCGGGTATTCAAAAAATAGATGAACTAGTGAAAACAATACACGAATTTCCAAAAGGACTTGTGTCCGTTTATCCAACTGTGTTTGGTGATGAAAGAGGTTTTTTTCTTGAATCATTTAACAAAGAATCATACAAAGAATTCATACCTGACTTAACTTTTGTTCAAGATAATCTTTCCAAATCAAAAAAAGGTGTTTTGCGTGGATTACATTTTCAAGAACCTCCATTTGACCAAGGGAAATTAGTTCAAGTCATTACCGGAAGCGTGTTAGATGTGGCAGTTGATATTCGCAAGAATTCTCCAAGTTACGGCCAGCATTTTAAAATTGTTTTAAATACAACCGACCGCAATCAACTATGGATTCCACCAGGATTCGCGCATGGATTTGTGTCCCTAGAAGACGATACTATTTTCTCCTACAAATGCACAAGCACCTATTCGAAAGAGCACGAGGGATGTATCTTGTGGAATGATTCCGACTTGCAAATTGACTGGGAAATTGAAAACCCCCTTATTTCACCTAAAGACGAAGTAGGAACTTTGTTTAAAGATTTCATTAGTCCATTCTAACTTCAATGTCAAAAAACACCAGCACAGGCTCACAAGAGACCATCGATATTTACGGAGCAAGAGAACATAATTTAAAGGACATCACACTTCAAATCCCTCGAAACAAACTCATTGTTTTTACAGGTTTGAGTGGCAGCGGAAAGTCCAGTTTGGCATTCGACACCATTTTTGCAGAGGGACAACGACGCTACATCGATACATTCTCAAGTTACGTTAAACAATTCATTGGTGGACTCGAACGTCCAGACGTGGATAAAATTGATGGATTGAGTCCCGTTATTGCGATTGAACAAAAAACAGTTTCTCGTTCTCCAAGATCAACAGTTGGAACCATTACTGAACTCTACGATTTCTTCCGCCTTCTTTTTGCGCGGATTGGAACGGCATATTCCTACGTCACCAACGAACCGATGGTGAAATATTCGGATGAAGCCATTTGTGAGCGATTACACACGGATTTCCAAGGGAAGAAAGTTGCCTTTCTTGCACCAAAAATAAAGGGACGTAAAGGACATTACCGTGAACTTTTCGAACAAATACTCCGCAATGGCTATACGAAAGTTCGTGTGGATGGAGAAATCAAAGATATCGTGAAAGGCATGAAATTGGACCGCTACAAAATTCATGACATCGAAGTGGTTGTTGACCGCATGTTGATTGGACAAGTAGACGAGAAACGTGTCTACGACTCCGTGTTAGTTGCCATGAAAATGGGCGAATCGACGATGATGGTGATGGACCTCGAATCCGATAAAGTAAAACATTACAGTCGTTCCTTAATGTGTCCAACAAGCGGCATCAGTTACCCCGAGCCTGAACCAAGCTTATTCTCCTTCAACTCACCATATGGCGCCTGTCCAAGTTGCAAAGGATTGGGAGAAGTAAGCGAAATCGATATTGAAAAGATCATTCCAAATCCTAGTTTATCCATTCGCAAAGGAGGATTTGCTCCGCTTGGCGAATACAAACGTGTGTGGATTTTCGAGAAAATGGAAACCATTCTCATCAAACAGGGCTATTCCCTGAATACGCCGATTGCCGATTTGGATGAGGAGTTAATTCAATTGTTTCTCTATGGAAACGAGGACATGGAAATGAATGCAAAATCCAACGAAGATCGCTTTGAAGGAATTGCCAATTTCATGACGCGTCATTCCGAGGATAGTACGGCGGGGATCCAACGTTGGGCGCAAGGATTCATGAATAAAAAAACGTGTCCCGAATGCCACGGAGCACGCATACGTAAAGAAGCATTGCAGTTTAAATTGAACAATCAAACCATTGGTGACATTGCCTTTATGGATTTTGAGCAATTAAATCGTTGGGCAACGGATATTGAAACACATTTAACGGCCGATCAAAAGCAAATTGGAGCCGAAATTTTGAAGGAAATCCGAACACGCATTCGCTTCATATTAGAAGTTGGATTGGATTACTTAACACTACACCGCAGTGCAAAAAGTTTATCCGGAGGAGAAGCCCAGCGCATTCGATTGGCGACTCAAATTGGAACAGAATTAATCAATGTGTTGTATGTCCTTGATGAGCCATCGATTGGATTGCATCAACGAGACAATACCAAACTCATTCAGTCCTTAAAACGATTGAGAGATGTTGGGAATTCCGTTTTGGTCGTTGAGCACGACAAAGAAATGATTGAAGCCGCAGACTTTATTGTCGATATTGGTCCGGGAGCAGGCTTTTTTGGTGGCAACATCGTCAGTGCCGGAGATCTAAATTCCGTATTGACAAGCAATTCGTTAACTGCTCAATACCTAAACGGCACGCGTAAAATTGAAGTGCCGAAAAGTCGTCGCAAAGGAAATGGACAGCAGTTGACGTTGAAAGGCGCGAATGGACACAACTTAAGAAACGTCAATTTCAGTATTCCATTAGGAACATTTACCTGTGTTACGGGAGTATCCGGAAGTGGGAAATCGTCTTTGATCAATCAAACACTTTATCCGCTTTTGATGAATCATTTCCATCAAGACATCCGCAAGCCATTAAGTTATAAATCCATTGAAGGACTAGAACATTTAGACAAAGTCATTGAAATCGATCAGAGTCCGATTGGTAGAACACCACGTTCAAATCCAGTTACCTATACAAAAGTTTTTGATGAAATCCGTAGCCTTTTCGCTGCCTTACCTGAATCCCAAATACGCGGATACAAGGCGGGGAGATTTTCGTTTAATGTCGCCGGAGGCAAATGTGAAACCTGCAACGGAGGTGGATTGAAACTCATCGAAATGAACTTTCTTCCAGATGTCTACGTCGAATGTGAAACCTGTAATGGAAAACGGTACAATCCAGAAACATTGGAAGTACGTTATAAAGGAAAAAGCATTTCAGACGTACTGAACATGACGATTGAAGAGTCCGTTCCTTTCTTCGAAAAACACCCTAAAATTTACCGCACGCTTCATACCTTGCAACAAGTTGGACTCGGCTACATCAAGTTGGGACAATCCTCTACCACACTTTCAGGTGGAGAGGCTCAACGCATTAAATTGGCCAGCGAACTTGCTAAAAAAGCGACAGGAAAAACCATTTACATTTTAGACGAACCTTCTACTGGATTACATTTCGAAGATATTCGTATGCTGTTAGAGGTATTGCAAAGATTAGTGGACGAAGGAAATACGGTTTTGGTCATTGAACACAATATGGACATCATCAAAATTGCCGATCACATCATTGATTTAGGTCCAGAAGGCGGATTTAGAGGGGGTGAAATTCTGTTTGCCGGAACACCTGAACAAATGGTTAAAAAGGCAAAAGAAAAATCGTATACGGCGAAATATTTGGACATGGAATTAAGATAATTCAGAGATTTTGATGGAGAAAAGCGTTTGGCGTAACCTTTCATTAAAGAAATTGACTTAATTTTACGCCCGTAAATAGAATTTAAATACTAAAACAAAATAAAATGGCATTAGAAATCACAGATGCGAACTTTGATGAATTAGTCATGAAGTCAGATAAACCAGTTGTTGTTGATTTTTGGGCTGAGTGGTGTGGTCCTTGCCGCATGATTGGTCCAGTTATCGAAGAAATGGCAAACGAATACGAAGGAAAAGCGGTTATTGGAAAGGTAAACGTGGATTTAAATTCCGGTGTTTCTGCTCAATTTGGTGTTCGTAGCATCCCAACAGTATTGTTTATTAAAAATGGTGAAGTAGTTGACAAATCAGTCGGAGCTGTTCCAAAAGCAGTTCTAGAAGAAAAACTAAATTCATTAATGTAATTTCAAAGGGAGTTCGCTCCCTTTTTTTATGCCATGAAAGATTTTTTTAGAAGATTAAAATATTACGGACTAGGATTTACCATTGGGGCAATCATGGTTGTATTTATGTTCGATAACAAAGGTTGCAGCTGGTTTCCATCCAATCGTGTGAAGGACAATTTATTCAACCGAATGATTGTCGTAAATGCTTCGTCATTTGATGAAATCAAAGAACAAGGATTTACGGAGTCTGGATTTTTAAAAACTGTTCAGGCAGGAACAGTCGACTTTGGGAAAAGCAAAAAACAAGGATTAGACAAGGTTTATCGCATTGATTACGAAACGTCAAAAGGAAAGAAAAAACATTGCTTCATGACGATGGGAGATGAAAGTTTTATGACTGAAATAATCTTTTCCCAAAAAAAAGCAAGTCAAATTTCACCGACAAACTCGGACGCTGAATTGCCCGGAACAATCCTATTTATTCCAAAAAACGAGTTCCTTTTTTACATGGATTCTTCCAGTGTATTGACTGAAAAAATGAAGTCAATTGGAATTAAAAACGACAAAGAACTGAACCGTTTGATCCGCAAAAATGGACGTTTCAACTTTAGCCGTTCGTACCTTTCACAACACCCAAAACCCGTTCATTGCCTTCAATTTAAGGTTTCAAAAACATCCAAAGAAACGCTGTTCGTTAAGTGCATTTGGTACAAAGACAAAATTAAAGTCTACGATTTATCGATCGGCACGCTCGATTTCTAACAGAATTGGACTTTTTATTGTTAATAAATTGACTTTTAGCTTCGTTTCGCCGTCTTACCTTTTTGTAACTTTGATTAATGGAATTTACAGCCGAACAAATCGCCGGCCTTTTACAAGGAGAAGTTGATGGGAATCCATCCGCCAGTGTTAATGGATTAGCCAAAATTGAGGAAGGAAACGAGGGCTCTTTGAGTTTTCTTTCCAATCCAAAATACGAGGATTTCATCTACACGACGGGGTCCAGTATTTGCATTGTCAATAAAACCTTTAGTCCTTCGAAAGCATTACCATCAACGTTGACGCTCATTCGTGTGGACGATGCCTATGCATGTTTTGCGAAATTATTGGAGATTTACAACAGCATGAATCGCAAAGAGCCAGAGATTGAGCAACCATCCTTCATTCATCAATCAGCAACCATTGGAAGCGATCCTTACGTTGGAGCATTTGCGTACATTGGGAAACACGTAAAAATTGGCAATAATGTTCAAATCTATCCGAATGTCGTACTAGGAGACAATGTTCAAATTGGTGACAATACGATTCTTTTCGCGAATGTGAGCATTTACGCTGATTGTCAAATTGGAAACAATGTTACCATTCACTCTGGAACAGTGATTGGATCTGATGGATTTGGTTATGCTCCGGATGAAAACCGTGTCTACCAAAAAATTCCTCAAATTGGAAATGTAATCATTGAAGACGATGTTGAAATTGGCTCCAATTGCTCCATTGACCGCGCTACAATGGGATCGACTTATATCCGAAAAGGAGTTAAAATTGACAACCTCTGTCAAATTGCCCATAATGTCGATGTGGATGAACATACCGCCATGGCTGCACAAGTTGGAATCGCTGGTTCTGCTAAAATTGGCAAGTACGTCATGATTGGAGGTCAAACAGGAATCGCAGGACACTTACACATTGCGGATGGCACCAAAATCGTTGCACAATCTGGCATTCCATCCACCGTGAAATCCGCGGATACGCTCATGGGATCTCCAGCGATTAATCACAACGATTTCAAACGTTCCTACATCGGATTTAGAAAATTACCTTTTATCCTATCTAAAATACAAGAGTTCGAAAGACAATTAAAAGAGCTCACGAAAAAATAAACAGAATGACAGAAAAACAACGCACACTCAAAGAATCCATTGTTTTTAACGGGGTTGGACTCCATACAGGAGAAGCTGTAACAATGGAGATTTGTCCCGCTGCTGATAATCACGGTTATAAATTTCAACGTGTTGACTTAGAAAATCAACCAATAATCAAAGCGGATGTGGATTATGTTGTTGCAACAGATCGTGGCACAACGCTGGAGCAACATGGTGCACGTGTGTATACTACAGAACATGTCCTTGCGGCTTTGTACGCTTGTCAAGTGGATAACGCATTAATCAAAATAAATGGACCTGAAATCCCCATCATGGATGGCAGTGCGATTCTCTTTGTCAATGAAATTGAACGCGTTGGATTCGAAGATCAAACGGCAGATAGAGATTATTTCGTGCTGAATGAGAATATTCCATGGGAGGACGTGGAAAAAGGAATTGAATTCTTGGCGATTCCAGATGTCCATTACCGTTTAACAGTAATGGTTGATTACAACTCCCCTGTTCTTGGCACGCAGCACGCAAGCATGTATCAACTAGGTGATTTTAAAAAGGAAATTGCGAAATGCCGCACCTTTGTTTTTCTGCGAGAACTTGAATATTTGGCAAGTAACAACCTCATCAAAGGAGGAGACTTGGATAATGCGATTGTTTTGGTTGATCGCATGGATGTTGCTCAAGAGGAATTAGATCGTTTGGCTATACTATTAGGAAAAGATAAACTTCAGATTTCCATCGATGGAATTGGCGTATTGAATAGCACGAAACTACAATACGAAAATGAGCCGGCCCGACACAAACTTTTAGACATTGTGGGGGACTTAGCCCTCGTCGGAAAACCAATCAAAGCACACATTTTAGCTGCTCGTCCAGGACATTCTGGAAATGTACGATTTGCAAAAGTGTTAAAAGAGCAAATTAAAAAACAGCAAAATCAAGGACGTCACTTCGACTTAACGAAAGATCCGGTTTACGACATCAATGACATTGAGCGTATTTTACCTCACCGTTATCCGTTCTTAATGGTCGATAAAATCATTGAAATTCAAGAGAACTCCATCTTAGGCGTGAAAAATATCACGATGAACGAACCTCAATTCACTGGTCACTTTCCTGGAAACCCAGTGTTCCCCGGTGTTTTACAAATCGAAGCCATGGCTCAGGTTGGAGGAATTTTCGCTCTTACGAAAGTGGAGGATCCGCATTTGTATTCGACTTATTTCATGAAAATCGACAATGTGCGATTTAAACAAAAAGTCATGCCAGGAGATACCGTTGTGTTTGAATTGGTATTAACTTCTCCAATCCGACGTGGATTGGTAGAAATGAGCGGAAAAGCATATGTGAATGGAAAAGTTGTTTCCGAAGCAAGCATGCTCGCACAAATTATTAAAGACAAAGAATAAATGATTTCATCTTTAGCCTCGGTTTCGAAAGATGCCCAGATTGGACAAAACGTCCGAATTGATCCATTCGCTGTCATTCACGAGGATGTCATCATTGGAAATGGAACTAGAATTCATTCGAATGTTGCCTTGTATCCCGGCACACGCATTGGTGAGGATTGTGAAGTTTTCCCTGGAGCAGTTTTGGGTGTCGTTCCTCAGGATTTGAAATTCGACAATGAGTACACAACGGTCGAAATTGGAAACAATACGAAAATCCGCGAATGTGTAACCATTCACCGTGGAACGAGTGATAAAATGAAAACTGCCGTTGGTGACAATTGTCTTTTAATGACTTACGTGCACATCGCACATGATTGTCAAATTGGCAACAACGTTATTTTAGCAAGTTACACCGGACTTTCTGGACATGTAATCATCGATGATTTTGCCATTCTTGAAGGAAAAGTAGCTGCTCAACAATTTGCTCATATTGGAAAACACGCCTTCATTGGAGGAGCTTCCCTTATCCGTAAAGATGTTCCACCCTATATTAAGGCCGCTCGTGAGCCATTGACTTTCGCCGGTGTGAATTCCGTAGGATTGAGAAGAAGAGGATATACGGATGAGCAAGTACGCGAAATCGAAGACATTTACCGAACAATTTACGTTCAAAACAGCAACTTGTCAAAAGGAGTTGATGCCGTGCTCCAAAGCATGGACAAAACACCTTTACGCGATGAAATCATTGGATTTATACAAGCTTCTGATAAAGGCGTAATTAGAGGAATGGTCTAAATATGAAAAGAGGAGATGAAATTTCCGTTGAAATTACGGACTATGCTTTTGGTGGAAGAGGGATTGCGAAGTTAGAGACAGAACATGGTCATTTTGTGGTATTTGTTGACAACACTTTTCCTGGTCAAACCGTACGCGTTCGCATTGAAACGAAACGAAAAAACTACGCAGAAGCGAAATTAATCGAAGTAGAAAAACGATCGGAATTTGAAACAGAACAACGCTTTCAAGAAATTTCCGGCGGACCCTACATCCATGTTCCTGTTGAGAAACAAGAAGAAGTTAAACGCGAGTCTACATTAACAACTTTTGAACGACTCAGTGGAATCAAAGAAGTACGCGAACGATTCGACTCCTTTATTTCTTCTCCAAAACATTATTTCTATCGAAATAAAATGGAATACAGTTTCTCTTGTATTGAACATGATTTAGAAACAAATCAGGAGTTGGACGATGCATTCGCTTTGGGATTTAAACGAAGGGGGACATGGTGGAAAGTAGAGAGCTTAAACAAAGCATCCGGAATGTTTGATGAGGAATGGGAAACCAAACTTCGTGAAATTCGAATCTTCCTAAAAGCAACGAATCTTCCTGCTTGGCATCCACCAAAAAAAGTTGGATTCTTTCGTCATATCGTGGTAAGAAAATCCTTTCACACGAATCAAATTCTCTTGAATTTGGTGACATCATCGGATGTTGACAAGCAATTTGACGTCTCCAAATTTGCTGATTTTCTGCAAAATTTACTTCCAGGAAGAATAGCTGGATTATGGCATACCGAAAATGACAATGTTGCCGACCGTGCAAAAATTGAAAATGGGACATCCAAACTAATTTTTGGACAAGAAGTCATCGAAGAAGTTCTTTCCGGCTTGACCTTTCAAATCTCCATGGAAAGTTTCTTTCAAACAAATCCATCCTGTGCAGAATTACTTTACGCGAAAGCATTGGATTACGTATTCGAAGAAGAAATTCCATCCGAAAAAGTGGTGATGGATTTATTTTGTGGAACGGGAACCATTGGACAATTATTAGCCAAACGAAATCCAAACGTTAAAATCGTTGGAGTCGATATCATCGAGAAAGCGATTGAGGATGCGCGTGAAAACGCGAAAAAAAACGGCATTCACAGCATCGATTTTTACGCTGCAGATGTAGGGAAATTCCTCAAAGAATACCCACATTACCAAGGTAATATCTCCTGCATTGTCTTGGATCCACCGAGGGCAGGAATTGCACCGAAAACACTCCAAAAAGTCATTGACCTTGGCGCTCAACACATCGTGTATATTTCGTGTAATCCATCGACACAAGCAAGGGATGCTAATACCTTGAATGAAGCGGGATACGTGCTAGAGAAATATGCGCTAGCTGATCAATTCCCACACACAGGTCACATCGAATCCATTGCTAAATTCGTTCGAAAATGAACATTGAAATACTAGCCATCGGCGATGAGTTGTTGATTGGACAAACCATCAACACCAATACTTCATGGCTGGGACAAGAATTATCAAAAATCGGTGCGCGTGTGACGCGTTCACTTGTTATTGCCGATGACAAGCACCGCATTTTAGAGGCACTCGATCAATGTTATCCGGAAACGAATTGTGTGATTATCACTGGTGGACTAGGTCCAACGAAAGATGACATCACCAAACACACCTTGTGTGAATATTTTGACACGAAACTCGAAATACATCAAGCAACGTTAGCGAAAATCGAAGCGTATTTTGCCTCTCGAAATCGCCCAATGTTGGAATCGAATATTCAGCAAGCAGCCTTACCCGTCGAATGTGAAATCTTGGCAAATAATTATGGAACTGCCGCGGGAATGATGTTTGAGAAAAACGGACGCTATTGTGTTTCCTTACCGGGAGTTCCCTATGAAATGAAAGGGATCGTCCAAGAAGAATTGATTCCTCGATTGATGCAACGCTTCCAATTAAAAGCGATGTACCATTACACGGCGCTCACACAAGGAATTGGGGAATCGTTTTTAGCAGAACAAATTAATGATTGGGAGGACCGCATTCGTGATAGAGGATTTGGTTTAGCGTATCTACCCTCACCTGGACTTGTCAAACTGCGGATTACTTCCTACGAAGGAAAAGAAGATCAAACTGAAATCATGGAGTTTTTCCGGGAATTAGCCAATCGCCTTCCAGAAGCTGTTTTCGGATATGAAAATGATACTTTGCCTGATGTTATTGGTTCATTATTGAAAACCAAAGGCAAAACAATTGGTACAGTAGAAAGTCTAACTAGTGGACTCCTCGCCCAGCAAATCACCAGTATTTCGGGTGCATCCGATTATTTTATGGGCTCGCTCCTCACCTATTCCAACGATTTAAAACATCGTCTTTGTGACGTTTCCATTGACGCAATTCTTTCCGAAGGAGCTGTGAGTGAAAAAGTTGCGATGGAAATGGCTGAAAATGGTGCAAAAAAATTAGGCGTAGATGTCTGTATTTCTACTACTGGAATTGCGGGTCCAAACGGAGGAACCGTTGATAAACCGGTTGGATTGGTTTGGGTTGGATTGTGTATATCCGGGAAAACCGTTGCGCGCAAATTTCAATTCGGAGATAACCGCGAAAGAAACATTCAAATGACCGTTTTAAGCGCCTTAAACTGGTTGCGCTACGAATTAGCCAAAGGATAAATCATTTCCCTTCTAGACGATACGTGTATTGAATCATTACGGTTCTTGGCGCTTCGATTTTCAGTGGACGCAAGGAATACGTTCGATTGAAAATATTACTGCCAATCACCGCTAATTTGTGCTGTTCTGAGAAATTGAAAGATAAACGTGCATCAAAGATCCAATTGCCGAATCGGTGCGACTGAAAATAATCCATGTAGGTTAAATCTTGCAACAGTTCATTATCAACCGTCACTTGCTCAAAGTCCTTGATTATCGCATCCATGTTCACGATTTTCGAAAAATACTTCGCACTGACACCAGCGGAGACTTTCTTATTCCATGTATGTTCCACATCCAATTTTACATTGTGCAAGAATCGGTATTTCAGAATTCCTTTACTCGGATCCAGAGAAGTTGACTGATAACTAAAAACACGATTCAAGGAGTCCGTTGCATACACGTAATTCGGACTCAATGTAATGGGAACAATGTAATTATAGCCCAAAAGGAACGTTAACTCGTTCGTTTTTGACGTTTGTGCCTTTCCAGCGTAGGAGATGTCGATTCCCGTCACTCTGGAATTCCCCGTATTTAAAAACATGAATCCAGCACTGGAGCCCATCGCCTGAACGGAGGTTAATTCGTGCCAAATCCCAAACATGTATTCGATGGTGTTTTGGTATTCCTGCCAGAATCCCGCCACATCTAAATACCCCAACACATTCCCAATCTTGATTCCTTGTTTGATGCCAATTTCCGCATTCCAACTACTCTCTGGTTTTAAATTTGGATTCGGGAACACACCAAAATTACCTACGCCCGTTTTAATGAATCGCTCCGTAATTGTTGGGAAACGAAATCCTTGTCCGTAGGACGCGCGCAAAAACGTCGCCTTGTGAATGCGATAGGTTGTTCCCGCCCGAAAGATGGGCTTACTTGCCGTGATGGAATCGTTTAATTGAAAGTACTCGAAACGTCCCCCCGCGGATAAATTCAAACGGTCATTCCATTTGCTTTCCAATTGCGAATAGGCCGAAACATTTATCATTTGATTGTACGGAGACCCTGATCCAACATAAATATTAGCTTCCGAATTGGTTAATGTTCCTGTTAATCCCGCAATCATTTCAATCTGCTTCCAATCCGTTAATTTTCGTTGATACATGTAATCACCATAGTACGTCATGGCTTTGTTGGATTGATTCGCGGACATTTGATTGTCTACCTTGAGTAATCTTGAACGAAGGTAATGTCTCCCCTTGTTTTCTGTCAAATAATGAAGGAAAGGATCTACATTGAAAATGAATTGGTCTTGCAAGAAAATGGCTCCGGGATAAGCACGATAAAGTCCAGAAGAATCATTCAACCAGGCCAAGGGCATGGACGTATGCATTTTCATGAAATTTCCATTCAGTCCATAGTACAAACCTTTTACTTTTTCCGAGCGGTAACGCAGGTTAAAGTTCATTCGTGCACGTTTTGAAACCAAGTCCTTTTCTGTAAAATTTGTTATGGTATCTGGGAAAACGGTTGCAACAAGGGAATCCGTTTTCGGTGGACCAATGTATCCATGATCCAAATTTAAATTACCACCAAGTACTAGGTCCAAGCGTCCAATGCGACGCGTATGTAAAAACGTCAATCCATGAATTCCGGGATACTTCTCGTTCCATTTCATCATGGGATCAGATGGATTCGAATAGGCTCCGGAATACACTTGAATTTTTGTCAGCGGTTTTGCTTTGGGATACGCCGTTCGAATATGAATGGAGCCAGAAAGTGCAGAACTTCCAGAAAGCACTGATGCAGCTCCTTTGGTTACTTCTATTTGGCTGATGTTCTCTACTGGAATAAATCCCCATTCTGGACGTCCAGCATCACCAGAAAGCATAGGCATATCATCCACAATCACGGCAACTTTCGATCCGACACCAAAGGTAAATCCACTTCCTCCGCGAATCTGAGGTTCACCATCCAAAATATTTAATCCCGGAGTTTGATCGAGTGCCGTTTCAATGCTTCGTGTGTTTTTGTTTTCAATCAGTTCGGGTTTCAACACCAACATGGTAACAGTTTGCTCTTCGATCGGTTTATCGAATTTACCAACCATCACTTTGACCTGTTCCACACTTTGTACTCTATCTTTTAAATAGAAATCGTGTTTCATGTCTGCTTGAAGGTTTTCAATGAACAACGTGTCGACTTGTCCTCCATCGATTTTACAACGCAGTGTTAATTGTCCGGCATGAATATACAGCTCATAAGAACCATCAGACTTTGAAAACACACCGATACTTTCGCTAACAACACTTATTCTTGCACTGCGAATAGCTTGTTTATCTTCATCATACACAAAACCGCTTACCTTCAGATTTTGAGCATGAACGATACAGGAAAATAGGATGCAACAAACAGAAATTAAAATCTTCATTCGTTCGTATTACGGAATGAACAATTTCTGACTTTTCCCTTTAAAGTTCAAGATGTATTGTCCGGATGGCAATGTTTTACCACTCAACTGCGCAAGGCTGCCTTTTTTCACCAATTGACCAGAGATACTGTAGATGGAAAGGTCTGTGTCCATGGAAATGTCTTTGGACATCAAGCCATAAACCGAAGAATAATACAATTGTACTGTTGACGTAATTTCACCAATGGAACTTGCATTGTAGATTAATTCGATGTCATCTAATAGTACTTCGTCATTAGCTGCTCCTCCACCTGGATTTTTGTTAGTCGCAAATGTCAAAAGAATGTATTTCGCTATTGGCATAAGTCCAACTTGAACCTCCACATTAAACGGAGCGGAAAATCGCGCCCAATTTCCACCTGTTGGTGAATAATTTAATTCAGCACGTGCAACGACAAATGGCTGTGAAGCGGCGTCAATCGGATCATGTACATTGCTGCTATCGTGAATAATTGCGTGCATACGTGCTTGCTGTCCTGTTCCAGCGGTATATTTTGCCCAAAAAACCACGGAATCAGGAACGTTTGAAATTGGTTCAGAAAAAAGTGTGTCCGAAGTTTTAGAGTAATTATAATTCAATGGACTTGAAGCCGTTGTACTCCCCATATTAATTTGACCTAATGTCATTGTTCCATTTGCAACAATCCCAAGTGTGCTTTTCGACCAAATTCTTGCACAGTAAGTTCCTGTTGCGTTTGCACGAATCGCTGTTGATTGTTCCAACTGTTGAGAACCAAAAGACACGAGTCCCCCTGTTCCGGATTTAAACCCATTCCAATTCGTGGGTTCTTCGGTTGTTTGACCGAGATTGTCCCAAGATTCCATATTGCTATTTGCAATTTGTTGAGCAGAAAAAGAATAGGCAATAAATAGGAAGTGTAGTGTAATGATTTTCTTCATAGTTTCGATTTAGGTTAAAACAAATATAATGAAAAATGGATTGAAAAAACGTCCGGTAAAAACAAGTAGAATTAATTAACTTTGTTCTATGTCAAATAATCGCTCATCTTCTAGTAAGCAACTTCCAATCATGGAACATTTCTTCACGATTCAAGGTGAAGGCTTTCATACTGGACGAGCGGCCTATTTCATTCGTACAGCAGGATGCGATGTTGGCTGTGTGTGGTGTGACGTAAAAGAAAGCTGGACAAGTACTCCAGATCAACTCATGACAATTGATGCCATCGTGCAGGAAGTCCTGTCTGTAAATGCTCAATTTGTCGTGATTACAGGTGGAGAACCAACGATGCATTCGTTAGTAGAATTAGTCAACTGTTTGCATGAAAATCACATTGAAGTAGCCATCGAAACAGCAGGTGTGCACAGTTTAGATGCTCCCATCGATTGGTATTGTTTTTCTCCAAAGAAATTCATGAAACCCATTGAGGAAGCCTACGAAAAAGCAAAGGAATTAAAAGTGGTTATCAACCATATTTCAGATTTTACTTGGGCGGAAGAACACGCAGAAAAAGTAGGGGAAACCTGTCAATTATACTTGCAACCGGAATGGGAAAAACAGGATAAATTACTCCCCCTGATAATCGACTATGTGAAAGGTAACCAAAAATGGAAGATTTCGTTACAGACCCATAAATTCATGAACATTCCTTAAATGAGAAACGCGCTACTCTTACCCATCTTTATCCTATTTTTTTACGGTTGTTCAACAGCGCAATTCCCTTATTCAAGCTCAAATAAAAAAGCGATTCACTATTTCGAATTGGCCGAGAAAGCACCAAAGGAAGGAATGAATCCAATGACTGGTGCCTACGATTTCAAAAGTGGCATCGAACTTCTAGACAAGGCTTTAGAAAAGGACTCGAATTTTTGGGAAGCACATTTGCTAAGTGCGGAGTTTAATGAGATGCAGCGAAATTACAAACTTGCCATTTTTCACTACATGCGTGCGTTGGAAATTGATCCGAACCACAGCATCAGTGGTTCCACTGTGTACCATTTAGCAACCTGTCAAATGGCTACTGCCGATTACAACGGGGCGATTCAAAGTTGTTCACGTTACCTGAAAAATCCGAATGCGAAAGAAGAAAATTTGGGAACGGTTCGACGCATGCAAGATTGTGCAAACTTCGCCATTCAGGCCATGAAAAACCCGAAACCCTTTGAGCCAAAGAATATCGGCCCATCGGTAAATACAAATTTCTCTGAATACTATCCAACCATTACTGTCGACGGAAACACCTTGCTTTTCACCCGAAGACTTGTTGAATTTCAAGGAGAAAACAAACGAGAACAAGAAGATTTTTACGTTACGCATCAAATCGATAAAGCATGGAGCAGATCTTATCCCATGCCTAAAAATGTCAATACACCTTACAACGAGGGAGCACCGAGTATTTCGCCAGATGGAAAAAAATTGATCTTCGTTGCTTGTACAGATGAAAGCGGTGTGGATTACGGCGCAAATCGTCAAGGAAAAGGAAGTTGTGACTTATTCGTCACAGAGCAAATTGGTAAATTATGGAGTAATCCAGTGAATCTTCCGGGAAAAGTGAATTCTACACACTGGGAAACACAACCATCGCTTTCTGCGGATGGAAAAACACTGTATTTCATACGTGGATTACGCAGCCGAGAAGGCAAAAGGGACTCGGATATTTACGTAGCTCGTTTATTAGCTGATGGAACATGGGGTGTTGCTGAACCTTTGCCACCGCGCATCAATTCGAATCAAAACGAAGAATCGGTATTAATTCATCCAGATGGAAAAACCTTGTATTTTGCTTCACGTGGACACATAGGTATGGGAGGTTCAGATCTTTATGTTTCCCGCATGGATGCTAAAGGAAATTGGGGACTCCCACAGAATTTAGGCTATCCGATCAATACGCTTTCAGATGAAAATTCGCTCATGGTTTCCCCTGAAGGAGACATTGCCTATTTTGCGTCTGATCGTCCCGGTGGATTTGGACTCATGGACATCTATTATTTCGAGTTACCGAAGGAAGATCAACCGATTAAAACACTTTATTTCGATGGATTCGTATTCGATGCAAAAACAAAAAAGTCGCTTGGAGCAAGTTTCCAATTGACAAATCTATCTACGGAACAAGTTGTCATTCAATCCAAAGCAGACGCCTCGGACGGAACGTTTATGGTGCCATTGCCAATCAATACGGATTATGCCATTGAAGTAACTTTTCCCGGCTACCTACCCTATTCCTTGAATTTCAATATGACCTTGAAGGAAAATGAACAAAGTTACCACCTTCAAATCCCATTGAATCCAGAAAATTCCTCCACAGAAAACGTGCTTTCGAATGTATTCTTTGACTTAAATCAAGCCAAATTGCGCCCAGAATCCATTGTGGAATTAACTTCCTTCGCAAATTACTTGAAGGCACATCCAAACTTGAAAATTGAGATTGGTGGACATACCGATTCACGTGGTAATGCACAAGATAATTTGCTCTTATCGACTAATCGTGCCAAAGCGGTAAGAGATTTCCTTACGAGCAAAGGAATCCCTGAAACTCAATTGAGTTACAAAGGATACGGTTCCACTTCACCAATCATGACTGATGCCGCCATTAATGCCATTAGCGATGTGAACGAAAAAGAAAAAGCACATCAGAAAAATCGTCGAACGACATACACCTTGAAACCATGAAGTACTTTTTAAAACTCATTCGAGCGAAAAACCTCCTCATTATTGTGATGACCATGATTGGTGTGGCCGTTTACCTGATGAAAAGCAATAGTTATCAGAAAGTAGACTTTCATTACCTCGATTACTTTCTCTTAATCTTCTCAACGATGATCATTGCAGCCGCCGGAAATGTCATCAATGATTACTTTGATGTCAAAGCAGATCGAATCAACAAACCCGAGAAAGTCATTATCGCTAAATTCATGAAACCGAGATGGGCTATCTTGTGGCATTGGACATTTAATTTGGTCGCATTTTTAATCGCCGTGTACTTATCTGTCAAATATGAAACACTGATTTTTGTCTTCGTTCATTTGCTTTCCATCAATTTACTTTGGTTTTACAGCGTTCAGTTGAAACGCAAACTGATCATTAGTAACTTGATTATTGCCTTTTTAACCGCACTCGTGCCGCTACTTTCCGTTTGGTTCTTTAAAGTTCTGAACGAAAGTTCCATTCCCTTTTCACCGTACCGAGAAGAATCTTGGTCCACGTACCTCGACTATTCGTTCATTTATTTTCTTGCAATCTGTGCATTCATTCAAAATTTTGCACGTGAAATCAATAAAGACATCCATGATATTCAAGGTGATTTAGTCGCGCACGTTCAATCTTTACCGATGAAAATTGGAAAAGAAAAGGCAGCCTATTTGACCATTATTTTGATTCAAATCCCCTTGATTTTATTCATCTTCGGTTTTTACCTGTTTGATTGGTTTCAAGTGAATAAGGTGACGATGATTCTACTTTTGCTATCTGGTGCAGTGAATTTCACGAGTGCGCTGTTGTACATCATCAAGAAGGAATCTACATTAACGTGGATTAATCACCTCATGAAATGGTCGATGTTCTTTGGATTAATCTGTTTATTCTCCAATAGTTTATGAAGATTGTTTTAGGTTCTGCTTCTCCAAGACGAAGTGAGTTATTGCGTCAAATGGGATATGATTTCCGGATTGTAAAAGCAGATTGTTCGGAAGAATTCGACGAATCTGAGACTCCCCAGCAAATTGTCCTTTCGATTGCACAGCAGAAAGCTGATGCCCTACAAAACGAACTAGCTCCAAATGAACTTTTGATCTGTGCGGATACCATCGTTTATTTAGCAAATGAAGTAATTGGAAAACCGGCGGATGACGAAGATGCCATGCGCTTACTTCACAAACTATCAGGAAAGAAACACGATGTATACACAGGGGTTATTCTTTCTTACAACGGAACATCTACATCATTTTCCGTGAAAACGTCTGTTTATTTTCGTGAATTAACTTCCAATGAAATAGCTCATTACGTCACCAACTATCAGCCACTTGACAAAGCTGGCTCTTATGGCATTCAAGATTGGATCGGATTCATTGGTGTGGAGAAAATAGAAGGTTCGTACACTAATGTCATGGGACTTCCAACCCAAGAACTTTACCTCGCTTTACAAGATTTCAAGGCATAAAAAAAGCCATCTTTCGATGGCTTTTCAGGTATCTTAAAAACGTTTTACATTTTCACTCGGAACTCTACTCGACGACATTTAGCGTCTTTCACGTCTTGCTCATCGTCCTCAACGATTTCCGCACTTGGAGTAGATGTTCCTTTGTACGTTTTGATGATTCTTTCTTCCGCAATTCCTTGAGCAACGAAGTACTTCACTGCAATCGCTACACGTTTTCTATCTAAATCAAGGTATTCTTCGTTTTCTTTACTTGCTTTTACTTCAAGTTCATCATTGTTACCAGAGATTTCAATTTTCATTGCTGGATTGGCATTCATTTGCTCGATCACGAAGTTCATGTTTTCTTTCGCGTTCTCCGTTAATGAAGCTTTACCTTGACGGAAGTAAATTGAATGCGCTTCAATTTTCTTGTCAATCGTCATTTTGTCGGTAATCTCAGGCGCTTTATCGTAAATCAACGTAGAGAATGCATCTTCGATTTTCGGTGGACGTGCGTTGTAACAAGCACATTCGGATACATTGTCAACCAAACGAATAATGACATTGTCGATGTAGTAATATGCGTGTGCAATTGGATCCGCTTCGCTTTCTTTCGGTTTTTTAACCGCCTCAAATCTTGTCGTCTCATTACGGTCAAAGTTTCCAATAGTGATATACTTCTCGTCTCCTTTTGCGATGTAAGTGTTACAAACTTTTTCCCATCCAAAGAAACCGTTGTGAACTTTGTTCATTTGTCCTTTTAAGACGTGATCTGTTCCAACATAAATCGCTCCCGGCTCACCTGAACCTGGATTTTCTTTAGAAAAGTATGCTGCCAAGTTGTTGCACGCAAACTTCGAAGACTCACCCAAAGACACAGAATACTCCACACAATATGTCAATCCTTTTTTCAAAGTAACTGGGGAATCATTTTTCATCAACTGGATGGTGATATATGAACGCTCACCAGCTGTTTTTCCAGGCTTGTACGCAACAATTCCAGCGTACACCTCTCCACCGTTTTCAGTCGTTGGATCTTCCTTACCATAAACATTGGTAGGAATAGCCACGTCCCCTGTTCCCGTCTTGTGGAAAATATCAGCTTTTAACTCCGTTGGAGATGTTACACCTTTTCCAACAATATCAATGTTGTTGAGTTCCGTCACATCTTCACCTTTGACATTTTCAAAGGTCATGTTGAGAATTTCCTTCTCATTTGTTTTTTTACTTTTCTGAGCAAAGCTCGTTGAAACAGACATTATCGCCGCAAATGAAAGGGCAACACATCCAAAAGTTCTTTGATTAAATTTCATAACTTTTCACTGTATTTATAAAAACTTTTACTTTTTCTGGGTCAATATCGGGATACACCCCGTGACCCAAATTTACAATATGTCTTTGACTTTTAAATGATTTTAACAATTTTCTTGTTTCCTTTTCAATTAAATCGTTCGAGCCATACAACACACAAGGATCTAAATTGCCTTGTAATGTCTTTGTTTCCTGAACCAAAGTTCGTGCCACATCGACTGACATGTTCCAATCTAATCCAAGAGTCGTACATGGAAGCGTCGCTAAACTTGGCAATGAACTAATCGCTCCTTTCGAAAATACGGTAAAAGGTACGTTCGAAATTGCTTCTGTAATCTGACGAATGTACTTGATTCCAAATTCTTCGTATTGATCATCGCCTAAAATTCCTGCCCATGAATCGAATAATTGAAGGGCATCTGCACCTGCTTCGATTTGCGCTTTTAAATAAGCAATGGTCACATTGGTAATTTCTTGAAGCAGTTCGTGCGCCAAATCAGGTTGTGTATACAACATTTTGCGGGACTCCGAAAACGTTTTAGAACCTTTTCCTTCCACCATGTAACAAAGGATGGTCCAAGGTGCTCCAGCAAATCCAATTAATGGAACGCGTCCGGCTAGGTCGCGTTTCGTCAAGCGAATGGCTTCCATCACATAGGACAAACGATCCTGCACGTCAATGTTGCGATCGATGAACGACAACTGCTCACGAGAACGAATGGTTCTTTCAAACCATGGTCCTTTCTGCTCAATCATTTCATAGGTTAGTCCCATTGCTTCTGGAACCACCAAAATATCCGAGAAGATAATTGCGGCATCGACTCCGAGTAAGTCAACGGGTTGTATCGTTACCTCTGAAGCAAATTCAGGTGTCTCTACCAATTCTTTAAATCCAGATAGTTTCGCTCTAACCGCTCTATACTCTGGTAAAATTCTTCCAGCCTGACGCATTAACCAAACGGGATAACGTTCGATTTGCTCTCCTCTTGCTGCTCTTAAAAATAAATCGTTCTGTAAGTTCATCGCGTGCAAAGTTAGGGAATTACCATTGAATTTCACTTTGTTCCATCATGCGCAAGAATTCATTTGTTTTACTGAAATGCTTGCAACCAAAAAATCCACGGTGTGCTGATAGTGGTGATGGATGCACGGACTTCAAAATGAGGTGCTTCGAATGATCAATGAAGGATTCCTTCGAAATGGCTTTCGCTCCCCATAAAATGAAAACAATTCCAGTTTTTTGTTCATTTATTATTTGAATCACCGCATCTGTGAACTTTTCCCAACCAAATCCTTTGTGTGAATCTGGTTTTCCTTCCTCCACTGTCAAGGATGAATTCAATAACAGCACCCCTTGTTCTGCCCATCGTGCAAGATTGCCATTTTCGGGCATTGGAATACCTAAATCCAACTGTATTTCTTTGAAAATATTCAATAAACTCTTTGGAAATGGCTTGACTTCTGGTTCCACTGAAAAACAGAGTCCGTGCGCATGACCTTTTGTTGGATAAGGGTCTTGTCCTAAAATCACGACTTTCAATTGATCAAATGGACATAAATCAAAGGCACGAAAAATCTGAGATCCCTTCGGGAAAACACTTCCTTTGTGTTCAATATACGCCAGACGAACTTGTTCTGTTAGGTTCGAAAAGTAAGGTTGCTGAAACTCACTTTCTAGCACTTCTTTCCAAGATTCATGTATGGCAATACTCATTTCCGTTGTCATTGTTTGATTGGATCAATAAGCGCGGTCCAAAGGGTGATTTTTCCTTCATCCATTCTCGGCCAAATTGGACGAACATGTCCATTCACTGCCGAAATCCCCAAATAATCTCCAAAGAAAACTCTGTTGCTCGGCGTAAATGGTTTTTGGGAAATCGTTTCTTCTTTGAAACTCACTCCGCCGTCGGAACTCGTTGCCCAAACAACATCTGTGGCATTTCCAGTGTATTTTCGTCGGTCGTAATAAACAAAATGTAAGTTTCCATTGGACTGGTCAATGCTCATCGTTGTTAAAAACTGATGGGTTTTGGTTTGATCTTGGTTGACCTTGATCGGCTCAGACCAAGAATCACCGCCATCTGTTGATTTCAGCAACCAAACATCTGTATTGTTTTCTCCATTTCGTTGGTCGCACCAGTTCAAGTATAAGTTTCCACGATTTGGACCATTGCTCATATCGGACATCAAAAATGGAAGTCCATTGGCACGATAAAATCCTGGGATTTGTAAATCCCAACCACCTATTTGCTTGGACAAATGTTTTTCTTCTTTCATCCAGGTTGTACCACCATCTGTCGATTTTTGAAACATGAGACCTTTTGGACCTGTCCATGTTACGTAAATTTCTCCATTCGGACCCAAAGCAGGAACGGCACCTTCGACCGTATTATCACCGTCCAGGCAGTCACCACCAAATTTGGAAATACGCTTCGGAGTTGTCCATGATTTTCCTCGATCAAGAGATTTCGAAAAAACGATAATCGAGGTGTCTTTTGGATCAGCGGAATCATAGGCGTCGAATTGTGTCCAAGTCATGTACAATACATTCGTTTTCGGATCAATGACCACCCAATGTTTATCCTGAACTTTCGTTCCATTCGGAGCCGGAAATGTTCCTGAAGTAAATTTCCCTAAAACGGTATTAGAGGTTTGACAAACGATACGATCCAAATGTGTCCCTTTCGAATAATCAGCTAAATGAAAGTAGTACAAGCGTCCAAGTTGATCGAATTGCAAAACGGGATCACCGTACACACCATACGGACTTGACATTTTTTTACTGGTCCAAGTAAGTCCACCATCAACAGAGTAATGATATCCTTTTAATACAGATCCGGCAGCGATTTCATTCGTATTGCGCGGATTGATTGCAATGGATGGTTCACATTCGTTAAACGCATAGGAGGTTTTAACGGGAGGAATCTGTACATTTTTAAATTGACTTTGTCCAAACGAAATGGTTGAACCTAGAATCCAAAAATTAACGAAGCCAATAATGAAGGCGTTTTTCATTCGAAGTCGATTTAGTCAATAAAAATTGTGGTTTTTTGTATGGACGAATGGTCACATGAACGGAGAATAATTTTTCCTCTCTTGCGATCAATAAATCACATGTTTCCATGTTTCCCATTCCACTCATCATTCCTTCGAACATAGACTGATCAACACGGTAGGCGTTACATCCAACGATTTCATCACCTACACTGATTCCTGCCTCTTCAGCACTCGATCCAAAGCGTACTGATTTCACAATCACCTTCCCTCCTTCTTCTCGCACATTCGCACCGAACGATGGATTAATAGACGTGATGTCCTGAACGTTTAATCCCACCGGACCATAAAAATCTTTGTATGGGATGATTTCCGTGCCGTCCACATATTTCGCGAAGAAATCGTCCATGTTTTTACCAACGAATTTGGACAATTCCGCTTTGAATTCTGCTTCCGAAAATCCGCGTTTTAGTCCTTCGTAATACGTAGTATACAGCTGTTGCATGAAATGATCCAAACACTTTTTACCATCTGAATCGGCGACAATCATTGCATCAATGACAGAAGCGAGAACTGAACCACGAGAATAATAGGTCATGCTGGTATTGGAACTGTTTTCATTTGGACGATACGCTTTTACCCAAGCATCAAAACTCGCATGTGCAACGGGTTGAACACGTGAACCTGGAGATCCTTCCACATAATTAATGGAGGATTGCAATTTCGCCAAGAACTCTTCCTCCGTGTAAAAGCCAGTTCGACGAAGAATTAATTCGTCGTAGTAGGAGGTAAATCCTTCCATCACCCAAAGCAAAGTTGTATAATTCTCCTCGTCGTAATTGAAGGGACCTAATTCAATTGGACGAATGCGTTTCACGTTCCATAAATGGAAATATTCGTGTGCAACTAAATTCAGGAAATCAACATATTGTTTTCCTGCGTAGGTCCAGCGGTTCACACTCAAAACCGTTGAATTCATGTGCTCGAGTCCGCCTTGTCCATCGACCACATTGTGCACAATAAACGTATACGTCTTATTTGGATTTTTTCCAATCACCGCTGTTTCTGCCTCGACAATTTTCGGCATGTCTTTTTTGAGTTGCTCGACGTTGTAGTTGGCATCACCGTACATGGCTACCGTGTGCAAGACACCCACCGCAGAAAATTCAAAGATCTCTTGGTTTCCAATTTCCATCGGACAATCCACCAATTGATCATAGTTTTCAAAGGTAAAGCGTTGTCCAGCACCTTTCGCTGTTTGATCTAAAGGCAAAGAAGTAGAAATTCGCTTAAACGATTCATGCGGAAACACGGTTACTGATCCTGCTTGATTTTTGGCTTTTTCAACATACATAAAAACACCTGAACCACTTACGAATCCATGGCTTAAATCTAAAAATGGTGTGCGCACCGAAACTTCAAAGGAATACACTTCATATTTCACTTGAATGTTCTTTTCATTTCCGGCATCAATCAACCATGCATTTTTCGATTTTTTGGAAACTTTAAGCGCTTTGCCGTCCTTGGTGAATGCCTTCACTAAATTGACGTTTTTCGAGAACTCACGGACCAAATATGAACCTGGAGTCCAAACGGGCATCTTCACTTCAATTTGTTTATCGTCGTTATCGGCAATATTCATTTGCACCTCGAAATAGTGATTTTGAGGTTTTGGCATTCGAAGTTCATAGGAAATAGACATTCCAAAAGAACTTAATGGAATGCATATTAAAAGGAGGAAGAAATGTTTCATTTTACTTGGATTTTAGCTGCGGTTAATTTCGCTTTTTCGACTAAGTCTTCAACAGATTCTGTGCCAAAAGTGAGTGCCACAGCCATGCGTCGATAAGGTCTCGTTGTCGGTTTACCAAAGATGCGTACTTCTGTGTTTTCAATAGACAACGCATTTTCAAGTCCAACAAATTGTGGCGCTTGATCAGATGACTCTGAAGCTAAAATAACCGCACTCGCTCCATTTTGAAGGTGTTCAATTTTTGGAATGGGTAATCCTAAAATAGCTCTTGCATGCAATTCGAATTCCGATAAGTTTTGAGTTCCGGCAAGTGTCACCATTCCGGTGTCGTGTGGACGAGGAGACAACTCAGAGAAATAGGCTCCTTCCTTCGTGATGAAAAATTCTACACCCCAAATTCCAGCTCCACCGAGAGCGGAAGTGACTTTTGCCGCCATTTCTTGCGCTTCAGCAAGGTGTTCTGGATTCATCGGCATTGGTTGCCAACTTTCTTGGTAATCACCACGCTCTTGACGGTGTCCAATTGGTGGACAAAACAAAGTCTCACCATTTTTCTGTGTTACTGTTAAAAGCGTGATTTCATAATCGAAATCGATAAATCCTTCGACGATGACTTCTTTCAAATCACCACGAGAACCTTCCATGGCATAGTCCCAGGCTTTTTGTATATCTTCTAAAGATTTAATCACCGATTGACCTTTTCCTGAACTAGACATGAGTGGTTTTACCACGCAAGGAATTCCACATACTTCCACACCTGCTGCAAGTTCTTCAAAACTCGTTGCGTAACGATACGTTGCCGTTCGGACACCTACATCTTTCGAAGCTAAATCGCGAATCGCTTTTCGGTTCATCGTGAAATTTGCCGCTTTTGCGCTTGGTACCACTTGAATTCCTTGTTGCTCGTAATCATAAAAACGTTCTGTTCGAATCGCTTCAATTTCAGGAACAATTAGGTCTGGTTGATGCTTTGCTACAATGCGATCTAGTTCCGCACCGTCCAACATGTTGATGACTTCATGATCATCCGCAACTTGCATGGCAGGAGCACCAATGTAACTATCTACAGCAATCACGTGTTGACCATAACGCTGACAAGCGATAGCAAATTCTTTTCCGAGTTCACCAGAACCCAATAGTAGGATCTTTTTATTCATAGAACAAAAGTAGTGAAACATGAAAAACTTTTCAATGAAGAAACAAGTATTCCTGACATTAGACACCTATTGTGGGAAAGGAAAACAAATTTTGTTAACTTTGGCTTAACATTTATGAACCTGATCCACGAACTACTTCAATCATTTAGCCCTATTTCTTTGCAAGAAATGGAACGTGTAAAGTTGATGAATCGTGTGGATACAAAATTCGCATTCACTCTCACTGAATTAAATACACTCTTACCTTCACTCTCTGATTTTTATCACGTTTTGAAGGTGGAGGAGACTACCACCCCTCATTATGAAAGCCTGTATTTTGATGATGAACGATTTTCATTCTTTAAAGATCATCACAATTCAAAAGGAAATCGTTTTAAGGTGCGCATTCGGAAATATGTCGAATCAAATCTGTTCTTTTTAGAAGTTAAACATAAAATGAAAGGACGAACAGACAAGAAACGAATCGTCACGGATCAATTTAATGAAGTGCTTCCAGAAAGTGACCTCGCTTTTGTTCACAAGGAACTGCAAGCCAATAAAAACTTGGTTCCCACGATGTGGAATTCCTTTCAGCGAATCACCTTGGTTTCAAAAACAGAAAACGAACGATTAACACTAGACTTTAACATTCTTTTTGAAAAAGATGGAGTGAAAAAATCCTTCAAACAACTCGTGATTGCCGAACTAAAGCAAGAGGACCTCAATCGAAATTCCGTTTTCTATCAGTTAATGAAAGGGCAACGAATTCGACCATATCGTTTAAGCAAATATTGCCTCGGATCCGTGGAAATTTACGGTGAAGAAAAATTAAAATTCAACCGTTTCAAAAAAAAATTACTTTATTTAAAAAAAATAAACCACGATGCTATTTAACTCCTTTCTACTGCCTCTAAAAAAAGCGGCACTTTCCAGCTCGACATTAACTTGGTTTAGTGATGACTTTTATGTATTGCTTGTCCGCCTAGGAATCAACTTGCTGTTCTTAACCATCCTCATTCGTTTTTTATATTACCCTAAAACGCAGCGTAAGGATTATTTATTCACCTATTACCTGATTGGGACCATCACTTTTTTCTTGTGTTTTGGTTTGATGCAAATGGACATTGATACGGGAATGGGACTTGGATTATTCGCGATTTTCGGAATCATTCGCTACCGAACAGATGCCATCGAAATCAAGGAGATGACCTACTTGTTCATGATCATCGGAATCAGTGTCGTGAATGCGCTTGCATCAAATGAATTAAGTGTTTCAGAGGTAGCCGTAATCAATGTATCGGTGGTTTTATTGACATTCATTCTAGAAAATCTCTGGTTGATGAAACACGAAACGCGTAAAACAATCAACTACGAACGTATCGATTTGATTACACCAGAAAAATACGATGAAATGAAAGCGGATTTGGAGAAACGAACTGGGTTATCCATCAATCGTGTGGAAATTGGTAAAATTGACTTTTTAAATGATACCGCGTTGATTCGTATTTATTATTTTGACGACGAACAAGCTTTTTCGGACTACAACAACCAATAAAGCGTATCTTTGAGGATGAGAAAAATCGGACTACTTCCCTTTACGATTTTATATTGGCTCATCACTTATACACGGAATATCCTCTTTGATGTCGGTATTCTGAACTCAACTATTATTCCAGGTAAATCGATATCGGTAGGTAATTTATCCGTTGGAGGATCTGGAAAAACACCGATGGTGAACTATTTGACTTCTCTGTTACAGAACGAGCATTCCATTCAAATTCTAAGTCGAGGGTATGGTCGTAAAACGACGGGTTACCGACACGTTAACAGCACAGATGATGCCTCAACAGTAGGCGACGAACCACTTTCCTACTTTCAAAAATTCGCTCCAAAAACGGATGTATTTGTGTGTGAAAAACGACAAGAAGCACTTGTCAAAATGAACGAACTAAATCCATCAGCTACCATTATTTTGGACGATGCCTTTCAACACAGGTATGTAAAGCCCGGACTACAACTTCTTTTATCTCCCTTTTACGAGCAATTCCTGGACGATTGGCACTTGCCATCCGGAAACCTTAGAGAATCCAAACAGGGCGCTCATCGTGCAGATGCAATCATTTTGACGAAATGTCCAAATCTAACGGAAGAGCAGATGATGGTTCATCGAAAGCGCTATGAATCCTACGAATTACCCATTTTTTTCTCGCGAATCGAATACGCCGATTTTCAATTGGTTGGAATAGCCGTCAAGCAACTAAAATCGATTCTATTGGTTACGGGAATCTCCTCGTCAACATCCTTGAAAAGCCACTTGTTGGAAAACTATGAAGTCGAAGAACTTAAATTTGGTGACCATCACTCGTTTACACAGGGAGATATCCAAGAAATTCACAGAAAATTTGATACCTTTGCAAGCAAGGAAATGGCCATCATCACAACAGAAAAGGACTTAGTGAAAATCCAAGGACTTCTCTCTGAACATGATCGACAAACCTATCCTTGGTATGTTCTTCCCATTACTGTGAAAATGGAGAACGAAGAAGCGTTTAATTCGATGATAAAAGATTATGTTACAAGCAATTAAAGAAACAGCGGCATTTATTCAAGCCAAAACAAGTATTGAACCAACGATTGGAATTATTTTAGGAACAGGTCTAGGTGGACTCGTGAAAGAAATCGAAATCGTGGACGAAATTCCATACGAAACGATTCCAAACTTCCCAGTGTCTACTGTGGAAAGTCATTCAGGTAAACTCATTTTTGGTCGTCTTGGCGGAAAAAATGTCGTAGCAATGCAGGGACGTTTTCACTATTACGAGGGATACGATTTACAACAAGTAACCTTTCCTGTTCGCGTGATGAAACTATTAGGTATTGAGCGACTTTTCGTTAGCAATGCTTCCGGTGGTGTGAATCCAGATTTCGCAGTAGGTGAAATCATGATCATGAACGACCACATCAATTTATTCCCCGGAAATCCATTAATTGGAAAAAACATCGACGAATTAGGTCCACGTTTCCCAGATATGAGCGATCCGTACGATGAATCCATGATTCAAATGGCAAAAACGATTGCTGAAGAATTGTCCATCAAAGTTTCTATTGGATGTTACGCAGGACTGACTGGTCCAACGTTGGAAACGCCATCTGAATACAAATACGTTCGCGTGATTGGCGCTGATGCTGTGGGAATGTCAACAGTTCCAGAAGTCATCGTTGCTCGACATATGAGTATTCCATGTTTTGCTATTTCCATCATCACAGATTTAGGCGTGCCAGGAAAAATCAAAAAAGTGAGCGTTCAAGACGTGATTGAAGTGGCTAGTCGACAAGAGCCGAAAATGACGCAAATCATGAAAGAACTAATCTCCCGCATCTAAAAAATTATGGAAGCATCCATTCGCGATAAATACGAAGTTGTTATCGGACTTGAAGTCCATGCACAAATGTTGACCAAAACAAAAGCGTATTCAAACGACGTCAACGAATATGGTTCCGCACCAAATTCAAACATTAGCGTGGTGACACTAGGACATCCTGGTACTTTACCGGTGATGAATAAAAAAACCATTGAATTCGCCATTAAATTAGGACTGGCTTGCGACGCACACATCGCACCTGCACAACATTTTGCACGAAAAAATTATTTCTATCCCGATTTACCGAAAGGATACCAAATCACCCAGGATACAACGCCAATTTGTACCGGAGGAAGCATCGTTATTCGAACGGATGACGGAACAGAGAAATCTATTGGATTGACACGTATTCACATGGAAGAAGATGCTGGAAAAAGCATTCACGATGTGGACGTTTATGATACATTGGTGGACTTAAATCGTGCGGGGACTCCCCTACTCGAAATCGTTTCTGAACCAGACATGCGTTCATCCATGGAAGCTTACCACTACTTAACGGAAGTACGTAAACTTGTTCGCTACCTAGACATTTGTGATGGAAACATGGAGGAAGGTTCCCTTCGCTGTGACGCGAATGTTTCGGTAAGACTTGTTGGGGTTTCAGAATTCGGAACGAAGGTAGAGGTGAAAAACATGAACTCCATTCGAAATGTTCAACGCGCTATTGAATTTGAAATTCTTCGTCAAATTGAAGTTTTGGAATCCGGTGGATCACTTTCGCAAGAAACAAGAGCATTTGATGCATTGAAAGGAATTACGATTTCCATGCGATCCAAAGAAGCGGCGAATGATTACCGTTATTTTCCGGAACCAGATCTTCCACCAATTACGATCACCAAAGAACAAATTGATACCGTTGCGCAGGAAATGCCAGCCTTGCCGCGTGCCTTGTTCCAACGCTATACAAAAGAATATGGCTTGTCTGAATACGACGCCTACAACATTACGGATAACAAAGGAATCGCACTTTATTACGAATCCATTTTAGCGCATACAAAAAACTACAAGTCTGCGGCCAATTGGTTGATGGGAGACATCAAATCCTATTTGAATGAATATGGAATTGAGATGGATAAATTCCCCTTGAAACCTTTGGTGATTGCCGAATTAATTCACCTTGTAGAAGAAGGGAAAGTTTCTAGCTCCGTTGCTTCACAAAACATCTTTCCGGCCTTATTCTCCACACAAGAATCTCCTTTACAGGTAGCCGAACGATTAAATTTAATTCAAAATTCCGATGAAGATGCCTTGAAAGGATTCATCCTGAAAGTGTTTGAATTAAATCCAGACGAAGTTGCTCGATACAGAGGAGGTGAAAAACAATTGACAGGATTCTTTATGGGACAATTGATGAAAGTTTCGCAAGGAAAAGCAGACCCGAAATTAGCGAATGGATTATTACGTCAACTACTTGATGCATGAAAGATTGGATGATCAAACATAAAACCTGGGTAATCCTTGTGTCAATTATCGCACTTGTTGGCGGAATTATTTGGTACAACAAATACCAAAAGGACTTAGCCGAAACGGGTGGACTCGAAGCAAATTTTGAAATCTCGGGTAAAATCACTGGTGTGCCAGGATTGACCTTGTTTATCGAAGCACCAAGCGATAAAGGAACCATTCCCGTTGCGGAAGGGCAAATTAACGATGATGGAAGTTTCAGTATCAGCGGAAACATTCCTGGTTTAGGTTATTATTTCCTCAGGTTGAGTGATGAGAAAAACAGTTTAATTCCAATTACCTTAATTCCTGGAGATCATCTGACCATCAATACGTCGGCGAATTCCTTCGTTTCCAAACCAAATGCCGGTGGGACCAGTTGGAGTAAAACCATGAACCGCTATTTAGGTGAATTCGATGCGTTTCAACAGACACAAGCCCGCTTGCAGTTAAACGAAGAAAACCGCAGCAAGGAAGAAGTTTCTGAACTTTTTCTTCAAGCCAAAAGTAAAATGGAATCTTTTTCCAGAACACAAATGTTGAAAGACCCAAGCAATGCTTACAACATCATACTCTCCATGGACTTGTTGCCAAGCGTCAGTTTTGACGATTGGGATGCAACGAATTTGGAAGCACTGAAAAAAGTAACCGAAGCATTCGAAGAAAAATATGCTGGACAACCGGCAGCTGAAACCTTCCGAAATCAATATGCACAAATTGAAAATGCCTATTTTGAATTCGCTTCATCTGTAAATGGTACTGTTCCTGCTCCAGAAATTGCCTTACCGAATTCGTCAGGGAAAATCTTGAAACTATCCGACCTCAAAGGAAAAGTAGTTCTTGTTGATTTCTGGGCTTCGTGGTGTGGACCTTGTCGAGCAGAGAATCCGAACGTTGTGAAAGTGTACGAGAAATTTAAGAATAAAGGATTTACCATTTATTCCGTTTCCTTGGATGAAGATGCTGCAAAATGGAAAGAGGCGATTGCGAAGGATAATTTGTCGTGGACAAACCATGTGAGTGATTTGAAGGGATGGAAATCCTCCGTTGTCGCAAACTTTGGAATAGAAGGAATTCCATATACCGTTCTATTAAACAAAGAAGGAAAGATCATTGGAAAAAACCTTCGCGGTGAAAAATTAGAAGAAACCTTAAACGAACTTTTAAAATGAAAAACCTAGGAATTATACTTTTAGCCTTTTTTCCCTTTGGAATATTTGGCCAAAATGCCATTAAGGTAACCGTTTCGGGCATGATCTTTAATGCCAACGTAGATTCGGTTCGAATTTCTCAGAACTTCGGAAACGCATACAAAGACTACGGATCTGCGGCAATGGATAAAAAAGGGAATTTTAAACTTACCCTCGAATTACCGAATCCAGATTACTATTACCTACGTGTTGGAAATGACAACATTCACCTTATTTTGAAAAACAACAGTGACATCAAAGTATACGGTGACGGAAAAAAACTGAAGGACTTCTGTAATTTCGTTGGATCAGATGAATCAAAAGCAATGAATGACTTTTCACATATTGCGGAAAAATGGACCGCAAAAAGTGATTCCGCTTTAACAGCCATCAAAACAGATCCTTCTCGTGAACAGGCGGTGAATGACTACATGACCCAAGAATTTTATAAATTCAACAGTGAACTTCAAGGTTTTGTTGGAGCTAACGCAAATTCACCAGTATTGATCCTTGCTTTAGCCAATATGAATGCTGAACAGGACATGGCAACCTATGAAAATGTACTGAATCAATTGTATTCCGTCTTCAGTGAAAGTCCAACAGTAAAGGCATTCTACACCAATTTCTCCCAAATTAAAAAACGCATCGAGGAAGCAAACTTTTTATCACCAGGAAAAATCGCACCGGATTTTACGGAGTTGAAAACGGATGGAAAAAAGACAATGTCGCTATCTTCTTTGCGTGGTCAAATTGTACTGATTGATTTCTGGGCCTCGTGGTGTGGTCCTTGCCGCAGAGAGAACCCAAATGTGGTCCAAACGTATGAAAAATATAAGAATGATGGATTTACCATTGTGAGTGTTTCCTTGGATACAGACGCGCAAAAATGGAAAAACGCCATAGAACAAGATCAACTTTCTTGGCCAAATCACGTGAGTGATTTAGGAGGATGGAACAGCAGGGTAGCTCAAATCTATAAAGTTTCCAGTGTTCCATTTACGGTGCTGATCGATCGCGAAGGACGTGTAATCAAAACGAATTTGCGAGGGCCAGCTTTGGAAGAAGAATTAAAACGCATTTTTGGTCATTAATGGACGCCCCGGCTAAATACACGTATTTTGCTTCAGATTTCCATCTGGGCACTCCTGATTTAGCCAGTAGTCGAGAACGCGAATCCACTATCGTTGCTTGGCTCGATAGCATTGAAAAAGATGCCGATGAAATTTTTTTAATTGGTGACATCTTTGACTTCTGGTTTGAATACAAAACCGTCATTCCTAAAGGATTTGTCCGATTGCAAGCAAAAATCGCTGGACTCGTTGACAAAGGAATTCCCGTTCATTTCTTTAAAGGAAACCACGACATGTGGATGTTTCACTACTTTCAAGAAGAATTAGGTGTCCAATTACATGCTGATGAATATTGCTTTGAGAAAAATGGCAAACGATTTTTTGTCGCGCATGGAGACGGATTAGGTCCAGGTGACTATAAATACAAGTTCATCAAACGTGTTTTTAGAAATCCATTGTGTCAATGGGCTTTTGCCCGCATTCACCCGAATTTTGGAATTTCATTAGCAAATTACTTTTCCCGTAGCAGCCGCAAAAGTGGCATGGCGAAGGACATGATTTATGCTGGAAAGGATCAGGAATGGCTTTATCACTTCGCTGCTGAACATCAGAAAACAAATCCACAAGACTACTATATTTTTGGACACAGACATTTGCCCTTGGAATTGACCATTGATCAGGCTGTTTACCTCAATACAGGAGAATGGTTATACGCACAAACTTTTGCACGATTCGATGGACAAAAATTAGAAATGTGTACATGGAAAAATGGACAAATAGAAGCCTACGATGCAAAAAGACCAAACTAAACGTTGGGGACATGTTCCGTTGGAATCACTTTCAGGTGTCGCAACTGAACTTGTCAAACTCCTTTCCAAACCTAGCTTCGTAGCCATTCAAGGAGAAATGGGCGCTGGTAAAACAACCTTCGTTCAGGCATTGCTTCGGGAACTAGGTATTGAACATCCAGATGGATCACCGACGTATGCGATTGTTCATGAATATGTGACAAGTAACGGAGCAAAGGCCTTCCATTTGGATTGCTATCGCATTGAAAATGAACGTGATCTTGCCCAACTTGGACTAGATGAATTATTTGAAGAAAATGCCTATTTCTTTGTCGAGTGGCCAGATAAAATTGAAAAAATTCTTCCAGAACACGCGAATTGGCTGTATATTCGTTGTGAACCAGAAGGTGAACTAAGAGAAATCGTCCTGAATTATGATAACTGATCCTGAATTATTAAAAACACTCATTCAAAAAGGCAGTCTTCTTCCAAAAGAAGAAATGCTCGAAGTGCGCAAGAAAAAAGGAAACTTGTTTATCGGTATTCCGAAGGAAACTTCCTTTCAAGAGAGACGCGTAGCCTTGGTTCCTGAAGCCGTTACCTTACTCGTTTCAAACGGACACCAAGTATTAATGGAAACGAATGCTGGTGAAGGGTCCAATTTCACCGATAACGAATACAGCGAGGCGGGTGCGCAAATTGTGTACGATCGAAAATCCATTTATAGTTGCGACATCATCCTAAAAGTCGCTCCACCATCCGAAGAAGAAGTGGAGTTGATGATTGGTAATCAAACATTTATTTCTGCCCTTCAAATATCCACTCAACCAAAAGAGATACTTCAAAAATTAACAGCAAAAAAAATCACTGCCATCGCTTGGGACTACATTCAAGATGAAGAAGGTGTCTTCTCCATTGTTCGTACCATGGGTGAAATTGCTGGAACAACTTCCATTTTGGTCGCGGGTGAATTGCTTTCCTCTTTCTCTCAAGGAAAAGGATTGATGCTGGGTGGAATTGCAGGGGTACAACCGGCCGAAGTAGTAGTGATAGGTGCGGGTACCGTTGGTGAATTTGCCACGCGAGCTGCGCTTGGACTCGGTGCTTCTGTGAAAGTCTTTGACAATTCATTGACACGTTTACGTCGTTTACAAAACGATTTAAGCTTACGTGTTTACACGTCCATCATTCAGCCCAAAGTTTTAGCGAAAGCTATTCGTCGAGCGGATGTGGTGATTGGAGCATTGCGTTCACCTATTGGCAGAACTCCGTGTGTCGTGAGCGAAGAAATGATTCAAGAAATGAAATCAGGTTCCGTATTAGTTGACGTGAGTATTGACCAAGGTGGATGTTTTGAAACTTCGCGCGTAACGAATCACAACGATCCAACCTTCATCAAGCATGGTGTCGTTCATTATTGTGTGCCAAACATTGCCTCACGTGTTTCTAGAACAGCTTCCTTCGCCTTGTCGAACACTTTCTCCCCAATGATTCTCGAAATGGGTGAAAAAGGTGGCGTTGTTGATTTGATCCGAACACATAGCGGATTCCGTAATGGTGTGTATATGTACAAAGGTATTTTGACGAATGAAGTGCTTGGAAAAGTATTTGATTTGAAATACAAGGACATTCACCTCCTACTTCCGGGCATGTAATGAGTCCAATTATTCCATTAAATCTTCCGAAAACTTCGCTTCAATTAAGCCGGAAAGAAGAGGAGATTTACGTCCAATGCCTCATTCGTAGAAAAAAAATAAAATTGACTCCGGAGGAATGGGTTCGCCAACACTTCATTGCGTACCTCCACCAAGAACATCGCTTCCCGCTTTCCCGAATTGCCGTAGAAAAATCGATTCAATACGCTGGATTAACGAAACGCTGGGACATCGTGGTCTATGATAAAGATTTTCTGCCGTATGTATTGGTAGAATGCAAGGCTCCTCATGTTCCCATTTCAGTTGATACGCTGTACCAAGCATTGACGTATCACAAAGAAATGCAAGGTAGGTTTATTGCGTTGAGCAATGGCTTAAACCACGCTTACTACGAAGTGGATACGGAAAATAAATGTTTGTCTGTATTAGAAAAACTACCGATTGAGGGATCCTCAATTATTTAAATAATCCCAATCCCCTGATTTCATGCGTTGGTATTCTCTCGCAAGATATGCAAGTTGAATGCGCATTAAGTCGAATGCTGCTTCGGTCTCCGCACTAATTTCCTTTTGACGCATTTTTAGTTGCAGCTTCATAAACATGGCATGCATCAAAATTTCGACATCTTGACGTTGCAACATATTGGATTTTTGTTTGAACTCTTCCAACGCTTCGTGGGCATTTTCACACAAGGATTTGTACTTTGCATCGTTCATAATGGTCAGCAAACTGTTGTGCAAATACGTCAACTCAACCAAGATCTCCTGTACTTCATCGATATGGCCCTCTTTTTCGAGCCCCTTCCTATTCATTTCTTGAACCAAATTCTGATACCAAGAAATTTGTTCATTCAATTGGAACTCATCGCGAATCGCCGGCTCCAATACTTTCGATTTTATTAATTCTATATCCAAATTGAGTGAACGAACTAAATCCTCAATTTGAAACAAATACAAAATGTATTCGGCAACGTTCTCTACTTTTTTTGACTCTGTTGGACGCATGTTAGTTTAATTCCTTTTCGATTTGTGCCTGATTCTCGTTTAAGAAGTTGACGAATTCAGTTGTTACATCCATTCGTTCATTGATGTAGTTTATTTGTCCACCTGCACCATGCATTAACAAGATGTCAATTTGGTGTTTTTCACAATACTTTTTACCTAGTGCTTCGATTTTTTTATTCACCGTTTCCAAGGATTTCATGGCAAGTTCTTCAATTTTTGCACCTTCTGTTTGTTGGTACTGCATGATTTGGTTTTGCATTTCTTGTGCACGTTGTTGAACTTGAGCTATCTCATTTTGCGATAATAGTCCGCCTCGAGCCTCTGCATCCTTCTTCGTGATAAAGGCTTCGTAGGCTTTTGTTCTGCGCTCTACTTCGGTTTCAAAGGCCTTTTGTTTTTTCTTAATGATTCCTTCCTCCTTAACGAAGTAAGCAAAGTTTGCTTTAATGCTATCGTTAGAATAGTAGGCGATTTTTAATCCACCCAAAGAACGAACGGCTACTTTTGGCGTTGTGTCCTTTTTAGGAGCCGGTTTCTCACCGCAAGAAGTAAAAAGTGAAATTCCAAGAATGGAAGCTGAAACGATCAATGATTTCATATTATGATTTTAGTTGTATAATTTCCATCCAATCGCCTCTCATTTCGATAAAGCGTTGAATGCATTTTGTTAAAAAGGCACCTTGAATGAGTGACTCAAGTTGTTCAACTTGAGGGAAATCTGTTTCCGAAACTTTAAATGATTGCTCGAATTGGTCCAAGGAAATCGATAAAATGAATTTTCCATTGTACGCATGAAGCTGAATCAGAAATCGTTCGTGAGGAATTTGTTTAATTAAACGCATGTACAAAAATAACAATTTTCGCACTGTGGTCCGAATTATCCGAGTGGAAAAGGCTTTAGGACGTCGAATTCAAAACCAATTTGCGTGAGTTGCTCCATGTCTTTGCCTAATTCCAACATGTCCAAGTCATTTTCTTCATAATTCCAATGTACACGCACTTCGTTCCCTTCCTTTATCATTTCTTTCAACAAGTAAAGAACTTCTACTAACGCAGCAGATGAACTTGTATCTAACGATTCGATGAACAAATTTAAGCAGGTTTTCGTGGAAGGTTTCAGACTATAGGTTTTAACCCAAGAGACAACTGGATTCCAAAATTCTTGAGAATCTTCATCTATCGATTTACCACTAATTTCCATCAATCCATTTGAAAGAAAAGAGACAAGCGGTGTTTGTTCTGTTTGAGCGATAACTAAATGGTCCATATCCTAATAAGAGGGTCAAAATTAGGGAAACGATGATAATTCTTAAAATTTTTCATGTGTGAATTGAATTTATTTTTCTGTGGAGGATCACTAACACATTCTATCTGCCTGTTTAAGTGATAGTTAATACCCTTGAAATAATTAATTAGAATCCATTATTATCCAAAATATTCCATCACAAAGACTTATTTTACGTGCTTTCTAGCGGATTAATTGTCCTAATTTTGTCCGTTTGCAAAAAGAAAAACATCTTTTTTACCAAACAATGAGGTGCTTTTAAATTTTTATCCTAATTTCGAAGAGTTAAAACCTAGTAAACACAAGTAAAACCCTTGCTTTTTAAACATTTATGACCAGTATTTTTGTTGCCAAATTAGATTTTGGAGTGACCAATGAGCAATTAAGACAATTGTTCGAACAACATGGTAGCGTAATCAAAGTGAATGTCGCTACTGACAGAGAAACAGGTAAATCTAGGGGCTTTGCCTTTGTAGAGATGGCCAATCGAGAGGAAGCCATGAACGCGATCAATTCCTTAAATGGACACATGATCAACGGTCGAGACATTGCCGTGAAAGAAGCAGAACAACGCGGAGATACTCGTCCAAACAACAATCCTCGTTCAGGTAATGATTTTCAACGACCTTCTACACCAAGAAGTGACGACCGTCGACCAAGTTCTCCAATAGGTTCCGACACTCCCATCATTACGCCTCCACTTGAATCGCTCAAAATGGAGCCGAGAAAAAAACTCAATAAGGATAAAAAACCAGGAGATTCAGATTCCGACAATCGTTCCAAAAAGCCTAAAATGGATGCCTACAAAAAAAGTGGGAAAGCCAATCGATTTTTTGATGACGATGATGATGATGATTTCGACGGAGACTTGTTTTCGTTCCATAAAAATGATGAAGAAGACGATTTCGACGAAGACGACGACGAGGATTTAGCATAGCAGATAACGCTATTCGGTTCTTTCGTTGTACCTTTGCGCCCCATGTCATCGAATTACGCAGAAAAATTAAAACATCCCGTTTTTAAAGTTGTATCGCAGTGTGCGACGGAACATGGCCTTGACGCATATGTCATTGGTGGATTCGTTCGTGACCTTGTCATGGAACGTCCGTCAAAAGACATTGACATCCTTGTTCTTGGGGATGGACCCGAATTCGCAGAAGCCGTAGCCAAAATACTTCGCGTCAAAAAAGTAAGCGTTTTCAAGAATTTTGGAACCGCTCATTTTCGCTACAAAGATTTGGATGTTGAATTTGTTGGCGCACGCAAAGAATCCTATTCTCGGGACTCCCGAAAACCGATTACGGAAAAGGGAACATTGCAGGACGACCAAAATCGTAGAGATTTTACCATCAATACACTTGCGCTAAAACTCAACACGGAATCTTTTGGTGAACTCGTTGATCCATTTGGCGGAGTGCTGGACATCGAAAAAGGAATCATTCGTACTCCATTGGAACCCGAAATTACCTTCAGTGACGATCCCTTGCGTATGTTGAGAGCCATTCGATTTGCTACGCGATTCGATTTTCAAATTGAGCGAACGAGTTTGGAGGCAATGAAAAAACAAGCCAATCGCCTGGAAATCATTTCTCAAGAACGAATCACAGAGGAATTAAATAAAATCATCCTCACCGAAACGCCTTCACGTGGATTCAAACTATTGAATTCAACAGATTTATTACATCAATTTTTTCCTGAGATGATTGCCTTACATGGCATCGATACACGTAACGGAAAAGCTCATAAGGACAATTTCTACCATACATTAGAAGTCCTGGATAACCTTGCTCAAAACAGTGACTCACTGTGGTTACGCTGGGCCGCGATCCTTCACGATATTGCGAAACCTCCAACAAAACGGTTCGACGCCGTTGCTGGCTGGACCTTCCACGGTCATGAAGAATTAGGAGCCAAAATGGTTCCAAGAATTTTTACTCGTTTGCGCTTGCCATTGGACTACAAAATGAAGTATGTTCAAAAATTAGTACGACTACATTTACGTCCAATTTCCTTAGTAAAAGGTTCCGTAACCGATTCTGCTGTTCGACGCTTACTGAGCGAAGCAGGTGACGATGTAGAAGACTTAATGTTGTTGTGCAATGCCGATATTACCTCGAAAAATGAATTCAAAGTCAAACGCTATAAGAAAAACTTCGAACTCGTTTCAGAGAAATTAAAATTAGTGGAAGAAAAAGACCGCATTCGAAATTTTCAACCTCCTGTAAGTGGAGAGTTGATTATGCAAACGTTTGAGATTGGACCATGCGCCGAAATCGGTATCATCAAAGCACACATCAAAGAAGCCATTCTTGAGGGAATCATCGCGAATTCGTACGAAGAAGCTGTCGCGGAAATGCTGAAACTTGGAAAAGAATTAGGATTAACCGTAGCAATAACTCCCCATTTGGATAAATAATACTAACTTTACCTAACGTGTAAAATCAGTAAAAATGCCAGGCTTAAAATTCAGAGTTTTATTGGATTCAGACAAAAATGAAGAGGTCTTTAGAGACGTTTTGATTAGTGACGCCAGCGACTTTGAAACGTTTTATCATGCAATTATGAAATCTTTTGATTTCAAAGGAGATCAAATGGCTAGCTTTTACGTTTCTAATGAGGACTGGGACAAAGGACATGAAATCAGTTTATTGGATATGTCCTACGACGACGATTCCATTGATTCCCCGGCAACAGTCATGAAGAATGCAATCATCAAAGATTTCCTTGATGAGCCAGACCAACGTTTTATCTTAGTTTACGACTTCATGAAGATGTGGATTTTCCTCATTGAATTAATCGGGTACGATAGAAACGAACCGGAAAATCCAGAAATGCTACTAGCGATTGGAAATGCACCTGGAGAAGCCTCCAGAGAGGCGCTTGATGAAGATTTATTACATGAAAGTGAATCAGTGTCTACTGATGATGAGGAGGATGATTTTGGCTTTGATGAATTTGATGACGACTATTCCGATGACGATTTGAGCGACTACAACGAGTACGAATATTAGTATGAAAGCAACAGAACAAGATCCAATTGGTCAAGCCATTTTGGACTACCACAAAACAAAAAAACCGTTTGACATCGTCGTGTCTTCCGATTTATGTGATGATGATATCATTCCAATCGAGGTCCTATTTCGCACCTACAAAGACATGCCCGAATTAGAAAAATTGGCCATTAAACTGTGTAAAGGACAAGTACTTGATGCTGGAGCTGGAGCTGGTGTTCATGCCAATGAGCTTATCAAGCGAGGACATACTGTTTTCGCGATTGATTCGTCTGAAGGAGCCGTGGAATACATGAAGGGACAAGGAATTTCAGCAAAGCAAATTGACTTTGAATCGTATAATCCACCTGCTAAATTCGATACCATTTTATTATTGATGAACGGTATTGGAATCGCAAAAAAGAAATCAAACTTATTGAGCTTCTTGAAAAATGCCGGTGAAAAATTAAATAAAGGCGGACAAATCATTTGTGATTCTTCGGATGTGAAATATTTGTATGAGGATGAAGATGGTTCGTATTGGATGGACTTGAATGCTGAATACTACGGTAATTTCAAATTTCAAATGCACTACAAAAAAATCAGTGGACCAGAATTTCCTTGGTTGTACGTAGACTACGATACCTTGCATGACATCGCAAGTCAAGCTGGATTCAAATGTCAACGCGTTTTTGACCTAGACGCCCATTTCCTCGCTCAATTAACAAAAATCTAAGCTGCATTTTAAAACGAAATGAAAGCGATTTACACCTTAGTCCTATCCCTATTCTGTGTGCTTTGTGCCTGTAGTTATTCAGATGAACAACTTCAAGCATTCGATCAACGCATCGAAAAGTTTAGTAAAGGGAAATCATTTCAATTGGTGAAATCAGAAAGTGGACTGTATACCGAAATCCTAGAAGAAGGTACGGGACGTGAAATCCATTTGACCGATGGTATTGGTGTTACTTATATCGGAACATTGCTATCCGGTAAAACGTTTGATGAACAGAAAAAAACCATTTACCTGCCCCTGCGCGGAGTCATTGATGGTTGGAAAGAAGCCCTGATTGGACAAAAACAAGGGGTGAAATTAAGAATTATTGTCCCACCGCAATTGGGATACGGTGCGGGCGGCATGGAGAAAGTTCCTGCAAATGCACCTTTGTATTTCGAATTGCGCGTTGATGACGTGAAATAAATGCCGTTTTACTTGTCATTATCGCCACATTGATTAATTTTGACCACGCAAAAATAGAAGTAGCCTTATGAGTGTTTTAGTAAATAAAAATTCCAGAGTCATTGTTCAAGGATTTACCGGTAGTGAAGGTACATTCCACGCAAGTCAGATGATCGAGTACGGAACAAATGTTGTTGGTGGAGTGACACCAGGAAAAGGTGGAAACACCCATTTGGATCGTCCAGTATTTAACACAGTTGCTGATGCTGTTTCAAGCACACAAGCAGATACTTCCATTATCTTCGTTCCACCTGCATTTGCAGCTGACGCAATTATGGAAGCTGCTGAAGCTGGAATCAAAGTGATCGTTTGTATTACGGAAGGAATTCCTGTGAACGACATGATTAAAGCAAAAGAATACATTAAAGGGTTCGAAACACGTTTAATCGGACCAAATTGTCCAGGAGTAATTACTGCTGGTGAAGCGAAAGTAGGTATCATGCCTGGATTCGTTTTCAAACAAGGTAAAATTGGTATCGTTTCTAAATCTGGTACCTTAACATACGAAGCAGCGGATCAAGTTGCTAAAGCTGGAATGGGAATCACAACAGCAATCGGAATCGGTGGAGATCCAATCATTGGAACAACGACACGCGAAGCTGTTGAACTTTTGATGAATGACCCAGAAACAGAAGGAATCGTAATGATTGGTGAAATTGGTGGAAACCTTGAAGCAATCGCTGCGAAATGGATCAAAGAAAATGGTACGAAACCAGTTGTTGGATTCATCGCAGGTGAAACTGCTCCAAAAGGAAGAACAATGGGTCATGCTGGCGCAATCGTTGGTGGAACCGAAGATACAGCCGAAGCGAAAAAACGCATCATGCGCGAATGTGGAATTCACGTAGTAGATTCTCCAGCTCAAATCGGAGCGAAAATGGCAGAAGTAATGGCGAACAGATAATCGTATAGCTACAAAATATCAAAAGCGCCTTCAGGCGCTTTTTTTATGTCGTAAATTTCAGGAAGTGTATTAATTCCAAAAGTCCCAAGTCAAACCAATTTTGATTTGCATGCTTGGGAAAGCATAATTCGAAACAAAAGCGGTTGTGGACGGGACCCAGAAGCTACCAATGTTATCTACACGGACAAAGAAACGGAACGTTTCCACTTCAAGAGCTGTCGTAAAGGACAGATTAACGAATCCATTCATCACGGTTGGATTGCTTTGAAGCAAATCAAAAACACCCATTTGCGGAAGGAATGAGAGTTGCTGAAAAGAACTGAGATACTGCGCATCCGTCGCAAACAACATACGCAGCTTCTTCGCTTTAAATACGCCGCCCTTCCATTGAACATGAAGCGAACTTTGATGCTGTGGCTGAAAATTTAACCCAGTAGAAAAATGCACCCAACGGTATTCTGGTTTTATTTGAAGTCCTTTGTAGGTCCATGATGCTGCAAATTGCACGCTTTGTCCATTCCCCTCGCTCGCCTGCTGATCATTTCTCCAAGTTCCAGCTATCTGATCAAAGACATACACATTCCGAAATTGCAAGACTTGATACCCTGCTTCTAGTTGAATGGAACCCATTTTTTTTATGGCCGATAAACGAATAGAATGATTCCATTGATTTTGAAGTGAATTCAAATGATATTGCACGTTATTACTCATGTAATTTCGCTGCATCAATGCTGGTAAGGTCGATTTTACTTGGTGTTCGACAACAAGATTTAGGAATGAAAATGGCAACATCAATTTAGTGAAAGAAGTAAATCCATTTGCTGCACCGATGATATTGATGGCATCGCGGTGTTCCAACTGAAATTTGGACGTACGAAACGAAAAGTCATTTCGCCACCAAAGTTCTGTCGTGTCGTGATAAAGAAGCTTGTCGTGCCAATTTCGAATGCGGTAACTAAATACACTTTGCAAACTCAGTTGATTTCGATCTAGGAAAATCCCCGCTTCATTCGAGAAGCCACGCTCCCGGAATCGATCCTGCGTTGAATCAAGGTCCCAATAGACATTTTGATACAATGGTGTTAAACTGTCGAATTCCTGATAGTCCCTCTTGGACTCATAGAACTCATGTCGCGCGAGTAAGCCAAAGCCCTTGATGGAATCCTTATCGAAATCAAATCGATGTTGTAATCGAACAAAGGAAAGTGCTTGGTCTGAGTGCGCATTTTCCTTTTTGACGGACTGTAAATTCAAATCAATACCAAGAATCGGCGCTGGACTTATTAATCCATTCGACCAGGAACGGGAAACTACTTCTTTTCCCGTTTGAAGATCGGCAGAATAACGTTGACCGGTTCGTAAGATGTGTGTATTGAACTGCTGAATGGAGAAGTCATCGTTTCGTAAAAATCCATTTCCTTTGGATTTATCGAAGTTGAGGTTGACCAAAATACCGTGTTTGAACGCCTCTTGAAAATCGACTTTTACTCGTTGAGCACCTTGCGCACCGAAAGCATAGTTAAATCCAAGATGTGGTAGTGCGGAAAAGAGCAATGGATTTTCCTTGACTTTCAAGTCATGAAGCGTACTTCCATTTGCTTCATAAAGTTGAAATGGAGAAAGAATCGTGGAATTGGGGGAGATAAAAAAAGCCGATTGAAACGCTTGCATGGTATTCGAAAGTGTATCGAGGAGCCCCCCCGTTCGATGCATACTTTTTACCGTATCTACTTGTTGGTTGAACGCCGTTTGTCCGTAAGTAACTACAGAAACGAACAGCAACAAAGCGCACAGCGAACCTTTTTTCATAAAAACAAACATAACAAAAAAAGGGGCTCGAGGCCCCTTAACAATTGGATATTTCTGAAATTACATTGCGTTCACACGAACTTGCAATCCTGATTTCAAGTTTGCAGCTTTGTTCTTGTGAATAATGTTTCTTTTCGCTAGTTTATCTAACATCGTAACAACTTTTGGTAACATAGCCATTGCTTCGTTACGGTCTTTCGACTCACGCAATTTACGTAACGCGTTACGAGTTGTTTTGTGTTGGTATTTGTTCAATACACGTTTTGCATCGTTTGAACGAATACGTTTGATTGCTGATTTATGGTTTGCCATAACTTAATTGTTAATTAAAAACGTTCTAAATTCTTTAAAATCCTCGTAGCCTATAGGAGAATCGAACTCCTGTTACCAGGATGAAAACCTGGCGTCCTAACCACTAGACGAATAGGCCAAAAAAATGGTAGCCCATAGGAGAATCGAACTCCTGTTACCAGGATGAAAACCTGGCGTCCTAACCACTAGACGAATGGGCCATAAACTAGGTTTTCCTAATTTTTTGGATTGCAAATATAGTCAGAAATTCTTGAAGCGCAAGGGCTGAATTATTTTTTTTAATAATTTTCTGAATCCTCCTCGTGTTTCATTTTAAATCCGAGTCTTTTTGCTGTTTCTAATTTTAAACTTTCGCCCATCATTTGTATCTGCGCAACAGAGATTTCACTTAAATATTCAAAGGGTGGAATGTACAAATCAAACTCCAGAGCATGTGCGAAAGAAAGCTGAACAATTAATTGCAGCGCTTCATCGCTTAAGACCATGTTTTGTGGATCTCTAAACATGAAACCAAGGGTTCCTTTGCCTTCGATTAAGAAATGATTTTCGTGATTTAAAAAAAGTCTTCCAATTAAATACCCAGCGTCGTTCATGCGATTTTGCAACAAGGACTCCGCCAAAAAATTGAAAATGTGGATAGTGGAAAAGTATCCATTGTTTTGATTTTGCTTGAAATATGCGGTTCCCCATAGTGGATTGTGGTCCGGAAGACGAAAAACATTTTGGTGCAGATTGTACACGAGCACATCACTACCAACGTAGGCATGAATCTCGAATTTACCTTTGTCCTGATAGCTTAAGCGAACACGTGGATCAGTTATCGACTTTTTCAACTCGGTGATTTCTGATATAATGATTGTTTTGAGTCGCTCAAATACCTTTTCACTATCGTCTGCGATGTCTTGCTTTAATGCTGATTTGTGCATGAGTAAATCGACTAATTGAGCGCGATTTTTTTCAATTGGATCTTTTGCCATTTTATAGGTATTTTTCTCAAATTTACGCTTAATGGCATTATTTTTGAAGCTTGCGTTCAAGAAATTTTGGGCTATTTCCAAAAAAATGACGATATTTGAACATAAGCGTATCCTGCGTATGCTTGACCAACAACAAAAAAACATGAAAAAAACCATTTGGTTTATTGTGAATCCAATTTCTGGAGTACGTCGAAAAGACGATATTCCTGGGTTGATTCATGCCCATTTGGATCATGAGTTGTTTGATTACGAAATTTTAAAAACGACGCATAAAGGACACGCCATAGATCTTGCATTAGAGGCTGTAAAACAGCACATCGATGTTGTTTGCGCCGTTGGTGGAGATGGATCGGTTCACGAAGTTGGAACAGCACTAATTGGATCTCAAACCCGTTTAGCCGTGCTTCCGATTGGTTCTGGAAATGGACTCGCTCGACACATGCTGATTCCTAGAGATGTTCGCAAAGCCATTCAATGCATCAATGAACTGAATGATATCCAAATGGATACCGTTCTTGTAAACGATAAGCCTTTTTTAGGCGTTGGAGGTTATGGACTTGATGCCGTGATTGCGAAGAAATTTGACGAAGATAAAAAACGTGGATTTCTCACATATATTAAACATGTACTTAAAGAATTTTTCAAATACAATCCGATGAATATCTCGATTGACATGAACGGACAAGTGAAAAAAATGCCCGTTGTTCTTTGTACGATTGCCAATACTTCTGAATTCGGTAATGGATTTGTGGTTTCTCCGAAATCTGATGCAACCGATGGAAAAATAGAATTAATTATACTCAAACCTTTTTCGGCTTGGGGAATCCCCCGAATCATCTACCAGTTTTTCACAAAGCGTTCGGATCAATCGATTTATACCGAAGTGATCTCCTTTGAAAAAGCGAAAATTTCTTTATCTAAAGGAATTGCACATTATGACGGAGAGCCCGTTGCTGTGCGCAAAGAATTAAATGTGCAAGTCGTTCCAAAAAGCCTTCACATTCTTGTAGGAAAAAAATAAGATGCAAACTTTTGAATTTGAATTAGAGTACCTCCTAACAAAATTGGAGTCTCTGGAAACAACTACTTCTCCAATCTGGGGAGAAATGTCCGCACAACGAATGGTTGAACACCTCTGTGATGCGTTGTATATGTCCTGCGGCATTGGCGAATTTGAACTGGAAGTTCCAGAGGATCGCATCGAAAAAATGCAACTTTTTCTTGCTTCAGATAAACCAATGGCACAAAACATACAGGTTTCCTTTGCTCAAGCAGATACACCTCTTCGAAACGACGACATGGAATTCGCTTTGGATGAGTTCGCTACCGCATTTGTAGACTTCATGGAGAAATACGAAGAACATCCATCTTTCACAGCTTTACACCCTTACTATGGGATGTTAGACTTTGAAAAATGGAATCAATTACATGCGAAACACTTCGCTCATCACTTCAAACAATTCGGTTTACTTGACTAAAGTATTGCTTTACTCCTTGTTGATTGGTGTCTCTATTGGAACAATTACGCACTTGTACAATCGCCAAAATGGACACAAAGGCCTAGGTCAATGGTATCTCAGTGTCATGGCGTTTTTTGCACTCGCCTTTCTTGTCCTCAAATACTTAGTTTGACTTTCTCTTCGTGAAAGGGATAAAACGAGGTACACTCGCTTGGTATTCCTTGTAGGCTGGATATTTACCTGCAGACAATTCTTCAGAGAAATCAGAACTTCCTTTGAAAAGGATAATCAGTAAAGCACAGCCACCAATTGACCAATTGATCCATTGTCCTGTCGCATTTACACTGAATAAATAGAAAACAACCCAAATCGTTTGTTCCATCGCATAATTAGGATGACGTACAATCGACCAAAGTCCTGTTGAAACAAATCCTTTACTGTATTCTCCCAATTCCTCCCCTGCTTTTAAGCGACGGTGTTTTTCGGTTTGGAAATCATATTGTTGTTGATCCGCAACGTATTCGATGACCACACAAGAAACGTAAACTAAAGCTAAAAGATAATCGATCCAATTTAAAGAATGATTGACACCATCACCCAAAGAAGTCAAAATCGGAAGGGTAAACAAGAAAATCAAGACACTTTGATAACCACTAATGAAAAATAAGTTGAAGATCATCCAAACGAACTTGTTGTTAAATCCAGGACGACTGCGTAAAACTTCCCAACGGTAATCTTCTTCTCCAGCCCAGAATTTCCACTGATACGCACCTCTTCGAGCGAAATTATAGGTTAAACGAACTCCCCAAATCGTCACCAAAATTGACATGAGGATCATGCGCGGATCACAACCACCCATAATGGTCATGTGCCAAACGTAATAAATAGGAATGATGCTCCAAATTTTATCTACTTGCGAATTGTTTTTTGCTAGCTCTCCAACGAAAAAGCAATAAGCAATCACAATACCAACTGATAAGGTCATTTGATACAAGATGGCATCTTGCACATCATTGGGGTTTAATCCGTAAGCAATACATACGTAAGGAACTATAATTACGGTAAAAATCAAAAGTAGAATCGTAATAAGCATGGGGCAATAATTTATTAGTTAGGTTAATATCCGGCAACGTTTGCCGCTACAGAAACAAAAGTACCGTTCGCATGAGCAACGAGCTGTTTGTCTTGGTTGAGCACATCCGCCTGCATAAAAATAAGTTTTTTTCCTTTTTTCAAGCACTTCGAGTAAGAAATTAATTGGTCAGTACATTTAACTCCTGCCAGAAATTGAATCGATAAATCGACAGTGGAGACCACTTTTTGTTCGTCAGCAACTAAGGACAATGCACCCACACCGAGGGTTGCGTCTAATAAACTCGCTATACATCCACCATGTGCATGCATCGGTGTTGCCAAATGTTTTTCTTGAATATCGAGTCGATAAGCAACAATTCCTGGTTCTAAAATCTCAAAGGACATCCCTAACCATTCACCAAAACGATTTTTATCTATGTATGCTTGAATGATATCCATCACCTAGGACTTTGCAAAATGAATGTTCGCTTGCGCAAAAGAAACTGCGGCTTGTGCATTCACATCAAAGTAAACTTGTGCAAAATCTGCTGTCTTCACCCACGCTCTGACCTTGATGTGCATTCCTTGCTCAGTAATTTGATCCAATCCAACGACCACAGGAGTCTTGGTTTGGATGCGATTATCCTCAGACAAAAATCTTGTGATTGTTTCTCTGACAACTTCAAACGAAGCGTCATGCGAAAGTAGGAATGTCCATTCTACTCGACGCGTTTTCTCCTTCGTGAAATTGACGATGTTGCCATTTGCAAGCGGTCCATTCGGGAAAATAACCACTTTATTATCCGGAGTTGTCAAAAAAGTATTGAAAATTTGAATTTCACTCACCCTACCCTGTTCACCTAATGCTTTTATTTCATCTCCGAGTTTGAATGGCTTTAAGACTAAAATCATAATTCCACCGGCAAAATTGGATAAAGTTCCAGAAATGGCCATACCAACGGCGATTCCAGCAGCACCAATTAAGGTAAGGAACGAGGTCATTGGGATACCTAATTGAGTGATCGCACTAATCACCACCATGATTTTCAAAGCCATGGACAAGAAGGAACCTAGAAAGGAAACCAATCCTGGATCCGTCTCGCTTTTATTGAGCATTCGGGTAATAAAGCGCGTTAATATCCCCGTAAGCCAGAAGCCTGCAACTGCAATAATAAGCGCAAAAACGATATTCGTTAATAACGAAAATAATACCGCATTTAAGTAATTAGGATCCATCCCAAAAAGGTTTTCAATCACATCTATCATAAGAACAAGTTTGAAATTTCAACAAAAATAAAAATACTTCGCACATTTGACCTGTTTCGGCTGCAATATCCGCTCCTTGGTTTCCTTATCTATTGAAACAAGCGTGAAAATCCATGTGGAATTGGTTACAATCACTCAAAGGAATGCTTAACTTCGCTGTATGAAGCACGAAGATTACATGCAACGATGCCTAGACCTCGCACAACTGGGATCCAGTTGGGTTGCTCCAAACCCCATGGTTGGCTGTGTCATTGTCAAGGATGGGAAAATCATCGGAGAAGGTTTTCATCAACGCCATGGTGAAGCACATGCTGAAGTAAATGCAATCGCATCGGTCAAGGACCAAAGTCAACTCGAAGGTGCAACCGTTTATGTCAACTTGGAACCGTGTTCTCATCATGGAAAAACACCGCCGTGTTCGGATTTACTTGTGACTTCAAAAGTCGCAGAAGTCATTATCGGATGTCGAGACAGCAATAAACTTGTTTCTGGTAGAGGGATTGAAAAATTAGTGCGCGCTGGAATCCAAGTGCAAGAAGGAATTCTGGAAGAAGAAAGCCGTCTTTTGAATAAGCGATTCTTCAATTTTCATGAAAAAGGACGTCCATACGTAATTTTAAAGTGGGCACAAACAAAGGATGGATACCTTGATCGGATACGTTCCAACGAGGAAAAAGGAATCAATTGGATTTCCTGCGAAGAAACAAAAGCACTCGTCCATAAATGGCGCAGTCAAGAACATGGAATTCTTGTTGGTAAACATACAGCAATGAATGATAATCCAACCTTAACTGTGCGTGAATTTACCGGAAGAAATCCCATCCGAATTCTGATCGATAGTCAATTGCAAGTAAAAGAAAACATCAATCTTTACTCTGACGATGCCCCGACGATTATTTTCAACCGACTGAAGGACGAGAAAAAGGACAACATCGAATGGGTGAAAATCAAAGAGACATCCACCAAAGTGATTTTGGAAGAATTGTACAAGCGTCAAATCACTTCGATTATGGTCGAAGGTGGAAGCCGAACGCTGCAATACTTTATCATCGACAACGTTTGGGACGAAGCGTATGTCATTGTTGGCGATGTCAACTTTAACGAAGGTGTCAAGGCTCCTATTTTAAACCGTGTACCGACAAGGTCACATTCCTTCGGGACAGACACCATTTATTATTATAAACGCCGATAATGGAACTACTTTTCGCCATCTTATTCTCTAGTTTCATTTTTGTTCTTTTCAAATTATTCCCACGCTTTCAGATCGACACCTTTCAGGCCATTGTCGTGAATTATTTTGTAGCGTTCTTGTGTGGATTCCTCTTTTTCCCCTTTGAATTGAGTAAACTCGTTTCCGTAGATCTCTTTTGGTTTATGAATACGTTTACTGCTGGTGTCCTTTTCATCGGTTTGTTTTTAATCATGGGCATTAGTTCGCAGCGAAATGGACTTTCCAGTACTTCGGTTGCAGTGAAGATGAGCATGGCCTTATCCGTACTTGGAATGATGATTAGCTATTCCGAAGAAATTCAATGGTTGAAAATTGCAGGAATCGTCTTGGCGATTATTGGTGTGATTGGAATGACCATTCAACAAAACTCTGAAAAGAATCAGGTTTCCTCTACATGGATGCACCTTGTGTTATTTGTTGGAAGTGGCTTACTTGATTTTCTATTGAATTACATTCAACACCATGTCCTTCTGGAAAATGAAACAGCCTTTTTCACTGCTTTTGCTTTCGGAATGGCTGGAGTCATTGGTATTTGCATCGCCTTGTTTTTATGGATGCAAGGAAAACTAAAACCATCAATACGAAACATCATCGCCGGAATCTTTCTAGGTGTACCCAATTACTTTTCCATCTACTTTTTAATGAAAGCTTACCATGTTCTCCCTTGGAGTGGAAGCAGCATTCTTGCCGTTATCAATGTGAGCATTGTTGTGATTGCTTCCGTCATTGGACTTTTCTTCTTTCAAGAAAAATGGACGAAAAACAAAATAATCGGATTCATTTCCGCGCTCATTTCCATCTTGTTTTTATATCTTGCAGCATGATTACGAAAGCACTACCTTTTTTTATTTTCACGGTATTTTTCAATGTACTAGGTTGGACACAATCAAATTTTCAACTTGCCGTTTTGAAATACAGCGGCGGAGGTGATTACTATGCGAATCCCACTGCCTTGCCAAATTTGATTCAATTTTGTAATCAAAATTTAGGTACCAGTATTTCCAAGGATGTCCCTTATGTGGACGTTGGAAGCAAGGATATTTTTCGCTATCCCTTTATTCACATGACCGGACATGGAAACGTAGTTTTTTCGAAATCCGAAGTGGAGAACTTGCGTAATTATTTACTTGCCGGTGGATTTCTACACATCGATGACAACTATGGCATGGACGAATTCATCCGTGTCGAACTGAAGAAAATCTTTCCTTCAAGTGAACTAACTGAACTACCTAGTAATCACCCTATTTACTCTCAAAAATACAAACTAAACGGACTTCCAAAAATCCATGAACACGATGGAAAGCGTCCACAAGCATTTGGTATTGTCATCGATGGCAGACTTGTATGTCTATACACTTATGAAACAGATTTAAGTGATGGATGGGAAGATCCTCAGGTTCATAACGATAGCCCGGAAAAAAGAAAACAAGCTTTGCAAATGGGCGCGAACATTATCACCTTTGTCTTTTTAAATTAACACCAATGAAAAGCTCACTATTTCTTGCAATCCTTTTTGCTTCGCTAAACAGCTTCGCACAGCTTTCAACGTTTTTAGGCATTTTTCCACTGGATGAATGTGATTTTACTGACTCCTGTGGATACGTAGTAATTCCTAATTCAACTTCGAATATTTGGGTGCGTGGAGAATCGCAAAAATCCATTTTAACGAGTACGGGCGGCGTGATGATTACAGACAGTGTAAACACCTATCCAAACGAAACAAACGCTTCTTTTGAAGTTCATTGGCCAGCTTGGAATCAGTACCCACTTAGTTTGATTATGAGCTTTCACCACTCCATGGATTCTGATAGTTTATTGGATGGTGGTATCATCGAGGTTTCTCGAGACTATGGTGCAACCTGGACAAATGTCATTGACGATCAAACGAACATGCTTTTTTTGAGCAATGAACTTTACACCTCAGCAGACACCTTATTTACCGGTGAAAAAGGATTTTCAGGAAGCTTTACGGACCGCTACACAGAAATAGAATGGGTTTGGCTGTTCCCAATCAAGGATTTCCCCACAGATACCATGTATTACCGTTTTCGATTTATTAGCGACACTGTGAATAACACAAAAGAAGGCTGGATGATTTCGGATATTGCTTTTTCTTATGCAGACCTAGGTTCAGGATTAGAGGAAGTAGCGCTATTTGACTTTTCCGTCGCTCCTAACCCATCCAATGGTTGGGTGGAGTTAAACAGCTCATCCGATGTGGAAAGAGCGATTCTACGTGATTTAAATGGCAGTATTGTTCAAACAGAACTATTGGGAAATAAAAAAGTCCTGAATTACTCAGGACTTTCAAAAGGAAACTATTTTCTTCAACTTCAATCGTCAGATCAGCGCCTGAGTCAAGTGAAGCATATTATCATTGATTAATGTTGATGACCATCATGATCATGTCCGTCATGCTGATGATCTTCTGCAACTGGCGCTTGAATATCGACCATTTCAATTTCAAACACTAAGTCTGAGTATGGAGGAATTGCTCCCGGACGTCCATTTTTACCATAAGCCTTGAAGTACGGAATGTAGATCGTGATTTTACCACCTTTACCAACCATAGCGATTCCTTCTTCGAATCCAGGAATCATTTTCTGGTCGATGTAATTAAAATCGAGCGTTTGATTTCGGTCCTTCGAAGAATCAAATTTCTTTCCATCCGCACGGAACGTACCCGTGTAATGCAAAGAAACCTTAGAACCTTTGACAACGCGGTCTTTCGATCCATTTTCTTGAATGACATACACCAATCCACTTTCGGTCATTTTGGCTTTTTTATGAACCTTTTTCACTTCGGCAAACATGAATTGCTTATACTCATCCTCGGACATCGCTTCAATTTTTGCGAAGGCCTCTTTTTGTCGGTTTAACTCCACTTGTTTAGCTAGGTAAACGTTGTCAAACGCTGTTTGCGCATTCCATTCGATCGCATCTTTACCAATGCGTCTAATTTCAACCGATGTCATAATATCACCCTGTTGAATGGCATCTACCACATCTTGACCAGTTGTTACATGACCAAAGACAGTATGTTTTCCATCTAACCATGGAGTTTCTTTATGGGTAATAAAGAACTGACTTCCATTTGTTCCAGGTCCAGAATTGGCCATAGAAAGAATTCCAGGACCTGTATGCTTTAAATTCTCATTGAACTCATCACCGAATTTATACCCGGGATCTCCCGTGCCGTTTCCAAGTGGACAACCACCTTGAATCATGAAATCCTTAATGACGCGGTGAAAAGTTAAGCCATCGAAATAAGGCTTAGAAATGGTCACATTGTCTACCTTGAAATTTTTTCCCTCCGCTAATCCAACGAAGTTCGCAACAGTCATTGGCGTCAATTTATATTCTAGTTGACAAACAATGACTCCTTTTGTTGTATTAAAAATCGCATAGATTCCATCTGCCACCTCCAAAGCTACGTTATCATTTAAAGTTTCAATAGAAGATTCAAGAATATCATATGAATCAACGCCATTTAGAATCATTAAATTATCTTTTTCTATTTGTATTTTACCTAATTTCTCTATAATTGACTGCCCTAAAAGAAGTGGTGAATTACTATTGTGAACAATTGAAGCTTCAACGTTAAACAATTTCAAACCTCCAAATTCAACTTCTTTGATATTGATTTTTGTTCCTTCAATAACATCTCCATTTGCAATACTAAGAGCTACTGATTCACCTATATCATCAATGTCTAGATAACCATTTTTCAACATGAAGACTGCTTCGGTGAGAGATATTGAAACATCTGAAGCTCCTGTGTCAAAAACAAATTTTAACGGTAACCCATTTATTTTACAAGGAACATAATAAACTCCATTCTCTTTAGTCATTTTAATATTTACTTGACCAAATGATGTTGACCACAGCAATAAGAAAAAGAATAACTTAATAATTTTTGAATTCATATTTCTGATTATTTTTCAATTTCAATTAATTCAACTTCAAATACTAACGGCATGTAGGCCTTAATCGTTGGTGACGGCGAACTTGGACCGTATGCTAATTCTTGAGGGATGTAAAAACGGTATTTCGCTCCTACTTTCATTAATTGAACACCTTCTGTCCAACCTTTGATTACCTGATCTAATCCAAACGAAATCGGCTCTCCACGTTCAACAGAACTATCAAATACAACGCCTTCAGGTGTTGTTCCATGGTAATGCACTTTTACTTTTGACGTAGCTGTAGGTTGCTCACCTTTTCCTTCTTTCAATACTTCGTATTGCAACCCAGAAGCAGTAACGGTCACTCCTTTTCTTTTCGCGTTTTTCGCTAAAAACTCCTCACCCACCTGTTTATAAGCCATATTGTTCATTTCTTCTTGTGCCTGCATGGCTTGTTGTTTCTGTTGAAAGAAATTATTCAACATTTCATTTCCAGGATCCGAACACATAGGGGCTTGTTTCGTCATGGCATCTTGCAATCCTTTGATCAATAAGGATACATTTGCTTCACTAAAATCCTTCATAATACTTGCTCCAATATTCATCCCTACCAAGTAGCTTACGGAGTCAACTTTTGTTAATTGTGCATTCGCAGTAACGCTAAACATCAATGCGGCAATCGCCAAGGTTTTTTTCATCATTTTTATTTTTATTAATTACGGGTATCAATTCCCCAAAGCATTTTATTTCTAATGGTATCGAGGAAGTTATTATCCTCAAATTTAACAACATTTATCATAAATTCCGCCTTCGTCACTACAACATCTTCACCTTGTTTGATGTGTTTTGAAACGCCGTCCAAGCTAAGTAAGTAGCTACGATCTCTTCCCTCAACACTCAAGGTGATCGGCATGTGATCGGGCACAACTACTGGCCGAACATTCAAGTTGTGAGGTGCGATTGGAGTTAATATATGTACTTGACATCCAGGCGTTATGATTGGCCCACCGCAACTAAGGCTATAAGCTGTAGATCCTGTTGGCGTGGCAACAATCAATCCATCAGCCCAATAAGAATTCAAGAATTTCTTATCCAAATAAGCATGAACAGTCACCATGGAGGACGTATCTTTTTTCTGTAACGTCAACTCATTCAAAGCAAAATTATCTTCGCCAAAAACGTCATCCACTGTCGAAACGCGCAATAAAGAACGCTTTTGAAATTCGAATTGCTTGTCCCTAACTTGTGCTAATTTATCGTAAATATGGTCTTTTGAGATATTGGAAAGGAATCCAAGTCTTCCCGTATTAATTCCCATAATTGGCACCCCTGAATCCCGAATATAGGAAACCGCTCTTAAAAAGGTTCCATCACCACCAAGACTGATCAATAAATCGAGTCCGGCATGAAAATCTTTGTGATTATTGAACGTTTCATAGTTTGTGGAAATTCCAGCCTTCGCAACCAATTGCTCCTTCAGTTCCTCTTCCAAAACTGCTTTCCAGCCAAAATCATCAATGTGCTTTAATACTTCCAAGAAGAATGCACTTGATTGCTTATTTATCTTTCTACCGTAGATGGCTACTTTCATGCTTACAATTTTAAGTATTGCATTAATGTATCATATCTCCATTGCATATCTTCATCACCATGTCCATCTCGGAACGATGCTTTCACCAAGTAATCGTAGCGCTCAAATGTCCGAATGATGCTCGTTAAATCGTAGCTGTTCACTTTTAAGGTCACATCAATTTTTGTTGAATCTAGGTGTGACGTTATGAAAACACTTAAAATGCGAGCATTGTTGCTTTCGACAATTTGAGCGATTTGGGACAAAGTGTAATCACTTGCATTCATCTCTAAAACAAGAATTCCACCGTTTTCCTTGATGCTCCCTGTATTCGCTAAGAGTGTCATCACATGATACACACTGCAGCATCCGAGGTAATTTTCCTGTTGATCTAAAATTGGAATGACACTTAATTTAAACTCTGCCATTTTGGCTATGACATCGTACATGTGCGCTTGACCAAAGATAAATGGACGTGGCAAATGCTGAAATAAATCATCTAAATTTTCATCTAAATTGAGGTGATCGAGAATATCTGATTCCGAAACAACCCCAACGAAGTTGCCGTTTTTAAGCACCGGAAGGTGAGAAACCTTAAATTCCTCCATCCAACTCAATGCCTTTTCACCTGAATCTGTATGGATTAGAGGTGGTATTTCGTCCGTTATTAAATCAATTGCTCTCATACGCGTCGCCAAAGTAGTAAAATCCTTTCAGAGTTCTTACTTTTGTGTGTCAAAATTTGTGCCATGACAAGACTAAGTGTGAACATCAATAAAATTGCGACGCTTCGAAACGCTCGAGGCGGACAAATGCCGAATGTCGTTCAATTCGCTATCGACTGCGAACGTTTTGGCGCGCAAGGAATTACGGTTCACCCGCGTCCAGATCAACGTCACATCACCACACAAGACACCTATGACCTTGCGAAAGTTGTTTCGACGGAGTATAACATCGAAGGATATCCAGATCAACGTTATTTGACACTTATTTCTGATATACGTCCAGCTCAAGCAACCTTGGTTCCAGATGGACCCGATGTCCTCACTTCAAATGCGGGATGGGACACAGAGAAACACCAATCCTTTTTGAGTGAAACGCTCAAGGAGATTTCTTCCAAGGGTGTTCGTACTTCTTTATTTGTTGAGCCTAATAAACATTGGATTGAACTGGCGAAAAAAGCAGGAGCAGATCGCATCGAACTTTACACAGGTCCATATGCGGAGGCATTTGGTAATGATCCAGTCGCTGCAATTAAACAGTACATCGAAGCTATTGAGTTCGCTGTTTCGATTGGATTAGAGATTAATGCTGGACACGATTTAAGTCAAGAAAACGTAAGGTATTTTAAGCAATCTGTTTGTCAATTGGACGAAGTTTCCATCGGACACGCGCTTATTTCAGACGCGTTATACCTTGGAATTGAAAATACCATTCAGCGTTATCTGCACTTACTCAGAGACTAATTTAGATTGACTTATCGTTCTGTGTGGATATGGAATAGCAATTTTATATTCTCTAAATAATCTGTCTATTTCAAAACGAATTTCCGACTTGTAAATATCGATATCCCAGCTATGGTCTGCCCAAAAAATCAATTCTAAGCCTAAACCATTTTCTCCGAAATCTGCCAAGCTCACAAATACCGGATGATTTTTTTTAACTTTTGGATGTGCCATTGCGGCTTGAACTAACAAACGTTTAATTAATTCTGTATCCGCACCAAAATCCACCGTTACGTTAATTTTAAAACGTGTTAATTCAGAACCATGACTCCAGTTTTCAATTTGCTCCTGAGTTAAACGTGTATTTGGAATAATTAATACATTTCCTTCACGTGTTTGAATTTGAGTCGTTCGAACACTAATTTTCAGGATTTTTGCAACGATGGCGTCCGAAGATTTCTGTGAGCTTTTTGATGATCCGTGAATTTCAACGATGTCTCCTACCCTCAAATTTCCTTCTACTAATAAAACCACTCCACCAATCATATCTTTAAACACATCTTGCAAACCCAATCCAATTCCGACTAGGAGTCCGACGGAACTCGTGAGGATAATGACTAAATCAATGTTTAATAACTGAAAACAAAAAAGGATGGAAAATACGTAAATAACGTATTTCGCGATTTGAATATAAACATATTCCGATGCCGGATCATAATTCGTGTTTCGCTTGAATTTCCGTCCAATGTACAACTTACTTAAATTCACAAGTATACGTGCACCGAAGAAGACAGAAACGATAATTAACAAATCAGCGAAATCAATTTTAATAGTTCCTAAATCAATGAATTTATACGTGAGGAATTTCTTGAATGTGACGTTGTAATTATTAAACTTAAAACTCAAGACAGCGATGTAAATCGCTAACAAGTATACACTCTGACTCAATAACTTCAACCAAGCGAGTTGTCTTCCTTCAAGGTTAATGTGTGTCGTTTTCACATAACGCTTCAATAAACGGTGAACAATTCGACGTAAAATTGCAGCTGCCAGAAAAATGAGTGTTAAAAACACCAGATTCCAAAAGCAAATTTTGTATGGACCAATATGAAAAAGTGTTGCACTCAACATGTTATCTTGTGATAATCCTCCCTAATTTTTCTGAAAATTCCTTTCGCACCTTTGCATACACCATTTGTTCCGACAATAACAAGATTAAATCTTCGCCTTGCGGATTTTTATCCTTCAATTCACGTTGCAATCCTTGTATATGTTGCTCTACTTTGATGAGTTTAAAGTGATAAATGGCATTCATCACAGATTCGTATAAATTATCTGTTTCTGATTTTGTATGTATGTTGTATTTTCCTACCCAATTATAACTTAATTCGTGGTCGTCACTTTCCAGGTCGCTGACATACGCCACGATTTCTTGATTTTCAATACGTTTGAGGTAAGAAGAAGATAAGAGTGTGTTGTCCTTTACTCCGTCCATAAATAAACCATAAATTTCTCGGTATAGCGGGTATTCGATACGTAAATCGTCACTTTCAATTTCTTGAATGATGAGTTCAATGACACTTGTTGATTTATCCTCGTTTCCTATTTCCTTAATTAGCACTTCACGCGTACCGTATTTAATCATCAAACGAATGATTTCATCTTCGTGTTTAACTTCGAGCGGTGTATCTCCTGCCTCATTTCCTTGGATAGCTAATTCATCTTGAAGAAGATTTGTGCTTTCTTTGGGTAGTTGTATCTCGTGCAACATGGGCTCTTGCAATTGCTTCGCCATCGTAGACTTTCGCAAGCGCATGAGTTCATTGTTGACAATCGACTCAGAAATTTCAAATTGACGTGCAATTTCTTGAATGTACACGCTCCGAGTAATTTGATCAGGTATTAAGGAAACAGAATGAACTATTTCCTTAATCAATTCGGACTTACGAATCGGATCATTGACTCCATCCGCTAGTAGAATTGATGCTTTAAAGGTGATGAAGTCTTGCTTATGTGTTTTGATGTATTCTTCCAATTCACTTGAACTACGTGTCTTCGAAAACGAATCTGGATCCTCTCCATCTGGAAAAAGAACGACTTTCACATTCATTCCTTCTTCCAAAATCAAATCAATCCCACGGAAACTCGCTTTGATTCCAGCCGCGTCGCCATCATATAAAATGGTCAAGTTTTTGGTGTAGCGTTTCACCAGCTTCACTTGTTCTCTGGTTAACGATGTGCCAGAGGAAGAAACTACGTGCTGCATTCCCGCTTGATGCATACTGATAACATCCGTATATCCTTCACATAACAAACACTCGTCGTATTTTACGATGTCACCTTTGGCAAAGTACAATCCATAAAGGATTTCACTTTTGTTGTAAATAATGCTTTCCGGCGAATTGAAATACTTCGCAATTTTTTTATCGGCCAGTAAGGTACGTCCTCCGAAGCCTAAAACACGTCCAGAAATACTATGAATAGGAAAAATCACACGTCCACGGAAGAAATCGAAGGAACGTTCATCCTTGGTTTTAACGAGTCCAACTTTTTCGAGGTAATCTAACTTATAGCCCTTTTCGAGTGCTTTTTTCGTGAAATCATCTCCTTTGTTGAGGCAATATCCGAGTTGAAAACGTTCGATGATGTCTTTACGAAATCCACGTTCTTCGAAATAGGAAAGTCCAATCGCCTTGCCTTCATCCGTTCCGTGCATATTCTCTGAAAATGTATTTTTCGCGAATTCATTGATGATGTAAAAACTCTCGCGTTCATTTAACTGTGCTAATTCCTCTGCTGTTGGCTGCGCTGTTTCGGGGATTTGAACACCATAGCGATCTGCCAACCAACGCAATGCTTCTGGATAAGAAAAATGTTCTTTCTCCATGAGGAATGACACAACAGTGCCTCCTTTACCCGTAGAAAAACATTTGAAAATTTGTTTGGCCGGGGAGACTACGAAGGATGGCGTTTTTTCATCCGTGAATGGACTGAGTCCCTTTAAATTGGAACCCGCACGTTTTAATTGAACATAATCAGCAATCACTTCCTCGATGCGAGAAACTTGCATGATTTCATCAATGATATGTGGTGGAATTTTACTCACTTTCCGGTTGACCGTAATCTTTTACTTGTTTGTTTTTACCTTTTTCGTCGTAGGTAGTCCATACGCCAACCATTTCATCATTACGGTATTCACCATGATAGTGAATTCGTCCGTTTGGATGTTTAACGACAGAATAACCTTCTCTTTTTCCATGATCATAGAATGTGAATGAAAGCATGTTTCCTTTTTCGGAATAGAAGGTCCATTTACCATCTCTTTCTCCTTTCACATCCAAGTCACCTTCAAATTTCACTTGTTTTTTTCCTGCATACCACTCTGTAAAGTGTCCATCTTTTACTTGAAAAAGGACTTCTTTTTTCTCCGGCTGATCCTCCTTTTTAGAAGAGGAATCCGAACATGCGTTCAATGTAAACAATGCCACTAAGGCGATTAAGAATGTATTTTTCATCATTTCTCTCTATTCATTGTGTAATGTACCAATCCTATTAACGATTTTTTTGCGTCGTTGTCGGGGAAAGACTCCAATAATTCTAGTGCTTCCTTGGCTATTTCTTCCATTTTAAGTGTCGCAAACTGAATTCCACCATACTGAATGACCAATTGAATGGCGCGTTTAATTCGTGCTGTTACGTCGAATTCATTCTTCATGATGTACATTAATTCCTTGCGGATTTCACTTGGAGAATGATTCATCACGTAGATCAACGGCAAGGTCATTTTTTGTTCACGGATATCAATTCCGGTTGGCTTTCCAATGTGTTCACCTGTTCCGTAGTCAAAAATATCATCTTTGATTTGAAAGGCAAGTCCGATTAGCTCACCAAATTTTCTCATTTTCTCTTGTTGATCAGGGTTCGAATGGACACTTATTGCTCCGGCCTCACAGCATGTTGCAATGAGCGATGCTGTCTTTTTGCGAATGACTTCAAAATACGTTTCTTCGTCGATATTCAGGTCGCGTGCTTTTTCAATTTGAAGAAGTTCACCCTCGCTCATTTCGCGGACGGCTCGTGCAACGACTTCCAACAAGGCGATGTTTTCTTTCTCAATGGAAAGCAATAGAATGCGTGACAGCATGTAATCACCAACAAGGACCGCAATTTTATTTTTCCAAAGTGCATTTACCGAGAAGAATCCTCGGCGTTCGTTAGCATCATCCACAACATCGTCATGAACGAGAGTTGCTGTGTGTAATAGTTCTACTAAGGTAGTTGCATCGTAGGTAACCTGATTGATTTCACCCAACATTTTCGCCGTTAGAAAAACGAACATCGGACGCATTTGCTTTCCTTTTCGCTTCACCACGTACTGAGTGACTTTGTCCAGCAAGGCCACATCAGATCTCATTGACTCTTTAAAATAAGCTTCAAATGTTGTCAATTCTGACTGAATTGGCGCCATGATGTCCTCAACCTTCTGCATAAGACAAATATACAGAATCCCAAATGGTATTTGACTTCTTCGTTAAGGAAATTAACGAGAAAGGTGCATATTTCTTTCCGAATAGATTTTCGTGAAGAAAGGATCTTTCAAGTCCTTGATAAAGCGAATTGCCTCACCAGTTGACTTCATTTCAGGTCCAAGTTCTTTTTTCACATCAGGGAATTTCTCGTAAGAGAATACGGGAATTTTAATCGCGTATCCTTCTTTTCTCGGTTGGAAATTGAAATCTGTTACTTTTTTCTCACCTAGCATCACTTTGGTTGCGTAATTCACGTACGGCTCGTCGTAGGCTTTCGCAATGAATGGAACGGTACGAGATGCACGTGGATTTGCTTCAATCACATACACTTTGTCATCTTTAATGGCAAACTGAATGTTCAAGAGTCCCACTGTTTTCAATTCGATGGCAATTTTCTTTGTAATGTCCTCAATTTGGGTCATAACAAAATCACCTAAGTTATATGGAGGCAATACTGCATATGAATCTCCGGAGTGAATTCCAGCTGGTTCAATGTGCTGCATGATTCCAATGATGTAAACATTCTCTCCATCGCAAATGGCATCTGCTTCCGCTTCAATTGCTCCACCTAAGAAGTGATCCAATAAAATTTGATTGTTACCCATCTCATTGATGATATCAACGACATGATGCTCCAATTCTTCTTTATTGATGACAATTTTCATTTTTTGTCCACCTAACACATAAGAAGGACGCACCAACAACGGGAACCCTAATTTATCGGATAATTCAAGTGCTTGTTCAGCGCTTTCCACCACCCCATACTCAGGGAAAGGGACATTGTTCGCTTCTAACAATTTAGAGAAACGTCCACGGTCTTCTGCCAAATCGAGTGCTTCGTAACTCGTTCCTAGAATGCGAATACCATAACGCTGAAGTTTCTCTGCTAATTTCAATGCCGTTTGTCCACCAAGTTGAACGATCACACCTACTGGATTCTCGTGCATAATGATGTCGTAAATATGTTCCCAGAATACTGGTTCAAAATACAATTTATCCGCTGTATCGAAATCCGTAGAAACCGTTTCCGGATTACAGTTGATCATAATCGTTTCGTAACCACATTCCTTTGCAGCTAATACACCATGGACACATGAATAATCAAATTCGATTCCTTGTCCGATTCGGTTTGGACCAGATCCAAGTACTACTACTTTTTTTCTATCCGAAACGATGCTTTCGTTTTCGTATTCGAACGTTGAATAGTAATAAGGTGTTTTTGCTTCAAATTCCGCTGCACAAGTATCTACCAATTTGTACACTCGTTTGATGCCCATATCGGTGCGCTTCGTATATACTTCAGATTCCAAACAACGCAATAAATGCGCAACTTGACGATCGGCATATCCTTTTTGTTTCGCTTCGAACAATAATTCCTTTGGAATACTACCCAAATGGAACTTCTCAATTCTACGCTCTAATTTGATAAGGTCTTCGATTTGTTTCAAGAACCAAATATCGATTTTCGTTTTTTCAACGATTTTTTTAAACGGAATTCCCAATTTAATCGCATCGTAGATGTGGAACAAACGGTTCCAACTCGCAAACTCTAAGGAATGAAGAATTTCATCTTGATTGGTCAATTCTTTCCCATCTGCACCTAATCCGTTGCGGTTAATCTCCAAAGATTGACATGCTTTTTGCAATGCTTCCTGGAAAGATCGCCCGATTCCCATTACCTCTCCTACCGACTTCATTTGAAGTCCAAGTTGACGGTTGGTTCCTGGGAATTTATTAAAGTTCCAACGTGGGATTTTTACGATAACGTAGTCCAATGTTGGTTCGAATAAAGCCGAAGTTGTTTTCGTGATTTGATTTTGTAATTCATCCAAATGGTAACCTATTGCCAATTTCGAAGCAATCTTCGCAATCGGATATCCGGTCGCTTTAGAAGCAAGTGCCGACGAGCGAGAAACACGTGGATTGATTTCAATCGCAATAATATCCTCTGCATCGTCAGGAGAAACAGCAAACTGTACGTTACATCCACCTGCGAAATTCCCGATAGAACGCATCATTTTGATGGACATATCACGCATTTTTTGGAAAGTCGTATCCGACAAGGTCATTGCTGGCGCAACAGTAATCGAATCTCCCGTGTGGATTCCCATTGGATCGAAATTTTCAATCGAACAGATAATCACGACATTGTCGTTTGCATCACGTAGCAACTCCAATTCGTATTCTTTCCAACCTAACAAGGCTTTGTCAATCATGACTTCATGAATCGGAGACAATTGCAATCCGCGTTCCAGTAAGTTGTCGAATTCTTTTGGATGATGCAAGATAGAAGCACCTGATCCACCTAAGGTATACGAAGGACGGATACACAATGGGAATCCAAATTCTTGTGCGATTTCTTTTCCTTCTAAGAATGATTTAGCTGTTTTTTGAGGAGCCATTGGCACCCCAATTTCCAACATCAAATTGCGGAAGGCCTCACGATTTTCGGTGATTTCAATTGCGGCGATGTCAACACCTATCAATCGTACACCATGTTGCTCCCAAATACCTAATTCATCACACTTGATGCACAAGTTCAAAGCTGTTTGTCCACCCATTGTTGGCAGAACGGCATCAATTTTGTGATTTTTCAAAATCTCCAAAATACTTTCTGGTTCCAAAGGCTGTAGATAGACATTGTCGGCAACCACTTTATCCGTCATAATTGTCGCTGGATTCGAGTTAATGAGTGTTACCTCAATTCCTTCTTCTCTCAATGAACGAGCGGCTTGTGATCCTGCGTAGTCAAACTCACAGGCTTGTCCGATAACAATTGGTCCGCTTCCGATAATCAGAACCGATTTGATGGATAAGTCTTTTGGCATAGGGATTTCAATTTACTTTTCTTCGAAGCGGATGTTCGCTGCAAATTGAGCACAAATTTAGTTCAAATCTATGAAGGTGTGTACTTTTTGACAAAGTGTTTTTTAACAAAATGATTTCAAATTGTTAATAGTCGCACTTAAGCGGATACTTTGTCAATAAATTTCAAACTAAGATGATTGAAGGTGTCGGCTTGCTCGAAGTTGACCACGTGACCACAATTTGGGACAATGCTCAGGTTTAAACGTGGATTTTGCGCCACTAATTCCTTCACGGGTGCTAAAAACAGGTGGTCTTCCGCTCCCATGATGAACAAGGTGGGTGTTTTGTCGGTTTGTTTTTCCAGTTCAACTAAATACAATGCCAAGCGCGATGTCAATTTAAACCAGCGATTAAATTCTTTGTGCACGATTTTACGTGCTTCCGTAATGAATAATTCCCGGGAAGATGCGTGATTTTTCTTCGGCATCATGATGCGTGCAAACAATTGATAGAGTCCCATTTGAGGAATGAATCGATTGAGGATTCGTCCGATTTTCAACAAAAAACGCGATTTAAAATTCAAACGGGTAATAGCTCCAGCAAAAATCATGGATTTCACCAAAGTTGGTTCGAGTAGTTCAATTTGCTTGATCACGATGGATCCTAATGAAACTCCTACAAAATGTGCATGCTCTATTTGTTGTGCATGTAAAACCTCAATCACATCCTGTGCAATCAGTTTAAAGGAGTAGCGTTTCTTTTTTGTTTCAATCTGACTTTTCCCATGTCCACGCAGGTCGATGAGCAGCAGATTGTACTTCTCCGAAAAAGTTTTGATTTGTTTATGCCAAATACTAGAGCTGCCACCAGCACCATGGATGAAGACCACCCACTCTTTACTATTGGCATTTTCTAGTTTTTTGGAATATAGCATAGGTCAAAAATAAAAACACTCGCCGAATAATCAGCGAGTGTTTCGAAATTGTTTGATATAATTTGAATTATTTATCTTTTACTTCTTCGAAATCAACATCCGTCACTTCGTCGTTCGGGTTACCAGTTGATTGATCTGCTCC